>OODT01000009.1_pt1 | contig 339403 bp, 253 predicted proteins | sample 1671841 | NCBI WGS metagenome assembly OODT01 (sample SAMN06348198, study PRJEB24527) | human gut metagenome | biome: human gut; feature: ankylosing spondylitis patient; material: feces | host: Homo sapiens | place: China | collected 2015-10 | reverse complement strand
GTTGCTCAGGTACTTAAAAAAAATATTTTATAATAGTGTTGCGGAATTAAGGTTGTATAGAAACTGAACTTTATTGTTTTTTCTTATTCTACCATTATTATCATATTTTTAAAATCTAAAAGTATCTCTTTGCAATTTTTGAAATAGTCAACCCCTAAATAGCCATTGTATTTGCCATTAGCATTCTTCATGATAGAAAACTTATGCATATTTGTTTTGTGTTTATCAATAATTAAAGGGAAATCAGATATTGAATGGCTTTTATTAATTATAAATCCACTTATTCCACCAGCCTTGACAGAATCTTTTTTAAGTCTTAGCTCTCCAAATTTATCTTTGTTTTGTTGATAGAAATCATAATTAATATATCCTTCCATAGTCATACCTGTATCACAGAATAAAAGTAAACGAAGATTATTATAGAAAGCTTCTACTCCAACACTACCCATGAAATTAATCATATTAGAAGGTCGTTTTTGGATATTTAAATCTTGTGAAAGAGATGGGAATATTATTTTCTGTTCTTTAGGGTATATTATTGTTTGACCTATAGCTTCCATGAAAGGATTACCTAATACAGCTTCCATAGTATATACCAACGAATCTGTTTTGGGGAAAATATTGTCAAGTATATTAACTTTTACATTAGTGTAGGTAATATTACCTATTCTGAGTGTATCTACAACTCCCACTTTTGAATAGACAATGTCACCTGATATACCTGTTATGGACATGGAGTCTGCTACAACCTTTATGTGGTGCTTTTTTGCAAATGAGGTCGAAACCATATGAATTGCTGCTCCGGTATCAAATATAAAAGGTTCTTTTGTTCCATTTATTTCTACTGGAATGTACCAATAGTGTTTTGCACCTTTTATGTCTGTAATCATGTCTATAATAACTTCAGAGTTAGGAGATTGTCTTATGACTTCGCTCTTAGGCGTATTGCTTAGATTTTTGTACCCTTTGTAGTAATTATGTATCATTGTCTGCATTTCTGCGTCTTTATCGTAGTCGTTCACTTTTTTTAGAGTTTCAGCAGCCTCTTTATATTTTCCTATTTTAGATAATTGTTCCGCCTTTATTATTGTATAAGCTATAACCGCAGATGAACCCAAATCTGCTGAATAGTTATTTAATAAAGAATCAAGTAGGCTTATAGCCTCATGTGGTTGATTAAATGCGCAATTTATACCAGCTTCAGCCATTAATCCTATCATTGGATATGCTAAACTATCTTTTATAGTAGGATAGACCCTTTTTAGTTCCAAATAATCGTACGTGTTGATCAAATCTGCAACTTTTTGATCAGTATATTGAGCATATGATGAAAAACATAGACTCAGAATTACTAAAATCAAGCTTGTTCTTTTCATAATATTATGGTGTTGTTTACAAATATGGTAAGTCTTATAGATGATAGCAAATATTCTTTTCCAAAATTTGTTAATCTTGTTTGGGGTGCTTGAAGTATTTTAAATTAATTTGGTAGAATATTAATTTGGTTTTCTTTTTATCAAGAAATATCGTTCTACACTTGGTTCCATATTTTGACCCCGTTTTACAAGTACATATCCACGTAGTTTCTCTAACAACAAGTCAAGAGGGAGCATACGTCATTGACAACCGGTCTTCACTAAATAAAAGATTGCATTCCAAATCATTCGTAAATCATATTTTCGCTTTCTTGCTTGCGGGTTCAACACTTTTGTTATATATTGCCACTCTGTTTCCGTTAAATCAGTTTGGTACATCTTTTTTAAGTTTGGTCACTTCAAAGAAAGCAACTATCAGACTGATATGGAAACTTTGTTAGGAATTTTCTTTACTGCCTCTAAACAAACTGCAAAATGCAGTAGTATTGGAAGGTCTGGAAATGAAGGTGATTTTCGGGGGAAGCGGGTCTTCGTTGTGCCCAGATGGTTATCCGTATGTATTCAGGTGTTCTAATGGCAATCTACATTGTTGCAAAGTTAATTCAGAGTCTGTTTGTTGTCCATAATAGACAACTTACTCTTTATTAAATGCTTATCATCTATTTTGGCGGATGATAAGGCTCTGTTAATTAATTAAAATTGAAGATCATGAATATGAGAAAAGTATTTTATTTAGTTCTATCACTTGTAATTGCAAGTTGCACCTCTAATAAGGAACTGCAAGAGAAACTGGCATTTATTGATGTCACCAAAGAATATCCCGAAAAGAAAATTGAGCTCACCGATATTGCGGATGTCTCTTATCTGTACCTCAATTCGAAAAATGATGATTATCTCTATAAAGGCAGCATTGATTATGTAACCGAAAACAATATTATTGTTATAGACCGCTCTCAGAACAGCGTGCTGTTTTTCTCAAAAGAGGGAAATCCCAAATCACATTTTAACCGTAGGGGACAGGGATCGGAAGAATACAGAGATGCATATTCGGTAATGTATGACGAAGCAAATGATGAAGTGTTTGTTTCGCCCGACTTTAGCGATCATATTATGGTCTATTCATCATTGGGTGAATTCAAAAGGAAAATAAATTTACCTCAGACGAATGTTAACGGACAAATGGCTTTGTTTGACGATGTGTCCATATTGGTGTATGATAACACGAAATTGTGGCAATCTACCATGCAAAGCAATGCCCCAGAAGTAGAACAAACCATTGATTCAGTTTTCTTTCTTATTTCCAAATTGGATGGTACAGTGCTGGATTATATCTCACTACCAAACAAAAATATAGATCTGAGTTATAAAGATTTGAACAGTGTATTTACTGGTCAGGTGAGTTACGGACGTGTGAGAAAGTCGGCTGACGGATTACTTTTATACAATCCTGAATCCGACACCGTTTTTCATTACAGCAAAGAAAAGCATTTAACTCCATATATGCACAAAAAACCAATATTGAGCAGTCAAAACCCAATGACGGTTATGGATATCTGCATGGATGCGGGAAAATATCAGTTTATAGCGGTTTACCCTTATCGGGAAACAGGGAAATCTCCGACACCAAAGTATTATATGCGCAACAAAGCAACAGGAGAACTGTTTCGCCCAAAAATAACTCTTTCCGATTTTGAAGGAAAAGAGTTGTATATCAATCCCCGGCTTTTTAATTATTATGAACATGCATACCACTTTGAACTGGATTTTGCTGAACTCGAAGAAGCATATTACAAAAACAAGCTCAGCGGTAAACTCAAAGAACAGGTTGCTTCACTTCTTGAAGATGAGGAAAGTAATAATGTTTTTGTGTTTGCGGATTTTTATTGATAAAAACACACCTTCTGGGGTTGTTTTCAATATTGAGTGATTTGTAAAAAGAGTTACAGATAAGCCTGGACTACATGAAGAGATGATATTACATGTCGTACCAAGATCAATACAATATTTTAGTAATTGCCAACAAGTCTTCAAACTACAAAACAATGACTTTTCTCGTAGCGCACTCAGCGATAATACTCATTATTAAATATTTAATAGAGGGGGAAGTTTACAAAAGTCCCGCCCACTCCTGATTGGTTAGTGTGGGGAGCTGATCTGTTTCTGTGATGAAAGTTTCCGCCAGTTTTCGTTTTTCCTCTTGTAGCTGTATGATTTTCTCTTCTATGCTTCCTTGCGTGATGAAACGGTAAGCAATTACTTGTTTGTCTTGTCCGATACGGTGCGCGCGGGCAATGGCCTGTGCTTCGGCTGCCGGGTTCCACCAGGGATCGATGATGAACACATAGTCTGCTTGTGTCAGGTTGAGGCCCACTCCTCCGGCTTTTAGTGAGATAAGGAAAGCTTGTATCCTGGGGTCACGGCTAAAGCGTGCAATCTCTTCCGGGCGATTGGTAGAAGAGCCTGTTAGAAGAGCATAATCCCATTGACGTTTACGAAACTCATCGGCCACCAATTCCAGATGTTTGACGAAAGAAGAAAAGATCAGGACCTTATGGCCTTCGCTTCGGAGTGTTTCGAAGGTCTCTATAATCAGGTTTAGTTTACCGGATTCACCGATGAAACCGGGTAAAATCATCTGCGGATGGCAGGCGAGTTGCCTTAAACGGAGAATCCCGTTGAGTACTATGAGCGGTTGCTGACCTTTCTCTGCGGTCTGTTCCAGCAGAATGTTCCGGAGACTGTTCTTTTCATGTTGGTAGAGCTCGTTCTGTTTCTTTGCCATGTCGCAATAAATCACTTCTTCGGTTAATGACGGTAGTTCCGGAGCTACTTCCTGCTTGCTTCTGCGTAGTATAAATGGGGAAATGAGTTGTCGTAAACGAAACTTCATCCGTTCGTCACCTTGACGGATGGCGTTGACGAACTGTTTGCTGAACGCTGTCTCGTTTCCTAAAAGTTCAGGCTGTAGAAAATGAAACTGTGCCCAAAGATCCTTCAGGGAATTCTCAATAGGAGTTCCTGTCAGAATTAGCCTGTGTTTACTTTGTAATTGTATCGCTGAACGGAATGTAAGTGATTCGCTGTTTTTTATGTTTTGACTTTCATCGAGAACTATGTACTCAAACTTATATTGGGATAAAGTCGCAATATTATTGCGCATCGTGCCATAAGTGGTAAAGACCAGATGATATTGGTCGAAGTGCTTTGACAAGCGATTGATTTCATTGGTGGAGTTTCCGTTATATTCCGTCATTGACAGGCTGGTAAAACGGGATGCTTCCCGTTTCCAGTTATGCAAAAGCGAGGTAGGCACAACAATAAGGGTGGCATGCAGGCGTGGTGTCTGGCTTTTCTTTTGATTTAGTACAGCACATTGCAAGTCGTTTTGTCCGCTTCGGGAGGCGTTGGGGGCTTCGGTTTTTACCGGAAAAAGTGATAACTGCCCCTTTTCATCGAAGAAAGCTTCCTTTTGTACAGGAGAGCCTTGAGTGTTTTCTTTCTCTTCCAGGCTGTTTGTTTCCTGATTTGTTGAGGCGGCTGTTCCCGGTTTGTAGATGTATTGTAAAAGTGTAAGGGTTTGCAAGGTCTTTCCAAGGCCCATATCATCGGCCAGACATCCTCCGAATCTTTCGAGGTATAGGTTTGCCATCCATGAGAAACCTTTCTGCTGATAGGGGCGAAGATTGGCCTTGAGTCCTGCAGGTACAGGGATTGGTTTCTCCAATCGGACGTCGGTTACTATACCTGGACCTTTTTCCAGGATCGATTTTATTACACCCACAAAAGGACGCTTCAGTCGGATGTTCTTACCTGATTCTTTACCTATCTCAAGCAGATTGGCGTATTTGGTGAACCATTCTTCGGGGAGGAGGATAATGCGTCCGTCAGAGAGGGGATATTCCCTGTTGTTGTCCAGTATATTTTTGCGGAATCGGCTGAAGGGAATTTTCTGATTGTCTATGACGACATTGATATGTAATTCGAACCAGTCGGGGCCATCTTCGTAATCCTGTTCTATCCGGATATCCGGAAGATAGTATGGCTTCTTGTGCGTATCACTTGATAAGATAAACTTTTCCAGTAGCATTTCCCGGTGACGGCTGACCCACTCGGTAATGTTTTTTTCGGGAGCGATAGGCGATAGTTTGAAATGGGAATCACTGATACATTGTAATCCGGCTTTTTGAAGCAGACCGATTGCCTGCTTCTCGGCAGTTGAGTTACGTTGGAAATAGTGGATGACAGTTTGTCCATTCTCTTGCCCCCGGAAGATGATTTTCTTGATTCCATCGGAACCATGAGGTGAAAAAGTCCGGTCTCCATAACGAAAATCAAGCCGTAACAAAGTATCATTATAGATTGTATCTTCAAGGTAGAGATAAGCATCACACGGACGTCTTTCTCTGATCACTTTGACTCCTTGAATATTGATTTCATGGTAATACGCAAGGGGAATCATGATATTGTCTATGTATTTTTCAGTCAATGAAGCGTCCACACTGATACGTTCTTTCTTGGTGAAAGGCAGTAAGCGTGAGGCTTCAATATGGGGGACAGTAAATAAATCCATACCCAGCAATAGGGTGGCAGGATTGGAGGTGAGGACAGTGACAGGTTTTTGTTCCATCAGTGAAACCGACAGGTCGTCATAGTAGCATTGCAGTTGATAGCTGAAATATTCCTCGGTTACTTTAAAAGAGAAATGGGCTTCTAAATCGTGGGGATGGACACGGTATGCATGGTGTTCATAGAGTTGCTTGCTTCCACTTGGTTTCTGATAAAACGGAAGTTGCCTGGTGCGTATCAGTTCTAACATCTCCAACAGTTTCTTCTCTATGAAAGGACGGATTTGTTCTTTAAGTTTGTTATTGTCCTCGGCCAGTTTGCGGAGGAATTTAGGGACTGTTTTTTCACGGGAATAGACTCCCATCAGATATTTTTCAGTATAATGAGAAGCAATGTCAATGGCTTTTTGTTCTGCTTCATTCATTTTTTTGATCGCATCGGGAGAGGCATGGAAAGCTTGTTCGATCACTTCCAACGTGTTGTCAGGGGTTCGTCTGACAGTGTAGGGGATGAGTAATATCCCCAGAACAGGGTGCTCTACGAGTACAATGACAACTTGGTTGGTGGAAAGTGCTTTTTTCATTCTGTCCGGTTTGGAAGGTCAAAGATACGGGATTTTATGTAATTTTGCGGTATGATGGAGGAAAACAAACGAGTCTTATTGGGAATGAGCGGTGGTACGGATAGCTCTGTGGCTGCCATGCTATTACTTGAAGCCGGTTATGAAGTAACGGGAGTTACCTTTCGTTTCTATGAGTTTAATGATTCTACGGAATACTTGGAAGATGCCCGTGCATTAGCAACTCGCTTAGGAATCGAACACATCACTTATGATGCGCGCGAGATTTTCCGGAAGAAAATTGTTGATTACTTTATCGATGAATATATGGCCGGACATACTCCGGTCCCCTGTACTCTTTGCAACAACTGGTTAAAATGGCCTTTGTTGGCCAAGATTGCCGATGAAATGGGAATTTTCTATTTAGCTACCGGTCATTATGTGAGAAAGAAATGGATGGACGGAAGCTATTATATTACGCTTGCCGCAGATCCGGATAAAGACCAGTCATTTTTTCTGTGGGGATTAAAACAGGATATTTTGCAACGTATGTTGCTTCCGATGGGTGAGATGACTAAACCTGAAGCACGTGCTTATGCTGCCGGAAGAGGTTTTGAGAAAGTTTCAAAAAAGAAAGATAGCATCGGGGTTTGTTTCTGTCCACTTGATTACCGTAGTTTTCTGAAAAAGCATTTTTGCAATGCGGGAGGCGACAGGAGCAATAAAATAATCCGGGAAGTGGGCAAAGGCAGATTCCTCGATGAAAGCGGCAATTTTATTGCCTGGCATGAGGGATATCCTTTTTATACTATAGGGCAACGCAGGGGGTTAGGCATCCAACTGAACCGTGCTGTTTTTGTAAAGGAGATCCATCCTGAAACCAATGAAGTGATATTGGCTCCTTTAAAGTCCCTTGAAAAGTCAGAGATGTGGTTGAAAGACTGGAATATAATCAACGAATCCCGCCTGCTGGGCTATGATGATATTATTGTGAGAATACGTTATAGGAAACAGGAAAACCATTGTTCTGTCACAATCACTCCGGAGGGATTATTACATATACAACTACACGAACCTTTGTCCGCCATTGCAGAAGGACAAGCAGCCGCTTTCTACAGGGATGGTTTGTTGTTGGGAGGAGGGATTATAACGATGAATGATGAACGATGAATCGTATGCGGATAGCACACAGCCCATTCATCGTTCATCGTTTATCGATTATCGTTCATTGTTTATTCAAAGCAATCATTTCTTCAATGTAGTCTCTTGTATTGCTGAGTCTCGGTACTTTATGCTGACCACCTAATTTCCCTTTTTGAGCTAACCAGTCATGGAAAAGTCCTTTGCGTGCGACAATCACTTCCAATGGTTGGAGAGCGATATCTTTCCATCGTTTTGCTTCGTAGTCGGAGTTTACTTCTTTCAGTGTAGTATCCAGTACCGCCGCAAATCTTTCGATGGAATCGGGCATTTTGGCAAACTCAATAAGCCATTGATGACGGCATTTGGCATTTTCATCCATAAATACGGGGGCAGCGGAATATTCGCTGACTTGAGCACCAGTTTCAGCACATGCTTTGGCAAGCCCTTTTTCTGCATTATCTACGATCAGCTCTTCACCAAAAGCATTGATGAAGTGCTTGGTACGTCCTGTAATGACGAACTTATACGGATTCTTTCTGGTGAATTTCACAGTATCTCCGATCATGTACCGCCATAATCCGCAGGAAGTGGAGATCACCATAGCATAATTTTTATTTAGCTCTACTTCTTCAAGGCAATAGGTGCGGGGATTCTCTTTTTCCACATCCTCCAAAGGAATAAATTCGTAGAAAATACCATAGTCAATCATCAATAACATAGATGGGTCGGAGAAATCGTTTTGTGTCCCGAAATAGCCTTCCGATGCATTGTAGGTTTCGACATAATGCATTTTAGAAGAATGAATGACTTGCTTATATTGTTCACGGTAAGGGGTAAAAGCGACACCTCCGTGGAAGAATACTTCCAGATTGGGCCATACTTCTTCCAAGGTCTGCTTGCCTGTTTTTTCAAGAATACGTTTGATTAAGACCAGCATCCAGGAAGGAACACCCGAAAGATTGGTTACATCTACCGGTATGGTGCTGTTGGCAATAGCTTCAATTTTGGTTTCCCATTCGTCCATTAATGCTATTTGCTTGCTTGGCACACGTATCAGGTTGATCAGCGGACTTACATTCTGGATCAATATGGCTGAAAGGTCACCTACCAGACTATGGTTGGAGTTCAGGTTCGGACTATGGCTGCCTCCCAGAATCAGTCCTTTACCGGAAAAAAAACGGCTGTCGGGATTCATGCGGAAGTAGATTGCGGCCGCGTCTTTTCCTCCCCGGTAATGAATATCCTGCAAGGCCTCTTTGCTAACCGGAAGAAACTTGCTTTTATCGTTTGTGGTGCCCGAGGATTTTGCAAACCAGCGTATTTCTGAAGGCCACAATAGGTTTTGTTCGCCTGCACGGAGACGTTCCACATAGGGCTTTACTTCTTCGTAGGTTTGTATGGGGAGTCGGTTTTTAAAGTCTTCGTAATTGCGGATAGATTTATAATCATACTTCTTTCCCCATTCAGTATTTTCTGCCTGTTTTACGAGACGGGTCAATACCCGGTGCTGTATATCTCCGGCTTGTGTATCATAAAGATCTATGGCTTTTAAACGGGAATCAAATACTTTGCTTATAATCTTTGTAATATTCATTGCTCTTTAACATATAATGTTTAGTCGTGCAAAAATAGCCTTAATTATCTTTTTTTTCTATCTTTACGACGGAAATAATAGTTAAAAGTGAAGATATGTCATGCTTTTGCAGACAGATGGGTAACTTTTTTCTTTTAAATACGTAATATTCAATAAAAAAAGAGCAGCAATGAAGATCGGAATTCTTACATCCGGAGGAGATTGCCCCGGCATAAACGCTACGATTCGCGGGGTGTGTAAAACGGCCATTAATCATTATGGAATGGAAGTTGTGGGGATTCACAGTGGTTTTCAGGGATTGCTGACGAAAGAGGTAGAATCGTTTACTGAAAAATCCTTGTCCGGATTGTTAAACCTGGGTGGTACTATGTTGGGAACTTCACGTGAGAAGCCGTTCCGTAAGCAAGGTATTATTTCGGATGTGGATAAACCGGCGCTGATACAACGTAATATTGCTGAATTGGGACTTGATTGCGTGGTGTGTATCGGTGGAAATGGTACGCAAAAGACTGCCGCAAAATTTGCAGCGATGGGAATTAATATCGTTTCTGTTCCTAAGACGATTGATAATGATATCTGGGGTACGGATATCTCTTTCGGATTCGATTCGGCAGTGAGCATTGCTACAGATGCTATCGACCGGCTTCACTCTACGGCAAGCTCTCACAAGCGGGTGATGGTAATCGAAGTGATGGGGCATAAAGCAGGATGGATTGCTCTATACTCGGGTATGGCAGGAGGAGGAGATGTAATCCTGGTTCCGGAGATACCTTATAATATAAAAAATATAGGGGATACAATTTTAAATCGTTTAAAAAAGGGGAAACCTTATTCGATTGTGGTCGTTGCGGAAGGTATCCAAACTGATGGGCGTAAGCGTGCTGCCGAATACATCGCCCAGGAAATTGAATATGAGACAGGTATTGAGACGCGTGAAACGGTGCTTGGCTATATTCAGCGCGGTGGCTCACCTACACCTTTCGACCGTAACTTATCTACCCGAATGGGAGGGCATGCGACGGAGCTGATTGCTAATGGGCAGTTTGGACGTATGATTGCATTGAAAGGTGATGAAATATCTTCCGTTGCATTAGAAGAAGTAGCCGGAAAGTTGAAATTAGTGACTGAAGAACATGACCTTGTGGTACAAGGGCGCAGGATGGGAATATGCTTCGGATAATAATCCGAGGTGTTTAGATTATATACTGATATTTTCAGTTGATGTTATTTTATCAACTTGCGGAGATTCCTCTGTCTGGTTTATTTCAGGATCGTCGGGTGTATCTTCTGTGGAGATATTATTCTGTACTTTGGCTTCTTGTACACCTGCCATGAACTCAGGATCCCCTTTGATTTTTTTGAGGGCCATCTGTGCGGCATTCTGTTGTGATTCCTTTTTGGAGTATCCTGTACCGGATCCTCCGAGTATGCCTTCAATCCGGACTTCTGTCTGAAACACGGGATTATTCTCTTTGTCAAGGAACTGTTCTATTAATTCGAAAGAAACTTCCATCTTGTTTTTCTGGCTCCATTCGATCAGTTTAGACTTGAAGTTCACCTCTTTGCGTGAGAGTTTGTCCAGATCTATATAGGGCTCGATGATTTTCTTCTGCATAAACTGTTTGCAACATTCATATCCCCGGTCAAGATAAATGGCTCCAATAAAAGCTTCGAACGCATTCCCATACATATAGCTGTTGTGGGAAGAAGAACGTGTAGAATATTTGATAAGTTTGTCCAGGCCTATTTCGACTGCCAGTTTATTTAATGTTTCACGCTGAACTATTTTAGAACGGGTGTTTGTCAGGAATCCCTCTCTTTTACCTTCGAAATGTTGATAGACAATATCCCCTACGATGGCGTCAAGAATGGCGTCACCAAGGAATTCCAGGCGTTCGTTGTTCAACGGACGTCCTTTCTCCGAACGTACAGCTGTCGATTTATGCAGGAGAGCCTGCTCGTATAGCCGGATGTTGCGTGGATAGAATCCAAGTATGCGATAAAAACAAAAATAAGACTCTCTATCCTTACAGAACAGGAGCCTTATCTTATCTATTTTATTACGTAACACGACTTTATTCAGCGTATTTCTTGAAGATTACACAAGCATTGTGACCACCAAATCCGAATGTATTCGAAAGGGCAACGTTAACTTCACGTTTCTGTGCTTTGTTGAACGTGAAATTAAGGTTATAGTCGATGTTCTCGTCGTTATCACCTTCGGCATGATTGATAGTCGGAGGAACGATGCCGTTCTTGATGGCAAGGATACTTGCAATAGACTCTACCGCACCGGCAGCACCCAACAAGTGACCTGTCATTGATTTGGTTGAACTGATATTCAACTCAAAAGCATGTTCGCCAAATACTTCCTTGATTGCTTTGGCTTCCGATATATCACCCACCGGAGTGGATGTACCGTGAACGTTGATGTAATCCACTTCTTTAGGATCCATTTCTGCATCTTCCAGGGCATTCATCATCACCAGTTTTGCACCAAGTCCTTCCGGATGAGATGCTGTCAGGTGGTGAGCGTCAGCAGACATACCTACACCGGCTACTTCTGCATATATTTTTGCGCCACGGGCTTTTGCATGTTCAAGTTCTTCAAGAATCAGACATCCTCCACCTTCACCCATTACAAAACCGTCGCGGCTCGCGCTGAACGGACGAGATGCTGATTGTGGTTCGTCGTTACGAGTTGACAATGCATGCATAGCGTTGAAACCTCCTACACCGGCTGCTGCGATAGCGGCTTCCGAACCACCGGATACAATCACGTTTGCCTTACCCAGACGGATCAGGTTGAATGCATCGGCGATGGCGTTAGTAGAAGTTGCACATGCAGAACAAGTTGCGTAGTTCGGGCCGTGGAAACCATACATAATAGAAATCTGTCCGGCAGCAATATCTGAAATCATCTTAGGGATGAAGAACGGATTATACTTAGGACCGTTTTCTTTGTGGAGGGCATAATTGCTTGTTTCCTCCTCAAATGTACGTATACCACCGATACCGGCACCAAAAATAACGCCGATTCTGTTTAAATCCTCATTTTCGATATCAAGACCCGAGTCTGCAACCGCTTCTTTGGCAACGGCAACGGCATACTGTGTGTACAAGTCCATTTTACGTGCCTCTTTGCGGTCGATATATTGAGTTACATCGAAGCCTTTCACTTCACATGCAAATTGAGTCTTGAATTGCGATGCATCGAAATGAGTAATAGGTCCTGCTCCACTAACCCCGTTCACGAGGTTTTCCCAAAATTCCGGGACGGTATTGCCAACAGGAGTAATGGCGCCCAGACCTGTTACTACAACTCTCTTTAATTCCATACTGATGAAATCGAATTACTTAGCGTGTTCTTCGATGTAAGCTACAGCATCCTGTACTGTGCCAATCTTTTCAGCTTGGTCATCAGGAATAGAGATACCGAATTCTTTTTCGAATTCCATGATAAGTTCTACAGTGTCAAGAGAATCAGCTCCCAGGTCGTTAGTGAAGCTTGCTGTTTCTGTAACTTCTGATTCTTCTACGCCCAATTTATCGACGATAATCGCTTTCACTCTTGATGCAATTTCAGACATAACTTTAAGTTTTTAATTAATAATTAGTTTTATTTCTTTAAATTTGCGGTGCAAAGGAATAAATATTTATCGTCCTGCGCAAATTTTTGATTAAATAAATGCAATCTTTTGCACATTTTTCACTGTTTTGTGCACTAAAAGGTCTGATTATGGAGAAAAACATCGCTATTTTTGCTTCCGGCTCTGGTACAAATGCTGAAAACATTATCCGGTATTTCGAGGGAAATGATTCAGTCAGGGTAAAATTAGTTCTTTCTAACAGGAAGGACGCGTATGTTTTGGAGCGTGCACATCGTTTAGGAGTGCTCTGTAGGGCTTTTCCGAAGTCTGATTGGGAAATAGCGGAATCCATCTTGGATTTGCTGCGTGAACATCAGATTGACCTGATAGTGTTAGCCGGCTTCTTGTTGCGTATACCGGATGCACTTTTGCATGCTTATCCTAATAAAATTATAAATATTCATCCGGCTCTTTTACCTAAGTTTGGGGGAAAGGGGATGTATGGCGATCGGGTGCATGAGGCGGTGGTAATGGCAGGAGAGTCCGAAAGTGGTATTACTATACATTATATAGACGAGCATTACGATGAGGGAAGTATCATTTTTCAAGCTAAATGTTCAGTGCTTCCCGGAGATACCCCTGCGGAAGTGGCTAAAAAAGTTCATGCGTTGGAATATGAATGGTTTCCCAGGATCATAGAACAAACCGTAAATACCTTCTTGTAGAGCTGGTTTTCTGAGGAAATGTTTTATAGTATCGTATGAGGTTGTGTCGAAACTCTTTTCACCACAGCCTCATGTGATATTTAATATCCTCTTATTGAGGATCGGTATTATCAGGGTTAAATAGTAAATCAACTGATATTAATCTTATATGCTCCTTCTTCTCTCCTTAATGGGTAATCTCCCCGGAGTTGTTCAAATAGCTTCGGATGGGTCTTTAGTGCATCGCTGTCCCGTCGGGGATCGTAAATTTGCAGGGAGGCCGCTTCATAAGTTGTTGCGGAAATTATTTTGTTTTCCGGTTCCGGAGGAACAATCTGATAGCCGGCTTCAATCCGGAAGAACCGGCATAAGGCTTCAAGTGACATTCGGGTTGCGTTTGCTTTTCCGTCTGCGGAATATCCGGCGATGTGAGGAGTGCCTATAATTACTTTCTCTAATAATTTAAGATTGATATCCGGTTCATGTTCCCATACATCAATGACAGCATCGGACAAGGTACCTGACTGAAGAGCATCGAGCAGTGCCTCTGTTTCGATAACTTCACCGCGTGAGGTGTTCATGACTATTGTCCCCTTTTTCAGTGAACGGAAGAAGTGTTTGTCTGCCAAATGATAAGTTTTATATTTTCCCTCCTTATATAAAGGTACATGAAATGTGATTATGTCACACTCTTTGGCTATATTCTCTAAAGTAGTGAACATTGTGCTTTCTTCTTTTTCTGCTCTGGGAAGATCGTTCAGCATTACTCGCATTCCTAATTTTCGGGCTACATCAGCTACTTTGCTTCCTACATTTCCTACGCCTACGATGCCAATGGTCATTTGATGCAACTTCATTGCATGGGTTTGTTGTAAAATGAACAGGGCAGATTGGATATATTGTGCAACGGATGCCGAATTACATCCCGGGGCATTGGTCCATGTGATACCTGCTTCCCGGCAATAGGCTGTGTCGATATGATCGAATCCTATTGTAGCGGTTGCGATAAATTTTACTTTGCTTCCGGCAAGCAGTGAACGGTTACAATGCGTACGTGTGCGGATAATTAATGCATCGGCATCATGTATCAGTTCCGGGGTGAAATCTTTTCCCGGAGCATATACTACTTCATCGGCTATTTGCTCAATAGCCTCTTTGATGTAAGGTATTTTGTTGTCTACAATAACTTTCATGATTGATCAGGGGTTTGCATGCAAAGGTAGGAAATAAAAAGCAGGAAAGATTGGCTATATGGAAAATATTGCATAGATTTGCCCGGTAATGCGCATTACGATAAGTTTGAACTTAGACAATTTATATCAATAATGAAGTGTATCCACATTATTACTCCGGTAAAAGATTCTATTGAGTTGACGTTGCAAACAGCTGAGGCTATTTTAAAATCAGATTTCACCGTTCCTTTTCATTATACTATTTATAATGATTTCAGCACCGATGAAAACACGAAACGACTGAAAGAAGCATCCCTGGCGATGGGATTTGAGTTAATTAATCTGTCCGAGATCACTTCTCATCCTTCTCCCAATTATTTGCTGGTGCTTCAGATGGCACAAGAAAAGGCTGTTGCCGCTGAAGCAGGCTTGCTGATCGTTGAATCTGATGTGATTGTGAAAAAACACACTTTGCAGGCTCTTTTTGATGGTGCGCAGTCCAGACAAAACTGTGGAATAGCTGCTGCTGTGACAGTAGATGAGAACGAGGTAATTAATTATCCCTATTTATATGCGAAAGGCAAAGAAAATCAGGTGTTTCCGGAAAAGAAACATCTTAGTTTCTGCTGTTCTTTGCTGACAACCGACTTTCTGCGTGCTTTTGATTTTCATTCTTTGAATCCGGAAAAGAACTGGTTTGATGTAACTATTTCCCATCAAGCACTTGAAAAAGGTTTTGTCAATTATCTGTTTACTACTTTGACTGTATGGCATCGCCCGCATAGTAGTCGTCCATGGAAACAGTTGAAGTATACGAATCCGCTTAAATATTACTGGTTGAAGTTCACTAAAGGATTGGATAAAATTTGATGGTATGGCAAAGCCGTTAGTATCTGTAGTTATTCCTGTATATAATATGGAGGAGTTTCTGGAGGAGACACTGGATTCTGTCCTGTCTTCTGATTATCCGAACTTTGAGGTGATTGTGATGGATGATGGTTCGAAAGACCGTTCTCTTGAAATTGCCGAAAGCTATAAGTCCCGGTATGAAAATGTAAGGGTTTACACACAAGTAAATAGTGGCGTTGCCACGGCTCGTAATCATGCTATTTCTAAAGCAGGTGGAGTATATATTTTGCCGGTCGATGCTGATAATCGTATTAGTAAAGAATTGATTCATTCTGCTGTAGATATACTGGAGTCGGATCCGGAAGTAAAAGTGGTCTGTCCACGTGCCGAGTTTTTCGGAGACCGTTCGGGCGAATGGGTATTACCACCTTTCTCGCTATCATTGCTTGCTCGTAAAAATATGATGGATACTTGTGCTGTTTACCGTAAGTCCGAATGGGAAAGAATTGGAGGATACTGTGCGGAGATCGTGGCTCGTGAAGATTGGGAATTTTGGATCTCAATGTTAAAGGATGGAGGAAAGGTTGTAAAGTTGCCGGAAATAGGTTTGTTTTATCGGGTGCGCGAACAGTCTAAACGTGTTACTGACCGTTTGCTAAAAAAGCATGTGATTGACGTTCTAAATAGACGACATCCTGATTTCTTTGAGCGGGAATTGGGAGGGCCGTTACGTTATCAGCGTTCCTGGTCAAGGTTAATCAATCGGATTTCCCGAATAATCCACCCTCGGAGAGTCTTCGTTGGAGATGATTTTCAGGACTTATCTTCTTTTGTACGTGTATTACCTGTGCATTTTGAGAATGGAGGAACGTTGATATATGAAGGAAGAAATAAATTGAAAGAGTTTGAAATACATGGTAGAAAGTTGATAGTGAAGTCATATCAGCTTCCTCACCTGATTAATCGAGTTGTTTATAATTCTTTTCGTGCCTCTAAAGCCCGCCGTTCTTATCAATACGCACAGATGCTGCGTAAAGCAGGTATTGGCTCTCCTGCTCCTGTTGGATTTTATTCTACGGGAACATGGTTGTTGTTTGGCCGTAGCTACTTTGTGAGCCTAAAGTCCGAATGTCCTTATACGTATCGTAATCTGTTAGAGGAGACTTTTACCGGTGACAAAGAAAAGGTGTTACGTGCTATAGCCCGTACCACAGCAGCTTTACACGAAAACGGTTTTCTACATAAAGATTACTCGGGAGGGAACATTCTTTTTAGGGAAACGGATAAAGGCATTGAAGTGGAAATCATTGATTTAAACCGCATGCGTTTTGGTAAAGTCGACATAGAAACCGGTTGTAAGAACTTTGAGCGCTTGCCCGGAACACATGAGATGTTTGTTATCTTGGCAGATGAATATGCCAAAGTGAGGGGATTCGATGCCGATAGATGTCTGGAACTGATTGAGAAGAGTCATTTATGACGCATTGATTGAGACAACCCTTTGCCTAAGATTATGGTGGGCAATATATACCAACGTCTGAAGTGGAAACATAATTTGATTATAATGATCCATTTATATATGATATAGAATAAAAAATTGGAATGCTTTTTATATACATATAATTTTGAAATAAACCTTTCTTTGTAAGCCAACGCATAAACTTTTGTAGATTCACCTTGGAGGTGTAAAAATCTATAGGTTGGTAAAACCGTTGACTGATAGTTGTGATAAGATAATCTTGTACAGATATCATACTCTTCATAATAGAGGAATATATTAGTATCAAAGCCTTTGATTTTGAAGAAGACTTCTGAAGGAAACATCATAAATGCTCCGTTGATCCATGAAGCATGTATAGGAAACTGGTATACTTTCTTTTTTCTTTTGGGGTAGCGGGCGGGACATAATCTTTCCGGGATGTCGTTTCCTAAAATCTCATATAGAATACCGATTGGATGATTGAATGAGGGTACTGCCTTCAGGTGTTTGTTGTATTGCTGTGGTGTAATGCATCCTGTTTGAGGATTTTCTTTCAGGTAGTTGCATAATGGGCTAATGCAGTCCTCTAATAGCTCAGTGTCATTGTTTAGAAAACAGAGGTATTTCCCTTGGGCTATGTTTGCGCCAACCATATTCCCTGCCCCGAAACCACTGTTTATTTTGTTGCGTATAATAGTAATTTCCTGACCGGAAAGATTTTCAGTAAGGTGTTGATAGTCTGTTTCCTGGCTGGCATTGTCGACAACTATTATTTCGTAAGTGCCATTAGGCAGGTATTTGTGTATACTGTTAATGCAGTTTAGGGTTAATCGGGAGGTATTATAATTCAGGATGATAATTGATACTTTCATAGTGGTATGGGGGTTATTTAATTATTATTGGGTTTATATATCTATCGAAATCCAGCTTTCCGGAAGTATGTGAGGTATCTTCTTGACGTTTGACCAGCGTGAAGGTGCGATAACAGTTTTATCCTTATAGGCATTTAGCCATGCTCCCCACCAACTGAAACTGCTGTTGGCTATTATATTATGACGACACAGGCTCATCAACATCATGTCCTGCCAACTGTCAGGGCCCCTATTCCAAGATATATATTGATGGGGTAAATGATGTATCTTCAAATGTGCTTTCGTCCATTCCACATCATCAGAAAAGATATGGAAGAATGCTTTCGGTTCTTTTTTTAATATGATTGAGATTGCCTTTTGATAGTATTCTTCTGTGCATATATTTCCATATTTTATTTTGTTTTTAGCTGATGTATAATCTCCTCTTCGGATATGAATTGATACGCTCGAACGTTGTTCTTTAATTATCTTTGCCCATTCTTTTGTTCTGAAATTGGCATTTTCTGTGTTGAAAGAAAAAATATCTCTTATGGTATCTGAAGATTCTTTGAAGAAGAGTTCAGATTGAAAGAATCCTTTGTAATATACTAATGGCCATCTCTTGTGTTGTGTGTATTTATGAATGGATAATTCTTCTTCGGATTTTTCTCGTATAATCGAAAAGAATGCATACACAATTACTCTTTTAAGCCATTTATGGGCAGATATTGTTTGGGGATGGACCGAAAACACATCTTCCAATTCATATCCGTTATGTAATTTATATTTCTTCATTTCAGACATATCTATCCGAAGCTCCGGAAATATTGTTTTCATTTGTATATAGAAGGCGTAAATGAACATTTGATTCCCTAATCCGCCTGTCATTCGTACTAATTTCATCATTCTTTGATTTTGATATGTTTTTTTAAACGTACGTTTAAAAAACATCATATTTTAACCTGACATTTATTTTTATATGTTGTGAAATATGGATTATATTGTATGAGGTGTAAAAGGCTTATTAAAGGTTTGTTTAATCTTTATCTCCGGTTTTCTTAATAAAAAACTGTAATTAGTTTTTTCAAGTAGAAAATAAGTCTTATTTTTGTTTCATTAAACGTACGTTTAATGAAACAAAAATGAAGCTGAAAGACGTTTAGCTTAACTGCTTAATGATATGAATGATAGTCTTTTATATAAACTTTCCAGTGGCAAGCCTCCTAAGTTTATTTATTTTATAAGTAATACTTTGAAGATGCTTATTCCGAATGCTTTTTATCGGTATAAGTTGAAAAGTACATTGGCTCAATTACAGTATCGTTCGGATAAAGACTATATCGAAGAGAGAGTGAATTATTATAATAAGCTGTCTTCTCCTTCTTCTTTGCCGGAAAAGTCTTTTATAAAGAATGAATTTCGGTATTTGATCTTTTTAGGAACTCTTGCGGACAATAAAAAATCTCTTTTTCATACCGCATATTTTTTTGATACCAGGGAATATACCCGTTGGTTTAAACAATCTCTTCGGTGGGGATATTGCCCGGGCGATGTATATTTCACTCCGGAATTCCCGTCTATTGTGAAAAGCCGTTTACTGACCGATTCCAATGATAACTCTGTTGTTATGAAACTGGATAAGTTCAGGCATTTTATGTTTGTAAATGATACAATGCCTTTTTCTTCTAAAAAGGATATGGTTATCTTCAGAGGGAAAATACGACGAAGCCGTACCCGTAAATTATTTTTAGAGATGTATATGGACCATCCGATGTGTGACTGTGGAGTCGTTGGTAAGGATGAGGGAGTACCGGACGCATGGATGACTCCTAAAAAAACGATTCGTCAGCATTTGGATTATAAGTTCATAATGGCATTGGAGGGGAATGATGTTGCATCAAATCTGAAATGGGTAATGTCTTCTAACTCGATAGCAGTGATGCCGCGTCCCACTTGCGAAACTTGGTTTATGGAAGGAAAATTGATTCCTAACTATCATTATATTGAGATTAAACCCGATTTTACGGATTTGGAGGAACGGTTGAAGTATTACATCGAACATCCGGAAGAGGCTCAACAAATCATAGAGCATGCTCATGAATATGTGGCTCAGTTCAGAAATCCTCGTCGTGAAAAGTTAATATCGCTGTTGGTTCTGGATAAATATTTTCGGATGACAGGTCAAAATATTGAAGATTGATAAAACTCTATTCTCCTATGATACATATAGCATGTAATATTGACTCTAATTTTACGGTACACTGTGCAGTAACTTTGGTTTCACTGTTCGAAAATAACCGTGAATCTGAGTTTTGTATCCATATTGTGGCCTCTACACTGCCTTCTGAAGATAAGGAAGTACTAAAAACAATAGCAGGTCGTTATGGTAATGAAGTACGCTTTTACTTTCCTCCGGAAGACTTGTTGCATAATTTTTCTATCAAGAAGTTTGGTAAGCGCATTTCTATGGCTACTTATTACCGTTGTATGTTCTCAGCCATTTTACCGGAAGAGGTGGATAAAGTGCTTTATCTGGATTGTGATATTGTTATTCTTGGAGATATATCAGAGTATTGGAATACAGATATGAGTAATTATTCGGTTGCTTGTGTCGAAGATATCGGCAGTAATGAAGATGAACGTTATGATATCTTGAAGTATGATAAGTCATTCTCTTATTTTAATGCGGGAGTACTACTTATCAATTTGCGCTATTGGCGTGAGCATAAAATAGATGAACAATGTGAACAGTATTTTTTACGATATCCCGAGCGTATCCGCTTTAATGACCAGGATCTTTTGAATGCTGTTCTGCATGAATCTAAACTTTTTGTTCCCTTAAAATGGAATATGCAGGATGGTTTCTACCGTTATGGGGTGGATAAAGGAGTGAAAGATAAGAAGCAATTGCATCAACAATTGCTCCATCCTGTTATCCTGCATTATACTAATAAAAAACCCTGGAATTATGATAGCATGCATCCTTTGAAAGGGGAATACTTTAAGTATCTGGATATGACTCCCTGGAAAGGCAAACGACCTTTATCTACTTTTAAAGCTCGTTTGTCTTGGTGGTTGAAGTTGCTTCCTTATGCAATGCGGTTCCGTAAGCCCAAGTATATGAAGCTGTAAATACATTGATCAAAGCATTTGCTATCTGTTGCGTCTTTTTTGTACAATTTTCCGGTATATAATCATTCCAATTGTATATAGTTTGAAATGATTATATATGCAGTATCGTCTGATCGCTTTTGATAATCCGATGTCTTTCAGACTGAGATAGTCATAATGGTGACAAATCTCCATTGTAGCCGCAATTATTTGGTCATTAAGGGGGGAAGGCCTCATGATGACAATATGATTGATTAAGTGGAATGCTTTTTTTAGTAGTTTTAATGGCTTTTCCGATACAGTTTGTTCCTGTTTGACAAATTGGTATTGATCATGCAGGATCTTAACTAACTGGAATTCTTCAATTGGATTGAAAGTTGTGTTTGTGAGGCTGTCGGTGCGAATTCTATAGTGATACTTAGGCGCTTGTATCAATACTGTTTTGTTAGCTCTATGAAATATCTTGTAACTGAGGGCTGCATCTTCGAAAAATTTTCCCATGGGAAAGCGGAGATTGTTGAATAATTCCCGTTTATATAACTTTTCCCAAACATAGTTTCGTATAATCTTATCCTTAATAAGAGCCATCATGGCATCTTTGTGATTAAATGTAATTATCTCTTTAGACTCAAATGCAGCTTTGATCTTTGTTCCATATTCTATATAGTGCGCACAGGCAGATATGTCTGCTTGGTACTTACTTAGAAGATTATAAAGTGTTTCGTACATATCATTTTCAATCCAATCATCACTATCCACGAAACCTATTAAATCACCGGATGCAATATCAAGGCCTGCATTACGAGCATCGCTTTGTCCTCCGTTTTTTTTGTGTATGACTTTGATTCTTGTATCCAATTTAGCAAATTTATCACAAATAGCAGGGGATTCATCTGTCGAGCCGTCATCAACGATGATCACTTCTAAGTGGGTATATGTCTGGTCTAAGACCGATTGAATGCATTGGCTTAAAAAGGGGGCTACATTATATACCGGAATAATAATACTTATTAATGGAGACTCATCGATTTTTTTCATCATTAAGTAGTTTATTTAGTTAAGTCTAGGATCATTTTTACATATATGGATGCAAATATAGTATAATAGTAGTATATATGTGCTCTTTTAACCTAAAAAATGTAAATGCAATCCGTTTGTTGTCTTGGCTATACATACTTTTGTATATGATAAAGAGAAGAATTTTATTTTTTCATGGTGAGTTTCCTGCTGGAGGAGCTGAAAGAGTTACAATGGATATTGCCGATTTTGTAGCTCAATATGGCTATGAAACATATGTTATTACACATCAGATTAACAGTGGAAGTTATTCCAATATTAAGGTTATTGAGTTTCAAGGTGGAGGCGATGTTGACAGTCAGGAGAATGCTGACTTTATCATACATACTCTCAACTCGTTGAAAATTGATATCTTCATTCTGCCTATTTGTCTTTTAAGCAGATTGGATTTTATTAAAAGTAAAGTTGATAGTAAATTGATCTTTGCTTGTCACAGCACTCCTTTCTGGGAAATAACAGCCCGTCTACATAGGAGAAGGGGTAGAGCGCGTGGTTCTTTCTTTAAAATGTTGGAATGGGGGTTATTAACTTATCCAAAGATAGTATGGTTAAAGAAATATGACTCTTTTTTTATTAATCAATATAAGTTTGTTTATGATCAAGTTGATGCTTTTACTGTTTTGTGTGAGGAATATAAACAAATACTGCTTAATAAAATGGGAGTATCACTTGATGAGCAGAAAGTACATGTTATATATAATTCTGAGAGACAATGTCCGAATGTTAATTTGAATAAGAAAAAGCAGATTCTCTTTGTTGGGCGTATGAGTTATTATGATAAGCGGGTTGACCGTTTGTTGGATATTTGGGGAATGATATATAAAAAAGTACCGGATTGGGAATTGATTTTAGTAGGAGGTGGAAAAGAACTTCCTCTACTTCAAGCTAAAAGTCAAAAGATGAAACTTCAACGAATACGTTTTGCGGGACATAGCGATCATGTCGATGATTTCTATCGTGATGCTTCCGTATTATGTTTGACTTCAGCTTTTGAGGGATGGCCACTATGTTTGACGGAGGCTCAGGCGAATGGTGTCGTACCTGTAGCTTTTGATTGTGTAGCTGGGATACGCCAGATTTTGTCGCCTTCAGGAGTTAATGGGTGCCTTGTACCTTCTTTTAGTTTACATAAATATGCTGAGATGTTATTGTCTCTGTTGATGGATTCGGAAAAGTTACAAAAGATGCGGAATAACGTGATTTTGAAGTCAAAAGAGTACTCTCCTGAAATTGTCGGACAAAAATGGCTCGGTTTGTTCGAATCATTGTTATAATCTCTTTTGTATGAATACCTTTTTAGGAGAATATAAGTTTAAACTTTTCTCTTCTTGGGAATCAGTTTGCGATAAAGTGTCATTCCTATTTTATATATTCTGAAATGATGATAAATAAAATATCGTTTGATGGTTCTTGACACTCCGATATCTTGTGGTTTTAGATAATCATATTGGTGCATAATCTCTAATGTTTTGTCAATGACCTCATTGTTGAGTGTTGAGGAGGGTAGTATAATCGTGTGATTGATTAAGTGGATGCTTTTCTTTATAATCATTACAGGTTTGTCATTGATTAGTTGACGTTTTTTCATGAATTGATATTGTTCGTGTATGGCTTGCACATATTGTATTCCTTTGAGAGGGCTGAACGAAGAATTAGTAGTGCTTCCCCAACGAATTCTGTAGTGATATTTAGGTTTGTATTTTAATACAGTTTTGTTGGATCTATCAAATATCTTATAACTTAGGGATATGTCCTCAAAAACTTGTCCAATAGGGAAATATAATCCGGTAAATAGGTCACGTTTATATAATTTTTCTACGACATAATTTTTTATAATCTTATCTTCAAACAATGTTTTCATAACATCTGCATGGTTGAAAGTCATTATTTCCTCTTGCGATCTGTAGACAGTTGGTCTGCCATCCTCATATTCCAGATAATGTGTGCAGGCAGATATATCTGCTCCGTATTGACTGATTAGATTATAAAGTGTCTCATACATATCGTTATCAATCCAATCATCACTATCCACAAAACCAATATATTCTCCGGATGCTGTGTCTAAACCGATATTTCGGGCGTCACTTAACCCACCATTTTTTTTGTGTATCACTTTCACACGAGCGTCTAAGGCTGCAAAATGGTCACAAATAGCAGGTGAATGGTCTGTGGAACCATCATCTACAACAATAATCTCCAGGTTAGTATATGTCTGATCCAAAATTGATTGCAGGCATTGATGTAGATATGCCTCTACATTGTATACAGGCACAATAATGCTGATAAGGGGGAGTGTTCCCGATTTTTCCATTTTTATTTAGGTTTAGTAATATGCTATTGTCTTTGTACGTTGCAAAGATAACACTTTGTTTTTGTTTTTCTGAATATATATTTGATAGCTTTATGGGATGCGTGGTTGTTTTTGCAGTATAAAAAGAGAGCATCTGCTTAATTCGCCACTGACTTTCTACTCTCTGAATAGTAACTTGCTGAATATTTTCTGTTATCTTTGCAACTTAATCATTTAATAGTAAGTAATGAAGGAATTTTTTCAACTTATGCGGCGTTTTGTACCGCCTTACAAGAAGTATGTAATATGGGCGTTGATACTGAATTTATTCTCGGCCATTCTGAATATATTTTCTTTTTCTTTGATAGCCCCCATTCTACAGATATTATTTAAGGTTGATAAAGATGTATATGAGTTTATCCCATGGGATACTGCTTCAATTAGTACAAAGGACCTTCTGATAAATAATTTCTATTATTATGTTTCAGATATGATCCAGATCAATGGCGCTTCTTTTACTCTGATGTTGTTAGGACTCTTTTTAGTGGTAATGACTTTCTTTAAAACATTCTGCTATTTCGCTTCGTCAGCCGTGATGATTCCTTTGCGTACCGGTGTGGTACGGGATATTCGAGTGATGGTCTATGATAAAGTGATTCGTTTGCCACTTGGATTCTTCTCGGAGGAGCGAAAAGGAGATATCATAGCCCGTATGAGCGGGGATGTGGGAGAAATAGAGAACTCGGTTACCAGTTCATTGGATATGTTGGTAAAGAATCCGATCTTGATAATCGCTTATTTTACTACGCTGCTTGTAATCAGTTGGCAACTAACCCTTTTCACTTTATTGGTTGTACCATTGATGGGGTGGGTGATGGGTACGGTAGGCAAAAAACTTAAACGTCAATCCCTTGAAGCTCAGGCAAAGTGGAGCGATACGATGTCGCAACTGGAAGAAACATTAGGAGGACTTCGTATCATTAAGGCTTTCATTGCTGAAAATAAGATGATGAATCGTTTCCTGAAATGCAGTAACGAGTTTCGGGAGGCAACCAATAAAGTGGCGACCCGTCAGGCATTAGCCCATCCGATGAGTGAGTTTTTAGGTACGACCATGATTGTAATTGTGCTTTGGTTTGGCGGTTCACTGATTTTGAGCAGTCATTCTTCTATTGATGCTTCTACTTTTATGGTATATCTGACCATCCTTTATAGCGTAATCAATCCTTTGAAGGAATTTTCAAAAGCCGGGTATAATATTCCTAAAGGTTTGGCTTCGATGGAGCGTGTGGATAAGATTCTGAAAGCGGAAAATAAGATTGTGGAGATTCCTGATCCGAAGCCGCTGAATGGGTTAAAAGAGAAAGTAGAATTTAGGGATATTTCTTTCAGCTATGATGGAAAGAAAGAAGTGCTTCAACATATTAACCTCACTGTACCTAAAGGTAAGACCGTTGCTTTGGTTGGACAGTCCGGCTCAGGGAAATCTACATTGGTAGATTTGTTGCCCCGTTATCACGATGTACAGGAAGGAGCGATTACTATTGACGGAGTCAGCATTAAAGACGTTCGCATCTCCGACTTGCGCAGCCTGATCGGGAATGTCAATCAGGAAGCCATCTTGTTTAACGATACTTTCTTTAATAATATAGCTTTTGGTGTAGAAAATGCTACGATGGAGCAAGTGATTGAGGCTGCCAAGATTGCCAATGCTCACGATTTTATCATGGAGAAAGAAGACGGCTATCATACGAATATAGGTGACCGGGGCAGTAAACTTTCCGGAGGCCAGCGTCAGCGTATCAGTATAGCACGGGCTATCTTGAAGAATCCTCCGATTTTGATTCTTGACGAGGCTACTTCTGCTTTAGACACTGAGTCGGAACGGTTGGTGCAGGAGGCATTGGAGCGTTTAATGAAAACACGTACCACCATTGCTATTGCCCACCGTCTCTCTACCATCAAGAACGCAGATGAAATATGTGTACTATATGAAGGAGAAATAGTAGAACGTGGAAAACACGAAGAATTATTGGCTAAGAACGGTTATTATAAACGACTGAATGACATGCAGTCGCTGTAGGCATGGCAGAGAGATAGTGAACTCCCTCACTTTTTAATAATAACTTTTTTGCTAAGGCGGGTAGGGCAAGGTGGATTTGCCCTACCGGGGTTATAGCTAATTCGATATCAGAAGAAAGAATCTTTGAGGCGGTTGAACGTTATCATGTTTGAAAGAAATTTTTTCGGTAGTATTCCTTTCGGGATTTATTTGTTATTGGGGGTGATACGATACAATCCTTATTTCCTTCCGAAGTCTGCCGGGATTTCTCCCCATTGCTTGGTTTCCCACTTCAATATTGGGGTGGAATATTTATTTTCTTTAAGCCATTTTTCTGCACGTTCTATCAATCCGAACAATTTTTCTGTTTCAGCGGTCCGGGGAAGTTTTGTCTTGCATTTTTTTTGTTTTACCCAGCTGATTGCATTTGCGCTATCGCTATAGATAGGCATGTCGAATCCTTTCTGTTTCAGTAAAGCGAGTCCATGTACCAATGCCAGAAATTCGCCAATATTGTTAGTCCCCTTCATCGGGCCGAAATGAAAAATCTCTTGTCGGCTTGCGACGTGAACGCCACGGTACTCCATAGGTCCCGGATTACCACTGCATGCTGCGTCTACTGCAAGGCTGTTTTCAATGACCGCTGCCGGGAGTGTGTCTGGGGGGGTAGGGGAATCAGCTGTTTTCTTCTTAGCATTCTTGCCGATATAAGCATAAGGTGATGAAGCGAAAGCACGTTCTGCTTCCTCCCGGTTATCGAAAGATTTATATTTGGCACTATCATATCCTTTCACCTGCAGCTGACATTCGGTCCAGGATGTATAAATGCCGGGAGTTACTCCATCCCATACAACGTAATATTTTTGTTTGGCCATACTTGGTGTTTTCAGCTTATTGGGCAGTAAAGGTACGAATATATTCTATTACCGAACAACTTTCGTTTATAGGTTGTTTTAATTTCAAAGAACCAATGTAAAAAAGAAAGGAGTATTTTTATGAAAAAATCCTTCGAAGAGGCCCTCAAACATAGAAGGACCTATTATTCGATAACAAATCAGTCTCCGGTTTCTGATGAGGAGATAGAGCGGATTGTCAATCTTGCTGTAACCCATGTGCCCTCTGCATTTAACTCTCAGTCCACTCGTGTAGTGCTGTTGTTGGGTGAGAATCACAAGAAACTATGGCATATTGTAAAAGAAACATTGCGAAAGATTGTTCCACCGGAAGTTTTTAAAACGACTGAAGCTAAAATTGATAATTCTTTTGCCAGTGGTTATGGAACTGTTTTATTCTTTGAAGACCAGTCGGTTGTGAAGGGACTCCAGAATGCTTTCAGTAGTTATAAAGATAATTTTCCGGGGTGGTCGTTGCAAACGTCTGCGATGCATCAGTTGGCGGTTTGGACAATGTTGGAAGATGCCGGTTTCGGAGCTTCCCTGCAACATTATAATCCACTAATTGACGAAGAAGTGCGTCATACCTGGCACCTACCGGAAGAGTGGCACTTGATTGCCGAAATGCCGTTTGGACTTCCTGTGCAAGGACCGGGTGATAAGGATTTTAAAGATCTGGATTCCAGAGTGAAGGTCTTTAAATAAGGTATATTCATTTAAAGAGGCCCGGAGTTGGTTGATCCCTGGTGGGGCTTAGGGACTTTTAATATTTCTGTGTTTGCTTCTTTGTGAAATTGATAGCCGTAGAGAGGTCATCAAGAGGATAAAGAACAAATTGTATGATAGGATTTCATCCGATTCAAAGTGCTAAAGTATTGGAAGAAAACCTGCTTAAGAAAGCAATTAAGGTTCATCTTAGGCGCTAAGATGTGTATCTCAGCACTCAAGATATACATCTTGGCAGCCAAGATGTATATCTTAGCGGCTAAGATGGAGAAAATGAAATGAAGGGGCATAAACAGGAAAGATACTAAGGAACATAAAATGATATAATAGACAAATATAGATAAAAAATACTGATATGCTATTGGATATCAGTAGTGCATCCGAAGTTTTACCTAAGAAACAGAAGGTGAAAGATGGAAGATCAAACTGAGCTTTTTGTATGGGAGATGCTTGAATTCAAGTTATAAATGCGACCCCTCTCTTCAATTTATCATTCGCATTCATAACTTGAATTCAGAGCATTATAATTAAAATGACGAGTATTCCTTTTTATAGTCAGTTTTCATAATTTTCGAAAACCTTCTTACAATCTCTGGATAGGCATATATTATATTGTGCAATTCGGATGGGTCATTATTTAAATCATATAGTTCTGCACCTTGTCCGTTATAATGAGGAATGTATTTCCATTTCCCCATTCGTAAAGCTACCTGCCCGGCATTATTTTGTGTCATAATATATGGGCGATAGATAGGTGCTTCTTTAGAAAGAAACAATTTGGATCCGTCACGGCTGTCATTTTTTTCTGAGTCTGGTAAAGTGCTTCCAATCAGTGAGGGTAAAGTGGAGAGTAAGTCTAAGTATACAAAGGGCTGCTCTTGAATAAATGGAGATTTCATCACTGCAGGCCATGAAAATATAAATGGAACTTTAGTTCCTCCTTCATGTAGAGAATACTTTTCACCACGTAGATTTCCATAAGGATTGTGTCCGTTTATATTCTCCAAAGCTCCGTCTTGATACCCTTCCTTTATCATAGGGGCATTATCGCTCGATATAATTAAGATAGTATTTTCGTAAAGTCCCTCCTTTTTTAAGATTTCTACTAATCGACCTATCAAATCATCAAATTCTTCTATAACATCGCCATACACACCTGCTTGAGATTTTCCTTTGAAGGCTTTGGAAGGGACTCGTGGTTCATGGGCATTGTGTGGAGCATAATACAAAAAGAATGGCGCGTCTTTTTGAGAATGGATAAATTCTTTCACTTTATCAAATAAATGGTCAGCCATTTTATCATCTTTCCATAATGCTTTTTTGCCACCTTTCATCCAACCGATACGACTGATACCATTTATAATGGTACCATCATGTCCCAAATGATAAGGCATGGATAGTAATTCGGGATGTTCAGCTCCTGTAGGGTATTTTCCTATTTTCTTTCTATATGAAACTTCTATGGGATCTTTAGTATCAAGCCCATCTACTCGTTCATTCTCAATAAATAAGCATGGTACTCTATCATTCGTAGCGGGAAAATAATAACAATAGTCAAATCCGATCTCATGAGGTCCCATAGAAATTTCTTCGTTAAAATTTACAGGATTGTTTTTACTGCCTAACCCTAAATGCCATTTCCCTACTAAACCTGTAGAATAACCTAACTTCTGTAACATTTTGGGTAAGGTGTTTTTAGCCGTATCTATGGAAAGGGGAGCATCAGCTGGTAAAATTCCTACATTTTTTCTCCATGCGTATTCTCCTGTCAGTAGGGCATATCGAGAAGGAGAAGAGGTGGAGGCCGGGGCATAAGCATTTGTGAATCTCACACCTTGGGCGGCTAAAGTGTCTATTGAAGGAGTTTTTATTTTTTCTGCACCATAGCAACCTATATCCGTATAACCAAGGTCATCTGCTAAAATACAAATTATATTGGGGCGTTGTTGAGAAAAAGTGTTCATGATACAACAACTTGCTCCAAGCATAAGAAATAAAGGTTTCATAAGTTATTTTTTTATTATAATAATGTATTATTGAATTTTTTGATAGAGAATATAAGTATGATTATTACTATGTTTTCATCTCCATTGTTCTCATAATATTAATTGTACTTACATTCTCTATTGTAATAAGTGAATTTTTACTCGATCAGCCTACTCACGTAAATTCGGATTTAAATTCTGTTCAGATAATGGTATAGGCCAAGTATAATCTTGTGGAATGCGGAAGTCTCGACGTCCCACATACCAGCGACAATTACCAGTAGGATCTACTTGTTTGGTAGCTTTATCATACTTTTTTGATTCAGGATAAGGAGCCCCCCAAATTGTGCCGACTAAGGCTTTATCAGCTATCTGCCAACGCATCACATCCCAGTAACGAATACCTTCAAATGCCAATTCCACACGGCGTTCGTTGCGTACCCTTTCGCGAAGTGTTGTAGGATTGGTATCAGTAATTTTAGGCATATTCACGTCAGTGCGCCCGCGTACTTTGTTGATAGTCGCATCCAAAATTTCTTGGGTGATGGGTTGACCGCTTTCAATCATACACTCCAAATAGCTCAATAATACTTCCGCATAGCGAACGATTGGGGTCACAGCACTGTAGCTGGTAATGTCAGTGATAGGTGCTTCGTTAAAATATTTTCTCCACATGAATCCGGTTTTACTTGTTTCTGACGAGTAGTCTAAACACTCTTTGGTCGCAGCATCATAGTCGGGGCTTATGCGGTATTCAGAGCCATTAAAGTTGGAACCGTTGTAGTAGATGGTGTAGTCTAAACGTGGATCACGGTTTTCGCCCAGATTTTTGTGATTGTAACGAGCATCGTCATAGCTGAACGCTGTACCATCATTGAACTCATATGCTTCGAACAGTCCTGCAGTAGGATTGGACAGGCTCCAACCACCATCTTTAGCTGAGAGACATTGCTGCGGCATGCCGCAACCAAAGTAATTTTCCAAGTATTCAATGTAGAAGATATTTTCTTTATTGGCCACACCTGTGGCAGGCCAGAATAGTTCAGAATATGTACTGTGGATGTCATTGTCACCATAATCCATAATTTCCTGATAAGCGGTAGCGGCACTATTCCAGTCTTGTTGCAACATGCAAGTACGTCCTAAGAAAGCTAGTGCAGCCTGTTTGCAGGCATGACCTGTTTGAGTAGAAGTGATGTCCTTGAACCGAGGTAAATCGACAGCTGCTTCTTTGAACTCGGTTGCACACCACTTTAGAATGTTGATTTGTGTCTCTTTAGTCACATTGTTGGCCTCTTCACCAGTCAGTACGGTAGTCACTAAAGGTACGTCTTTGAAATAACTGGTCAAGTAGTGATACTGGGTGGCACGTAAGAAACGGGCTTCAGCAATTTTTCTACGCGTAGTCTCTGTATCAGGACAATTTTTTATGCCTTTGAGGAATCGGTTACATTTGCCTATGCGCATATAGGCTGATTGCCAATATGACTTGATAAAAGCATTATTATTGGTTAGTCTACCATTTGAGATCTGGAAGAAGCCATTGGTCTCTCCTCGACGATCGAAAGCGTTATCCGACAAATGTTCCATAAACAGAAGTCCGTGATATGACCAAAAATCCGACACTCCATATTCTAAACCGTTTGTGATGCTTCCACGATATAGAGCGGTTAATGCCAGATCAGCATTTTTCTCATCGTTCCAAAAGTTCTCTTCAGCCAGGCTCGTTAGAGGAAATCTCTCCAAATCGCATGAAGAAAAAGCCAGGGCAGTCATCAATGTGATGACTGATAAGAATCTATTTTTTTTCATTGTATATTAGAATTTTACTGATAAACCAAATGTGTAAGTTGACATAGTAGGATAATAATTACCACCATTACTTGTGATTTCAGGATCCCATCCTTGTCGATAATTACTAAAAGTAAGAGGGTTATCTAATGACACGTAAAACCGCAAGTTCTCGGAACCGAATTTTTTAGATAGAGTTTTGTGTAATGTATAGCCCAATTGAACGTTACGTACCTTTACGAATGAAGCATCGAGTATCCAATAATCGGAAGTGAGTGTATTGTTACTGCCACCTTGTGAAATAGCTTCCAGACGCGGATATTTAGGGTATCGATTGTCCTGCTGTACGTTCCAGCAGTTTTCCATCTGCCATCTTTGGATATTTCCTTCTTGATAGAATGCATATCCTGCCCAACCTGAGAACATTCCGCTTACATCAGTTACTCCCTGAATCAGTACGCTGAAATCGAAATTTTTGTATTCTGCTCCTAAATTTAAACCAAAAGTATATTTAGGAATGCTTGTACCCAAATAAGTACGATCATCGGAAGTTACCTTGCCATCACCTGTAATGTCTACATAGCGAATGTCGCCGGCTTTTGAGCCTTTAGCGATAGATGACTGGTTGTACCATTCATCCACTTCTGCATCAGTCAGGAATACACCATCAGTTTTGTAACCATAGTACATGTTCATAGGATAGTTTATGAACAGGTCGCTACCGTTACCTACCATACCATTGGGTTGGGTGACATTACCCATACCCAATGTTAACACTTTATTTTTAATGATGGAGAAGTTGCCATTCAAATGATAGTGAAAATCGCCAATATGATTGCGATAGCCCAACTCAAACTCCCAACCTTTATTTTCTACGGCACCGGTATTAACTTGCGATACGTTCATACCGAAAATAGAAGAGTAACTGGCCGATGGCTTATAGAGTATATCAGAGGTCTTTCTGTGGAAGTAAGAAGCATTGAATGTTAATGAATTATTGAAGAAGGCTGTCTCTATACCAAAGTCATAAGTGCGTGTACGTTCCCATTTTAAGTTAGGGTCCACATAGGTTGTGACAGCAGCACCTTGGGTATAAACACCTCCAAACACATAGTTACTACCCAATGCATATACCGACTGATAAGGATAGTTACCAATGTTATTATTACCCAATACCCCATATGATGCTTTCAACTTCAAGTTGCTAAACCATGATGACAAGGATTCGTTCTCTTTCCAGAAGTGTTCCTCTGATATGCGCCATCCACCGGCCACTGAAGGGAAGAAACCAAACTTTGTGTCTGTAGGGAAGCGAGAAGATCCGTCGTAACGCATTGTAGTTTCAAATAGGTAGCGTTGATCGTAGTTGTAGGTTAACCGACCGAAAATTGATTGAATGGCCCAGTCGTATCCACCGCCACCGTTGGTTTGTCCGTCACCGCCGCCGGCATCCAAATAAGGTACATCATCTGAAGGGAAGTTAACGCGGTAGCCACTAAGAGTTCGCTGCCCTTCATCTTCCCAAGTGTAGCCAAACAATGCAGAAATATTATGCTTTTGAGCAATAGTAGTGGTATAGTCAGCTATGCCTTGGAAGGTTTTGTAGACTGTGCGATACATAGTCTGCTGCAAATTAGAGGGGCCAGTACTTTTGTCACCCGCTAATATTAAGTCAGCGCGATAAGCTTTTGTCTGGTTGAGTGTATAATTATACCCTCCGATAGCCTTCAATGTCAGTCCCTTGAGCGGTTTCCAGGTCAATTCCATATTTCCCTTGAACTTGTCATTATCTGCACGGTAAAACGATGCGCTGTTCATCCAAGCTACGGGAGTACCTGTTAGATTAGGTCCTAATCCTGGGTTTCCATTTTGTAGATAGCTGGGAGTCTTACCTGGATAGCGGACCGCATTAGTGATAATCCCTCCAGCGCCTCCTATATCGACAATACCTGGAGTAGAAGGTTCATGGTAATCGGAAATAACCCCTGATACGCGAATTCCCAAAGTAAAGTTTTTAGCTATTTCGGCATTCAGGTTAACACGAGCATTATATCGGTTATAGTAATTGTTTTCCATTAAACCATTTTGGCGGAGATAACCCATACTGGCCATGTACTTCACTTTGCCAGTACCACCGCTTACGCTCAATTCATGTTTGGTCTGTAGAGCATGACCACCTAACAGCTCTTCTAAATACATTTCATCGGCGTAATTATCAGGATCGCTTCCATCACGATACTTTTGAATCATTTCAGGGGTATAAGACTCTTTGCCAATAGCCATATTGTAATATTCGGCATATTCATAAGAGTGTGCCATATCGGGTAACTCGGTAGCTTGGTTCATACCGATAGAGGCATTGTAGATGATGATTGGCTTACCTTCTTTGCCATTCTTTGTGGTAACGAGAATCACACCGTTGGCAGCACGCGAACCATAGATGGCAGCAGAAGAGGCATCCTTCAGTACAGAGATATTCTCAATGTCGGCAGGGGTTAGGTCACTGAGTGAGCCGGGCATCCCATCTACCAAGACTAACGGGCTGGGGGTAGCTCCGAATGAACCTACACCACGCACTCGGATAGTACCACCATCATAACCAGGTTTACCGCTTGATTGAGTGATGGTTACTCCTGATAATTGCCCAGTAAGCATATTTGACACATCGGCTGTAGCTCGCGATTCCAGTTTCTTACTATCAACTGTGGCGATAGAACCAATCACATTCACTTTTTTTTGTGAACCGTAACCCACTACCACAACTTCAGACAAAAGCTTGGAATCTTCCGCAAGTACCACTTTCAAAGGCTTAGTGGGTACAGCAGCTACTTCTTTCGTCGCATAGCCAATATAGCTGATTATCAATATGGAATTCTCGGGTACAGATAGTGTAAAGTTACCATTTAGGTCGGTTATAACACCAATGGTGGTATTCTTTACCATCACACTTGCACCAATGATAGACTCGCCCTTGGCATCGACTACATTTCCCGTTACCTTTACAGCATGCTGCTGAGTGGTGAAGGTTGCGTTTGTTGCTGCTTTTACCTCGGAGAAAGGTGTGAAGCACACTGCACCTACAAGAAGCAGTGAGTGTAGCATTCTACAATAAATAAAATGTTTCTTCATACATGATAATAATTATTGAACCATCATTCTGATGATTTAAAGTTAATAATTTGAGAAAAGAATATAGGGTGCACCAAAATATATCGTTTAAGGGGGGTAAAATAATGTGGCTGATTCTTAATGTATAAATTATTGTTTATCTTTAATTGTTTTATCACTTGAATATATTTCTTTGTTGGAGCGAGATTGGTAGTTTGCATACACTTCATTAGACTGTAATGTAATTGGTGGACTTCCAGGCGGTTAGGCGGATTGCTGCTCAAGCTGGAATTGTATAGTAGGAGTTTATCAGAACTTGTATTGGTATCTAATACTAAAGTCAAGTTACGACTTTTATAAAAGTTATCAGTCATTTGGGAGCTTTTAAAATAGTGATTTGTCTTCATATCTTGTTTGCTTTCATTATAGTTTTTTTTATATATTTGTTTGATCTCTAATTAATATTGTTTTAGTTCTTTTTTATGAGGAAGCATAAGCTTCCTCATAAAAAAGAACTATGTCTCCTGAAAATAAGTCTGTGTACTCTATTTATTTACCTTATTATGATAATTCATTGATAATGCTTTGTTGCTTAGATCTGTCTTCTTCCCAATATAATATGGTAGTAATAAGTCTGGTTCCCCTCTTCCAGATCATCTTTTTAAGTGCTTAATTGGGGGGAGTGAAAAGACAAACATAATTTTTTGTGCTTTCCAAAGGAGCGTGGTATCCTATTGATGCTGATTTTATCAAAAATATGATAAAAGATGAACCATTCCAATAGGGTGATAATTTTTTGGGGGGCCAAAGACAAAAAGTCGTTGACAAGGAATTTTCGAACATATTTTCATAATATCATTTTTTTATATTGCAAAGTTATGAATATGAATTTAAAAAAAAATGCAGGTTCTAATTATATATATGTATTATATTACTATTTTTGTGGCATCAAAATCTATAAAACAAAAGATGTTTGACTTGCCATGTATAAAACTATGATTATGATGTAAAAATGAACTAAAAAATAAAAATGCTTATGGAAAAGGTCGCTGAAGGTTTTAAAGGAGAAAAGGCAATCGTAACTCCTTATAATATACGAAAGCTTCAAAGTGAAAATTCTATAACTCGAAGATTATTTGTAACTCACATAGGGTATTATCCCAATGCAGTTCACCATTTCAGAGAGAGAGAAAATGGATGCCCAGAGAATGTCTTAATATACTGTAAAGAAGGTTCTGGATGGATTGTATATAATGACGAGAAATATGTATTATACCCAAATCAAGCATTTATAATACCTGCAAATGAATATCATGTCTATGGTGCATCCGAGGCAACCCCTTGGAGTATCTATTGGCTACATTTCCGTGGGGAGGATGTTTCAATGTTTTCCTCAATTATAGGTACTTTAATTAGTCTTGAAGAATCAGATAAAAGCCGGCACGAAGATCGTTTTAGATTATTTGAAGAGATGTATCAGAATTTAGAAATGGGATATAGCCCTGCAAATTTAGAGTATATCAGTTTTTGCTTAATGTATTTTTTAGCCTCTTTTCAATATATTAATCAGTTCAGAGAAATAAAAAAAATAAAAGGGAATGATTTGATACAAGAGAGCATATCCTATATGAAAGAAAATATAGAGAATTCTGTTACTTTAGAGAACATAGCTCGGCATATTAACTATTCCGCTTCACATTTCAGTGCATTATTTTCTCAGAGAACATCTTTTGCTCCTATGGAATATTACAATTCTCTGAAGATACAGCGGGCCTGTTCATATCTGCAGTTTTCAGATTTAAAAATTAAAGAAATAGCATTTCGTTTGGGATACTATGATCAATTTCACTTCTCAAAAGCTTTTAAGAAAGAAATGGAACTGACCCCAAAGGAATATAGAAAGAAATACCAAGAAGTCAAACTAACGACGTTAAAATAGACCTTTATAAAGAAGTCGTTTGTAGAGTAGAAGTAAGTGTTCATAAGATTTATACTTGCATGCGAAAAGTTACCATCCGGGTTATTGGTTGTTCTATTAATAAATATCTATCTTTGCACCAAAATGCCGTTTGCTTATGATTCGTATATTTCTGACCGGCTATATGGGGGCCGGGAAAACTACGTTAGGAAAAGCTCTCGCACGAGAACTACATGTCCCATTTATCGATCTGGACTGGTATATTGAAGAACGTTTTCACAAGGCGGTCGGAGAATTATTTACCGAGCGGGGAGAGCCCGGCTTTAGAGAACTTGAAAAGAGCATGTTGCATGAGGTCGGTGAATTTGAAGATGTGGTAATCTCTACAGGGGGAGGAGCACCTTGCTTTTTCGACAACATGGAGTATATGAACCGGGTTGGTACTACTGTTTTTCTGAATGTAGATCCCAAAGTGCTGTTTCGCCGGTTACGGGTTGCCAAGCAGCAGCGCCCCATACTGCAAGGAAAGGAAGATGACGAACTGTTTGATTTTATAATACAGGCGCTTGAAAAACGTTCATCTTTTTATCGTCAGGCTAAATATATTTTCTGTGCTGACGAATTGGAGGATCGTAAGCAGATTGAAACTTCCGTGCAACAATTGCGCAAACTTCTGGATTTGCACATAGTAAGCTAAACTCTAAGAAAACTTATTTTCTGATTCGGCAATCATTCTTTTTCTTCTCTATTTTTTGTTCAGTCGACCAATATTACTATCTTGCAGTCGCTGTGAGGTTTTGTGCCTTCCGGTATCTTACAACCCAAATAAAACGATCAGACAATTATGGAAACTTTAAAAGAGAAATTCGAAGCCTTATCCCGTCAAGTCCGGGCATCCGGGAAACCTGCCGCCGCATGGTTCCCTCAGTTTACACCTGCTACATTGCTGAATGCCGAAAACTGGTGGGAAGCACTTGCTGTATGTGAGTACGCATTGGATACACAGGAAGATGAAACGCTTACAGCTGACTTTTTTGAGCTGATATTCAGTGCATACGATTGTAATGTAGAGGTGGATCTTAATGAAGAAGAGTATGCTTATTGGTGGGAGAAGGTGATAAGTATATGCGATCGTGTAGCTGTATTTAACGGTGCCGGTTGGTCGCAGAAAGGTGCGCAATATTCAGAAGCCCGTTATGGGACACGTGATCTCAGTCTCTTATTTCCTTATTATGAGAAGGCGGCAGCTATGGGAAGCCCGGAAGCTGAGGCAACCGTTGCCTATTGGCGTTATATGGGCTTCTATTGTGAACAGGATAAAGCGGAAGGAGAGCGCCGCTTTGAGGCTCTGTCTTCACCCGAGGCTGTGTTATGGGGAAAATACTACCGGGCCTATGCCGAACAACACACCGGTAGTAAAGAGAAAGCTTTGCTTATGCGGAAAGAACTGCTTGGTGAACTCCCTGAAGGACACCGTCTGCGTGCTCATGTTTATGCCGCTATGGGCGATGCACTGGACGTAGAAGAAGGAAATGTGGCCGAAGAGGCAGCATGCTATGAGAAGTCTCTTGAACTTGTTCCTAATTTATATTCTCTCAAGAATCTGGCTACGCTCTATTTCCGTTATCCGGAACTTGGTAAAAAGAAAGAGTTGGCGTTTGAGTTATGGGAGAAAGCCTGGCATGCCGGTGTATGGTCTGCAGCCAATTTCCTGGGGTATAATTATCAGGAAGAAGAGTGGCTTGATATGCCTAAAGCCATTGAATGGTTGGAGAAGGGAATGCTTTACTGCGAATCGTATTGCGCCTATGAATTAGCTCTGATTTACCTTTATAATGATGAGTATAAAAATGTAGAACGTGGTTTAATGTGCCTGCAGCGTTGCATTGACGATAATTATGTAGAGGCTTTTGAGACTCTTGCTAATATTTACTTTAACGGTGAATTGGTGGAAGAAGATATCCAACGTGCACGGCAGTTGCTGGAGAAAGCTATTGAATTGGGGTCCGGTAATGCGGCCTACCGTATCGGTTGGATGTATGAACGTGGATTACTTTCCGAAGATCCGGATTACCTGAAAGCCATGGAGTATTATGAGAAGGCGGCATCTATGAATAATGCTGACGGATACTCCCGGGCGGCTCTTTATCTGGCTAACGGATACGCCGGTGTTACGGATGCTGAGAAGTCAAAAGCCTATTATGAAAAGGCTGCGGGGTTAGGTTCATGCTTTGCATTGGTAGAGTTAGGATTCTTATATGAAAATGGAGATGTGGTAGAACAGAATTATGGGAAAGCTTTCGAATTGTTTCAGAAAGCCGCTGAGGAGGAGTACCCTTATGCAATGTATCGTGTAGGTCTTTATTTGGACAGAGGAATCATCGGTGAACCACAACCCGTAGAGGCATTCGCTTGGTATGAAAAGGCGGCCGGAAGGGGAGACGGAGATGCAATCTTTGCTCTCGGACGTTGCTATAAGAATGGGATCGGTACGGAAGAGAATCCGGATAAGGCTCTCGAATGGTTTGCTAAAGGGGCGGATAACAACGAACCGCGTTGCCTTACCGAGTTAGGACTGGCTTATGAATATGGCAGTGGGGTAGAAGAGAACCCGCATCAGGCAGTTGAATACATGACCAAAGCGGCCGAACAAGATTATGGCTACGCTCAGTTTAAGATGGGAGATTACTATTTCTTTGGTTATGGCGCTTGTCCGGAAGATAATAAACAGGCTGTGGAGTGGTATGAAAAGGCGGTCGCTAATGATATTCCCTTAGCTATGCTGCGCATGGGTGAGTATTATCTCTATGACTATGATAAACTGAATGAATCGGAGAAGGCTTTCAACTACTTTAAAAAAGCTGCTGAGGCAGAATGTTATAACGAAGGCCTGGGAATCTGCTACGAGATGGGAATCGGGGTGGAGGACAATGAAACCGAGGCGTTTAAATATTACACGTTAGCTGCGGACAGTGGAAATGTCATGAGTATGTACCGCACCGGACTGTGTTATTACAATGGGGTCGGTGTAAAACAGAATTATGCAGAAGCCTACCGTTGGTTTAATGATGCTGCCGGAAATGAGAATGTGGCTTCTTACTATTATTTAGGCAAAATGCTGATGTACGGTGAAGGTTGTGTGCCCGATGCGGAAACAGGTATTCAATGGCTGATGAAGGCTGCAGAGCATAACAGTGATAAAGCACAGTTCGAACTGGGTAATGCTTATCTGATGGGAAACGGAGTAGAGGAAAATGATGAGATTGCCATGGAGTGGTTTGAGAAGGCTGCTGAGAATGGAAATGAGAAAGCCTTGAAGATTACAGGAAGAAGACAACGCTAAAGTAAAATGGAAAAAGAAGGTAATAATCTGTTTCAGGTCAATCTAAAAGGGATGATTGCCCTGTTATCAGAACATATTTATAGTAACCCGAATACCTTTGCCAGGGAGTTGTTGCAGAATTGTGTAGATGCCATTACCGCACTTCATAATATCGACGAAAGTTATGCCGGGCGTATTGATGTTTTTCTGAAAGAGGACGGTTCGGTGGTCTTTCAGGACAATGGGATCGGCTTGAAAGAAGAGGAAGTCCATCGTTTCCTTACGGTTATTGGTGAAAGCTCGAAGAGAGATACCCCCGATGCAGACGATTTTATCGGTCGGTTCGGCATAGGCTTGCTGTCTTGTTTCGTGGTGACCAATGAAATTAGGGTAGAGAGCCGGTCGGCAATGGGAGGAAGCCCCGTCTGCTGGTGTGGAAAGGTGGATGGCACTTATCAGACCACTTTTCCCGAAGAAGAGTGGGCGATAGGTTCAAGGGTCGTGTTGTGCCCCAAAAGTGAGTGGACTCATTTGTTTGAGTATGAAGTGTTCAAGAAAATACTGATCAGTTATGGAGAGGTGTTGCCTTACCCGATTTATCTGCATCGTGGAGAGGAAGAAGAACTGGTTAATACCCCGTCACCGGTCTGGCTGAATCCGAAAGCTACCCGAAAAGAGTTATTGGACTATGGGACGAAGGTTTTTCAGTCGTCTGCTCTTGATGTCTTTCGTATCCGTACAGAGAGCGGGCGGGTAGAAGGCGTACTCTACGTATTGCCCTATCGTACACAATTTTCTGTACGTAACTCGCATAAGGTGTATTTGAAGCGGATGTTGTTGAGTGAAGATGATTGTAACCTTTTGCCCTCATGGGCATTCTTCATTCGATGTCTGGTAAATGCCGACGGGCTTCTTTCTACTGCGTCGCGCGAGTCGTTTGTCAGCAATGATTTATTGAAAGATGCCCGCAAAGAGATCGGGGTTGCCATTAAGGATTATCTTCGAGGATTGGTGCAGAACAATCGATCGGTGTTTGACAAAATACTGGATGTCCATCATTTCCATATTAAAGCCATAGCTTCGGAAGATAATGAACTGCTACGTTTGTTTATGGATTACTTGCCCTTTGAAACGAACAGGGGAATACGAAGTTTCGGGAGCATCCGTTCGGCGGGGAATACCATTGGCTATACACGTAATCTGGAAGACTTCAGGCAAGTACGGAGAATAGCCGGTGCACAAGGCCGGTTGGTGATCAATGCTGCCTATACATTTGATGAAACGCTGTTAAAGAAGTATGCCCGTCTTAATCAGGAACTGACTTTGGAGGAGATCTCACCCGCTCGTCTGTTGGAGCAGTTTGCTGAAGTGGAAGGTAACAAAGAACACCGGGCCTTTGAGGCAAAAGCCAGTGAGCTGTTGAAACGTTTTGGCTGTATCTGCCGCTTGAAACATTTTACACCGGTGGATACTCCGGTTATATTTGTGGCCGAAGAGAAAGAAGAGAACAGCAAAGTCGCCAATAATCCGTTGGCAGCAGTACTGGGTTCGGTAAATGCTAAAAAACGCTTACCGCCTACATTGACTTTCAATGCCGATAACGAGATGGTACAGACATTACTGCAAATTCAAGGAGACAATAAACTGTTTCAGCATGTAGTGTGTATTCTTTATGTACAATCGCTGTTACAAGGCAAATATCCTGTAAACAGTGAGGAAATGGAACTTTTCAATCACTCTCTTTCTGAACTGATGACTACTAAAATGAATGATTTTATAAACTTCCTCAATTAAACAAAAGTATGAAATACACACTTGAGATACAAAAGCTACTGTTGCAGGCACAAAATGATAACCTGCATCCCCGTGAGAAAGCCAATCTACTGAAAGAGGCTGTTCGCATTGCAGATGAGAATGAAGATATACAATGGGCTGTAGAGATGAGGCTGGACCTTATCTATGAATTGAATCTCCTCTCGGCAGATGCTGAAGAGATCGCGGTGTTCTCTAAAATCCTGGACAACTATGAAAACCATAAGGATTTGATTAATGAGGATGATATCTTATGGAAATACAAATGGATATGGTCTTGTACCTTTGATCTTCCCAGTATACCGATGGAGCAGGTGGAAGCGGTGGGTGAAGATTATAAAACCCGTATTTTGCGCAATGGTTATTCATTGCGTACATATTATCACCGGTTGTCTGTGGAATACACTAAAATGAGGGAATATACGAAAGCCAAAGATTACATAGATAAGATGCTGGCGGAAAAGATGGATGACCTGACTTGTGAAGCTTGTGAGCTGAACTTCATGTTGGATTATTATCTTGAAACTGGACAGTTTGAAGAGGCCTATAATCGTGCGCAACCTTTAATTTCCAAGCAAATTTCTTGTTACGAAGCCAATCTGAGAGCTTATCTGAAATTGGCATATTATGCTTATAAAGCCGGGAAGCCGGAGATAGCGGCGGATATGCGCGCACGGGCCGAAGAAGCTTTGGCGGGAAGAGAAAAAGATGAATATCTGCTTCTTTATCTTGGACTATTCATTGCCTATTATTTTATGACTGATCCGGACAGAGGCTGGGAGTATGTAGAACGTTGTATCCCATGGAGTCTGAATACTAATATGCAGAAAAGATATCGTTTCTCGTGTGATATGGTGGAGGCTCTAAACTACGAGCAGCGTGAAGAGGTCAGTCTGGCTTTACCGGAGGATTTTCCACTTTACCGGGTTGACGGAGTATATTCTGTGGCTGCGCTACGTAATTATTTTTATAGACAAGCGGATGAATTGGCAGGCTTGTATGATGCGCGTAACGGAAATAGCGGATATCAGGAACGATTATTTAATATCAATTTAATTGGCAACCTGTAGATTAATACGTATTTTTGCCGTCCAATTATTTATTAAAAACAACTGAATAACAGAAAAATGAGAAAGTGGCGTATTGAAGATTCTGAAGAACTTTACAACATCACAGGTTGGGGGACTTCATACTTTGGTATTAATGACAAAGGTCATGTTGTTGTTACACCGCGAAAAGATGGCGTAGCCGTCGATTTGAAAGAATTGGTCGACGAGTTGCAGTTGCGTGATGTGGCGGCTCCTATGCTGGTGCGTTTTCCGGATATTCTGGACAACCGTATTGAAAAGACTGCCTATTGTTTTAAACAGGCATCCGAAGAGTATGGATACAAAGCCCAGAATTTTATCATCTATCCGATTAAAGTGAATCAGATGCGCCCGGTTGTTGAAGAAATTATCAGCCATGGCAAGAAATTTAATTTGGGCCTTGAAGCCGGTTCCAAGCCCGAACTGCATGCAGTGATTGCTGTCAATACGGATTCTGACTCTCTTATTATCTGCAACGGCTATAAAGACGAAAGCTATATTGAGCTTGCTTTGCTGGCACAGAAGATGGGTAAACGTATCTTTCTGGTAGTTGAAAAGATGAATGAGTTGAAGCTGATTGCCCGCATGGCAAAGCAGCTGAATGTACAGCCTAATATTGGTATCCGTATCAAATTGGCTTCTTCAGGAAGCGGAAAGTGGGAAGAGTCAGGAGGAGATGCCAGTAAGTTCGGACTGACTTCCAGTGAGTTGCTTGAGGCACTTGATTTTCTGGAAAGCAAAGGCATGAAGGATTGTCTGAAACTGATACACTTCCATATCGGAAGTCAGGTGACAAAGATACGCCGTATCAAGACAGCATTGCGTGAAGCTTCTCAGTTCTATGTGCAGCTCCATGCGATGGGTTTCAAAGTGGAATTTGTTGATATTGGCGGTGGTCTTGGAGTTGATTATGACGGCACCCGTTCGTCAAGTAGTGAGAGTAGTGTCAATTACTCTATTCAGGAGTATGTCAACGACTCTATTTCCACGTTAGTGGATGCCAGTGACAAAAACGGTATTCCCCATCCCAATATTATCACTGAGAGTGGCAGGGCTCTGACTGCACACCACTCTGTCTTGATTTTTGAGGTACTTGAGACGGCTACTTTGCCGGAATGGGATGATGAAGAGGAGATTGCTCCGGATGCGCATGAACTGGTACAGGAACTTTATGGCATTTGGGATACATTGAATCAGAACAAGATGCTTGAAGCATGGCATGATGCCCAGCAGATACGTGAAGAGGCACTCGATCTGTTCAGCCATGGTATCGTAGACCTGAAGACACGTGCTCAGATAGAACGTCTTTACTGGTCTATTACTCGTGAAATCAATCAAATTGCCGGTGGACTGAAACATGCTCCCGATGAATTCCGCGGATTGTCTAAATTGTTGGCTGATAAATATTTCTGTAACTTCTCACTTTTTCAATCGCTGCCGGATTCTTGGGCGATCGACCAGATATTTCCGATTATGCCCATCCAGCGTTTGGATGAAAAACCGGACCGCTCGGCTACCTTGCAGGACATTACCTGTGATTCCGATGGAAAGATAGCCAATTTTATCTCTACCCGGAATGTAGCACATTATATGCCGGTACATAGCTTGAAGCAGAAAGAGCCTTACTATGTAGCGGTCTTTTTGGTAGGGGCTTATCAGGAAATCCTGGGAGATATGCATAATCTGTTTGGAGATACGAATGCGGTGCATGTTTCTGTCAATGAGAAGGGGTATAATATCGAACAGATTATTGACGGGGAAACGGTCGCAGAAGTGCTCGATTACGTGCAATATAACCCGAAAAAGCTGGTTCGTACTCTTGAAACATGGGTAACAAAATCTGTGAAAGAAGGGAAGATTTCTGTAGAAGAAGGAAAAGAGTTCCTTTCCAATTATCGTTCGGGCTTGTACGGATACACATACCTTGAATAAATAAAAAGAACTATCATTTTATAAATGACGAGCTACAAGTTACGAATACTGCACATGATATCAGTCTCGTTTCTTGTAGCTCGTGGCTTGTAACCTGATGGAGTATAAATCGTAATTTGTAAATAGAAAGAATATGAAGGAAAAACTGACAGTCATTAAAGTTGGTGGCAAAATCGTAGAAGAAGAAGCTACATTGAAGCAGTTACTGGATGATTTTGCTGCCATTGAAGGGCATAAGGTACTTGTTCATGGAGGGGGACGTTCGGCTACAAAGACAGCTGCTTTACTGGGGATTGACAGTAAAATGGTCAATGGACGTCGTATAACCGATGCGGAGACACTGAAGGTTGTGACGATGGTCTATGGTGGGTTGGTAAACAAGAATATTGTAGCCGGATTGCAAGCCCGTGGGGTCAATGCCTTGGGGTTGACTGGAGCGGATATGAATGTAATCCGTTCGATGAAGCGCCCCGTAAAAGAGGTCGATTATGGATTTGTCGGGGATGTAGAGCAGGTAGATGCCACATTGCTTTCTGATTTGATTCATAAAGGAGTGGTTCCGGTGATGGCACCGTTGACACATGACGGACAAGGGAATATGTTGAATACGAATGCAGATACCATTGCCGGAGAGACAGCTAAAGCTCTTTCTGCCATTTTTGATGTGACCTTGGTTTACTGCTTTGAGAAGAAGGGGGTTCTTCGTGATGAAAACGATGATGAGAGTGTCATTTCTCAGATCAATCGTGCCGAGTTTGAACGATATATTGCCGAAGGCGTTATTCAGGGAGGCATGATACCGAAACTTGAGAATTCTTTTGAAGCAATAAATGCAGGTGTGTCTGAGGTGATAATAACCTTAGCGTCAGCCATTCACAAAGGTGGAGGAACCCGGATAAAAAAATAATTCAAAAAAAAGAGGAATACATCTGTAACTTTTCACCAACTCACCCGTCAACTTAATAGAGATGCAAGAAATCAGCTTCCGAGACGACATATTGCCATTGAAAGATAAACTCTTTCGTTTGGCACTCCGAATCACCTTCGACAGGGCCGAAGCAGAGGATGTTGTTCAGGATACGATGATTAGAGTGTGGAATAAACGTGAAGAGTGGACACAGTTTGGATCTATTGAGGCTTATTGCCTGACTGTGGCGAAGAACCTGGCCATAGACCGAAGCCAAAAGAAAGAAGCTCAAAATGTGGAACTCACACCGGAAATGGAGGAAGAATCTGAGGCATCCGGTCCTTATGATCAGTTGATTAATAAGGAACGAATGTCAATCATCCATCGTCTGATTAACGAACTTCCTGAGAAGCAACGGCTTATTATGCAGTTGAGGGATATAGAAGGGGAAAGCTATAAAGAAATAGCGAAAATCTTGAATCTGACAGAGGAACAGGTAAAAGTGAATCTTTTCAGAGCAAGACAAAAGGTAAAACAAAGGTATTTAGAGATTGATGAATATGGATTATAAGTATATAGAACAGCTTTTAGAGCGATACTGGCAATGTGAGACTTCTTTGGAAGAGGAATCGGAATTGCGGTCTTTCTTTTCGGAGGAAGAGGTACCCGCTCATTTGCTCCGTTACAAGGACTTGTTTGTTTATCAGGCAGTTCAACAGGAAGCAGGGCTGGGAGAAGACTTTGATGAACGTATTCTGGCTCAGGTAGAGGCACCTGTAGTAAAAGCAAAGCGTCTGACGATGGTTGGAAGGTTTATGCCTTTGTTTAAGGCTGCCGCCGTGATTGCGTTGATTTTGTCATTGGGCAATGTAGCGCAACATACATTCTTTGCCGATGAGGCTTTGGATTATAATTATGATGCTTATAAGGACACATACGATGATCCCGAAGTGGCTTACAAACAAGTTTCTTCTGCTTTGATGATGGTGTCTGAAGGTATAAATAAATCACAGGATCAAATCGCCGGAGATAGTGTGAAGGTTGAATCGATTCGAGTGATGAAGGAATAAAATAATGAAGAGCGTTCTTTTAATGTGCTGGATGGCATTGCTGTCTGTGGCTGTTTCGGCCCAGGACTTTGCTTCACGTTTTATGGCTGAACATAAGGCGGATTCTAATCTGACTTGTGTTACGATCAGTCCGAAAATGATGGAGGAGATAATGAAGAGCGATGCTGAGAAAGATAAAGAGGTGCTGGATATGATCTCTAATCTCAAGAGTATGCAGGTGCTTACTTCCGATGTGGAAGGAAAAAAGTATTTTGATGCAGCTTTGAAGGTGGTTGAGAAGAATACCGGAAGGTTTGAATCGTTTCTTTCTTTTAAGGATAAATCTGAGAATTGTCAGATTATGGTTCGTAAAAAGAAGGATACAATTGTTGAACTGGTGATGCTGATGCACGAAAAGAATCATTTTGCTGTAATAAACTTTACCGGAAATATGAGTCCGGAGTTTATTGCACAGATAAAGAGACATTTTCATTTGCTTTAAACATATAATATAGTTAGTGTGCTTAATTAAAACAACTTTTTGATTTGAGGCTGTGAAGTTTCAATTCTCTCAATTTCAATAAAAAACTAACTAAATAAATGGGCTACCGCGTGATGCAGTAGCCCTTTTATGTTTATACTACGTCGTCTTCATAGAGCGAAGTTAAACTAAGAGAGAGTTTCTATATTTAAAGTTTTTGTAGTCCTCTTTTTGAAAAATTTATTTGCGGATTACCTTTGTATGCCACACTTCCACTTCCACTGACACCTCCCGTCAGGTTTTCAGTAGCATGACATTTTATGCTGCCCGAACCACTGATATGTGCATTGACATCTTCTGTCTTTAAATCTACGGCATTAATATCTCCCGAACCTGCAATACGATACTCGGCTTTGCCCGATTTGCCGTTCAGCAATACATTTCCCGAACCTGAAATATTTGCTTCTGTGCATGGTACATCGATTTTTTTCAAATTGATGTTTCCTGAACCGTAAATATGCGTTGACAGTTTTGTACAAGAGAAATTGGTTCCATTGATGTTCCCCGATCCGTAAATTGATATTTCCAGATCGTCGTTGCTCTCCATTCCATTTGTAAAGGTCGTATTTCCTGAACCATATATGGATAAATGGTTTAATGATGGAGAAGATACTCTGATTTCCAGTTTTCCGCTATTGCGGATGGAGCTATTCTTTTTAAATTTAACCACCAGTGTTTTTCCTTCAACAGTGGTTTCCAATAACTGGACGATGTTGTCGGGACCATAAATCTGTACAGTGGGAGTTCCTTGCTTTTGTGTATAAACAATATCCGAACTGCTCATTGATTTAATTTTGCTGAAAGAACCGACTCTTATGTCTTTAGTGATATAGTTTGAACTTCCACTTACCTGCTTTGTCTGTGAACAGGCCCCAATGATTAATAACAGCATGGAAATTGTAAGGCATGATAATAATTGTTTTTTCATGGTCTTGTGATTATTGTATTAGATATTCTTAATAGTTCCCACTCCTTTTTTATTGAGTGATTTTATGGTAGGATTACCTTTATACTTAATGCTTCCCACTCCTCGTACAGCTGCATTGATAGATTCTACTGCGTTGCAGGTAATATCTCCTACACCCTGTGAACTGGCTTCTACTATATTGGCCTGCAGGTTTCCGGCTTCTATATTGCCTACCCCTTTAGAGTGAAGAGTAGCTGCCTGAACTGTTCCTGCAAGTTTTACATTTCCTACACCCATTGATTGCACATTTAAGCTACTGCAGGTTAGTGATTTAATTTTTACATCACCTACTCCTTTGCTTTCCACATAGAGGTTGTCGGTAGTCAAACCGTTATCAATATGTACATCACCTACTCCTTTGAAGGAAATACTGTTTAAAGTTGGAGATGTAATTGTTATCTTCATCTTTTTGAAGTTGCGTACCTTTTTCGATTTATCTATGCTTAACAATAAGGTACTATCTTTTACAGCTACCTGTATTAACGCCACAATGTTATCCGGCCCATAGATTTGTACGTCTGTTTTTCCATCTGCGGATTGTGTGTAATAGATGTCACCTACGGTCCCCGCGTCAATTTTGTTGAACTCCTTCACTTTATAATCTCTCGTGATGAGTTTCTTACTGGGTTGAATACCTTCACCCATATATACGCAACTGCTCAATAACCCTGCTGTTAACAGTAATGTTGACAACATTTTAAAGATTGTTTTCATTTTATTTCGTTTTTAGAGGTTTCTATTAGTTTAGACGTAGGTTGAGTAGGAAAAGTTGCATCTATCTTTCTTTTTTCTGCAAAATAATCCGTTTATTTGTATTTATAATTAAGAACAACATTGGATAAGATTATTGAAGATAAGGAGTTAGGACGTCTGATCGTACGTGATAATGTGCGTGCCAAGAGACTCGTTTTTCGTACAAAAGCTGATGCGATCTATGTTAGTATACCTCCGGGAGTTACGATGAAGGAGGTAAAGGAGGCGATAGAGAAATTACGTTCCAGATTGTTGGATTCCAGGCAGAAGTTGATACGTCCTCTGATTGACCTGAACTATCGGATCGAGACAGAATACTTCAAGTTATCATTGGTCAGTGGTAAGAGGGAGAAATTCTTGGCTCATTCCGAATTGGGAGAAATGCGGATTATTTGTCCCCCGACGGCCGATTTTACAGATTCTAATTTACAGGACTGGCTCCGTAAAGTAATTGAAGAAGCTTTGCGGCGGAATGCAAAAATCATTTTACCTCCCCGTCTGTATATGCTTTCGGAGCGGTATGGGTTGCCTTACAAAAGTGTTCAGATAAATTCAAGTCGTGGACGATGGGGAAGCTGCTCTTCTCACAAAAAGATAAATCTCTCTTATTTTCTTGTATTATTGCCAAAGCATTTGATAGATTATGTTCTTTTGCACGAACTTTGCCATACTTGTGAGATGAATCATGGTGATCGTTTTTGGGATTTGCTTAATGGTTTCACCGGAGGTAAAGCTTTAGAGCTGCGCGAAGAGTTGAAAAAATATAAGACTGAGATTTGACATTGCAATCACAAAACAGATGTTGTAAGAATCCTTTCCACCAAAGATTACACTGATTGTTACAGATTGATTGCCGGCATTGATAATCGGTTTTGGGCTTTTTCATCTGTGCGAATCGGAATAATTCTGTAGTGTCTTTTGATATCTCCCTTTACAGTCTTTTATACCCTATGCGGTCAGGAAAAAAACGTCTTTCTATTTTTGTGGTAGCTGTTTGATACCGTCAATATCCTTTTCAAAACGGTAAGTACCACCTTTTTCACTCAGATCAAATGCGGCTACTGTTTCAGTCTGATTATTTACAATCATCAGTGCACTTTGCTCTGCGAAGCGTCCGACTTCGATAGCAGTAGGCTCTTCTTTAATCTGTTTATTCATGATCAAGCTGTCATTGACAAACAGTGAGATCGAATCACCCACGAAGCCTTTTGTCAGCTGAATGGAGTACGTTTCACTAAAGTGACGGACAGCTTCTTTTTTCCGTTGCAATCTCAGACTCATATATACAAAGATGACTACGACAAATATGACGGCAAATGCTAAAATGCCGTTTCCTACCATAAATTGCTTGTTAGTGTTAAGACGATGTGCCATAATACTATATTCTTTAATATTCGGGGTAAAGATAGCAAATCTTTTTGTATCTCATTTGTTTTTGTGTAAGTATAAAAGTTACAAAAAAATAATGAGATCTCTGAATTCTAATGCTTTTGTGTTGTATAACATATCAGTTTACATTGTTCGAGCAGAATAAATTATCTTTCTTTGTATCGTGATAGTTCAGCATAGCTATCTATAATTAAAAACCTTTATTGATACGTATGAAAATAACTTTTGGACAACAAACGACCAAAGTAAAGCAATTGGCTGACAAGATTAGCTTTGATATCTCGATGGGAGTATATAAATCGGGAGATTCACTGCCATCGATCAATCAACTTAGCCATGCGTATGAGGTTTCCCGAGATACTGTATTTAAAGCTTTTCTTGATTTAAAAGAGAGAGGAATTATCGATTCTACTCCCGGGAAAGGGTATTATGTGGTTGGAAGATTGAAAAATGTACTTCTTCTACTTGATGAATATTCACCTTTTAAATATGCACTTTATAATAGTTTTGTAAAGCGTTTGTCTATCCGTTATAAAGTCGACCTATTGTTTCATCAGTACAATGAACGTTTGTTCAATACCATCATCCGTGAATCGTTGGGGCGGTATAATAAATATATTGTGATGAACTTCGATAACGAAAAACTGTCTCCTAATCTTTATAAGATAAATCCATCCAAACTTCTTCTTCTTGATTTCGGTAAATTTGAGAAAGAGGGGTTTTCTTATGTTTGTCAGGACTTTGATCAAGGATTCTATAATGCGCTATTTCAACTGGCAGATCGATTGAGAAAATATCAAAAACTCGTTTTCGTGTTAGTAGATGATAGTATGCATCCCCGGAGTAGCCGTGACTTTTTTGAGAGATTTTGTGCCGATCAACATCTTGGTTGTGAAGTGGTGAGTGATATTGAGGGACTTCAGGTTCGCAGAGGAGAAGTTTATATAGCAATTCGCCAAATAGATGTAGTAAGTATTATTAAGAAAAGTAGGGTTGAGGGATTGCAATGTGGGGTTGATTTTGGCTTGATCGGATATAATGATACACCTGCTTATGAAGTGATAGATCAGGGAATAACTGCACTAAGTGTGGATTGGGAAAAGATGGGAGATAAAGCTGCTGAGTTTGTTTTGCAGGGGAAAACCATACAAGATTACTTGCCTACGGAGGTCAGGTTAAGGGCTTCTTTATAAAAGAGCTTTTCAGACCTGTATGTCAGCACAGGTCAGCATAGGAAGATTGTTTAATAAACTTAATAATATAGTATGAAAAAGTATCCAAAAATCGGGATTCGTCCCACCATCGATGGACGTCAGGGCGGCGTTCGCGAAAGCCTTGAAGAAAAAACAATGAATCTGGCAAAAGCTGTTGCCGAGTTGATCACTTCTAATTTGAAGAATGGAGACGGAACCCCTGTGGAGTGTGTGATTGCAGATGGAACCATCGGACGTGTGGCTGAAAGTGCTGCTTGTGCGGAGAAGTTTGAACGTGAGGGGGTAGGAGCCACTATCACTGTCACTTCATGCTGGTGTTACGGTGCCGAAACAATGGATATGAATCCGTATTATCCGAAAGCTGTTTGGGGATTCAATGGAACAGAGCGTCCGGGAGCTGTATATCTGGCTGCTGTGCTGGCAGGACATGCACAGAAAGGACTTCCGGCATTTGGCATTTATGGTCGCGATGTACAAGACTTGAATGACAATTCTATTCCGGCAGATGTAGCTGAAAAAATTCTGCGTTTTGCACGTGCGGCTCAGGCTGTAGCCACAATGCGTGGCAAATCTTATCTGTCTATGGGCAGTGTTTCTATGGGTATTGCCGGTTCGATTGTAAACCCGGACTTTTTCCAGGAATATCTGGGCATGCGTAATGAATCGATTGATTTGACAGAGATTATTCGTCGTATGGCTGAAGGAATCTATGATAAGGAAGAGTATGCCAAGGCAATGGCTTGGACTGAAAAATATTGCAAAAAGAATGAGGGTAATGACTTTAATATACCTGAAAAAACGAAGACCCGTGCACAAAAAGATGAGGATTGGGAGTTCATTGTGAAAATGACAATCATCATGCGCGATCTGATGCAGGGAAACCCTAAATTGAAAGAACTCGGATTTAAAGAAGAGGCTTTGGGGCATAATGCTATTGCGGCAGGTTTCCAAGGGCAGCGTCAGTGGACCGATTTCTATCCGAATGGCGACTTCTCTGAAGCATTACTCAATACTTCGTTCGATTGGAATGGTATTCGTGAGGCTTTTGTCGTTGCAACAGAAAACGATGCTTGTAACGGTGTGGCTATGCTGTTTGGTCATCTGCTGACGAATCGTGCACAGATTTTTTCAGATGTACGCACATATTGGAGTCCGGAAGCAGTGAAACGTGTGACCGGTAAAGAGTTGACAGGAATGGCTGCTAACGGTATTATTCACTTGATTAATTCGGGGGCAACTACTCTTGACGGAACCGGACAGCAGACGAATGCTAACGGAGAACCTGCGATGAAACCTTGCTGGGAAATTACAGAAGGAGAAGTTGAGAAGTGTCTGGAGGCTACTACCTGGTATCCGGCTAATCGCGATTATTTCCGTGGAGGTGGTTTCTCTTCCAATTTCTTATCAAAAGGAGGTATGCCTGTAACTATGATGCGGTTGAACCTGATAAAAGGTCTTGGTCCAGTGCTGCAGATAGCCGAAGGTTGGACAGTAGAGATTGATCCGGAGATTCATAAATTACTTGACGAACGTACGGATCGTACATGGCCTACTACCTGGTTTGTTCCTCGTTTGTGTGATAAACCGGCCTTTAAAGATGTATATTCTGTGATGAATAACTGGGGGGCCAATCATGGGGCGATCAGTTATGGACATATTGGGCAGGATGTGATTACATTGGCTTCCATGCTTCGTATTCCGGTTTGCATGCATAATGTAGAAGAAGACCAGATTTTCCGTCCGGCAGCTTGGAATGCTTTTGGTATGGATAAAGAAGGAGCAGATTATAGAGCTTGTACTACTTATGGTCCTATTTATAAATAACCTTTAGAAGAGTACAACATGATTAATCGATTTATATTAAACGAAGTTTCTTACTTCGGTCCGGGAGCACGTGAAGTGCTCCCAAAAGAGATTTCACGTTTGGGGCTGCACAAAGCATTTGTCGCAACAGACAAAGATTTGATAAAGTTTGGAGTAGCTGACAAAGTACTTAAGGTGCTGGAAGCTGCCAAGATTCCTTATGAAATATTCAGTGAGATTAAGCCCAATCCTACAGTGTCGAATGTGAAAGCCGGTGTCGAGGCATTTGCATCTTCCGGTGCAGACTTTATTTTGGCTATAGGTGGCGGATCTTCTATGGATACGGCAAAGGCGATTGGTATTATTACCAATAACCCGGAATTCAGTGATGTCGTTTCATTGGAGGGAGTGGCAGATACCAAGAAGAAATCTGTTCCCATCATCGCGTTGCCTACTACTGCAGGAACTGCGGCAGAGGTGACTATCAACTATGTGATAACAGATGAACAGAACCAGAAGAAGATGGTTTGTGTAGATCCTAATGATATTCCGTCTATTGCGATAGTGGATGCTGAGTTGATGTACACACTTCCTAAAAGTCTGACTGCAGCTACGGGACTCGACGCACTGACTCATGCTATTGAAGGTTTAATAACCAAAGGGGCATGGGAGATGAGTGATATGTTCGAAATTAAAGCTATTGAAATGATCAATCGTTATCTTGTGACTGCCGTTGAAGAACCATCGAATGCAGAGGCACGTAACGGTATGGCAGTAGCCCAGTATATTGCCGGTATGGCTTTTTCGAATGTCGGTTTAGGAGTCGTTCATGGTATGGCACATCCGTTGGGGGCTATTTTTGATATTCCTCATGGCGTAGCCAATGCGTTGTTATTACCTATTGTTATGGAGTTCAATGCTCCGGCTGCTCTTGACAAATATGTAGAGATAGCTAAGGCTATGAACGTGTATTCTGCAGGTATGGCTAAAGAAGAGGCAGCGAAAGCAGCGGTAGATGCTGTAAAAGCATTATCTTTGAGGGTCAATATTCCACAACACTTGTCCGATTTGGGCATTCAGGAAAGGGATCTTGACCGTCTTGCTACGGCTGCGTTTGCTGATGTCTGTACGCCGGGTAATCCACGGGAAGTAACAAAAGAAATTATTCTTGATTTATATAAGAAAGCATTATGATAACTAATGAACATATCGAGCAATATCTTGCTCAGGCACATCGCTATGGCGATGCCAAATTAATGTTGTGCAGCAGTGGTAACCTTTCATGGAGAATCGGTGAAGAAGCACTTGTTTCCGGAACGGGTTCTTGGGTACCGAACCTACAGAAAGAAAAAGTATCTGTTTGCAATATTGCTACGGGTATACCCCAGAATGGAGTAAAACCTTCTATGGAAAGTACTTTTCATTTGGGAATCCTTCGTGAACGTCCGGATGTAAATGTAGTTCTGCATTTTCAATCGGAATATGCTACGGCTGTTTCCTGTATGAGAAACAAACCGTCAAATTTCAATGTAACTGCTGAGGTACCTTGCCATGTCGGTAAAGAGATTCCTATCATTCCTTACTATCGTCCGGGCTCGCCTGAACTGGCTGAAGCTGTTGTGGAAGCGATGAAAGAGCATAACTCTGTATTGCTGACCAATCATGGGCAGGTGGTGTGTGGTAAAGATTTTGATCAGGTGTACGAACGGGCCACTTTCTTTGAAATGGCTTGCCGGATTATCGTTCAATCCGGAGGAGATTATTCGGTCCTGACTCCGGAAGAGATTGATGATCTGGAAATATATGTGTTAGGAAAGAAAACAAAATAGAAATAATGACGACCAGCTTATGAGTACTTACTTAGCAGCTGACTTTGGTGGAGGTAGTGGCCGTATTATGGCCGGTACCCTCACTGAAGGTAAGCTAAAACTGGAAGAGGTATATCGTTTTGGTAATCGGCAAATTAGACTTGGGAAGCATGTCTATTGGGATTTTCTTTCTCTCTTCGAAGAAATGAAAAACGGACTTCGTGTCGCTGCCCGAAAAGGCTATCTGGTGAAAAGTATCGCTATAGATACCTGGGGAGTCGATTTTGGGCTGATTGACAAAGATGGTAATCTGTTGGGCAATCCGGTTTGTTACCGTGATTCTCGTACTAATGGTATGCCTGAGCGGGTGTTTAAGCAGATTGATCAAGCTGCCCATTATGCAGAAACAGGCATCCAAGTGATGCCTATCAATACTCTGTTTCAACTATATAGTATGAAGCAGAACAACGATGTACAACTCCGGGTAGCTGATAAACTATTATTTATGCCTGATTTGTTCAGCTATTTCCTTACAGGAACAGCGAATAATGAATATTGTATTGCTTCTACTTCTGAGTTACTTGATGCTTGTCAGCGCAACTGGTCGGATAACTTGATTAGTGAATTAGGATTACCCCGACATCTTTTTGGTGACATTGTGCTTCCCGGGACTATTCGCGGTAAACTGAAACAAGAAATTGCGGATGAAACCGGTTTAGGCTGTATTGATGTCGTTGCTGTCGGTTCACATGACACAGCCAGTGCTGTATTTGCTGTTCCTTCCAATGAACCGGATCGGGCTTATCTTAGTTCGGGAACCTGGTCCTTGCTCGGAACAGAGATTGACCAACCGATTTTGACGGAGGAAGCACGTTTGGGAGGATTCACGAATGAGGGTGGCATACAAGGCAAGATACGCTTCTTGCAGAATATAACCGGGCTTTGGATTTTACAACGTTTGATGGTTGAGTGGAAAGAACGGGGCGAAGAAACCAGTTATGATCGTGTGATAGCCGAAGCAACGTTATCAGATATCCGTTCGGTAATCGATGTAGATGATTCCTCTTTTTGCAATCCAGACTGTATGGAAGAGTCGATTGCTGAGTATTGTCATAAGCATCATTTGAGAGTGCCGGTTTCTCAAGGAGAGTTTGTCCGTTGTGTCACTGAATCATTGGCACACCGTTATAAATTAGGAGTTGAACAGATGAATCGCTGTCTGCCGGTACCGGTTAAACAACTCCATATTATCGGAGGAGGCTGCCAGAATCGTTTGCTAAACCAACTTACTGCAAATGCTTTAGGCATTCCGGTATATGCAGGTCCGGTGGAAGCGACTGCTATCGGCAATATCTTAGTACAAGCGAAAGCTCAAGGTGAAATAGATACTTGGGAAGAGCTAAAAGAAATTATCATAAACAGTGTAAAACCTCAGGTATATTATCCTGAATAACCCGACAACCCATGAAAAACACCAACCGTTCCATTCTTCATAAAGATGGAGTTAGTTATATCCTGCCATTTATTTTAGTGACTTCTTGTTTTGCCTTATGGGGGTTCGCTAATGATATTACCAATCCAATGGTAAAGGCCTTCTCGAAAATATTTCGTATGAGTGTCACCGACGGGGCATTGGTGCAGGTCGCTTTTTACGGAGGCTACTTTGCGATGGCCTTCCCTGCTGCAATGTTTATTCGTAAATACTCTTATAAAGCCGGTATCCTGCTGGGACTGGGGCTATATGCTTTGGGTGCCTTGCTGTTTTTTCCGGCAAAGATGACAGGCGATTATTACCCTTTCCTGCTCGCTTATTTTATTTTGACGTGTGGACTCTCGTTTCTGGAAACAAGTGCTAACCCTTATATATTATCGATGGGTACGGAGGAGACGGCGACCCGACGATTGAATCTGGCGCAGTCGTTTAATCCAATGGGATCATTATTGGGTATGTATGTAGCCATGAACTTCATTCAGGCGCGTCTGAATCCCATGGATACGGTAGAACGCAGCCAATTGTCTCCGTCTGAGTTTGAGGTATTGAAAGAGTCGGATTTGTCCGTGCTGATTGCCCCTTACCTGATTATAGGATTAGTGATTCTTGCCATGCTTTTTCTGATACGTGCCGTTAAAATGCCTAAGAATGGTGATAAGAATCATAATATTGATTTTATACCAACGCTAAAGCGTATTTTTAAAGTTCATCATTATAGAGAAGGAGTCATAGCGCAATTCTTTTATGTGGGTGCACAGATTATGTGTTGGACTTTTGTTATCCAATATGGAACACGCTTGTTTATGTCGCAGGGAATGGAGGAGAAGGCTGCTGAAGTGCTTTCCCAGGAATATAATATAATTGCTATGATTATTTTTTGCATAAGCCGTTTCGTGTGTACATTTATTCTTCGCTACCTGAATCCGGGGATGCTTCTCAAGATTCTTGCGATTGCGGGTGGTGCTTTTACGTTGGGTGTGATTTTTTTGCAAAACATATGGGGATTGTATTGTTTAGTAGCTGTTTCGGCTTGTATGTCACTAATGTTTCCCACGATTTATGGCATTGCTCTTCGTGGTTTAGGTGATGATGCCAAGTTTGGGGCTGCCGGTTTGATTATGGCTATTTTGGGAGGCTCTGTGTTGCCACCGTTACAGGCTTGTATTATTGACCAACATACATTGTTGGGTATGCCTGCTGTAAACTTGTCTTTCATACTTCCTTTTATCTGTTTCGTAGTGATTATCATTTATGGACATCGTACTTGTGCACGTGTGAAGAAGATAAAAGCGGCACGAAAGTAATATTGAGAATCGGATGCGGCGTTTGACGATTCTTCTGAGCAACTGTTTTCTTCTGCTTGTGTCATTAGCCTCTTGCGGGAAAGTGCCATTAGCGGAAGAAGCAGTGTTTTCTATACCGGTGGATACAGCATTCATGAGGCTTCGTCAATGGGAGTGGTATTGTCAGAAACGGGCTGACAGTTGCCTGACAGAGAATAATTATCAGGGAGCTTTATCTTGGCTGGATTCCGCTCGTATCCAAGTGGAACATTACGGACGTCCTTATTATATATTGGCACGCGGGGACGTATATTATTCCATCCATCAATATGATTCTGCCCGTCGTTATTTTAGTATGGCAGCCCATTCCATTCATCCGCATATTGCTATCGAAGCTTGGAGGAAACTTGCAGAACTGGAACTTATGGAAGGAAATGAGAAGCAAGTGTTCTATTCCACGCAGAAGGCAGATGCGCTTTTCCGGGTGGAGATAGGCCATGTGCAAAGTGATAACAGTGAAGCTCTATATCAGGAAGAGAGGTTGAAAAACGAGTTAAACCAATTGAAGATTGCCAAACAGAATCGGGAAATTGCTATGTTAACTTTGAGCCTTTGTCTGATTATACTGATTGCTTTGTTTATTTTCTACCGGCAAAATAAGATAAAGCGTGAAAAAGAGCGTCTGCTTCTTGAAGAGAAAGCCAAGTTGGAGCAAGAGAACCAAATACTGAAACAAACTGAAGAGTTAAGTGCTTTGAGAGAAAAAGAGGCGGTTTTGCGAGAGTCTTTGTTCCGTAAGGTCGATGTTTTGCGTAAAATACCCTCCCTCAATGAAGAAGAGCAGGAGAGTGGTGAACATCGCATAGCTTTGTCGGAAAGAGAGTGGGAGGAAATTCGTCAGACGGTGGATAATGCTTATGATGGGTTTTCACAACGGTTGCTTGCACGCTTTCCTTTGTTGACTTTAAAAGATATTTATTTCTGCTGTCTGGTGAAGATCAATGTCAGTATAAAGGACCTTTCCGATATTTATTGTATTAGTCGTACCTCGGTTAGTAAAAAGAAATTTCGCATCAAGCGAGAGAAGCTTGGAGCAGAGGATTCGGACTCTTTAGATGATTTTTTGCGTGGTTTTTAGTTCTCGGAAACTTGTTTGTCCATGCTATTTTAAGAAAGGACCTGTCTAATGTGTTGGTATATAGTGTGATAGTGTGCTGATTTTTGAAGTGCTTTGTCTATATCCCTTTTTGTTTTTCCTGTACCCGATGGTTAATTTTGCAATATCAAAACTTTAAAAATGTACATGATATGTTGAATCGACTGAACTATTTCATTATGTCGGCAGGGCTACTTGTTTTAGTAGCATGTTCGTCTAATTCCGGAAAACAGGTAGAGGTGGCAAATACTCCTTTTGTTTACGATGGATTAAAAGAGTATCCGATAAAAGAGTTGAAACTGTCCGATCTGGCAGTTAGTGATTATGTGTTATTAAAAGACGATGAAAATTCATTGTTGGGTAGGTTACCGACAAATCCCTGTATGCAGGTCACTGAAGACCGGATTTATATTCAGGATGAAGAGCAGCAGGCTATATTTATTTTTGACCGTCAGGGAAATCCATTATTGCAAATGCGTCATAAAGGGGGCGGCCCTCAGGAATGGGCGTCTCTGAACTCTTTCTATGTGGACAGTCCTAATAAAGAAATTATAGTGTTGGACTGGGCTAAAAAGTTTATAGTTTATGATTTGAATGGGAAATTTAAACGAAGCTTCCCGACGCCCGGTTGCTCTTGGAAGTTTGCTAACTTGAATGATGAGGCCGTACTGATATATTGTCCTTTTACGAATCGTAATAACGGAGAGGCAGTTTGCATCGTTTCTAAAAAAGATGGCAAAAAGTTGCATGTGTGTCCTATTACGATAGATAATTTTGTGTGGGATAGCGAGGGGCGTATTGGCTATGAACCATTGAAGCCAGCTTATGGTGGGATTTTATTTTCAGATTTATCATTGAAAGGCGTGTATTTTATTGATGCTGAAACATATGAAGTAAAACAAGTTATTGATGAAGTGACAGAATATAAATTTGAAAATGCAGAGTTTGTTAAGCTACATCCGGCGATTGATGCTAAAGACTATACTTTGTATACTACGCTCGGTACGAAATGGTTGACTCCGGATATGCCAATGAACTATTACTATTTCGATAAGAAGGAGCAGAAAATGTATACTTTGAAAAATGAAACCGGATGGGCTGTTTTAAAAGATGTCTGCAATGTACAGAGAACCCGTACAACGAATACTCCAGGTATCGGCATTGGTTATTATTGGCCTTCTACTATGAAAGGAGAGTCGATGCAAGCTGAAAAAGAGCAGTTTGACTCTCGTTTCCGGGCAATAATGGACTCTATACCTGAAGAAGGTAACCCTGTATTACAAATTATGAACTTCAATAAATGATGAAGCTGTTCCGCAAGATATTGATTATTTGTCTTCTTGGGAAGTTAATGGCTTGTTCGCCATTAGCTTCCGGGGAGATAAATGATGTTTGGGGGCATAAGCAAGTGGCTACGGTTGAAATGGCAGGCTCTGATAGCGTTTGGGTCTGCCACTTGTCTATGTTGAAGGATACGGTTACTGTACCTCTTAGTCATTTTGTCGAGGAACTGGAAATGGTCAAACTTGATAATCGGGATGCTGCATTGGTATCTCCTTCCAAAACAATTATTGGCAAACAGTATATTTTAGTATATAAAATGGGGCATGTCCCTTTCAAACTTTTTACTAAAAGCGGGACCTATTTGAGGGATATCGGTTCCTTTGGTCAAGGTGCGGGTGAATATGGCTTAGCTTACGATGCACAGATGGATGAGGAGAATAACCGGCTTTATGTGTTATGTTGGCAGGCCGACCATATCTTGGTATTCGATTTACAAGGAAATATACTTCAACCGATTCGATTGGTGCATTGGTCACCTAAAGGGGTATTTCATGTAGAAACGGAACGAGGACGAGTGCATGTTTGTGCTCTTTCTTTTAATCGTGACTTTGTAGGTGATAGGCATTCGCCTATGATTTGGACGCAAAGTTTGGATGGCAAGATTATAAAAGAACTTCCGGCAGGGTATTTGGCCGTGAATGATTATGGAAATGAAATCAAATCTCTGAATAATGGGACGGTGATGGATATCGGTTTCTGGTTTGGAGGGCAATATCGTAACGATTCATTATATCACTATAATAACCACGAGTTTAGGCTCGTTCCACGTTTTACGCTTGATTATGGAGGACATGAGTTGACCCCACACAGCTTCGGAGAGTTGCCGAATCACTTCTGGGGAGAAATATCATATCCTGTAAGGCTAAGTCCACATTCGTCAACTACCACTCCTCCGGAATATTATATGGTTGATAAACATACTTTACGAGGCGCTTTTGTTGAAATATACAATGATTTCTTAGGTGGCATTTCTGCTGACTGGTTCTTTTCATCTCATGACGGATATTATGTTTGGAATGTTGAACCTGCACGATTGAAGCAAATGGTTGAGGAGCGTTTGTCTTCAGGTGAAATTATCTCGGATTCGGATCGAAGAAAGCTGACCGAACTGCTTGGGAGTATTAAAGAAAACGATAACAATTATATTTTCTATGGTCGATTGAAATGTAGATAGTTCCTGTTTTTTTCTTATCATTTCTTTTTTTTTCTCTAATATTTTGTAGTCGAACAGATTATTTATATCTTTGCACCCGAAACGGATGAAAGGTGGAGGGGCGATTAAGCTCCTTTTTTTGTTCTTAATAGTTAATCAATGATAGAAAAAAGAACTGTTTGTCAGATTGTTGAAGAGTGGCTGGAGGGAAAAGACTATTTTCTGGTAGAAGTGACCGTCAGCCCTGATGACAAAATTGTGGTCGAAATTGACCATGCAGAAGGTGTTTGGATTGAAGACTGTGTGGAGCTGAGTCGCTTCATTGAGTCGAAACTGAACCGTGAAGAGGAAGATTATGAGCTGGAAGTAGGTTCTGCCGGAATCGGACAGCCATTTAAAGTATTGCAACAGTACTATAACCACATCGGCCTGGAGGTGGAAGTACTGACTAAAGGCGGACGCAAACTGAGCGGGGTCTTGAAAGATGCCGATGAAGAAAAGTTTGTTGTGACCGTACAAAAGAAAGTAAAACCCGAAGGAGCCAAACGTCCTCAGTTGGTAGAAGAGGATGAAACCTTCACCTATGATGATATAAAATATACTAAATACTTAATTAGTTTTAAATAATTATGGCCAAAAAAGAAGAAACAATCAGCTTGATTGATACATTTTCGGAATTTAAGGAACTGAAGAATATCGATAGAACCACGATGGTAAGCGTGCTTGAAGAGTCGTTCCGTAGTGTGATCGCGAAAATGTTTGGCACTGATGAAAATTACGACGTAATTGTGAACCCGGATAAGGGTGACTTTGAAATATGGCGTAACCGTGAGGTAGTGGCAGACGAGGATTTGACTAACCCGAATATGCAAATTTCGTTGACTGAAGCACAAAAAATCGATGCTTCTTACGAAGTGGGTGAAGAAGTAACCGATGAAGTGATTTTCGCTAAGTTCGGTCGCCGTGCTATTTTGAATCTTCGTCAGACACTGGCTTCTAAAATTCTTGAGCTTGAAAAGGACAGTATTTATAATAAATACATTGACAAAGTAGGTACTATCATCAACGCAGAAGTATATCAGATCTGGAAAAAAGAGATGTTGCTGCTTGACGATGAAGGAAACGAGTTATTGTTGCCGAAAACAGAGCAGATACCAAGCGATTTTTATCGTAAAGGAGAAACTGCCCGTGCAGTGGTGGCACGCGTGGACAACAAAAACAACAATCCGAAGATTATCCTCTCGCGTACTTCTCCGGTTTTCCTGCAGCGCTTGTTCGAGATGGAAGTACCTGAAATAAACGATGGCTTGATTACCATCAAAAAGATTGCCCGTATTCCCGGTGAACGTGCTAAGATTGCGGTAGAATCTTATGATGACAGAATTGATCCCGTAGGAGCCTGTGTAGGTGTAAAGGGAAGTCGTATTCATGGCATCGTACGTGAACTTCGCAATGAAAACATTGATGTGATTAATTATACATCAAATATTTCATTGTTTATCCAGCGTGCTTTAAGCCCGGCCAAAATCTCTTCTATTCGGTTGAATGAAGAAGAACGTAAAGCTGAGGTATTCCTGAAACCGGAAGAGGTATCGTTGGCTATTGGTAAAGGCGGTTTGAATATCAAACTGGCCAGTATGTTGACCGAGTACACTATCGACGTGTTCCGTGAGTTGGATGAAAACGCGCAGGATGAAGACATTTATCTGGATGAATTCAGAGATGAAATCGACGGATGGGTGATTGATGCTATTAAAGCAATTGGCATTGATACGGCTAAGTCCGTATTGACTGCACCTCGCGAAATGCTGATTGAAAAAACGGATCTGGAAGAAGAGACGGTGGACGAGGTATTACGCATTTTGAAATCGGAGTTTGAAGATAATGAATAATAGATCAATGCGATGATGTGCCGATATGCCAATAAACAGAAAGGGCGTATAGGAATTGGCACATTGGCATATTGAACGATTATCAAATTATTCTTTCTCCATTATTCTTTAAATTAAAGTATGACGATAAGGTTAAACAAAGTTACAAGAGATTTAAATGTAGGAATCGCGACGGTAGTTGAGTTCTTGCAAAAGAAGGGGTATACCGTTGAGGCAAACCCGAATACGAAAATTACCGAGGAGCAGTATGCAATGCTCGTGAAAGAGTTCAGCACAGATAAGAACCTTAGACTTGAATCGGAACGTTTCATTCAGGAACGTCAAAACAAAGATCGCAACAAGGCGTCTGTTTCTATCGATGGTTATGATAAAAAAGAGCCGGAGAAAACTGTTGCTGATGATGTGATTAAGACGGTCATTCCGGAGGATGTACGTCCGAAGTTTAAACCTGTCGGAAAAATAGATTTAGATAAACTGAACCGGAGAACTGAAAAAGAGCCGGTGAAAGAAGAACCGAAACCACAACCTGTAGTAGCTACTGAAGAAAAGAAGGTGGCGGAAGAGGTTAAGCCTGTTGTCAACGAAGTGAAAAAAGAAGAAGTCGCTACGGCTCCTGTTGCTTCGGAATCGAAACCGGTGAAAGAAGAACCGAAACCGGTGGTGGTTGAAAAGCCTGCAGAAACAGAGAAGAAAGTGGTTGAGGAAGTCAAGAAAGAAGAACCCAAAGTCGTGGTATCTCCAGAAAAAACAGAGAAGAAAGAAGAGAAACCGGTAGCAGAAGCACCGGCTACTCCAGTAGAGAAGGAAGAGGAGGGCGTATTTAAGATTCGTCCGACTGAGTTTGTATCTAAGATTAATGTTATCGGACAGATTGACTTGGCTGCATTGAATCAGTCGACTCGTCCGAAGAAAAAATCGAAAGAAGAAAAACGGAAAGAGCGTGAAGAAAAGGAAAAACTTCGTCAGGATCAGAAGAAACAGATGAAGGAAGCCATCATCAAGGAAATCCGTAAAGAAGATAATAAACAAGCTAAAGTAGCCGGTAAAGAAAATCTTGATCCCAACGGTAAGAAGAAACGTAACCGCATCAACAACAATAAAGAAAAAGTAGATGTGAACAACGTTGCTTCTAACTTTGCGCACCCCACTCCAAACAGTGAGCGTACCAATAATAACCGTGGAGGAAATCAGCAAGGTGGCGGCGGACAAAACAGAAACCGTAACAATAATAATAAAGATCGCTTTAAGAAGCCTGTAGTGAAGCAGGAAGTGAGCGAAGAAGATGTAGCAAAGCAGGTAAAAGAAACTTTGGCTCGTCTGACAAGTAAAGGTAAGAACAAAGGAGCCAAATATCGCAAGGAGAAACGTGATTTGGTATCGAACCGTATGCAGGAACTGGAAGATCAGGAGATGGCAGAAAGCAAGGTACTGAAATTGACAGAATTCGTGACTGCCAATGAATTGGCCAGTATGATGAATGTATCTGTTAATCAGGTTATCGGAACTTGTATGAGTATAGGTATGATGGTTTCTATCAACCAGCGTCTGGATGCGGAAACAATCAACCTTGTTGCTGAAGAATTCGGATTTAAGACCGAATATGTCAGTGCGGAGGTAGCTCAGGCCATTGTTGAAGAGGAAGATGCTCCGGAAGATTTGGAACACCGTGCTCCGATTGTTACAGTAATGGGTCACGTAGACCACGGTAAAACTTCATTGCTTGACTATATCCGTAAGGCAAATGTAATTGCGGGTGAAGCCGGAGGTATCACACAGCATATCGGTGCATATCACGTTACATTGGAGGACGGACGTAAGATTACATTCCTTGATACTCCGGGTCACGAAGCGTTTACTGCAATGCGTGCCCGTGGTGCGAAGGTAACGGATATCGCGATTATTATCGTAGCTGCCGATGATGATGTAATGCCTCAAACTAAGGAAGCTATCAATCACGCTGCGGCTGCGGGTGTTCCTATAGTATTTGCTATTAATAAGATTGATAAACCCCATGCTAATCCGGAGAAAATTAAAGAGACACTGGCTCAGATGAATTATCTCGTAGAAGAGTGGGGAGGTAAATACCAGTCGCAGGATATTTCGGCCAAGAAAGGTCTTGGAGTACCCGAACTGATGGAGAAAGTCCTTCTGGAGGCAGAAATGCTCGATTTGAAGGCAAATCCGAACCGCAATGCTACGGGTTCAATTATTGAATCAACTCTGGACAAGGGACGTGGATATGTTGCTACTGTATTGGTTTCCAATGGTACGCTGAAGGTAGGTGATATTGTGCTTGCCGGAACAAGTTACGGCCGTGTAAAGGCTATGTTCAATGAACGTAATCAACGCGTAACACAAGCTGGACCTTCGGAACCGGTATTGATTCTCGGTTTAAATGGGGCTCCTGCCGCAGGTGATACATTCCATGTGATTGAGACTGATCAAGAGGCCCGTGAAATTGCCAATAAGCGTGAACAATTGCAGCGTGAACAGGGATTGCGTACTCAGAAGCTGTTGACTCTCGATGAAGTGGGACGTCGTATTGCTTTGGGTAACTTCCAGGAACTGAACGTAATTGTGAAAGGTGATGTGGACGGCTCTATCGAAGCATTGAGTGATTCGTTGATCAAGTTGTCTACCGAACAGATTCAGGTTAATGTGATCCACAAGGCTGTAGGTCAGATTTCAGAATCGGATGTGACATTGGCAGCTGCTTCAGATGCTATTATCATTGGATTCCAGGTGCGTCCGTCAGCTTCAGCGCGCAAGTTTGCCGAGCAGGAAGGAGTAGATATACGTTTGTATTCTGTAATTTACGCTGCTATCGAAGAGGTGAAGGCTGCTATGGAAGGTATGCTTGCTCCGGAAGTGAAAGAGGTGGTGACTGCTACTATCGAAGTGCGTGAGGTATTCCACATTACTAAGGTGGGTACTGTGGCCGGTGCCGTTGTGAAAGAAGGCAAGGTGAAACGTTCGGATAAGGCTCGTCTGATCCGTGATGGTATCGTAATCTTCTCAGGTTCTATTAATGCCTTGAAGCGCTTTAAAGATGATGTGAAGGAAGTAGGTACAAACTTTGAATGTGGTATCAGCCTTGTCAACTACAACGATTTGAAGGTAGGGGATATGATTGAAACTTACGAAGAAGTAGAAGTGAAGCAAACTTTATAATTCTCACGAAACTGAAAATATACGGAGGCACAGAGTGATTACAACTCCGTGTCTCCGTTTTCGTTTTACATAGAATGACTACCATAGATATTATCATACTGATTGCCCTTGGAGCCGGTGTTATTATCGGATTTATGAAAGGCTTTATCCGGCAGCTTGCCTCCATACTTGGATTGATTGTGGGGTTGCTGGCAGCCAAAGCTTTGTATACTTCACTGGCTGTAAAGCTATGTCCTACAGTGACAGATTCCATGACTGTGGCACAGATATTGGCATTTGTCATTATTTGGATAGCTGTACCATTAATCTTTACGTTAGTGGCTTCAGTGTTGACAAAGGCGATGGAGGCAGTTTCGCTTGGCTGGCTGAATCGTTTGCTTGGAGCCGGACTTGGAGCCTTGAAATATCTTTTACTGGTGAGTCTGGTTGTCTGTGTCATTCAATTCATAGATACAGATAGCCAGTTGATTAGTCAAACAAAGAAGGAGGAATCCTTGTTATATTATCCTATGGAAAGGTTTGCGGGAATGTTCTTTCCCGCAGCAAAAGAGGTTACACAACAATATATACTCAAATAAAAATGATGCAACAAGAAGAACCCAATAAATATGTAAAAGAACTCACGCAGGAGAAGTACAAATATGGCTTCACTACGGAGGTACATACAGATATCATAGAGAAGGGACTCAATGAAGACGTAGTGCGGCTTATCTCGTCTAAAAAGAACGAGCCGGACTGGTTGTTGGAATTCCGTCTGAAAGCCTATCGTCATTGGCTGACACTGGAGATGCCTACCTGGGCACACTTGCGTATACCTGAGATTGACTATCAGGCCATTTCGTATTATGCCGACCCTACAAAGAAGAAAGAAGGTCCGAAGAGTATGGATGAAGTTGATCCGGAACTAATAAAGACATTCAATAAACTGGGTATTCCTTTGGAAGAGCAAATGGCACTGAGCGGTATGGCTGTGGATGCAGTGATGGATTCAGTATCTGTGAAAACGACCTTTAAGGAAACACTGATGGAGAAAGGTATTATCTTTTGTTCGTTCAGTGAAGCAGTGCGTGAACATCCCGACCTGGTGAAGAAGTATCTTGGATCTGTAGTAGGTTATCGGGATAACTTTTTTGCTGCATTAAATTCCGCGGTATTTTCAGACGGTTCTTTCGTTTATATTCCTAAAGGGGTACGTTGTCCGATGGAACTTTCCACATACTTCCGTATCAACGCAGCCAATACCGGGCAGTTCGAACGTACATTAATCGTAGCAGATGACGATAGCTATGTTTCCTATCTGGAAGGTTGTACCGCCCCAATGCGGGACGAGAATCAATTACATGCCGCTATTGTCGAGATTGTGGTACACGATCGTGCAGAAGTAAAATACAGTACCGTTCAGAATTGGTATCCGGGTGATGCCGAAGGTAAAGGTGGAGTATACAATTTTGTGACGAAACGTGGTAATTGTAAAGGAGTAGATAGCAAACTCTCGTGGACTCAGGTTGAGACGGGATCAGCCATTACCTGGAAATACCCTTCTTGTATTCTCTCAGGTGATAATTCTACCGCTGAATTTTATTCGGTAGCAGTGACAAACAATTACCAACAGGCAGATACAGGAACTAAAATGATTCATTTAGGTAAGAATACCCGTAGTACGATTGTCAGTAAAGGTATATCTGCCGGAAAAAGTGAGAACTCTTACCGTGGGCTGGTTCGTGTAGCCGAAAAGGCGGATAATGCCCGTAATTATAGCCAGTGTGATTCATTGTTGCTGGGTGATAAGTGTGGTGCACATACTTTCCCCTACATGGATATCCATAACGAAACAGCAGTTGTTGAACATGAAGCAACTACCAGTAAGATTAGTGAAGATCAGATATTCTATTGTAATCAGCGTGGCATCTCCACTGAAGATGCCATTGGGCTGATTGTAAACGGCTATGCAAAGGAGGTACTTAATAAACTTCCGATGGAATTTGCTGTAGAAGCTCAGAAGTTGCTTACGATCTCTCTTGAAGGTAGTGTAGGATAATGGGGTGCAAACGAATTGGTTGGTTATTGATATTCCTGCTTTATGTAGGTATAGCGTTTGCACAGAATCTGGATGATCAGGAGAGAAGATGGGCAATCAGTGGCTCTTGGGGAGGAGACTGGCCGATAGTAACAAAGAACACACTTTCGGGAAAAGCTGTTTCTACAGGCCATATACATACTTTATTGCTGGAGTATTATATTCCTTATACCCGTTTCTCTTTGAAGGGCGGTTATACAGGTGAAGAGATAAAACTGAATCCCGGTATTTCTGCCTCACTGAGCAATCTGGAAGTGGGAGGGCGATACTATTTCCTGCCACAACGTTTTGTGATTCAGCCTTACGGGGGACTCTCCACAGCATGGAATCTGTCTCCACGTCGACAATACGGCATAACCAGTGGCAGTTACTACGATCCTTCAAGGCAGGAATTTCGTAAAGACTACGATTGCCGATATCAGGTAAAAGAACCGCTATTCACTATCTCTCCGGTGATAGGGGCCGATATATATTTTCTTTCGTGTCTTGCTTTCACCCTGGAGTATAATTTCCGGATGGGCATTGCCGGAAGAATGAATGGAGAAGTAGAGAAGACTAATTCCCGGGGGACCGGGATAGTGTGTAGTAGCGGGATGCGGCAGACATTAAGCGTAGGAGTGAAAGTGAATTTTCCTTTTACTATTACGCAGACAGACGGCAATTCCATACTGCAATTGTTGGACGAAGTTATTTTTGGAGAAGAATAGATAATGAAATAATTGATAAGATCATGTTAGAGATAAAAGACCTGCATGCCAGCATTAACGGCAAAGAGATATTGAAAGGCATCAACTTGACGGTGAATCCGGGCGAAGTACATGCCATTATGGGACCCAATGGTTCAGGTAAGAGTACGCTTTCTTCTGTTCTGGTAGGTAATCCTGCTTTTGAAGTGACGAAAGGGAGTATTACATTCTACGGTAAGAACCTTTTGGAATTAAGTCCTGAAGACCGTAGCCACGAAGGTATCTTCCTTAGTTTTCAGTATCCGGTAGAGATTCCGGGTGTGAGCATGGTTAACTTTATGCGTGCTGCTGTCAATGAACAGCGTAAATACAAAGGTTTGCCTGCTCTGACAGCCAGTGAGTTCCTGAAGCTGATGCGTGAAAAGCGTGCAGTAGTTGAGTTGGATAACAAATTGGCAAACCGCTCGGTAAATGAAGGCTTCTCGGGTGGAGAGAAAAAACGTAACGAGATTTTCCAGATGGCTATGCTCGAACCCCGTCTTAGCATTCTGGACGAGACGGACTCCGGACTCGATATCGATGCGCTTCGTATTGTAGCCGAAGGAGTAAACAAATTGAAGACACCCGATACCAGTTGTATTGTCATCACTCACTACCAGCGTTTGTTGGATTACATAAAGCCAGATATCGTACATGTGCTCTATAAGGGACGTATTGTGAAGACAGCAGGTCCGGAGCTCGCTCTTGAGCTGGAAGAAAAAGGATACGATTGGATTAAGAAGGAATTAGGAGAATGAGTGTGATTATGAATGTAGAACAGCAATACATAGATCTTTTTGCTCAGTGTGAAGCGATGATCTGTCGTCATAGTGCCGAGCCCATGAATGCTCCCCGGGCGGCAGCTTTTGCTGATTTCGAGCGTCAGGGATTTCCTACGCGGAAGCAGGAAAAGTACAAATACACGGATGTCAGTAAATTCTTCGAGCCGGATTACGGCTTGAACCTGAATCGTCTACCCATTCCGGTGAATCCTTATGAGGTGTTTAAATGCGATGTTCCGAATATGAGTACCTCATTGTTTTTTGTGGTGAACGATGCATTCTACAATCAGGCACTTCCTAAGTCCGGATTACCTGAGGGAGTTATTTTCGGCGGTCTGAGAGAAATGGCTGAGCAACATCCGGAACTTGTAAAAAAGTATTATGGTAAGTTGGCAGATACTTCGAAGGATGCAGTAACGGCCTTTAATACAGCTTTTACTCAAGACGGAGTACTGATGTATGTCCCGAAGAATGTGGTTGTTGATAAACCCATCCAGTTGGTTAATATACTTCGTGCAGATGTCAATTTCATGGTAAACCGACGTGTGCTGATTATCCTTGAAGAGGGAGCTCAGGCCCGTTTGCTGGTTTGTGATCATGCCATGGATAATGTGAACTTTCTGGCAACGCAAGTCATTGAAGTGTTTGCGGAAGAAAATTCTGTTTTCGATCTTTACGAACTGGAAGAGACCCATACCAGCACAGTGCGTTTCAGCAATCTGTATGTGAAGCAGGGAGCGAATAGCAATGTACTGCTCAATGGGATGACACTTCACAACGGGACAACCCGTAATACGACAGAGGTTACCCTTGCCGGTGAAGGTGCCGAGATTAATCTTTGTGGCATGGCCATTGCCGATAAGAACCAACATGTGGACAATAATACTTCTATAGATCATGCTGTGCCGAATTGTACCAGTAATGAGTTATTCAAGTATGTACTTGATGATCAGTCAGTGGGTGCCTTTGCCGGATTGGTACTTGTACGTCCGGATGCACAACATACCAGTTCTCAGCAGACAAACCGTAACCTCTGTGCCACTCGTGATGCCCGTATGTATACTCAGCCACAATTGGAGATATATGCCGACGATGTAAAATGCTCCCATGGAGCTACAGTAGGTCAATTGGACGAAAATGCTCTCTTCTACATGCGTGCTCGTGGTATTGCAGAGAAGGAAGCCCGTTTGCTGTTGATGTTTGCTTTTGTCAACGAGGTGATTGATACCATTCGTTTGGAGGCATTGAAAGATCGCCTGCATTTATTGGTTGAAAAACGTTTCCGTGGTGAACTGAATAAGTGCCAGGGGTGTTCTATTTGCAAATAATCAGTGATAAAATGAATATTCAGAAGATACGTGAAGACTTTCCCATACTCGGCCGTACGGTATATGGCAAGCCTTTGGTTTATTTAGATAACGGAGCGACTACTCAGAAGCCGCGCTTGGTGATTGACTCGATTGTAGATGAATATTACTCGGTCAATGCGAATGTACACCGTGGGGTTCATTTCCTGTCTCAACAGGCAACAGAACTGCATGAGGCCTCACGTGAGACTGTGCGTCAGTTCATTAATGCACGTAGTACTCGTGAAGTCATTTTCACTCGCGGCACTACAGAGAGCATTAATTTAATTGTTTCCAGTTTTGGTGAAGAGTTCATGCAAGAGGGGGATGAAGTGATTATTTCAGTGATGGAACACCACAGTAACATCGTACCTTGGCAGTTGCTGGCAGCCCGTAAAGGGATTGCGATTAAAGTCATTCCGATGAATGATAAAGGTGAGCTGTTACTTGATGAATATGAAAAGCTTTTTTCTGAGCGTACTAAGATCGTCAGTGTAACTCAAGTATCCAATGTATTGGGAACAATCAATCCGGTAAAAGAGATGATTGCCACAGCACATGCCCATGGAGTACCTGTCATGATAGACGGTGCCCAGTCCATTCCTCATATGAAGGTGGATGTACAGGAACTGGATGCTGATTTTTTTGTTTTTTCGGGTCATAAGGTATATGGACCGACCGGAATCGGTGTCCTGTATGGAAAGGAAGATTGGCTTGAGCGTCTTCCGCCTTATCAGGGTGGGGGAGAGATGATTCAGTCCGTTTCTTTTGAGAAAACCGTTTTTGGTGAATTGCCTTTTAAGTTTGAGGCTGGAACTCCCGATTATATTGCTACTACCGGACTTGCCAAGGCTTTGGATTATGTCACAGGCATTGGTTTAGATCATATAGCTGACCACGAACATGAGCTTACCATCTATGCTATGCAGCGATTGAAAGAGATCCCGGGTATGCGTATCTTTGGTGAGGCAGCACATAAAAGTAGCGTAGTTTCTTTCTTGGTAGGTGACATACATCATCTGGATATGGGGACTCTGCTCGATCGGCTGGGTATTGCCGTTCGTACCGGTCATCATTGTGCAGAACCATTAATGCACCGTTTGGGTATTGAAGGTACAGTTCGTGCATCTTTTGCTATGTACAATACAAAAGAAGAAATTGATGAACTTGTAGCCGGCATCGAGCGGGTTAGTAAGATGTTCTAAGCCAGTGTGTGTATTCTGACAAATATTAAAGTGTCGTGAAAGTAATGGGTTTTCACGACACTTTTTTTATAATATCCGAGTGTTGAAATTATATTGATAAAAGGCGAGTCTTCGAGTATATCATTAGATGTTAAGTGGATAAAGTTTCATTTCCGAATGTAGCTTTTGAGAATATACAAATAATAAATAGCCGGTTCCTTGTAACTTTTCGCCTCTTTTTGCGTCTAATAATAATATAAACCTTATAAATAGAAAAGAATATGTTATTAGCAACCACTCCGATAATCGAAGGAAAACGAATAACCACTTATTATGGTATTGTGTCAGGAGAAACCATTATAGGTGCCAATGTTTTCCGTGACTTTTTTGCCAGTATTCGTGATATAGTAGGCGGACGTTCCGGTTCGTATGAGGAAGTGCTTCGTGAGGCAAAGGATACTGCTCTGAAAGAAATGTCTGAGCAGGCTCGCCAAATGGGTGCTAACGCTGTAATTGGCGTTGATTTGGATTATGAAACCGTTGGAGGAAGTGGCAGTATGCTGATGGTGACTGCAAGTGGAACAGCCGTATTTTTGGAATAAAAATAATTATCTGATTGTGATAATGGCGAGCTTAGAGTAAAAGCTCGCCATTATTTTTATTGCATTATCTAAAACTTTTTTTTCCTATCAAAGGATAAGATTAAGGAAAGGCTTCCTTATGAAAAAATATAAATAATATGGGATTTCTTTTATTTCAAATAAACTTGCTTTATTTCATCAGCATAATTGTGATAAATTGTTTTAGCTATCTCTATTTCTTTCTTGACAGGTATTGCAGAAAACCCTTCCTTATTTTCTATCCAACTGGTTTCCATCGCAAAGAAGTCAATTTCTTTTGGATTTTTTTCTTCTAACTTAGCGCGAAGATAATCGAAGTATCTTTTCCAACGCGGAGCGTATAAAGTGCTCAATATTCCGTTCCATTCTTTATGAGCATAGTCATGTAGACTTGAGTTTACAGACGTCCAAGTTGTTATCTGGCGCTTTGCATTATTTATAAACATCCTTTTTTCCGTCGGATTCGAACCACATGCCTCAGCTTGTCTTATATATTCTCCCAGTAGGAATTCTTTTCGTGTACTTAACAACAAGTCTTGATCAAGAATCATCTGGAGGAATTTTGAAGTATATAAATCAAATTTTTCTATATTCTTCTCTTTGTAAGCGTCTGATATGCATTTGTGGATATACTTACCGTAATCAGCTAACATTTGACGGGTTATATCTACTACGTCATATCGATATGTATCGATGTTTTCTAACTCTTTCTCTGCTTTTAATAGATGTCCGAGTGCTTGGAGGACATTTATAGGTTGATAATAAAGATGGGCTGTTCCCCAAGATGATACATAATCTATTTTTAATGATGGGCGAGCACAGAAATAAGATTCTTGGGGACCATCTGCAGCCCAGGGACAGTTATATACAGATGTGGACAATTGGAGCATAGCTGCTTCAGCATTGCTGTTTTCGTAACCATAGCGATATGTTGTATAATTAGTTATCCAGCTTTTTATATCTATGCTGTCTGTTCTCCAGGCCATATCATATACTATATCATAATTGATGGGATTTGTCCCTATGCCCTCTGGAGTGGTGCCTACTCCACATACATATTTACCTTTGGGATGATGCTCTGCTTTTATAACACCTGTAGCATAGCTCTGAAGCTTTCCGTACATTCCTATGCGTCCGCCAAAATTGGGTAAAGCACACCATATCCAGTTATGATCCAAGAAACCATCTTCTCTATGGAATGATGATGAAGGTTCACCACCCCACTGAGGGCGGGCACATGCCATTAAGTCGAGTACCAATGCTTCTCCATGTTTAAGTCCCTTCAATAATGCGACCGAAGGATTTCCACTCCAGCCTTGGAGTACCCATATGGCATTTGGATTGTTTGCTTTCATTACCTTATATATATTGGAAGCAGCCTCTGTTATATTTATCCCCTTTGAATTGCCTCCTTCATGAAAAGGATCTCCACCATAGTAGCGGGTTTCTCCAAATAATTTCTTTTGTTCTTCATAGAATATCCGTGCAACTTTAGCAAATAGGGGATCCGAAGGGACTAAGAATGCAGGACGTTGGTACGTAATCCATTTACCTGCATCTCGTATATCCGCATTAGGAAATTTTGTGATCATACTGTTAGGAACCATACCATAGAAGCCTTGTAGTACAGGCTCCATACCATATTCTCTCATACGATCTAACATCTTTTTTTGAAGTTTGGTTTGCCGATCAATGAATTGCTGTGAAACGGGACCGCCAAACTGTTCAAGGTTTCCCATTAACCACCATGCTTCGTAACCAGCTCCTGGTAAGAAATCGATTATTTCTTTCTCTGAGTATCCTAAACGTCTGAGTGTGTTTTGCCAAACTGCGTACTGTCCTATAACTGCTACTAATGGCATATTAATGCCTTGCATTGCCATGCGATCTATTTCATCTTCCCATTGTGTCCAATCCCAAAAGGCCATAGAGTAACTATAAGTACAATAATTCATATAATATCTCAATGGCAACGTAGCATTTACATGTATTTTTTCTTTTATTACTGGCAAAGAAGATGCATGTGACAGATTATGTCCAGTCCAACTTGTAGTGTTGTGTAGGTAATAACGCATATAATGGTTTAGTCCACGAGCCATAGAAACGCCGTTATTTCCTCGAATAATCAACTTTTTACCTTTGGTTTCTAACTCAAAGAAGTCTGTCTCGTTTATAACTTCTTCAAAGACGATATTTTTTGCTTGGTTAGGTACCATTTTATTGGCAAGACGCCTTAAGTTACTTTCTTCTGCGTGGATAATAGTAGTGCAGAAACAGAAAACCAACAGTATAAAATATGTTGTATTTTTACTTTTTATGTATGATATCATAAACTATTTTGCTTTTAAAATTAAAAAAAGAGGGTGAATCAATTTATTAAACTCATTCACCCTCTATCATATAACTATTCTATCAAAAACCGAATTTTGATTTAAATTACCATCCCGGATTCTGGATCAGATTTGGATTGATGTCAATGTAATCCTGCTTGATAGGATATAGATATTGCTTTTGAGTGAAGATTAATGGACGTTCAGGTAAAACTCTTGCCTGATAGAACTCCTCTGCTGTTGCGCCAGCTGAGGTCAATCCTCTCATTCCATTAGCGTCTTTCTCAAAGAAGCTTTCAGCCTCTTTCCAACGTTTCAGGTCATATAACCAATGTCCTTCGAAGATCAATTCATTCATTCTTTCACGACGTATAATTTTTATTAATGCATTGCCTGTCGGATTACCAAAAGCTTCTGTAAGTGTTGGCAAACCTGCTTTTTCTCGAATGGCATTAAAGTAATGAGTTGCATCAGCATCCAGTGTTCCACTATATTCAGCACATGCTTCTACATAGTTTAGATATAATTCTCCTAAACGGATAATTGGGAAGGGATATGCGTTAACAGTGAATGTACCTGAACTTAATGCTTGGTTAGAAGGGCTAACTCCTTTCTTTAAAGCATATCCGCCATAAAGATGATCAGCATTTAAGTCTGCAGCTGCTACACCATTTTGTTCTTTAAAACGAAGCTTTAAAGTTACAGTATCACCATTTATTTCGTATGGGCCACGGTCATATCCTACGAAAGCATAAAAACGAGGTTCACGTTTGCGGTGTAAATAAATAGTGGAGTCATTAGGCATAATTTTCATTCGGTCTTCCCATTTATAGGCCGGGTCTTCATCACAAGGAATTCCATTTTCGGAATAGAAAAACTCCACAGCCTCCAGTGTCGGACCGATACCGCCGATAGGGGCTTGACCACGAGGACAAAATCCTTTAGGAATAACCAATACTTGTAGAAAGTTTTGATCACTGCCAGTCTCTTTTTTGCCACTGTATCCCCAAATAAGTTCTTTATTCCATGGATCTACCATTGTATAGCGTTGATTGGCTACTGCCTGATCGAATTTGCTAAGTGGTTTACTGCTTACGTACCGGTATAGTTCATTTCCGGCTTGTTCGGCCAGTGTGATTGCTTTCTTAGTTTCATCCATTGCTGTCTTCCATTTATTTTTGTCATATACTTGGTTGATGAATGGAGTTCCATTTTTATCTCTAAAATCCGAGTAAAACTCATTATTACCATTGTATAGTGGGCTGGCTGCAAATAGATACATTCTTGCTTTTAATGCTTGGGCAACAACTTTAGTTGCACGTCCAAGATCACTGTTTGGTACAGTTAAAGGCAAATCTGTAATTGCTTTATCAAACATCTCTCCAATCATTGTAACGCATTCGTCATATGGCTTACGGGGGCGGAAGAATGTTTCTCCTTCTCCGTCCAATGGAATATCTGAATCGACAATCACTATAGGACCATAGTTTTGTAACAATACGGAGTGGAAATAAGCTATTAGAAAGTTGGTTTCTGCAAGCCATACTTTCTTTTTGGCTTCGTATTCTGCTGCTGAAATCGTCATTGGCACTACTTTATCAATATTACCCTGAAATATATAGCATTGCTTGATACCTTGGTAGCATTGTTGCCAAATATCTAAAACCGGATTACTGGAACTATATTGCAATTGCTGCATCTGCAAAAAAGAGAACCACTGTAGTCCCCAGTGTTTGGAACAAACAGTCTCGTTTGACATTAGCCAACTGAAGTTAGTACGGCAGTTGTTATATTGAGGGATAAAAGAGTAACAAGAATAGATAAAGTTCTCAGCCGTTGTTTCATTTTTAAAAGCGTCTTCCAATGTGGCAGTATCGTCTGGCACTATATCCAAATAGTCACAGCTATGGAAGAGAACTGCAGAAAGGAGTGTAAGAATAAATATTAGCTTTTTCATATGAACTCATTTAAAATGTTAATTGTAAACCGATTGTTGCAACACGTAAGTTTGGATAAGTTAGTCCTTTACCTCCACCAAGTTCCGGATCCCAATGTTTGAATGGAGAGAAGGTAAGCAAGTTTTGCCCTGATATAAAGAGGCGTGCCACCTTATAGGTATAACCTATTTCTACATTTTTGAGGCGCAAGAAAGCGGCACTTCTCAACCAGTAAGTCGAATTCATAAAGTTATTATGTGAGTCGAGATTACTGATTAAACGGGGATATTCTGCATTTGGATTAGGATTCTCCTCAGTCCAATAATCTTTAGCTATAAAATCGAGTAAAGTTGTTTGGTCGGATGTAAACGGATGAATGTTCTGCATCATTAAACTTGTTTTAGCCACTCCTTGGAAGAAGACAGAGAAATCAAAGTTTTTATATTGCACAGAGCCTCCGAAGCCATATACAATTTGAGGGACAGTTGGATCACCTATTTCAGTCATATCATTACTGTCGATTTTTCCGTCTCCATTTAAATCTTTGTATTTAATGTCTCCTGGTTTCAGGTTAGGGGAGAAGGTTTGTTCCGGGCTGTTCTCAACATCTGCTTCATCTTTAAATAATCCTAATGCTATCAAGCCGGTATAGCGGTTCAGTGGTTTTCCGATTTCTGAGCGATAAGATTCGTTTTCTGGATAACTAGGTTCGTCTGCTTCAAGAAGTTCATTTTTTGCATATGTGAAACTACCCTTTAACGATACAATAAGATCCTTGGAGAAAGCTTTATTATACTCAATATTTAGATCGATACCTCCATTTTTAACTTTTCCTAAATTTGCATAGGGACGTAGGTCTCCTGTAATTCCTGATTCTGCCGGTACGATGTTTCTGCGCATGAAGATGTCTTTACGTGTTTCTGTAAACCAGTCAAAAGCGATATTAAGTGAATTGAATAAGCTCAAATCAAATCCTATATTGGCTTTTATGCCGGTTTCCCAGCGTGCACCTGCTGCACCATATCTTGTAATTATGGCACCAGTTCCCGTGTTTTGCCAGTCATTACCAAATGTATAGGATGCTCCGGACAGATTTACGTAGGTTAGATAAGGGAAGCGTGAATCAGTTGACGAGTTGCCTACTTTACCATAAGAACCTCTGATTTTCAGGTTGGAAACAACATTCCTCAATGGAGTGAAGAAGCTTTCGTTGGAGATATTGTAACCGACAGCTACTGAGGGGAAGAAGCCGAAACGTTTGCCTTCTCCAAAGTTTTCGCTACCATTATATCCAAAATTGGCTTCGATCATGTATTTATTATCATAGCCATAAGTTACGCGTCCTGCAATACCTTGATTGCGTACTGGTAAAGTTGCGTAAAAGTCAGCTGGCGCATTTTCATTGTAATCTCTCTGTAGATATACTAACATTGCTCCAACATCGTGTTTATCTCCGAAAGTTTGTGCATAGTCCAGTGAAAGTTGATAGTTAAGTAAACGGTCACCTCCATTGGATGTGGTCGTAGTAAGTGCTTTACTACCTTTTGTGATAGCCTCATAGGTGTAATTGTATTCTCCGTTGGTTCCTTGTTCATAGTCTTTGATTCCGTAAAAATAAGGGGTAAAAGAACGTACTACGTTGGTTGTAGCCCAGTTTTTGAAAGATACCAGACCCTTAGCTTTTAATCCTGGAACAATGAATTTGAGGTCTTGCTCAAGATCAAGACTCGCAATCATAGTAGATTCGTTCTTTTCGGAATATCCGCCGACCATTTCAGCGTATGGGTTACGATATTTGCCGGCAATTGGTCCACCATTACGGTTACCAAAGAGGATATAGTCTTCACCATTTTGTGCAGGAAGTACTGGAGCAAACATAACGGGTGGTGCTTCGAAAATGCCTTGATAGATCGCATCGGTTCCAGCGGCAGAACCTGAGTAATCCAGTACTTGAGCGTTCAGTCTCACGTTAGCCTTGGTGGTTGACGTTAAATTGACGCCCACATTTGCTTGTAAGGATAAACGTAGTTGATTGATATTGTTATCAAAGTTGTTCTTGGAGTCTTTCTTTAGCATACCGTTATCATTGTTTAGTGTACCGCTAAGGAAATAAGTGACACGTTTACCACCACCAGTAACATTTACATTGGCAGATTGAGTAGTGGTGAAATCCTTAAATAGATAATCCTCCCAATCTACATTAGGGTAAATATATGGATTTAATTGATTACGTGTTCCGTCAATAACCTCTTGAGAATAATAAGGTTGTGCATCTGGAGTGCGGTTTAGTACTGCATTGTTTCTCGCAATCATATAGTCTACGCCATCTGCTACTTTTACGGTTCTGGTAGGCTGTGTAAAAGAATTCTGTACGCGAATATTGATTCGTGCTTTCTCCATATCTTTACCGCTTCTGGTTGTAATCAACATGACACCATTGGCACCACGTGCGCCATATAGCGCTGTAGCTGTTGCATCTTTTAGAATTGAGAATCCTTCGATTACTTCTGGTGAAAGAGCATTCAAGTCACTAATAGATACTTCTACATTATCGATAAAAACGAGTGGAGATGTGTTACTGGCAAAGGTCGAAATACCACGTATCCAGAAATTTGCTCCGTCAGCACCCGGTTCACCGCCACGTTGCACTGCTACTACACCGGCAATGCGGCCGGCAAATGAATTGCTTAGCGTACTTGATGGGGAACGGAGCTCACTGGCTTTTACCGTTTGTACAGCTCCCACTACACTGGCTTTTTTTTGGGCACCAAATCCGACGACGACAACTTCGTCAAGTTGTTTAGCATCTGGAGTTATCTTTAAAATGACGTTTGTTTTACCATTTAAAGGAAACTCGGTAGGAGTATATCCGATAAAAGTAGCTACCAGAACTGTATTTGCTGGGACTGTAAGGGTAAAGTTTCCCTCTATATCTGTCATTGTGCCTTGTGCCTTATTACCTTTTACCACAACATTGGCTCCTGGAACTCCTTCACCGTTTTCATCGAGAACTTTTCCGGTGACTTTTACTTCTTTTACTTGCTGTTGTGGGGCTTCTTCTTTTACTTTGCTAACTGTAATTTGCCGATTATTAATGTTATACTTTAATCCTGCCTCTTCTGACAGGATATTCAGAATGTCTTCTACATTTTGTTTATCTACTGATATTGACACTCTCTTTTGTAATACAGGTAAAAGATCCTTTGAATACAGTATAACAAACTCACTGTTTTTCTCGATATAGTCCAATATCTCTTTTACTGTTTTATTACTTGAATGGAGTGTGAAAACAGTTTGCTGGGCATAAGTCTTTGCTGCATAAACAGGAGTATTGATACTCGGTATAAGCAAAAAAATACTAATTAATAAAAAAAAGGACGTAATCCTCCCTGCCTTATGACAAGGAATTGCTTTCTTTTTCATACTTTTACATTGATTTTAGTTAATCATTAAAGTTTGTGATTTAATAAAAAGTCATTAGAGTCGGATAATATGGGCGTATTATCCGATTTTCTTTTTTATTCGCTTTCTTTCTACATAATGGTGTGTTTTTTTAAGGTTAAACATTGGTTACTTAAAACTTGTGTTATTCTATATAGATTACATTGTTTTTCATTGTATATTCAGCAGGTAAAATAGACCGAATCGACTTCATTACCTGATTTAAATCATCATTTAAATAGAGCTTACCAAACATTTGCTCGTTTTCTATAGCAGCATCGCATCGGATATTCTGGCCATAATAATCTTGTAACCGTTGCAAAACTTGCTTTAGACTTTCTCCTTGTAGAGTCCATATTCCGTCAATCCAACTGATATAATCACGGGCATCTACTTTCGCTTTACCGGTTATGCCTGCCTGGCTGAGTTCTACCTTTTCATTAGGTGCCATCTTGATATGGCGGTTCTGCTGATCTTTCACATTTACCGAACCTTCTACCAGTACAACAGTAGCCTTTTCTTGACCTTTATAGGCTGATATGTTGAAGGATGTGCCCAATACACTTACCTCAAATCCGGAGGTATTCACAATAAAAGGTTTCGAAGCATCATGGGCTACTTTCAGATATACTTCTCCTTCCACATAAATTTCTCTGTACTTTCCTTCAAATGTACGAGGGTAAATGACTTTACTCCCGGAGTTAATCCATATCTTGCTGTTATCGGCCAAAACAATTTGTGAGCGTTTGCCCTTAGGAACGATAATCTGGTTGTATGCCTCTTTGCTGTCATCCTCTGTAAGTTTATTGGAGTTGACTTGTACTTGTCCGGTAGCAGAATAAGTGACTTGGGCATTATTATCCAATTCTATTTTCTTTTGGTCCGAAACAACCAGTGTAACCTCTTTTATATCTTGAGGTATTTCTGTTTGCAGGCTTTGCGCTATCTTATTTAAGTCGTGCCTTTCTTCATCATTCATCAAAAGAAAGCAAGTAATCCCTATTAACATAGCTACAGATGCAGCTGCCAATGAATACCTCATGATGCTGAACCATTGTATGGACTTGCCGCTTTTCTTGATGTGGCTGACAGATGTGCTGTCGGCATTTATTTTGTTTTGTACCTTTTCCCATATATCCGTTTCCTCTGTTTCTGGGGGAAAACATTGGTTCCAAAGAAAGTCGAGTTTATCATATTCGGCTTGTTCCTCCGGAGATGCGAATGATTTCTTTTCCGGATGATCGCCATCCTTATTCAGGAAGGAAGCAAATAATTTAAACTTATTCTTTCTCATTACTTTAATAGGGTTACATAAATAAAGACGCAACTTCTTTAAGAATCTCCTATTCCTATTCTATTTTTTCTTTAAATTATCTTCCGATTTATTTTCTCAGGCCTTCTGAAATTATTTCTAATGCTTTGGCAATGTGTATATTAATGGTCTTTACAGAGATGTTCAGTATTTTGGCAATTTCTTTGTAAGGCAAACGTTCCATCTTTGCAAGAACAAAGACCATTTTACATTTGGGTGGAAGTGTCTGGATGAGATGATTGATTTGGGCGATTTCTTCCCGGCTGATAATCTGTTCGTCGGGTGTTTGCAGGTTGCCGGTTATTTGGAAATCGTCAATCTCCTCCCAAGAAGAGATTTCATTTGAATTTTCGGCTTTCCGCAGATAGGAGATAGCCTTGTTGTGGGTTAAAGTAAGTAACCAGGCTTTTATATTCTTGATTTCTTCTATTTCTTCCCGGTGCCTCCATACATCCAGAAAGACATCACTTACTACTTCTTCAGCTATCTCTTTTATCCGTACGAAACATAAGGCATAGTAGAACAAGTCTTTCGAATAGCTATTAACAAAATGGCGGAAAGAAGTCTCTTCTCCTTTCTTTATTCTGCTGATATCTTCTATGTTGTTGTTCATATATAGAGTAATGGTTACTGCATGTACGCTGCAAAAATATAAAATATAAACTTCTTTTCTTTATATTTATTATATTGTTTCACTCTTTAATATAATAATAAATGGTAACTAAGGTCCGAATCATCTTTATTGGCCTCTATATATCAGTTCTAAATCGGCCATAAATAAAGGCGAAACATCTGATGACGTTTCGCCTTTCACATTATTGGGGGAGAGATTGATCGCAGTTGAATTTATTCAGCTATCAATTCTATCACTCGGCTATTGGTCTGTGAAGTAGTGAATGCATTCAACCCAACTTTCATAAGGTAATCACCGGAGAAAGTTTTTTCGTTACCCGGCAGATTCGATTTCCGGCCCGGCATTAGATTAATTTCTTTCACCCGGTACATTTTTCCGGCATCAAGTCCCCGGAGCTTAATCGGGAGCAGTTTCTCGCCAAAGCGGGGATGGATATCATACGCGAAGAGAACAGCTTTCGAAGCATCCGGTGCGGCATACATAATCGCCATGTGATTGCTTTCATATGGAGAGATGAGGCGGTATTGATCACCATCCAGTATGACAGGCTTCAGGCGCTTATAATTTGCCACGGCTTCTTGGCAATAAGTCAGTTCGTCCGCTTTCATATCTTTCAGGCCGATGTCGAATCCCAATTTACACATGCTGGCAACATCGGTACGGAACTTTACACTCGTCCTGCTGTTCCAACTTGTAACATGGGCACACATGGCTTTGGAAGGGAAGAATTGTGAGAAACCCCACTGGATGAACAAACGCTCTATCGGATCGGTATTGTCCGAACACCAAAACTCTGTGAAGTATTTCAGTGCTTCGTAGTCGCAACGTGCACCACCGCCGGAACATAGCATCATCGGGACATTGGGGTATTTTTCTTTGACCCGTTTCAATACATTATATATACCGCGTACATGATTGATATAGAGTTGTCCTTGTTTGTCTTTCAGATAGGGAGAATAGATATTGGTGATGGGGCTGTTGCAATCCCACTTAAAGAAAGCTACATCAGGGTTTTCCGTCATAATCTTATCGACTACGCCGAATACGAAATCCTGTACTTTGGGGTTGCTCAGGTCGAGTACCAATTGATTGCGGTAATAATAAGTTTCACGGTTCGGATAATGGATTGCCCAGTCGGGATGTGCTTCGAACAGATCACTTTGAGGATTCACCATCTCCGGTTCTATCCAGATACCGAATTTGACACCGGCTTCTTTCGCTTTCTCTACTAATGCAGGGATACCTCCGGGAAGTTTGCTTTTCATTGCTTCCCAATCGCCCAGGCCGGCATGATCGTCGTTGCGTGGATGTTTATTCCCAAACCAGCCATCGTCGAGCAGAAACATATCTACACCCAGATGTTTGGCTTCTTTCATCAATTTACCCAATAACTCTTCATCGAAAGTGAAATAAGTGTTCTCCCAATTATTGAGGAGAGTCATCCGGTCTCCCTGGCCATCTTTCAGTTGGTAGTTGCGTGCCCAGTTGTGTAAATTGCGGCTGGCTTCTCCCGTACCGTTGTTACTCAGGGTAAAGATAAATTCCGGGGTAGTGAATATTTCGTTTGCTTTTAATTGATAATCCGAAGCATATGGGTTGATGGCAGGGATTACCCGCAAGTTCCCCTCGTTGTCTACCTCAAAAGTAAACTGGAAGTTGCCTGTCCAGCCAATGGTACCCAACATTACTTGTCCCTGATGTTCTTGTGCAGGCTGTTCCAGTCCGAGTTCGAAGAAAGGTTGCATGTGCATGGCTGCGCGGCTTCCTAATTTTGTATCGAGAATTTTTTTGCCCGGTTGCAATTGTTGTGTACTCATCTGTACCTCTTTGGCCCAGTCACTGCTGAATTCGGTGAGATAATATTTTTGGTTTGCGAAATAAAGCATCGTTGAAGCATAACGCCATAGAGTGACCGGTTTCTTCTGTTGATGCGTGATCTCACTCCATGTTTTGATTACATTTTGTTTAGGATAAGATACATAGTGCAACGTCACATCTACCGGATACTGGTCGTCTTTCATCCGGATGATGGTCTCTGTCCCGCCTTCTACTGTTTTCTGTTCCGAGGACACATAACGCAGGATGGTACTGGGGTTACCGTCGTTGTTTGTAATGGCTACAGCCGGTTCGAAATAGTCTTCCCCACCGGATCCCGGATATACTTCCCATCCGCGGGATCGCCCTGAAAGGTGGCTCAGGTCCCGGTCGTTTAATAGTTTGTCACCCAGATAAGCCTGATATAGGCGTCCGTTCGGAGCGACCTCTAAAATAAGGTCTGTCCGTTCTGTCGAGATGCGAATCTGCTTCGATTCTTGTGCACTTACATGGAGGCAGGCTGTAAGAACCAATAGTGTTGCAAGTAATTTTTTCATGGTATTATTATTGATGTTATAAAATATGCATTGTGCATGCAAAGTAAAGGAAACTTCGCTATATTCACAAATGAAACGAAAGGAAACAAACGGGAATCCATACTTCTGTTTGTTAAGTGGTTCTCCGGCAAGTAGTGCAACTTTCAGGGCAGATTCCTTTATTGCGGGAATTATCGTTCCGCTACTTTGTTTTTGCATAACATAAAATTGTGTAATTTTGGAGAGCTAAAAATAAAGGAGGATGAAAACAAATCTGAAACTAATTCCGGGAGCTATGCTTGTGCTTCTTTTTCTGATTACCGCCTGCAATCTCTACAGGCGACCGATTCCCGATGAGATGATAGGAGAGCATAGGATTCACCGTGCTGACGGCTTCATGACCCAGGACTATCGTTTAGCGATTAATCCGGTCAATGATTCGGTATATGATATTAAGTTGTGGGAGAAGAAGAGCTCCTCAAGAAAGCCGGAGCAGATATATTATGATGGATTACGTTTCCATTACCGGGATACTGTGCATATTTCCACGAAACGCGTCACGAGCGGTACGGAAACTTATCGGGTAAATAAAAGACGGGTAACACGAGATAAGAATCCTCGTACGTGGTATACTATTCGGCTGAGCAGTGGCGGATTTGTAATGTCTGATTCATTGATAGAGCGGCAAGGCGTTTCCGACGAGCAACATCGGAAGTGGCTTTACAAACAGTATGGCAAATTGACTTTCTGCGAAGGGAAAATTGTTTTTCTGAACAGTCGTTGTCCGGCGTTTTATTTAAAGAAGCAGGAGAGATGAAGCGTTTTGTATCTGCTCCCATTTTTCGGGGCTGGCAGAAGCAAAAGGCAAAAATATTTGGTTATCTCGTTTAGATTCAATACTTTTAGGCTTTCGTTAAACCTTTAAATATTGTACGTCTATGGATAGCATCCTTTTCTGGCTTGTTCCGCTTGCCTCTGTTCTGGCTCTCTGTTTTGCGCTCTATTTTCATAAGCAAATGATGAAAGAGAGCGAAGGTACTCCGCAAATGATTAAGATTGCCGCTGCTGTACGTCGGGGCGCTATGTCTTATCTGAAGCAACAGTATAAGATTGTTGGCTGGGTCTTTCTGGGACTCGTGATTCTGTTCTCTGTAATGGCTTATGGTTTTCAGGTACAGAATGCCTGGGTACCGATAGCCTTTCTGACCGGGGGCTTTTTCTCCGGACTTTCGGGTTTTCTGGGAATGAAAACTGCCACTTATGCTTCGGCACGTACTGCTAACGCTGCGCGTACGTCACTGAATGCCGGACTTAGGATTGCCTTCCGAAGTGGGGCTGTGATGGGACTGGTGGTAGTAGGGTTGGGGTTGCTCGACATCTCTTTCTGGTATTTGTTGCTTAACTGGGCGATTCCCGCTGATGCACTGACACCTACCCATAAACTCTGTATCATTACCACTACGATGCTCACTTTCGGTATGGGTGCCAGTACACAGGCGCTCTTTGCCCGTGTAGGCGGGGGAATTTATACAAAGGCCGCTGATGTGGGAGCCGATCTTGTAGGTAAAGTTGAGGCCGGCATTCCGGAAGACGATCCGCGTAATCCTGCTACCATTGCCGATAATGTAGGTGATAATGTAGGCGATGTGGCAGGTATGGGTGCCGACTTGTATGAATCTTATTGTGGTTCTATTCTGGCAACGGCTGCTTTGGGTGCTGCCGCCTTTATTCATACGGGTGATACGGTGATGCAGTTTAAAGCTGTGATTGCCCCGATGCTGATTGCTGCTATCGGTATCATTCTTTCCATTATCGGTATTTTCTCTGTCCGCACCAAGGAGAATGCCACCATGAAGGATCTGCTTGGTTCGTTGGCTTGGGGAACAAATCTGAGCTCGGCTTTGATTGTAGTGGCTACTTTTTTCATCCTATGGCTCTTGCGACTGGACAACTGGATGTGGATTTCGTGCGCGGTAGTTGTAGGGCTGGTTGTGGGTATTGTCATCGGTCGTTCGACGGAATATTATACTTCTCAATCCTATCGTCCTACTCAGAAGTTGAGTGAAAGCGGTAAAACCGGTCCCGCCACAGTTATTATTTCAGGTATCGGGCTTGGTATGTTATCTACGGCTATTCCGGTGGTTGCGGTGGTGATCGGCATCATTGCCTCCTATTTGCTGGCTTCCGGTTTCGACTTCGACAATGTAGGAATGGGGCTTTATGGCATCGGTATCGCTGCTGTCGGTATGCTTTCTACATTGGGTATCACGCTTGCTACGGATGCTTATGGCCCGATAGCAGATAATGCCGGTGGCAATGCAGAAATGTCCGCTTTGGGTAAAGAGGTCCGTAAACGTACCGATGCGCTCGATTCGCTGGGAAATACAACGGCGGCTACCGGAAAAGGGTTTGCCATTGGTTCGGCAGCTCTGACAGGATTGGCATTGCTGGCATCTTATATCGAGGAGATCCGTATCGGACTGACCCGTTTGGGTAATCTGGAACTGACCTTCCCGAATGGAGATACCATTACTACGGCTAATGCCACATTTGTAGACTTCATGAATTACTATGAAGTAAACCTGATGAATCCGAAAGTACTTTCCGGTATGTTCCTCGGTTCGATGATGGCATTCCTGTTTTGTGGACTGACTATGAATGCAGTCGGTCGTGCGGCCGGACACATGGTAGATGAAGTACGACGTCAGTTCCGCGAGATGAAAGGTATCCTGACCGGAGAGACCGAACCGGATTACGAGCGTTGCGTCGCTATCTCTACGAAAGGGGCACAACGTGAAATGGTGGTTCCTTCTCTGATTGCCATCGTTGCGCCGATTCTTACCGGGCTGATATTTGGTGTCCCCGGTGTATTAGGCTTGCTGATTGGCGGATTGAGCAGTGGGTTTGTACTTGCCATTTTCATGGCCAATGCCGGCGGAGCATGGGATAATGCGAAGAAATATGTGGAAGAAGGGAACTTTGGCGGTAAAGGCAGCGAGGTACACAAAGCTACAGTGGTGGGTGATACTGTCGGTGATCCGTTTAAAGATACGTCCGGTCCGAGCCTGAATATCCTGATTAAACTGATGAGCATGGTTGCTATCGTCATGGCGGGATTGACTGTTGCCTGGAGCCTGTTCTGAGTTCTAAAAAAGACCGTTTTATCCTTCTCCTACAGAAAATGTGTTTCGATCTTCCATCTTCCACCTTTTAATGACCAATTGCTTGTATTATTGTGTGTTAACAAGGTGGAAGATGCGTTTTTAAGGCCGTTTATCTTCCACCTCTATCTTCCATCTTCCACCCTCTTTCAGGGAGGTTGGTTTAATGTTAAATATCTGGGAGTTAGATAGATGAAACTGCTTTTCTATGGATAAATGTCAGTAATAGCATTTTGCTTTCCTTCATACCTTTAGCGATTATGGTTTGAAGTTTATCCCGGCCCTTGTACCCGGGCTGGTGAGCCCGCATACCTGTGCCCATGGGCCCGCATACCCGGGCTTATGAGCCCGGGTATGCGGGCCGGGATAAAGTTATGGTAACAGATGCTTGTTCTCTTATTCTTAATGTGTTATAGATGCTATGACGGATGCTTGCTTTCTTCTTAATCTTTTTGCAGAAAAGGTAGATACTCCTATTCCGGATAGTAAGATGAGATTCGGTTTGTTCTGTTGTTCATTTCCGTTTAATTGATTACATTTGCCATGTTAAATAAAAGAAACGATGCTCTTACCCTGGTTAAACGAAGAACTGATAGAAGCCGGTTGTGATGAAGCTGGACGTGGTTGTCTGGCGGGTGCGGTTTATGCCGCTGCTGTGATCCTGCCCAAAGATTTTGAGAACGAGTTGTTGAATGACTCCAAGCAGTTGTCCGAGAAACAACGTTATGCTTTGCGCGAAGTGATTGAACGGGAAGCCATCGCTTGGGCAGTCGGCATTGTTTCACCCGAAGAGATTGATAAGATAAACATCCTGAATGCTTCGTTTCTTGCCATGCACCGGGCAGTAGATGGGCTAAAAACCCGTCCTCAGCATCTGCTGATCGATGGAAACCGTTTCAGGAAATATCCCGATATTCCCCACACCACCGTCGTAAAGGGAGACGGCAAGTATCTTTCGATAGCTGCCGCCTCTATTCTTGCAAAAACGTATCGTGACGACTATATGAATGGGCTGCATCAGGAATTTCCATGTTACGGCTGGGACCATAACAAGGGGTATCCGACGAAAAAACACCGTGCGGCTATTGCCGAAAACGGTGTTACTCCTTATCATCGTATGACCTTCAACCTGTTAGGCGATGGACAGCTGGAGTTGTTTCCTAAATAGACAATCCTTTATCAGAACCACTTTATTTTCCTGAAGATAACAAAAGAAAGAGTCGACAGGAGTACGGATATCAGAATAATCAGCATGAAGGCATGAGGCATCTCTTCCAGGTGTATATCCACATTCATGCCATAAAAACTGGCTATTAACGTGGGGATCATCAATGTGATGGAAAGGCTTGTCATGCGTTTCATGATGGCGTTCACATTGTTTGAAATGATAGACGCAAAGGCATCCATCGTCCCTGTGAGAATATCGCTGTAAATGTTGACCGTATTGAACGCCTGCTTCAGTTCAATGATAACGTCTTCCACCAACTCTTCATCCAGAAAGTCGGTATCTTGAAAGATGGTTTTCAGTTTACCGATCATCACTTCGTTGCCGCGGATGGAGGTGTTGAAGTAGACCAGTGTCTTCTGCAACTTCATTAAGCGTAGTAAATCTTCGTTACGGATGCTGCGTTCCAATTCCTTCTCGGCAGCGGTGATGTCAATATTTATCTGTTTCAGGTACTTCAGGAACCAGACTGCCGAGGAATAAATCAGGCGGAAAATCAGATCGAGTTTGTTGCGCACTTCGATTCCTTTCCGACGGGTATGCTCGATGAAATCCGGAATCATATCCGTCTGATGGTAACATACCGAAACAATGATTTCATTGTTGGTGATGATGCCGATGGGGACGGTGATGTAGGGGAGGCTGCTTTGAGTGTTCTGTACCGGTATGCGCAGAATGGTCAGCAGCCAGTTACCTTCGGTTTCCGTTCGCGGGCGTTCATCGGTATCGGCTATATCGTTTAAAAAAGATTCAGGGACTTTCAGCGTTTCGGTCAGGAATTTAAAATCACTGCTGTCCGGGCACACTACGTTGACCCAGCTGTTCGGAAGCCATTGTGCTTTTTCCACAAAGCCGGCTTCACAATAAAGATATGTTCTCATCTTATTGCCTCCTTTCGTTTGTTGATGTCCGAGCAGAGGCATTACCGCAGAATGACTCTGTTCGTGTTAGTTAATACTGTTGCACGTTCGCGGGTTTGAATCGTCCATATTCTGTTTTTTATTTTTAAAGCGGCGCAAAAGTAAGGAAATCATTTCAAATCCACCGCATTTTTTCTTCCTTTTTGTCTGATAGGGAGATAGCTTAACATAGATTAAACGTGTTCGTAATTAACTTTTTTGTACCTTTGCACCCGAAAATCAGAACGACAATTAAATTTTAGAATATTATGAGTAAGAAAGCCCTTTTAATGATTCTTGATGGTTGGGGATTAGGCGACCACGGGAAAGATGACGTAATCTTCAACACTGCTACTCCGTACTGGGATTATCTGATGGAGACCTATCCTCACTCTCAGTTGCAGGCCAGCGGTGAAAACGTAGGTTTGCCCGACGGACAGATGGGTAACTCAGAAGTGGGTCACCTCAATATCGGTGCAGGACGTGTAGTTTATCAGGATTTGGTAAAGATCAATCTCTCTTGCCGTGATAACAGCATCCTGAAGAATCCGGAAATCGTTTCAGCTTTCTCTTATGCAAAAGAAAATGGAAAGAATATCCATTTCATGGGATTGACTTCAGATGGCGGTGTGCACAGTTCTCTGGATCACCTGTTCAAACTTTGTGATATTGCTAAAGAATATAATATTGAGAATACTTTCGTTCATTGCTTTATGGACGGACGTGACACAGACCCGAAAAGCGGTAAAGGCTTTATCGAACAGTTGGAAGCACACTGTGCCAAGTCTACCGGTAAAGTAGCTTCTATTATCGGACGTTACTATGCCATGGACCGTGATAAACGTTGGGAACGTGTGAAAGAGGCATACGACCTGTTGGTAAACGGTATCGGTAAGAAAGCTGCTGACATGGTGCAAGCTATGCAGGAGTCTTACGATGAAGGTGTAACGGATGAGTTCATCAAACCGATTGTGAATGCCAATGTAGACGGTACCATTAAGGAAGGCGATGTCGTTATTTTCTTCAATTACCGTAATGACCGTGCTAAGGAACTGACAGTCGTTTTGACGCAACAGGATATGCCGGAGGCGGGTATGCACACTATTCCCGGGTTGCAGTATTACTGTATGACTCCGTACGACGCTTCGTTCAAAGGTGTACACATTCTCTTCGACAAGGAAAATGTTGCTAACACACTTGGAGAATACCTGGCTGCTAAAGGAATGAAACAGCTTCACATTGCCGAAACAGAGAAATATGCTCACGTAACATTCTTCTTTAACGGCGGTCGCGAAACTCCGTACGATAACGAGGACCGTATCTTGGTTCCGTCTCCGAAAGTTGCCACTTACGACTTGAAACCGGAGATGAGTGCCTATGAAGTAAAAGATAAATTGGTGGCTGCCATCAACGAGAATAAATACGATTTTATCGTTGTGAATTATGCAAATGGTGACATGGTAGGCCATACCGGTATCTACGAAGCCATTGAGAAAGCGGTAGTTGCGGTAGATGCTTGCGTGAAAGATACCATTGAAGCTGCCAAAGCTCAGGGGTACGAGGCTATCATCATTGCTGACCACGGTAATGCTGACCACGCTCTGAATGAAGACGGTACTCCCAATACGGCTCACTCTTTGAATCCTGTACCCTGTGTATATGTGACAGAAAACAAAGATGCAAAGGTAGCAGACGGACGTTTGGCAGATGTGGCTCCTACTATCCTGAAGATTATGGGATTGGAAGCTCCTGCTGAAATGAACGGTCAAGTTTTAATTAAGTAAAAGCCTGATAAACAGATAGGAGGGCGGAGTTCTACTCCGCCTTTTTTATAGGATAGAATTATGATTCAGATAGATGACGTTGTTGTAAGCCTGGATGTGCTTCGCGAAAAGTTTATATGCAACCTGGATGCCTGCAAAGGTGAATGTTGCATTGAAGGAGATGCCGGGGCCCCGGTAGAACTGGAGGAAGTGGAGAAACTGGAGGAAGTGCTTCCGGTCGTTTGGGACGAATTGTCACCCGAGGCGCGTGCCGTGATAGACAAGCAGGGAGTGGTGTATACTGATCCGGATGGCGATCTGGTGACTTCCATTGTGAACGGAAAGGACTGTGTGTTTACCTGTTATGACGAGAAAGGATATTGTTATTGTGCCATCGAGAAAGCATACCGGGAGGGAAAAGTAAATTTCTATAAACCGGTCTCTTGCCATCTGTATCCCATACGGGTAGGTAATTATGGACCTTATAAGGCGGTAAACTACCATCGGTGGGATGTGTGTAAGGCTGCTGTATTGTTGGGCCGGAAAGAGAATGTGCCTGTCTACCGTTTCCTGAAAGAACCGTTGATTCGCAAGTTTGGTCAGGAGTGGTATGATGAACTGGAAATTGTGGTAAAAGAGTTACAGGATAGAGGGATGATATGAACAGACAAGTAAAGAAGATACTCAAGATCAGTGGCATCACATTGGGCTCTGTACTCTTGGTGCTGCTTGTAGCCATTGCTTTCGTGATTAATTTTATCGTAACTCCGAAGAAACTGACTCCGGTCGTGCTGGATGCTGCCAATCAGACTCTGAATGCACACTTGGATATGGAAAGCGTAGAATTGACTTTCTTTTCGACTTTCCCACAATTTGGACTGAAAGTTAAGAACGGCTCTCTGGTGTCCAGAACTTTGAATGATAGTAATTGGTGTAAAACCGATTCATTGCTTTCTTTCAAAGAGTGTGTGCTGACTGTAAACCCGGTGGCATATTTGACGGAGAATCGTATTATCGTTCATAATCTCTCTTTGGACGAAGTATCAGTGTATGCCTACCGGGACAAGGCCGGACAGGCAAACTGGGAAGTGACCCGTGCTTCGGCAGATACGATTCCGGAGGATACTGTGTCTGCTGACTTTAATAGCGAAATTGATATCCGGAATATCGAACTTAAACATGCCAATCTCATTTTCGATGACCGGAATACGGATATCTATTCGCGGATAGATGATGCTAATCTGAAGTTGAGACTTTCATTGACAAAAGGTGTTTCTACCCTGGGACTGAAGTTCGACAATAAGAATATACTTTTCTGGCAACAGGGAGAATTGCTGGTCAATAAGATAGCTACTTCTCTTCGGACGGATATTACGGTGGATCGTCAGACTGCTGTCTGGAAACTGAAAGATACGGAGCTTAATGTAAATGGGATTCAATTGGATGTGAACGGGGCATTCCGTCGGGATACTGTGGCAAAAACGATCGGTATGGATCTGGAATATGGCTTGCATGCTCCATCTATGGAGACAGTACTTCGAATGATTCCGAAAGCATATGTGAAAGACAGTAAAGTATCGGCCAAAGGGGAGGTTACTGTCAGTGGCAGGGTGAGAGGTGTGTATGGTGACAAAAAGTTACCGGCTGTGTCATTGAAGATCGGTATTAAAGAGGCTTCGGCACAATACAAGGGTTTGCCGTATGGCATTGATGAGGTGACGGCGGATTTTGATGCGTATGTCGATCTGATGCGTCATCAGCCTTCTTATCTGAATCTGAAAATCTTCCACTTTAAGGGGGCGCATACCGAAGTACTGGCCGATGCGAAAGTAGACGACTTGTTGAACGATCCGTTGATCACTTTTCATACCAAGTCGACCGTTGACCTGGATGCACTTGCCAAAACCTTTCCGTTACAGGAAAGTGTGACGATCCGGGGTAAACTGGATGCGGATATGGGAATGAAGTGTCGTCTTTCTACTTTGAAGAAGCAGGACATCGGACGTATGAAGTTGGGAGGCAAGCTCGAACTGAATGATTTCGAATTGAAAGATACTGCTAAAGATTTCAACTTCCTGGGTAATGCGACTTTCCGTTTCCGTGATAACGAGACTCTGCAGGCTCAGGTGGATATCCGGAAGCTGGTGTTGAGAAGCCGTTTGCTTTCTTCTGATATTGAACGGTTGGTTGCCAACGTAACTTCTACTAATCCGCAGGATACTACCCGTATCGTTTCTTTGCAGTGCGATATGGAAGTAAGTAAACTTCATGCTTCGATGGGAGATTCGATAAAGTTATACAGTGCCCGTGCTAAGGCCCAAGCGGCTTTGGAACCTCAGGAAGCGGATGTAACAAAGCCGGCGGTTGATTTCTCGCTTCGTGCCGATTCGCTTTTCTTCAGTGCGGCGGAGACTCGTATGGCTATGAATGTGGCCGGTATCAAGATGAAAGCTGAGAAATTGAATGACTCTTTGTGGGTGCCTAAGGGAATTGTTGGTTTCGACCGTTTGCGTTTCCGTACACCGGAGTTCGGATTGCCCATCCGTATGGCAAAGACAGCGGTAACAGTCGATGGGCCGAAAATCAGGCTGAAGAATGCTTCTGTCCGTATCGGACGTTCTGACATGACGGCTACCGGTGATATGGAGGGCGTTTACAGGGCTATGACGAAAGGCGAGAAGCTGACAGCGCATTTATCCCTTACTTCCAATCTGATAGATTGCAATCAATTAATTAATTCATTGTCTTTCCCTCAGGACACTACGGAAGTGCTTACCGACAGTGTACCTTCGGAGATGAAGTTATTCGTGATTCCCCGAAACATAGATTTTGAACTGCAGACAGATTTGAAAAAGGTAGTTTTTGAAAAAATGCTTTTTGAAAATGTGCATGGTGCGGTAGATATTAAAAATCAGGCCATACATCTGGAAGACCTTTCGATGCGCGCTCTCGATGCGGATATGAAAGCGGTAATGGTTTATAAGGCCAGTAGCCCGCGTGGTGGATATGCAGGTTTCGATTTCAAAATCCGGAATATCAATATTGCAAAGCTGGTTGATTTCGTGCCTTCACTCGACACGATAGTGCCCATGCTCCGTTCTTTTAAAGGGCGTGTTATGTTTGATGTGGCAGCCGATGCCCGCTTGGATTCGGCTATGAATATCCGTATCCCGACTTTGCGTTCGGCTATTCATATCAAAGGGGACAGTCTGGTTCTGATGGATGGAGAAACCTTTGCTGAGATTTCGAGGATGTTGATGTTTAAGAATAAGAAGGAAAATGTATTCGACAGTATTTCTGTCAATGTGACGGTACATGACGGTAATGTGACCGTTTATCCGTTCCTCGTAGAGATAGACCGTTATAAAGCGGCTATCGGCGGTGAACAAGGACTGGATATGAATTTTAATTATCATATTTCCATTCTTAAATCGCCATTGCCGTTTAAAGCCGGAGTAAATATTACGGGTAATCTGGATAAAATGAAATTCCGCATTGGCAAGGCTAAGTATAAAGATGCGGTTACCCCCGCTGCAGTGCATCGGGTGGACAGTACCCGTGTGAATATGGGTAACGAGATTGTTAACCGCTTCCGGAGAGTAATTACCGGACGAAGGCCCAGATAAAAAGATAGTCAAAGAAAAGCGCCGGTCCGAAGGATTTTCCTTCAGTACCGGCGCTTCTTCGTTGTAAGATGTGAGGTTGGTGTTTATATTACGAATTATGCATCGATATTTGCATACGTTGCATTCTCTTCTATGAATTCGCGGCGTGGTCCTACATCTTCACCCATTAACATGGAAAAGATATAATCGGCTTCTGCTGCGTTGTCAATATTAACTTGTTTCAGCATACGGTTTTCAGGGTCCATGGTTGTTTCCCACAACTGTTGGGCGTTCATTTCACCCAAACCTTTGTAACGTTGTGTATGAATTGCATTTTCCGAACCGCCACCGTAAGTGTCGATAAACTTCTGGCGTTGTGCATCTGTCCAGCAATACTCTTCTACTTTACCTTTTTTGCAGAGATAGAGTGGGGGAGTTGCGATATAGAGATACCCATTCTGTATGATTTGCGGCATATACCGGAAGAAGAAGGTCATGATCAGTGTGTCGATGTGTGAACCATCGACGTCGGCATCGGTCATGATGATGATCTTGTGATAGCGCAACTTATCGATATTGGCAGCCTTACTGTCTTCTTCAGTGCCGATGGTAACGCCTAAGGCGGTGTAGATATTGCGTATTTCTTCACTTTCAAGAGCTTTGTGATACATTGCTTTCTCTACGTTCAGAATCTTACCGCGTAGTGGAAGGATGGCCTGGAATGCACGGTTACGGCCTTGTTTGGCTGTACCGCCTGCTGAATCTCCCTCGACGAGGAACAATTCGCACTTTTGCGGGTCTTTATCCGAACAGTCAGCCAGTTTTCCCGGTAGTCCGCCTCCTGACATGGGGGATTTGCGTTGAACCATTTCACGTGCTTTACGTGCAGCGTGGCGGGCAGTGGCAGCCAGAATCACCTTGTCTACAATGGCTTTTGCTTCTTTCGGATGTTCTTCCAGATAATAGTTCAGCACTTCACCTACAGCTTGGTCGACAGCACCCATCACTTCGTTGTTTCCCAACTTGGTTTTAGTCTGTCCTTCAAATTGAGGTTCAGCAACTTTTACAGAGATCACGGCTGTAAGTCCTTCACGGAAGTCATCACCGGAGATTTCTATTTTGACCTTTTCCAGCATTTTGCTGTCTTCTGCATACTTTTTCAGTGTACGGGTCAGGGCACGGCGGAAACCTGCCAGATGCGTACCGCCTTCTATTGTATTGATATTATTGACATACGAGTGGATATTCTCAGAGAATCCGGTATTATACATGATAGCTACCTCGATGGGGATGTTCTGCTTCTCCGTGTTCAAATAGATCACATCGTTAATCAAGTGTTCGCGTGACGATTCTATGAAGCGTACGAACTCTCTTAAACCTTCTTCTGAGTAGAAAGTTTCGTGTTTGAAGCTACCGTCTTCGTTTATTACACGTCGGTCTGTCAGTGAGATGCGTAATCCCGCATTCAAGTAAGCCAGCTCACGTAAGCGTGAGGCCAGAATCTTGTAGTCATAGACTGTTTCGGTAAAGATACTGTCGTCAGGCCAGAATTGTTGTTTGGTTCCTGTATGGTCGGCTGTTCCTACTTCTTTGACTGCATAAAGGGGCTTGCCTATTTCGTATTCCTGCTGGTAGATTTTACCGTTACGGAATACCTGGGTGGTCATGTGTGTAGACAATGCATTTACACAAGACATACCGACACCGTGCAAACCTCCGGATACTTTATACGAGCCTTTATCGAATTTACCTCCGGCATGTAGCACAGTCATGGCAACTTCAAGGGCAGATTTCTGCTCTTTTTCGTGGAAATCTACGGGGATACCACGGCCATTGTCCTGTACGGTGATGGAGTTATCTTCGTTGATAGTTACTTCGATATGGTCGCAATAACCAGCCAATGCTTCGTCGATAGAGTTGTCGACAATTTCATATACCAAGTGATGAAGTCCCTTTACGCTGATGTCACCAATGTACATCGCAGGGCGTTTTCTAACTGCTTCAAGTCCTTCCAATACTTGGATACTATCTGCTGAATAAGACCCGTTATTGGTGGGATTCTGTTCTTCGCTCATAATTTGATTCCTAATTATAATAACAGAGCAAATATAGTGAAAATATCTGAGTTAGAGAAGAATGAAGAGTGAAAAAAGAAGAATTTAAAGTAAACCGGATGGGATGGTTTTAAACATGAAAAGCCGAACTAAAAAGTTCGGCTCTCAATATTGTATAGAGTCTGTTATAAGTCTTATTTCTTAAGCAAGCTTATTGATGTAAATAGCCAACTTAGATTTCAAGTTGTTAGCTTTATTCTTATGAATAACATTTGTTTTAGCTAACTTGTCTACCATCTTAGTGATGCTTGGGTACATAGCAGTTGCTTCTGCTTTGTCAGTAGTTGAACGAAGTTTTCTAACAGCATTTCTCATGGTTTTACCATAATATCTGTTGCGAAGTCTTCTGCTTTCTTCTTGTCTGATTCTCTTGATTGATGATTTATGATTTGCCATCTCGACTAATCTGTTTTAATTCGTTTATTTTTTTAATTGTAGCCCGTGGGGGAATCGAACCCCCCTTTCAAGAATGAAAATCTTGCGTCCTAACCGATAGACGAACGGGCCATCCTGTATTGAACATTTCTGCTCTTTTTGTTTCGCTTTGCTTTCGTTCTGTATCGTTGTTTCCCGATTGCGAGTGCAAAGGTAGGCCTTTTTTTGAAACTACCAAACTATTTGCAGAAAAAAATTCCAATTATTTTTGATAGATATATTGTTTTTCTTTGTTTATTCATTGATAATCAGTGATATATGTTCTTTTTGCGTTTTGTTCGGGATATGAACTTTTTTTTGAGATAGGAGTCTTTGATTGTCTATTCACACTTTTTTCGTAGCTTTGTTACCCGAAAGAAAAGTTAGAGATATGCTGCAAAAAACAGTTGGAATCGTTCTTCATATACTAAAGTATAACGATACTTCAAATATCGTTGAGATGTATACTGAGCTTTCAGGACGTGCATCTTTTCTGGTTGCTGTGCCACGCTCTAAGAAGGCTGCTGTCAAATCAGTACTATTCCAGCCGTTGGCGCTGATTGAGTTTGAGGCAGATTATCGGCCGAATACTTCGCTTTTCAGAATTAAGGAAGCTAAATCCTTTAGTCCGTTCGCCTCCATTCCTTATGATCCTTTTAAATCGGCTATAGCTCTTTTCCTTGCGGAATTTCTTTATCGTGCCATTCGCGAAGAGGCGGAGAACCGCCCATTGTTTGCCTATTTACAGCATTCTATCTTGTGGTTGGATGCTTGTAAGATTAGCTTTGCCAATTTTCATCTGGTGTTTCTGATGCGTCTTTCCCGCTTTCTGGGATTGTATCCCAATCTGGATGATTATCATACGGGTGACTATTTTGATATGTTGAATGCTAACTTTACTTCGGTTCGTCCTCAACTTCATTCTTGCTATATCCAGCCTGATGAAGCTGGGAGATTACTGCAATTGATGCGTATGAACTATGAGACAATGCACCTTTTCGGAATGAACCGTACGGAAAGGGCCCGATGCCTGGCTATTATTAATGAGTATTACCAGTTACATCTTCCTGATTTTCCTGTACTGAAATCATTGGATGTATTGAAGGAATTATTTGATTAGTATCTCTTGCCCATTTCTATGTACTTCATTTGGCTTTGGTAATCCGTGTCTGTAAACAAGATACCCCCGGATGTAACTCTGTGTACATCCGGGGGTAGATTTCTTTTAAAAGAGAGTATAGCTATTGTGTAGCTTCTCTTATAAGCAGGATTTATACGTTGAGATTATCCCAACAACTCTTTTACTTTAGTTGAAATAGCGCGTCCTTCGGCCAATCCGGCAAGTTTCTTGGAGGCTACTCCCATTACCTTTCCCATATCTTTACCACTGGTAGCACCTACTTCAGCAATAATCTCTTTCAGTGCAGTTTCCAGTTCTTCGGCAGTCATTTGTTTCGGTAAATAGGTTTCCATGACTTGTACTTGTGCCAATTCTGCATCGGCTAAGTCCTGACGACCCTGTCCTATATATATTTCTGCAGCATCTTTACCTTGTTTTACCAGTTTTTGCACGATTTTCAGTGCATCTGCGTCTGTAAGGATGTCATTGGCTCCCGGAGCAGTTTTAGCTTCCAGAAAGAACTTCTTTACATTTCTAAGGGTTTCAAGGGCTACTTTATCTTTCGCTTTCATTGCGTTTTTAATGTCTTCGCTGACTCTTTCGAATAAATCCATGATGTTATGTTATATTATGATTTAACGATTTATGGTTTATAATTGGTAAATCCGGGTTAATGATCGATATATTTAGCTATTTATTAAAATGTGATAACTCCACTGTCATCTATAGCTTCTTCAGTAGCTATCTCTTCTTCCAATGCGGCTTTTGCTTTGATCTTACCCAAAGTCGTTTTGTCGCGAAGGTAAGTAGGAGAGTCTTCTACCATAGCGATGATATCATCATTGTCCAGATCTTCCGGATTGAAGAGATAGATATGACGGCGTTTCCGCAGGTTGCGCGTTCCGATGCCACTGGCACTTTCACCATATGCTTTACGAATGCGCTCTTTGTTCTTTTCCTTCTCTTCTTCCAGCTGCAACTGACGTTCTTCTTCTTCCTGACTGCGTTTCTCGTGTAGGTCGTCCATACCTGGTACGTCTTCCACACCGAAACCGGTAGCAAGCACAGTGATCTTCACTTTCGTATCCAGTGAGGTATCCATAGCCACACCCCAGATCACTTCCACACCTTCGCGGAATTTGCTCATAAACTCGTGCACTTCATTCATCTCCTCCATCATCAGTTCGGAAGCAGGACAGAACGAAACATTCAGCATGACTTTCTTCGCATTGAAGATGTCATTGTTATTGAGTAACGGTGAATGGAGTGCGTCGTCGATTGCTTTGGTTACGCGGTTTTCTCCTTCACCGAATCCGGTACTCATGATGGCTACACCACCGTCTTTGAGGATTGTTTTCACATCAGCGAAGTCCAGGTTTACCGTACCCCGCATGGTGATGATTTCGGCAATACTTTTGGCTGCGATTGACAGTGTGTCATCTGCCTTGCCGAATGCGTTCATAAAGGTCAGGTCGGAATAAATTTCACGCAGGCGTTCGTTATTGATCACCAACAAAGCGTCTACATGTTGGGCAATGCGTTCTACTCCATCCAGAGCCTGGATAATTTTCTTTTCGCCTTCAAAGATAAAAGGGATGGTAACGATTCCGACAGTCAGGATATCCATCTCTTTAGCGATACGGGCGATGACGGGGGCTGCTCCGGTTCCGGTACCTCCACCCATTCCGGCAGTGATAAATACCATCTTGGTACCATCATTCAGCAGGTTTTTTATGTCTTCGATGCTCTCTTCGGCAGCATCACGTGCACGCTCCGGACGGTTTCCGGCACCGAGTCCTTGCGTGATGGAACGTCCCAGTTGCAGTTTGACCGGTACAGGAGACTCAGCCAATGCCTGGTTGTCGGTATTGCAGAGAACGAATGTCACGTCGTGTATGCCTTCCCGGTACATGTGGTTGACGGCGTTACCTCCACCACCTCCTACACCAATCACTTTGATGATTTTCGGCGAATCTGTAGGGAAATCGAATTGTACTATCTCGTCCATATTATATTGTATTATGAATTATCACTTTATTTCATATCTTCATCGGAGAAAATCTCATTAGAAAGTTTGTCGAAAGTCGATTTAAACCAATTCGGTTTGTTTCTTCTTTCTTCTTCTCTTCTTTTTTTCTCCTCCAGTTTACGTTGCTTTTCTTCTTCTTTCCGTCTTTTTTCCTCTTCCTCTTTTTTCTTTTTGGCAGCACGTGCAGCGGCTTCCTGTTCTTTCAGACTCTCATCTTCTTCAAACATATTCACCGGTTCGGGTTGAGGCTGAGGTTGTACATGCGGCTGGGGAGCAGGTGTCTCTTGCAGGCAACAGTTTTCATTGCCGGCAGCAAGCAGTCCGAATAAGGTGTTTTGTGTACCGTCTTTCTTCACAACATCTTCGTCTGCATGAATGGTGTTGCGTACGAATCGTGCGCTTCTCACCTTTTCTATCTTACTTCGTTTGCGGAGAGCTTCGTCCAGGTTTTTCAGATTGGAGGCTCCTCCTGTAATGATAAGTCCGGCCAACAGTTTATCATCATACCCTGAAAGTTGAATCTGATTCCATACGTTTGCGATAATTTCTTCAGTACGCGCCTCGATGATATTATTCAGTTTGCCGAGTTCTACGGTTCTACCTCCTTCTTCCAGTTGGCAGGTAGCAGGTTCTTCGCCTTCTTCCTCTTCGTAAAAGGCGTTACCATATCTGATTTTCAGGCGTTCGCCTTCTTCCTCTTCTATCTGAAGGGAAACGAGATCATGAGTAATACTGTTTCCTCCTAATGGCAGTACGGTAAGGAATCGGAGAATGTTATTCTTATAGATGGAAATAGTCGATGTGTCGGCTCCGAAATCAATCAGTGCACAGCCGGAACGTCTCTCACTTTCCGTCAGCACTGCATCTGCAGTAACCAGCGGGGAGATCAATAAATCTGCTATTTCAATTTTAGCTTGTTCGAAACAGCGTTCCAGGTTTTTTTTGAGCGAAGCACGTGCCACAATGTTCAGAAAGCGTCCTTCAATATGGCTTCCTGCCACACCGACGGGATCTGCCTGGAGATTGTTTCCAATTTTGTATTCTTGCGGAGCAACGTCCAGTATATCCATATCGATCAGTGGTATCTCAAGATTTTCGTCACAGATGGAGTCGACTAATTCCTGAGAGATAATGGTCTCCTCCTCAAGATCGCGACTAACTACATTGCGTACCGTACGGAGCGATTGCCCCCCGATACCCACATAGATCTTGGCAATTGAGTTGTTGAGAGCACCCTCCAGCTTATTGATGATGGAGGTCAGGCTCTGTGCCGTTTTATCCAGATTGTAAATCACTCCTTTCCGGATGAATGAAGACGAATCCTCCCTGGCATAAGCTAATACCTGTATGCTTCCATCACTATTCTTCTTTCCGGCTATACCGGCTATTTTCGATGAACCCAGTTCAATAGCGGCGATAAAATCTGTTGTTGCCATATAAAATTCTATTTTATTCCCTTTTGTATTATAAACTCATCTCTTTAACACAAAGGTACGTTTAGCTGTTTACGAATTATTGTTTCTTTTTTGTGCAGATAATCTGATTACCGAATTCCAGGCTGATGCGTGAATATTTGTTCCATCCCACCTGGTTCAGCCCTTTTTCGTAAAAGGTCTTCAATCGTCCCAGTTTATCCTCAAAATGTTCTAACTTGCCCAGATAGATAATATGATTACCTACACGGGGAATCAATTCGATCTCTTTCCCGGGGAGCACGTTTATTTGCACAATCTGGGCTTCCCAGAACGGATTGTTTTGCAAAAATACACCAAACTTATATAAATCCTTCATTGCAAACGACTTTTCTACATTTCCGGTGACAATTGCCCGGTGTGCTACGCATTTTGCATCGGGAGGCATCACTTTACCTTTGTTATCCAGATAGTAGTTTTCGCCATTGTTGCTCATGATGCGGAGAATCGGTACACGTTGGGTCACTTCCACGCAAAGTTTGCCGCTTGGAGTTTTATAGCATTGTGCTTCATTGATCAGCGGATGCTTGTTCAACTCTTTTTCCAGCGTTTTGGTGTGAATGCGGTCCATTTTCTTTCCAACGGGATAAATGCCTTTCTTTTGCAGGATGGCAGCTACCTCGTTTTTAGTGACGAAACCGGCATTGAGCGTATCCTTTATTACTAATTCCATGTCGCGGCAGACCTGATGGGCAGGTTTGCTGTTGAATACTGTCACAGCCGCTACGAGATAGGCTATGAGAAGTAACATGACGATGGTCAGAAGGATTCTTTTTATCATGAGGAAAGTTATTGTTTTGACGATTTACAAATTAATTGTCCGATGGAGTTATCCTTCGGGTCAATAGTTCACAAATATCCGGGACATAGCTATCTATGTCTCCTGCTCCCAACGTGATCAACACCTCGATATGCTTCGTTTTCAACACATCGAGTATTTCCTCTTTCTTACACATGCTTTTTTCAATACCCGGACGTAGGTTATCATATATCAGCTGACTGGTTATCCCTGGAATAGGCTGTTCGCGCGCCGGATAGATATCTACCAGTATTACTTCGTCGAGTAGCGACAAGCTATCGGCAAATTCTTTATAGAAGTCCCGTGTACGGGTATAGAGGTGTGGCTGAAAAACAGCGGTGATCTTTTTATCCCGGTAGAGTTCACGGATGGACATCACACTCTGTTTGATTTCGGAGGGATGATGAGCGTAGTCACTCAGGAACACGATCTGGTCGTTTTTGATCTTGAAGTCGAATCGACGGTCCACACCTCGGAAACTTGCCATTCCTTGTTTGATTTCTTCAGCGGTCACTCCATTGAGATAGGCAAGTGCCATGGCAGCGACTCCATTCTCTATATTGATACTTACGGGCACTCCCAGCTGAATGTTGTCGATGCGAATATCCGGTCCTATAAAATCGATGAAGATTTCTCCGTTTCCAATGCGAATGTTTTCAGCATGGAAGTCTCCTTTATCGCGTGAATAGGTGTAAATCTTGACACCCTCTTGCACTTTAGGCTGAAGAGAAATGCCTTCGCGGATGATCAGTGCCCCTCCCGGCTGGATTAATGTGGTATAGTGCTCAAAGCTTTCCAGATAAGCCTGTTCGGTTCCATAAATATCCAGATGATCCGGATCGGTTGCGGTAATGACAGACATATATGGAGACAGCCAGTGGAATGAACGGTCGAATTCGTCAGCTTCGATTACGGTATACGGACTGCTTGGAGAGAGTAACAGATTCGTTCCATAATTTTTGGAAATACCTCCCAAAAAGGCAGTGCAGCCTATATGCGAGTGATGAAGCAGATGGGCCGTCATCGTTGATGTAGTGGTTTTACCATGTGTACCGGCTACACAAAGCCCTTTACTGGAATGGGTGATGGTGCCTAATACTTGTGCACGCTTTTGTATTTCGAATCCGTTGTCACGGAAGTAAGTCAATTCGGCATGTTCCTGAGGTACGGCAGGAGTCAAAACGACCAGTGTCGTGGCTGGGTCTTTACAGGCATCCGGGATAAGATTGATATTTTCTTCGTAATGAATCTGTGCTCCTTCTTCTATAAGGTGTTGAGTCAGTTCACTGGGGGTACGGTCATAGCCTGCCACTACCTTCCCTTTAGAAAGGAAATAGCGTACGAGGGCACTCATTCCGATACCTCCTGCACCGACAAAATATACAGATTGAATAGTTTCTATGTTCATGGCTGTTGTGCTAATTTTATAACTTCTTTTGCTATCACGATGGCAGAATCCGGTAGGGCCAGGTGAGCGATGTTTTCACTAAGTTCTTTTAGTTTTCCGGAATCTGCTATGGTTTCTAATGCCACGGATAATAATTTCTCTTCCGCTTCTGCGTCCTTTACGTAGATGGCAGCTCGTTTGTTCACCAATGCCAATGCATTTTTGGTTTGGTGATCTTCTGCTACGTTGGGAGACGGAACCAGGATAACTGCTTTATTCAACAGGCAGAATTCGGAAATGGAGCCGGCACCTGCACGCGAAATAACCAAGTCGGCAGCAGCATATGCGGCAGCCATATCTTTAATGAAGTCTGTCACATACAGATTAGGAATGTTTCCGGCAACTTTTACGGCTTCCGTTACTTGCTGGTGATAGATTTTTCCTGTTTGCCAGATGAATTGTACATTTTTAGTCTGACGAATCAACTGCAATCCGGCAATCAATGTATTATTGATTGTGCGGGCGCCCAGGCTTCCCCCCAGAATCAGAATGGTTTTCTTCTCCGGATCCAGTCCGAAAGAGCGAATAGCTTGTTTTTGTTCCGGCTTCTCCGTTAACAGATTCTGACGTACCGGGTTGCCTGTCATAATGATTTTGCTGCCCGGAAAGAATTTATCCATCCCATCATATGCTACACAGATTTTCCGTGCTTTCTTTGCCAATAGTTTGTTGGTTACTCCGGCATATGAGTTTTGCTCCTGTATTAAGGTGGGTACACCCATCATTCCGGCCATTTTTAATGTCGGACCGCTTGCATATCCGCCTACTCCTACTGCTACCTGTGGACGGAACTGACGGATAATGCTGCGCGCTTTCCATTGGCTGCGTGCCAATTTCAGTAATACGGCAACATTTTTCCACAAATGTTTGCGATCGAATCCTGCTACGGGCAATCCGATGATCTGATAGCCTGCATCCGGTACTCGTTGCATCTCCATTCTTCCTTCGGCTCCTACAAACAGGATTTGTGCATCGGGACGTAATTCTTTTATGGCGTTTGCAATGGATACAGCCGGAAAAATATGTCCTCCGGTACCACCGCCACTGATGATGATCCTTAAAGTGTCATCCCGTCCCTCTTTATTATTTTCCTTATTCATATCACTCTTCAAATTTTGCATCACTGTTTAAGACTTCCGCTGTAGGCTCAGCTGCTGTTTGGGCTTCGCTTGCAACGGTTTCACTCCCTTCTTCTCCGGTAAGGAGGGGAGCGGGATTATCTTTTTTCTCTTCCAGATAAGCGGTATAACGGCTGACACTCAATATCATTCCGATATAGGCGCAGTTGATCAGGGTACTTGTCCCTCCTTTACTGATTAGTGGTAAGGGCTGTCCTGTGACAGGAAACAAACCGACAGCTACCATCATGTTCAGTATGGCTTGTGATACCAGCATCAAGGCGATTCCCATGACAAGGAATGCCGGAAATGTACGTTCACATTTCTGGGCGATTCGGCCTGTTCGAACCAACAGCCAGATGTAGAGAATAACCACAAAGGCTCCTCCTACCAGCCCCAACTCTTCAATGATAATGGCAAAAATGAAATCGGAGAATGCCTGACTCAGGAAATCGCGTTGAATCGAGTTTCCCGGAGCTTTACCTATCACGTTACTGGTAGCAATGGCTATACGTGCATGGGCTATCTGGGCATCTTTGTCAATATCGAACTTTGCAGCCGGTACTTCCTCTTTCTCAGTGAAGTTGGTGATACGGCTTTTCCAGGTATCAAAGCGGTGGAGGAACGGAATGTCGGTGTCTTTAGGTATGGCCAGCAGGAAGATTACTCCCAGACACCCAGCCAGTGCCAGTCCGCCTAATAACATAGCTAACTTTTTGAAGGCGACACGCCCGATGAACATCATCAATACTACGACTCCGAACAGCAGCATAGCTGTCGAAAGATTTTCCGGAGCAATGAGCATGCACACCAGTCCGGTCAGTATCATTATATATTTAAAGGCTTTCGGATTGGCTCCTTCATCATCCTGTTTTTTGGAAAGAATAAAGGAAACCGCAATGATTACTGCCATCTTGGCCAGTTCCGAAGGTTGAAACTGTAATCCCATAAAACTCATCCAGCGGGCAGCCCCATTTACACGGTCGCCTGTGATGACTCCCATCAATGTGACGAAAGCTAACAGCACTACCGAAATGGGGTACAGGAAGACCGGGAACACCTGAAACCATTTATAAGGGATGTTGTGCATCAAAACCACCACGATTGCGCCGATCATCAGGATGATGGAATGCTGTGTGATGGGTCCCCAGTGATCACCACTTTTATAAGTCAGTGTACTGGCAGCACTAAACACCTCTATAATAGAGATGAGGCAGAGGCAAAGGAAAATGATCCAGATTACCTTATCACCTTTGAATATGTTCTTTAATAAATCCACGGCTTTTAGTTTTTAGCTCTTAGGAGTCCTGCCTTTTTAAAGCTCAGAGACTCTTATTTCATAATTCTCTTACATACTTCTTAAATTGGTCACCCCGGTCCTCATAACTCTTAAAAAGGTCGAATGAAGCACAGCACGGGCTTAACAATACCGTTTCACCTTTTTTTGCCAGTTTGTAGGCTGCTTCTACAGCATCCTTCATGCCGGTTTGTACTTCTGCTACGGGAAGTCCCAGGCGATCAAAGAACTCATGGAGTTTTTCGTTGTGCAATCCAAGGTAAACCAATGCCGAGCATTTTTCCCGAACCAGCTCCTCTATTTCCGTATAATCATTCCCTTTATCTTTACCCCCGAGGATCAACACTGTTTTGGTGGTCATACTTTGCAGAGCGTACCAGCAAGAGTTGACGTTGGTTGCTTTGGAGTCGTTGATAAAATCAATCCCCCGTACACGTGCTACTTTTTCCAAACGGTGCTCTACCCCTTGAAAATCGCTGAGTGCCCTTCGTATATTCTCTTTGGTAATGCCGGCCAGATTTGCAGAAATCCCGGCAGCTAAAGAGTTATAAAGGTTATGTTGTCCCGTCAAAGCCAATTGTTCCTGCTCCATGTTGAAGGCAATTGGTGCGGTAATCACTACTTCATGGTCTTCTACATAAGCGATAGACCCTTCTTCTTTAATTGCCGAGAATGGATACAGGTGGGCACAGATGCCGTGTTTATCCAGTTCACGTTTGATGATAGGGTCATCATTCCAGAAGATAAAAGCGTCTTCTGATGTCTGGTTCTGTGTAATACGGAATTTTGCGTTGATATAGTTCTGCATGCAGTGATCGTATCGGTCCAGATGGTCTGGTGTGATATTCATCAGCACGGCGATATCCGCACGGAACTTATACATATTATCCAGCTGGAATGAACTCAGTTCAATTACATAATAGTCATGCTCCTCTTCCGCTACTTGTAATGCCAGGCTCTTACCAATGTTGCCGGCAAGTCCCACATTTAATCCGGCACTTTTAAAGATGTGATAGATAAGTGAGGTCGTAGTTGTTTTTCCGTTCGAACCGGTGATACAGATCATCTTTGCATCAGTGTATCTGCCGGCAAATTCTATTTCAGAGATAATAGGCGTACCCTGCTCTTTCAATTTCAGAATTAGGGGGGCGTCATTAGGAATTCCGGGGCTCTTCACCACTTCATCTGCATTCAGAATCCGTTCTTCTGTGTGCCGGCCTTCCTCCCAGGCAATGCCATGGCTGTCAAGGAGAGTTTTATACTTATCCTTGATGGCAGACATATCCGATACGAAAGTATCGAATCCTTTTACTTTTGCCAGAACGGCTGCTCCCGCACCGCTTTCACCGGCTCCTAATACTACAATTCTTTTCATGATTTTTAGTTATGGTTTATCAACCGGAGTTTTGTGTACGGTCGGTAAATCCTTTGTCTCTATGCTACAAGTTTGAGGTTCATACTCAGTGATCGGCAGCAGGCACTTGTAGCTTGTAGCCTGTTACCTGTCACTTTGGGTTATCTTATCTTTAGTGTTATAATCGTAATGGCTGCCAACACGATGGTTACAATCCAGAAGCGGACTGTAATCTTGGATTCGTGAAACAGTTGATCCGGTTTTGTAAATTTCACACTGCATCCCGGTTCCACCAGGCTCATCGAAGTACGGAAATGGTCATGTATCGGTGCCCGTTTGAAAAGACGTTGTTTTACCCCTTTTCTTTTGCCTGCTTTATAATAGAAGCGTTGCAGGAGTACTGACAGGTTCTCAACCAGGAATATACCACAGAGAATCGGAATCAGCAATTCTTTGTGGATAATAATAGCAAATACTGCGATGATTCCTCCAATGGTCAGGCTACCTGTATCACCCATGAATACCTGTGCCGGATAAGCATTGTACCATAAGAAACCGATTAATGCGCCGATAAAGGCACATATAAAGATTACCAATTCTTCACTTCCCGGAATATACATGATATTCAGGTAACCGGCGAATTCAATATGGCTCGATACATAGGCCAGTATACCCAGTGTCAGTCCGATGATGGCTGAATTGCCTGCTGCCATACCATCCATACCATCATTCAGGTTGGCGCCGTTGGATACGGCTGTTACAACGAAGATAGTGATAATGACAAACAAAATCCATCCGGCCGTTTGGGCATGTTCTCCCATGAAGCCCACAAGGTCTGCATAGTCCAGGTTGTTGCTTTTGAAAAATGGAATCGTGGTCTGGGTTGATTTCAGGTCGTGGGTGCCATGTATCACTTCGATTTCGTTTTCTGATTTCTGAATCTCTATATTCTCGCGGATTACTACATTAGGGCTCAGATATAGAGTCAGTCCGACAATCAGCCCGAGTCCCACTTGTCCGATGATTTTAAATTTGCCATGGAGGCCTTCTTTATCTTTCTTGAATATCTTGATATAGTCGTCCGCAAACCCCAAAGATCCCAGCCATACAGTAGTTATCAACATCAATATCATATAGATGTTATGCAGTTTTCCCAGTAATAAACAGGGAATCAGAATTGCTACAATAATGATCACACCTCCCATACTGGGTACGCCTACTTTATTAACCCCAAACGGATCGATCTTAGCGTCACGCTGCGTTTCGGTGATTTGTTTCCGTTTCAGCAGATTGATGAATTTGTCTCCCCAGATACTGGAAATGAGTAGCGCCAGGATGACAGCCATCAATGCCCGGAACGAGGTGTACCCAAACATTCCGGCACCCGGAAAGTTGAGTTTATGTAGCCATTCAAACAAGTAGTATAACATAACTTTATTTACAATGAGACGATTTATGGTTTACGATTGAAGGAATCAGGCATTTGGCATCGGAATTACTTCAATTATTGTCCGTTAAATAGTCAATGAAAAAATCTCTTTTAAAACCTCTTTATCATCAAAGTGATGTTTCACTCCTTTGATTTCCTGATAATTCTCGTGTCCTTTTCCGGCAACCAGAATCACATCTCCTTTTTCAGCAAGCATGCAAGCCGTGCGTATAGCTTCCTTACGGTCTGCAATGCTCAGTGTTTTTTTCTTGTCTTCGTTGTCCAGTCCGGCCAACATGTCGTTGATGATGTCCTGTGGCTCTTCGAAGCGTGGATTGTCTGAGGTGATGATAACCCGGTCGCTTCCCTTGGCTGCTTCTTTTGCCATGATGGGACGTTTGCCTTTATCCCGGTTGCCACCGGCACCGACTACAGTAATCACTTTGCCCTTTCCTTCAAGCACTCCATGTATGGCGTTCAAGACGTTGACCAAAGCATCCGGTGTGTGTGCATAGTCTACGATCGCTGTATATCCTTGCGGGGAGCGTATGGCATCGAAACGTCCGGCAACAGGATGCAACGTACTAAGTGCAACCAATACCTCCTCTTCCTTCTTACCCAGTAAAACGGCGGCGCCGAATACGGCCAATAAATTCGAAGCATTGAATCTTCCGATAAACTGCACTGCGAGCTCATGGTTGTTGAAGTCAAGAAGCATTCCCTCAAAATGTGACTCCAGTACTTTCCCTTTGAAGTCACTCAGGCTGCGGAGAGAATACGTGTATACTTTCGACTTCGTATTCTGCGTCATCACGAGTCCGTTTTTGTCGTCCAGATTGGTGAGGCTGAAAGAACTTTTAGGCAGTTCATCGAAGAATTTCTTTTTTGCTTTCAGATAATTCTCTACTGTTTTATGGTAGTCCAGATGATCGCGTGTCAGGTTCGTAAAGATGCCGCCGGCAAACTTCAGTCCGCTGATTCTTTTTTGCGCGATGGAGTGCGAACTTACTTCCATGAAAGCATATTTGCAGCCTTCGTCTGCCATACGTCCCAAAAGACGGTTCAGCGTAATCGGGTCAGGAGTAGTGTGTTCGGTAGGGATGGCTTCATCGTCTATATAATTACATACCGTAGAGATAAGCCCCACTTTGTAACCGAAATACCGGAATGTATTATATAATAAGGTGGCAATCGTCGTCTTTCCATTTGTACCGGTGACACCCACCAGTTCCATTTTCGAAGTCGGGTCTCCATAGAAAGCCGTAGCTACTTTACCAACAGCATCTTCACTGTCGATTACCTGAATGTAGGTAATTTTTTCGTTTAGTTCTGCAGGCAACTCTTCGCAGAGAATGGCTATGGCCCCTTTCTCAATTGCTGCCGGGATATAGGCATGTCCGTCGGTTTGTGTACCGCGCATGGCCATAAACAAATGGCCGGACCCTACCTGTCTGGAGTCGATGTCAACTCCGGTTATTTCGATATCCTGATTCCCGGTCATTTTTACCGGATGGATAGATGTTAGAATCTCTTTTAATTTCATACCTTAATCTATAATAATCAATTCAGATGGATACTAATGGTTTGTCCTTTCTTTATTGTAGTACCCTGGGGCAACGATTGGCTTCTCACTTTGCCAACTCCCGACAGAGCCACTTTCAATCCTTTGCTTTCCAGCAGGTAAACAGCATCTTTGGCTCCCATGCCGATAACGCTGGGTACAAAGTTCCGTAATTGTTCCTTTCCCTGCAGAATCACTGCTTTGGGAGCTGCCTGTGCATGTCCCCAAACTTCTTTATTCTTTTTAGTTTTAAACTCTGCCTGAGTCTGAATATTCAATCCTTCCAATACTTGTTTGGCCTCTGTCATTTCGCCTGCTTTAACATCGGGAATCACTACCGTATTGGTATCGATTGCGTTCCGAATGTCCAAACGTAGGTCTTTGGCATACACTCTTTCGGCAATTTTGCTGAAAACGCTACCGGCCATCAAGCCCCCGGAGGCAGGAGGATTTGGCTTTTGTATGGAAACGATACAGCTATACTTTGGAGCTTCTGAGGGAAAGTATCCGCAGAAACTGACCAGATAGTTCACTCCTCCCGATGTATATCCGGCAGCACCTTGTGAGATCTGCGCCGTACCCGTCTTACCCGAAACGGCAAATTGTTTGGAGCCTGCCGGGGCTGCCAGACCTTCATGCACAACCTTATAAAGAATCTCCTGTATTTGTTTCAGGGTCCGTTCCGAACAGATTCTCGGATTGATTATTTCTGTCGGATATTCTTTCACTATTTCGCCATTTTTTATGGCTGCTTTCACAAATTTGGGACGCACCATAACACCGTTGTTGGCAATGGCATTGTAGAAAGTAAGGATATTCATCGGTGGTACCTGGGTCTCATAGCCGATGCTCATCCACGGCAGAGTGGTTTTTGCAAAGTAACGCTCTTTCGGACCTTTGATATTAGGCTTACCTTCTCCGGCTATTTGCAATTGGAGAGGCTGATCGATACTCATTCGTTTCAGTCCGTCGACAAACTTTTGCGGGTTACTACCATAATATTTATCAATAATGCTGGATGTACCCACATTGGAAGATACTTCCAGTATTTGTGTAACTGTCAATGGACCATATCCGCCTTTGCGCCAATTCCAATCTTTCATGGGACGACCGTACATCATCTTGACACCATTGCCTGTGTCTATTACATCTTCCGGTGTGATTTTACCGTCTTCAAGTGCCACCATGATAGAAGCTGTCTTAAAGGTAGAACCCGGTTCGAGCATATCACTGATGGCATTGTTTCTCATTTCATAATAGTTGCCGTCTCCGGCTTTCATCATGTTTACGATGGCTTTAACCTCTCCGGTCGCTACTTCCATCAATACGGCTACTCCTACTTTGGCATTCAGCTCTTTCAGTTTATCGGTCAGGGCCTTTTCACAAATATCCTGCATGCCTACATCAATCGTAGAAAGAAGATCACAACCATCTACCGGAGGAATATCTACAATATTCAGGTATTTATTCATCACTTTTTGCCGGTGGGTAATCCCGTCATGCCCCTTCAGTATGGAGTCAAAAGCTAACTCTATGCCATTCTTGGCACCTTGGGCGGTGTCAGCATATAAGTCCCCCAGTGTGCGGGCTGCAAGTGAACCAAAAGGTTTTTTTCTTTGGTTATAAGCTAACTCGTGGAAACCGCCTTTGTATTTATTCAGGTTGAATACCGGCAGGCGTTTGGCTTCTTTATATTGGATGTATGAAATACGTTTTGGATAAATCAGATAGTTGCGACTTCCCTGCTTCCGTCCTTTTTTAAGGTGCGCTTTAAATTCCGAAGTACTTTTATCAGGGAATATCTTATGGAGTCCTGCACATATTTCGTCCAGATGATTCATCAGCATGGTGTCCTTCTTTACTCCACCGGCTTTGAAATCCATATAAATGCGATATTCCGGCAGCGAACTGGCCATCAGTTTGCCGTCGGAAGAGATGATGTTTCCGCGGTTGGGCTTTACCGTTACATTTTCTTTGACGAAACGGTCGGCCACATCCTGCCAGTATTGACGTTCGGCAAACATCGTGATGCCTGCTTTGACAACAATGGCTACTCCAACCAATCCCATCAGCAGGATGACGAAGAAGTAACGGGTCATTATATTTTTTTTGTTTACAGCCATCTTTTATTTCGTTCTGATTAAATAAGGTGGATTGGTCGATGTCTGCAAATCACTTTCTTTGGTGGATATATAGTCCTCTATTCGTGACTGGCGGCTTTTTTCCATCAATTCCGAACTTCGGGTCAGTGCATCGTATTTGATGTCAATCAGCTCTTTTTTCAACTTGTCTATTTCGATTTGCTGTTGCTGGCTTGCGTAACGATTATGAATGTAGAAAATGATAAGCACCATAATCAGTACCAGCAATTTAGTCTGGCGGCGAAAAAAATCCGTTGCCAGAATATCACCTCCCAGAATACTTTTCAGGGAATTGCTTTTCTTCTTTTTTGCTTCTTTATCTTCCATTTCACTTCTCTTATTTCACTCTGTTCTCTTACTTCTTTTCGGCTATTCTCAGTTTGGCACTGCGTGAACGCGGATTGCGTGCTATCTCTTCTTCATCGGGCACAATTACTTTGTTGTTTACCAGGCGGAAGGGAGTTTGCAGGTTGCCGAAAAAGTCCTGCGTTGTTTTACCTTCTACATTACCGGTTTTCATGATATTTTTCACCATGCGATCTTCCAAAGAGTGATAGGTGATTACCACCAGCCGTCCTCCTGGCTTCAATGCTTCTGTTGCTGCCATCAGCATTTCCTTCAGTGCTTCCATTTCCTGGTTTACTTCAATGCGGAGTGCCTGAAACACCTTTGCCAATTCTTTCTTTTCGCGTTCGCGTCCGAAAAGCGGTTTCACTACTTCAAGAAATTCACCGATCGTTTCTATTTTCTGTCCGCTGCGTGCTTTGACTATGACGGAAGCCAGTTTGCGGCTGTTTTTCAATTCACCATATAGGTAAAAAATATCTGCCAGGCGTTCTTCTTCGTATGTATTTACCACATCGGCCGCTGTGATGCCTGCACGCTTATTCATGCGCATATCCAGTTTTCCGTCAAAGCGGAAAGAGAATCCCCGTTCACTGTCATCGAAGTGATGTGAAGATACCCCCAGATCAGCTAATATGGAATCTACTCCTTCAATATCGTGGTAGCGCAGAAAATTATGCAAATAACGGAAATTGCTCCGTACAAAAGTGAAGTGCGGGTCGTTTACAATGTTACGTTCGGCATCCTCGTCCTGGTCGAAACCCAACAGGCGTCCGCCGTTTCCAAGACGCGAAAGTATTTCGCGGGAATGTCCTCCCCCGCCGAAGGTAACGTCTACATACGTCCCGTCCGGGGTAATGTTCATGGCATCTACGCTTCTCTTCAGCAGTACCGGTACATGATATGTTATTTCTTCTTCTTTCATTTTACCTCTTTGTTCGTTGTTCACCGTTCTTCTTTCATAATTTCCTCCAGGGCTGCACCAAATGCATCGGGGGCCATAAAGGGCATTTCCGTACGTTCCTTAGCCCATATTTCTATCTTGCTGTCTACACCGATAAAGCGCACGTCGCTTTGTATACCGGCTATTTGCAGATAGCGTTTGGGTATTAATATCCGCCCGTTTCCGTCTATCGTGATAATTTCTACATCACTGACGAATTGGCGGAAGATAAGTTGGTGGTTAGCATTCCATTTATTTAGTCGTTGCCGGAGTTCATTCAGCTCTTCATTCCAGACTTCTTCCGGATAGAGTACCAAGCAGTCTTGAAATACGTCTTTGCGCATGATAAGCTTGTCTTCAGAACCGGCTTGTAGCTGCCGTCTGAATTGGGCGGGGATAAAAACTCTTCCTTTCGCGTCCGCCTTAGCTTCAATATTGCCTAAAAAACGTATCATTTCACCTTATTATAATAAGCGACCGTAAAAGTAGGTATTTCCCCACAATTCCCCACAATTTTCCACCAAAAACTTTCGGAGAAGTTTTCAACCGATTGTTAATTGCTTATTCGTCTGATAATGAATTATGTTCGGAGATGCTTTGCTGGTGGGGGATAGAGTCGATTGTGTCCTTCCCGGAGCTGTTTTGTGGCTTTGTGGACTTCCGTCCGTATTTTAGTTGCAGGCTGACAAAATCGGTTTTCCTCACGTTGTTCAGGAAAGTCGGGGCGGCTTTGAAGCAAATGCGGGATACCCATACTTTGTTGGCGGTACATTCTTCCGGTTTATCCACCGCTTCACTGGTGATGCTGGGATAAAAATTACCCAATCCATCGATAGAAACGGTACGGCCTTCTTTCAAGTGGGCGGCAATAATGTCCGATAGTTGAGTAAGTGCAGAGAGTACGTCTCCGTTTTGAAGAGAACTTCTTTCTGCGAGCTGATTAGCAATCTGTACACTGTTTACAGGCTTTTTCTGTAAAGCTCGTGTTGTGGCATAATATCGTTCTTTGACGACACCTTTACTTTTGTCTACTTTCTTAGTGACTGCATAGTTGATGGACATTCGTACTTCGTTTTTTTATGTGTATACTTTCTCTGTCTTTCTCTTATTGTGTTAATCTATAACACCTATATCTAATGATTAAAAACATCCGGATGTTTATGAATAAAACATCCGGGTCTTTTATAGAATAACATCCGGATGTTCTATATTAATACATCCGGATGTTTTTAATCATAAATTTTAAGCAAAGATATGCTAAAGTGAGAATATTAGCAAGGAAATATGGGACGTTTCTTTGTTTTATGTTTCAAATGGTGCGAAAGAAAAGGAGCAGAAAAAGAGAATCTCTCTTCCTGCTCCTTGATACACAACTAAAAATCTGCACTAAAATGATTTATTGAAATCGACAATGTATGTGGCCTATTGTCTAAAGTCTTTCAGTTCTTCCTGTAGACGCTGGCGAGTGAAAAAGATGCGGCTTTTTACTGTTCCGAGCGGCAGGTCCAGTTTCTCGGCTATTTCTCGGTATTTGAATCCGGAAACATGCATGGAGAAAGGTACTTTATATTCTTTGGGTAATGAATTGACAATGCGGTGCATTTCTTTCAAGTCATAACGGCTTTCGGTGCTGTCGAATCCGGACTCTTGCGGAAGGCTCAGGTGATAGAGGTTATCGGTCTGATCTACAAAAGTCTGATCGCGTACCACTTTACGGTAGTTGTTAATGAAGATGTTGCGCATGATAGTGTACATCCATCCTTTAAAGTTAGTGTCGGGAGTATATTTATCTTCGTTATCTAACGCTTTAAGAGAGGTTTCCTGCAACAAATCGTTTGCTTCTTCACGGTCGGTTGTTAGTTTGTATGCAAAGCGAAGTAGTTCTTCCTGAACTCCAATTAAATCTTTTCTGAAGCTTAAACTTTTCATAACGTTGCTTTTTAAATTGTGAATATTCGTTGTTTTTCGATGATGCAAGTTTACGGCATTTTTTTAATTGTGATGGGGGAAATTTAGGCTTAAAACAGGGCGAAAACTGTCAAATGATAGTTTTTAGGTGTATTTTGATAGTTTTTGGGTGTTTTTGAGACAAGAGGTTTTCTATCTTTGCGTCGGTTTAAATATGAATGGGCATGAGGAGAAATACTATACATAGGATTTGGCTTGCATGGATGTTGCTGATGACATTCATGCCCTTGTCCGTGGTGAAGGTTTTTCATAATCATTGCGATGAAACATCGGTAACCTGCACAAATACGCAGCCCGGGAAAACACATCACGCATGTGACACCTGTCCCATTTGCCAATTCATGCTTTCTCCATTCATCGAGACGTCTCCTGCTCTTTTGACTTATATACCTTTCTATATAAGATGGGAGACCGGAACTTTTCAGGATAAGAAGCTTGCTCCTGCTTTTTATCCGCATTATCTTCGCGGACCTCCTTCCAATTTTCGTCATATCGTATAATTTGTCGGGCAGATATCTGTTGTTTGCCCGTTTATCAGTTTTATCTAACTAAAACGATTAAGTATGCGTATCGGATTTATTTCGGGTATGCTGGGTGGATTGTGTTTAACCTCTACCTTGCATGCCCAGGAGCCCGATTCACTGAAAGCTGTGTCCTTATCCGAAGTGGTGGTGACGGAGAGTTACCGACATCTGAAGAATAAGAATTCGACATGGCATATGGAGGTGGTAGGGAAGGAGTTTTTGCGTGAACACTTCACTGGCAACTTGATACAGACTCTTGGAACGATTCCGGGAATACATTCGATGGATGTCGGTTCGGGCTTTTCTAAGCCGATGATCCGGGGAATGGGATTCAACCGGATTTCGGTTGTAGAGAATGGAATCAAGCAAGAGGGACAACAGTGGGGAGCCGATCATGGGCTGGAACTGGATGCATTCAATGCAGGACAGGTGACTATCCGTAAAGGACCTGCTTCACTGCTCTATGGCAGTGATGCTATGGGAGGTGCTATTGAATTGGCTCCATTACCATTACCCACCAGTAACCAGTTGTTTGGTGAAGCGGACTTGCTGGGAAAATCTGTAAACGGAACGTTGGGAGGCTCGCTGATGCTTGGAATAAAGAAAGAAGCCTGGTATACCTGGGCGAGATATTCGGAGCAGCATTTTGGCGATTATCGTATTCCGGCAGATACCATTGTGTATCTTACCCAACGGATGCCTGTCTATCACCGGAAACTGAAAAATACGGCAGGTTTTGAGCGAGATGTCAGTTGGACAGCCGGTTTCAGGTATGGACGATACAAGTCTTCCTATTCAGTAAGTAATGTTTTTCAGAAAACCGGTTTCTTTCCCGGAGCACACGGTATTCCTGATATATCGCGTTTGCAGGATGATGGGAACAGCCGCAATATAGAACTACCTTACAGTCAGGTGAACCATCTGAAGGTATCTGCCCAGCAGAGCTTTTTGTGGGATCGATCGGCATTGATATGGGATATCGGCTATCAGAAGAATCATCGTGAGGAATGGAGCCGGTTTCATACCCATTATGATACTCAGTCTGTTCCGGAGAAGGATCCTGACAAAGAGTTGGCTTTTATATTGAGTACTTATAGTTCGGCTGTTAAGTTGAAGTTGTTTGGAGCTGCTTCGTGGCAACATATAGCAGGTTGGGATATACAGTATCAGAGGAATACTATTTCCGGATATTCATTCCTTTTGCCTGCTTACCGGAGATTTACCACAGGGGCTTTCTGGATGACAACTTACCGTCCGGGTCCTGCTTTGTCAGTCAGTGGGGGCTTTCGCTATGATTACGGAAAGATAGATGCATCTGCTTATACTGATCCTTATCTTGCGATTTATCTGCGGGAGCAGGGATATGATGATGATTTTATCCGGAAATATGAGTGGCGTAGCTATGCTGTCCATCGCCATTTTGGTGACTATTCCGGTTCGCTGGGAGTGGTGTGGACCCCTTCCGGAGGACACATGCTTCAAGTGAATATCGGGCATAGTTTCCGCTTGCCGGGGGCCAATGAACTGGCATCGAACGGTGTTCATCACGGCACTTTCCGTCATGAACAGGGAGATGCGGCTCTTTCGTCCGAGCGTGGTTGGCAACTGGATGTCTCGTATACCTATGAGAATGGTCCGTTATCGGTCAATTTTTCGCCATTTATCAGTTGGTTCAGCAATTACATCTTTCTTCGGCCTACCGGAGAATGGTCGGTGTTGCCCCATGCCGGACAGATTTACCGTTATACCGGTGCGGAAGCGTTGTTTGCGGGTGGTGAGGCGACAGTGGGAATTGACTTTTTACGTCATTTCAACTATCGTGTCAGTGGAGAATATGTCTATACTTATAATTGTGACGAACATATTCCTCTGAGTTTTTCCCCTCCGGCTTCCCTTCGCAATACGCTGACGTGGAGGTATAAAAACTTCAGTATTTATGGTGAGTTACAGCACATTGCCGCACAACACCGGGTAGCACGGAATGAGGATCCTACTCCCGGAGCGCAGTTACTGAATGCCGGGATATCCGCCAATCTCCGAATGGGAGGTGTATTAGCAGAAATTACTTTATCGGGTCGGAATTTATCCGATACCAGATATCTTAATCACCTTAGTTTTTACCGAAAAGTTGAAATCCCGGAACCGGGACGTAACTTTCAGATTTTAATTAAAGTACCATTTAAAAGTTTATTAAAATGAAAACCAGAATTTATTTATCAATAATCGGTCTGATGGCTTTTTCTTTCTTGTTTGTGTCCTGTTCAAAAGATGACGAAGGCGATACGGTAAAGCCCTTTATTAATCTGTTGGAGCCTGAAGAAGGTGCAGTGTTGAAGATCGGAGATGCTAACGGAGTGCATTTTGAGATGGATATAGCTGATAACGAAGCAATTGCTTCCTATAAGATTAATATTCATAATAATTTTGACGGCCATTCGCATACCAGGGCTTCAGAAGGAGGAACAACCAAACCTTTTGCTTTTGAGAGAACATATACGGATAAGGCAGGCCAAAAACAGGCGCGTGTACATAACCATGACATTAAGATACCGGCAGATGCCACTCCGGGAAATTATCATCTGATGGTATACTGTTTGGACCGGTCTGGTAATGAAACTTACGTAGCACGTAATATCGTATTAAGTACGACAGGCGGTGTAGAGAGTGAGCATCACCATGATTAAGTGGAATACCTGAACCTGAATATGGACAGGGCCATACCGACGGATGGGAAGTTTAAACTCCCGTCTTCGGGCATGGCCCTCTTTTGTGTATTGTTCTTTATCGCTTGATTATTAGTACTCTTTCTTCTCTTTTTTCTTCTCCATTTTCTCATAAATCGCCTTCTTTTTCTTTTTTTGATAGGACAAAATCTGCATTTTCTACCGATTTATTGCGATTAATAAAAAAGAACAGTTAATTTTGCGCAATCATTTCATCTAAAAAGAATGGCTGACGACTCTTTATTTTTAATAGATATTGATAAGATACTTCAGACGAAAGCTCCGAAGCACTCCAAGTACATACCAAAGTTTGTCGTCTCCTATCTGAAGAGAATCGTTCATCAGGAGGAACTAAACGTTTTTCTGCGCGACTCAAAAGATAAAGTGGGAGTGGATTTTCTGGAGGCTTGTCTTGAGTTTCTGGATGCAAAGCTGGATGTGAAAGGACTGGAAAATATTCCGAAAGATGGTTTATATACGTTTGTGTCCAATCATCCGTTGGGAGGACAGGACGGAGTTTCTCTCGGGTATATTTTGGGACGCCGTTTTGACGGGAAGGTGAAGTATCTGGTAAATGATTTGTTGATGAATCTTCGCGGATTGGCACCCTTGTGTATTCCTATTAATAAAACGGGCAAGCAGGCCAAAGATTTTCCGAAGATGGTAGAAGCCGGATTCAAGTCGGATGACCAACTCATTATGTTTCCTGCGGGACTCTGTTCCCGGCGTCGGAATGGAGTGATCCGGGACCCTGACTGGAAGAAAACATTTATCGTAAAAAGTGTCCAGTTCCAGCGTGATGTGGTTCCTGTCCATTTTGAGGGTCGTAATTCTGATTTCTTTTATAATTTGGCTAATGTCTGCAAGACCCTGGGGATCAAATTCAATATTGCTATGCTTTATTTGGCAGACGAGATGCTGAAAAATCGTCATAAAACATTTACTGTCACTTTCGGTAAACCCATTCCATGGCAGACTTTCGATAAATCGAAAACTCCGGCAGAGTGGGCACAGTATGTGAAAGATATCGTGTATAAACTGTAACAGATTAAGGAACAACTACTAACAAAGTATATGGAAGAAGTTATTGAACCGGTAAGCAAGGAGCTGATTAAAGCTGAGTTGACTGAAGACAAGCGACTACGTATGACCAATAAGAGTAATAACCAGATATACATTATTACTTATCAGGATTCTCCCAATATTATGCGGGAGATCGGGCGTTTGCGTGAGATTGCTTTTCGGGCAGCAGGAGGCGGTACGGGATTATCGATGGATATCGATGAGTATGACACCATGGAGAATCCGTATAAACAATTGATTGTCTGGAATCCTGAAGCAGAAGAAATTCTGGGAGGTTATCGGTACATTCTGGGGACAGACGTACGTTTTGACGAGCATGGTGCGCCGGTTCTCGCTACTTCACACATGTTTAATTTCTCGGATAAATTTGTGAAGGAGTTCCTGCCTACGACTATTGAACTTGGACGTTCGTTCGTTACGTTGGAATATCAGTCAACCCGTGCCGGAAGCAAGGGATTATTTGCCTTGGATAATTTGTGGGACGGATTGGGAGCATTGACAGTAGTTATGCCGAATGTGAAATATTTCTTTGGTAAAGTAACCATGTATCCCAGTTATCACCGTCAGGGGAGAGACATGATTCTGTATTTCCTGAAGAAACATTTTGGGGATAAAGACGGACTCATTACCCCGATGAAACCGCTTGAGATGGAAACAGAAGAGGCGGAACTGGCGAGAATCTTCTGCAAAGATTCATTTAAAGATGATTATCGGATACTGAACGGTGAGATCCGTAAGCTTGGCTTTAATATCCCCCCTCTGGTAAATGCTTATATGAGTCTGAGCCCGACTATGCGTATGTTTGGCACGGCTATTAATTATGGATTTGGAGATGTGGAGGAAACCGGTATCCTGATTGCTGTAGACGAAATTCTTGAAGAAAAGCGCATGCGTCACATCGAATCGTTTGTTAAGAACGATCCGGAAGACTGCCAGATAACTTCCGGTGTAAATAAAGTTTTCACTCCGAAAGTGGTTACACCGCAGGAAGACTGTTCCCGTTAATTTTACGATAAAGATCCAGGGCAAAGACATCGGTCATGCCCGAAATATAATCAAGCACCGCCTGTACTCTTTCGTAGAGTGCAGGCGCTTTTATATTATATTGCCCTGATACGCGGTTAATAAGCAGCTGTGAATAGGCTTTCTCCGGCGAAGTGACAGCATCTATCATTAATTCAAGGAGCGTGTTGATGACCCGGAAACCTGCTAACTCAATGTCCAGTACGTCCCGTGAACGGTAAATCTTCTTAAACGATACTTCCGAGCAATGTTTGTATGCTTTTTCCGGACGCTCTGAGATGTGCTTGATAAGAGGTCCTTCAAATGTGCCGGAAAGGATTTCGGTTTCGTTATCTAAGAATGCCCGGGTACATTCCTTGATCAGCAGGCCAATGACAGAAGAACGGAGGTAGGCTATCTGTTCGTTTGTGTCGTTGACAATGTTGAACGTTTTACGAATACGTGATTGGCGTTCCTCTGTGAAATAAGCCAGAAGCAGCTCCTTAGTCTCTTCCGTAGTCAGGATTTTCAACTTGTGGGCATCCTCGATATCCATCATTTGGTAACAGATGTCATCGGCTGCTTCTACGAGGTAAACTAATGGATGGCGTACGTATTTTAATGGCTGATCACTAATCTGGATAAGTCCCAGTTCCGTTGCGATGCGACGGAATCCTTCTTCCTCGGTCGTGAAAAAACCGAACTTGGACTTGTTTCCTGCAAGGCTCGATGAAAAAGGATATTTGACAATAGAAGCCAGGGTAGAATAAGTTAGTACGAATCCTCCTTTCCGGCGTCCTTCAAACTGGTGTGTCAATAAGCGGAAAGCGTTGGCATTTCCTTCAAAATGTGTCAAATCATCCCATTCCATCGGTGAAAGCTGATCTTGCAGCCGTGTTCCTTTACCTTCCGAGAAGAAAGTGGAAATCGCTTTTTCGCCGGAGTGTCCAAAGGGAGGGTTACCCAAATCGTGTGCCAGGCAGGCGGCAGAAACAATAGAGCCTATCTCCGGCAGAAAAGAGTCTTGTAATTGGGGTTGCCGTGTGAGGATCGCTTTTGATACATCATTGCCCAAAGAGCGTCCCACGCAAGATACTTCAAGGCTATGCGTCAATCGGTTGTGAACAAATATACTGCCCGGGAGCGGAAAAACCTGTGTTTTGTTCTGTAACCTTCTGAAAGGGGCAGAGAAAACAAGGCGGTCGTAGTCCCGCTGAAATTCCGAACGGTTTTCCTGACGCTCCTCGTGAAACTCTTCCATGCCGAAACGTTTAGCTGAAATCAATCTTTTCCAGTCCATCATGATCTTTACAATTGAGTATTTGCACATTATTTAACTGCAAAAGTATGAATTTTAGGCTCAAATTGCGTATTTTCGCCCGTTAAATAGTAAACATACTGAATATGAACGTACAAGTAATCAATAAATCGAAGCATCCGCTTCCGGCATATGCAACCGAACTTTCTGCAGGAATGGACATCCGCGCTAATATTTCCGAACCGATTTCTTTAGATCCGATGCAACGGTGTCTGGTTCCTACAGGACTGTTTATCGCTCTTCCACAGGGATTTGAAGCGCAAATTCGTCCTCGGAGCGGACTGGCTTTGAAGAAAGGGATTACTGTCTTGAATTCTCCCGGAACAATTGATGCCGATTATCGTGGGGAGATTTGTATTATCCTGGTGAATCTTTCGGCTGAGACGTTTGTCATTGAAGATGGGGAACGTATTGCACAGATGGTGATTGCACGTCATGAGCAGGCGATGTGGCAAGAAGTAGAGATCTTGGACGAAACGGAACGGGGTGCAGGTGGCTTCGGGCATACCGGAAGAGGATAGAAGTTCGATTGAATCAATAATTGTAGTAAAATGAAGATAGATAAATTGCTTTTCGGAGTGCTGTTGCTTCTGTTTGCCTCCTGTGGTTCATCCCGTAAGGTGGAGAAACCGTCAGGGCAAGCTGCCGTTCAGGAGATAAAACTCGCTCCGGAGCAGCAACGTAAATATGACTATTTCTTTCTTGAAGCATCGCGTCTAAAAGTGAAAAAGGAGTATACGGCCGCCTTCGACCTGTTACAACATTGTTTGGCTATTAATCCAACCGGTTCGGCAGCTCTATACGAGATTTCCCAGTATTATCTTTTTCTTAAACAAGTGCCGCAGGGGCAGGAAGCATTGGAGAAAGCAGTTGCTTATGCTCCTGATAATTATTGGTATAGTCAGGCATTGGCCAGTCTGTACCAACAGCAGGATCAGAAAGAAAAAGCGATCGGAATACTCGAAAAGATGGCGACACGTTTTCCCGCTAAACAAGATCCGTTGTTCAACCTGCTCGATTTATATAATCAGAAGGAAGACTATGGCAAAGTTATTTCTACCCTAAACCGTATAGAGGAAAAAATGGGGAAGAATGAGCAGATTACAATGGAGAAGTTTCGTATCTACCTGCAAATGAAAGATGATAAAAAGGCTTTTGAAGAAATAGAGAGTCTGGTCAATGAGTATCCGATGGACTATCGCTATCAGGTGATTCTGGGCGATGTCTATATGCAGAATGGCAAGGAGCAGGAAGCTTATGATACTTATAAGAAAGTACTTGCCGCAGAACCGGACAATCCGATGGCATTGTTTTCATTGGCTTCGTATTACGAGCAGACCGGACAGAAAGAACTGTTTGAACAACAGATGGATACTTTGCTACTGAACCGGAAAGTTCCTTCGGATACAAAGGTGAATGTGATGAGGCAGTTTATCGTCCAGAGCGAACAGGAGGGAAAAGACAGTACACAGGTTATCGGACTGTTTGACCGGATGATGCAAATGGATATGGACGACGCGCAAATTCCGATGCTTTATGCACAGTATCTACTATCCAAAGGGATGGAGGCACAGTCTATTCCGGTATTGGAACAAGTAGTACAGATAGATCCTACCAATAAAGCTGCACGCATGACTTTATTAGGTTCCGCCATCCGAAAGAATGATTATGAACAGGTGATTAAGATCTGTGAGCCGGGGATTGAAGCAACTCCGGATGCCTTGGAGTTTTATTTTTATCTGGCTATTGCATATAATCAGGCCGAACGTTGGGACGATGTACTGGAAGTCAGCCTGAAAGCACTGGAACATGTCACTCCGGAGAGTGACAAGCAAATGGTCTCCGATTTCTATACAATTACGGGTGATGTATATCATACCAAAAAGTTGATGAAGGAGGCGTATGCAGCGTATGATTCGGCTTTGGTATACAATCCGTCCAATATCGGTGCACTAAATAATTATGCTTATTATTTATCGGTAGAGCGCAGGGATCTCGATAAGGCGGAGGAGATGAGTTATAAAACCGTAAAAGCCGAACCGAGCAATGCTACTTATCTGGATACTTATGCCTGGATTCTTTTTGAGAAAGGAAACTATGCTGAGGCCCGTATCTATATTGACGATGCCATCAAGAATACCAAACCGGAAGAAGAGAGCAGCGTGGTGTTTGAACATTGCGGGGATATCTATTTTATGACCGGTGACGTAGAAGGTGCCTTGAAATATTGGAAGAAAGCACTTGAACTGGGTACTGAATCGAAAACACTTAAACAGAAAATAGAAAAGAAGAAATACATTGCGGAATGAAAGGATGTATGTTTAAGAAATCTGTTATCAGACAGTCATACCTGCTGCCTTTACTACTTTTGGTAATGCTGCTTGCGGGTTGTAAAACATCGAAGGTTGTCAAGACCGCACCGGTGGAACCGGCTTACCTTTCGTCTAAGCTGCAGCTGACAGTGCCTAACAAAAACGGCAGTATTACTGTAAGTGGCAGTATGAAAATGAAAAGTGGCGAACGGATTCAGCTGTCTGTCCTGATGCCGGTGTTCCGTTCAGAAGTAATGCGCATGGAGGTCACTCCGGATGAAGTATTGCTGATAGACCGTATGAATAAACGTTATGTACGGGCAACCCGTGATGAACTGAAAGAGTTATTGCCTGAGAATGCCGATTTCGGCCGCTTAGAGAAACTTTTGTTCAAGGCCTCCCTTCCGGGAGAGAAGAAAGAGCTTACAGGACGTGAACTGGGGATTCCTTCTTTGGAGAAAGCCAAAGTGAGACTGTCTGATTTTTCGACCGCCGAATTTGAATTAATCCCCACCGAGGTATCATCCAGGTATACTCAGGTGGCATTAGAAGACTTGCTAAAAATGCTGATGAAACTATGAACCGCTTTCTTTTGATTCTGGTAAGCTGTCTTTGTTTGACAACTGTTGTTTCAGCTCAGTCCAATAAACTGATTAAGGAGCTGGAGAGTAAGCGTGGTGCCTTGCAACAACAGATTGCGGAGACTGAGTCATTGCTGAAGAATACGAAGAAAGATGTAGGCAGCCAGTTGAACGGACTTGCCGCCCTTACCGGACAGATAGAGGAGAGAAAGCGCTATATCATTGCCATGAACAATGACGTAGAGGCTGTCGGTAGAGAAATCTCCGGATTGGAGCGTCAGCTCAGAGGGCTTCAGCGTGACTTAAAAGATAAAAAGAAGAAATATGAGTCATCCGTACAGTACTTGTATAAAAATAAATCGGTTGAAGAGAAACTGATGTTTATTTTTTCTGCGAAAAGCCTTGGACAGACTTATCGGCGCCTCCGTTATGTGAGAGAATATGCCACTTATCAACGTCTGCAGGGAGAAGAGATCTTGAAGAAACAGGAACAGGTGAACCGTAAGAAGAAAGAACTTCAGCAGGTGAAAGCCGCTAAAGAAAACTTGTTGCGTGAACGGGAGGGCGAAAAGGCTAAACTGGAAGCACAGGAGAAAGAGAAACGTGAGATGGTGGCCAGCCTTCAGAAGAAACAGAAGGGGCTGCAAAGCGAAATTAATAAAAAACGGCGTGAGGCTAACCAACTGAATGCAAAAATCGACAAGCTGATCGCAGAAGAGATAGAGCGTGCCCGCAAGCGTGCCGAAGAAGAAGCTCGCCGGGAAGCAGCCGCCCGCCGGAAAGCGGCTGCCAAAGAGGACAAGACCTCCTCAACGGGAAGCGGCACTGCTCCGGCAAAGAAAAAGGCGGCGCCTCTGGAACGTTTCACTATGAGTAAGGCCGACCGGGAACTTTCGGGTAATTTCGTGAGCAACCGGGGCAAACTGCCGATGCCTATCACAGGTCCTTACATCATTACCAGCCATTACGGACAATATGCCGTGGAAGGATTACGTAATGTGAAACTCGATAATAAAGGAATTGATATACAAGGCAAGCCAGGTGCACAGGCACGTGCTATCTTCGATGGTAAAGTAGCAGCCGTGTTCCAGTTGAACGGGCTTTTTAATGTACTGATACGTCACGGGGATTACATTTCGGTATATTGTAACCTCTCGTCTGCTTCTGTGAAATCCGGTGATACGGTAACCACCAAGCAGGCTATCGGTCCGATTTTCTCAGACGGCAGTGACAATGGGCGGACTGTCCTTCATTTCCAATTGCGCAGAGAGAGGGATAAGTTGAACCCCGAACCGTGGTTGAACCGGTGACGCTTTCATTGGGCAAATAGGCACATACATAACAACAAGTCGTTTTTTTAATCTTAAATGAATACAACACATGCGAATCATCACTCTACTAATTACTTTATTTGCTTTTGGGATAACACCGTTGCAGGCATTCTCCTATTTCTCTTTTAAGAAGTATCAGGTAGAAGACGGATTATCACATAACACAGTCTGGTGTGCCATGCAAGACAGCTATGGCTTTATCTGGCTGGGCACGAGCGACGGTTTAAATTGTTATAACGGGCGGGGCAACAAGGTTTACAGGAATATCCTGAATGATAAGTTCTCGTTGGAGAATAACTTTGTGCAGGCGCTTTTTGAGGAAGAGAATCAGAATATATGGGTGGGAACCAACTGGGGACTTTATATTTATGACCGGGAACATGACCGTTTCAGCTATTTCGACAAGAAAACCCGCTATGGAGTCTTTATTAGCAGTGAGATTAAGAAAATCATAAAGACCGAGAGCGGATTGATCTGGATTGCCACTCTGGGGCAGGGATTGTTTGTCTATGATCCTAAGACCGATGTGCTGACACAAAACAGCCTTCAGACTTCTTTTGTATGGGATGTCTGTGAAAGTAACTCCCGCCACATTTATGCTTCTTCCTTACAGGAGGGCTTGCTTTGCTTCGATGAGAGCGGCAAATTTCTACAGTCTTATCCTCTTTTATCCGCGGGGAATAATCCCGATAATTACCGCATTAACTGTTTGCTCGATATTCGCAGCGATATTTGGTTCGGAGCCGGAAGCAATCTGCTGTATTGCCTGAACGAGCGCACCGGAAAGCTGGACAGTTATAATGCCTCCCATCTGAACTTCGGTGTTATCCGCTGCCTGCTGAGTTATTCGGAAACAGAACTTCTGGTAGGCACTGACAACGGGCTTTACCTTTTTGACTTGCGTGATAAAACTTTTTCGCGGATCGATAACCCGTCAGATCCCAGAAGCCTGAGTGACCAGTCGATCAATGCGATGATGCGTGATGCGGAAGGTGGAATCTGGGTACTGACCAATCTCGGAGGAGTGAATTATCTGGCTAAACCTACCAAAAGATTCGACTATTATCCTCCTGTCTACCGGGATGGGGGGGTAACTGCCGGGAAAGTGGTAGGTCCTTTCTGTGAGAATGCCGCAGGAAATATCTGGGTGGGCACTCGCGATGGTTTATGTTTCTTCGACGTGTCCACTCATCAGTTGACCGCTTATCCGATCGGTGGGAAAGCAGACAAGAAATATGACATACGCTCTTTGTTGCTGGATGGTGACCGTCTGTGGATAGGCACTTATGCCGAAGGGTTGAAGGTACTCGATCTCCGGACCGGGCATGTGAAGTCGTACAATCATCTGCAGGACACCCCGAACACGATTTGCAGTGACGATGTTCTGGCTGTCTACAAAGATCGCAGCGGAGATATTTTTGTCGGGACCAGTTGGGGGCTGTGCCGTTACAATCCTCAGGAAGATAACTTTTCAACCATCACTACGGTAGGATCGATGGTATCTGTGGTCGATATTCTGGAGGACATGTATGACAATTTGTGGATTGGCACATCCAACAGTGGGGTGTTCCGCTTTAACACACGAAACGGACACTGGAAACATTTCCAGCACGAAAGGAATGATTCGACTACCATTACCAACAACTCCGTGATTACACTGTTTGAGGACTTGAAAGGTACCATGTGGGTTGGTACGAACGGTGGAGGACTTTGTTCATTTGATCCGAAGACGGAGACATTCGTTGACTTTGATCCGGACAATACCATATTGCCCAATCGGGTCATCTACTCCATCGAGCAGGATAAGACGGGCGATTTCTGGATATCAAGCAATGCGGGACTGATAACGATTAACCCGATCACCAAGCAGCATTTCCGCCAGTTCACGGTCAATGACGGTCTACAAGGTAACCAGTTCACTGCCCAGTCATCTTTGAAGACGGCAAGCGGCAAGCTTTATTTCGGCGGAATCAGTGGGTTCAATTCTTTTGTTCCCGACCAGTTCATGGATAACCAGTACATCCCTTCTGTATATATCACCGAAATACGTCTGCCCTATACGACAGATGAACGGGTGGTACAGGATATTCTTCATCTGGAAGAGCCTCTTTATCGTGCCAAGACCATTACGTTGCCTTACGAATATAATACTTTCTCAGTTAGCTTCGTTGCCTTGAGTTACGAAGATCCGTTGAAGAACCGTTATTCCTACCGCTTGAAAGGGGTGGACAAAGAGTGGGTGGTCAATTCAGAACTGAATACGGCTTCTTACACCAATTTGCCTCCGGGCAAATATGTGTTTGAAGTAAGAGGCTCGAATAATGATCATAAGTGGAATGACCAGACTACCTCTCTCCTGATTGTAATCACGCCTCCATGGTGGCTGACTACATGGGCATACTGCATCTATACGCTTCTTCTCATCGGATTTGCCTATTATGCAGGCTGGCGATGGAACCGGCATGTGAAGAAGAAGTACAAACACCGGATGGAAGAGTATCAGACTGCGAAGGAGAAGGAAGTCTACAAATCAAAAATTAGTTTCTTCATCAATCTGGTGCACGAAATCCGCACTCCGTTGAGTCTGATCCGTCTTCCTCTTGAAAGGTTGCTGGAAGATAAACGGGAAGGACGGGATGCCAAGTACCTGTCGGTGATCGACCGGAATGTCAATTACCTTTTGGGAGTCACCAATCAACTGCTTGATTTTCAGAAGATGGAGAACGGCGGAGTACAGTTGAATCTGAAGAAGTGCGATATCAATCAGCTGGTAAGCGATGTTTATGGGCAGTTTACAAGCCCTGCCGAACTGAAAGGCATCTCGGTGATGCTTGATCTCCCGGAAGGTGAGATCTTTGCCTCGGTGGATCGCGAAAAGGTCTGTAAGATTATTGTCAACCTGATAGGTAATGCGGTGAAATATGCCCAGAGCCGTATCGACATTAAATTGGCATCTTCCGGTGAAGGTTTCCGGGTTTCGGTGAGCGATGACGGTCCGGGTATTCCGGATGGAGAGAAGCAGAAAGTGTTTGAGGCCTTCTACCAGGTGAAGGACGGTAAGTCGGGTGCGGTGGGTACAGGCATCGGACTGGCCTTCTCCAAGTCGTTGGCCGAAGCACATCATGGTACGTTAAGTCTTGAGGACAGCGTGTATGGCGGTTCTTCTTTCGTGCTCACTTTGCCTTGGGGCGAGGAGGTGGTTTCTGAAGAGCCCGAAGTGCTGATACCGGAAAGTCAGAATCCGGTTGCCGAAGGATCGGTTGCCGAGGCGCCGGGCAGTAAGTTTACCATCCTGCTGGTAGAAGATAACGTAGATCTGTTGAATCTGACGCGGGAGTCACTGAGCACCTGGTTTAAAGTCCTGAAAGCCCAGAACGGCCGGCAGGCGCTTGAAGTGCTTGCCAGTGAAACGGTGGACGTGATTGTCAGCGACGTGATGATGCCTGAGATGAATGGTTTGGAGTTGACGGCTAAAGTCAAGACAGATATTGAATACTCCCATATTCCTGTCATCCTGCTGACGGCAAAAACTACGTTGGAAGCTAAGGTTGAAGGTTTTGAGTATGGAGCGGATGTGTATATCGAAAAGCCGTTCTCCATCCGCCAGTTGCACAAACAGATTGAAAACCTGCTGAAATTGCGCCAGTCGTTCCATAAAATGATGACCGAATTGTCCGGCAACAGTGGAGCTTCGCCTGTCAGTCTCGTAGAATATTCCGTTTCGCAGAAAGATTGCGAACTGATGGCTAAAGTGCGGGCAGCCGTCGAGGCGCAGCTCTCTGATGAGCATTTCTCTGTCGACACATTGGCGGAGTCCCTCAATATGAGCCGTTCCAACTTCTATCGCAAGATAAAGGCACTGGCCGGCATGCCGCCCAATGACTATCTGAAGACGATCCGCTTGAACAAGGCTGCCGAGTTATTGAAAAACGGGGTACGCATTACTGACGTGTGTGAGCAGATTGGTTTCAGTTCTTCGTCTTATTTTGCCAAATGCTTTAAGATTCAGTTTGGAGTGTTGCCCAAGGATTATCATTGATTATCCTCTGCGATGAATAATATTTTACGAAAACATTTACTGAAAGATGGCTTGGTCCGGCTTTTCGGAGACCTCCCGGAGAAGAGGGGATTTACGTATACGCGCAGGCAAGTTTGCGCATATATGCAGATTTATTTCCGTCTATGCGTAAATCCGAACCCTTCAGAAAGGCGTTTTGTGGCGTTTTTGGGGGGAGAAAGAGTTATTAGGGCGGAGAGGAGGGGGGTAGCGATACCCCCTGTTCCGCTGTTATAGATAGAAGTCGGTATGATTCTTAATTTTTATAAATTAAATATCGGCCGGAGAGGTGTCTTTCACTTCTCACTGATCCCTTCTTTGCGAGGTTTTCCCAGGAGAGGCATTCCATCGGTATCCCAGCTTATTTTTTGCAGGCGGGGACTGCGTGAGTCTGTTGCGCCCGGAGCGTCATTCGGGATTCTTCGGGCATGATAAAGCATATACCACTCCTTTCCGTCCGGCGAAGGTACGAAAGAAGGGCTGCCCGGTCCGAAGACACTGTCTTCGGGTTGTTGTTCAAAGACAGGCGTGTCCAGCTTCTTCCACGATGCTGCGTCTGTCAGGTCGCTGCCGGCATCGGCAGTCAGCAGTCCGATGCAATAATAAGGGGTCCAACTTCCACTTGCACAGTAGTATATCAGCACTTTGTCCTTGTTTCTCGACTCAAAGAACTGTGGGGCTTCGTTGACGTGGATCGGATAGGCCGTTTTACTGCCGTCGGGCGAAATCCATTGACGTTCCCATTCATACTCCGGTTCCGAAATCATCACCCTGTCCGACGAGAGTGTCCATGGATTCTCCATTTTGGCTATGTAGATGCATTGGGTTTCGGTCTCGATCCGTCGTTTGGGCCATCCGCACCAGATGAGGTAGCGTTCACCCCGGTGCTCAAACGTACTGGCATGGATTGCCCAGTTATCGTCTTTGTCCGTTTTGATCCGCCCTTTCATCACGAACTCACCCTCCAGCGGGTTGGCTGAGACATTTTCGATCACATAGATGTGGTGATTGTCCATATTGCCGTCGTCCGCGGCGAAGTATACGTACCATTTTCCGTCAATCCGGTGTATTTCCGGTCCCCAAAGGTGATACGAGCTGGACACCTCCTTCGGTATCCACACTTCTTTCCGGGTTGCATGCTCCAGATCGGTGATATCATTCGTTTCCCAAAGGATGATTTTATTCTCGGCTCCTTGTGTATAGTAATACTTGCCTTCATGAAAAACAGCCCATGGTTCTGCTCCCACGGGCAGTAGGGGGTTGGTATAGGTGGCTCCGGAAGGGACCTCCTTGGATGCGGGAGCTTTTTTGTTTTGACAAGCCGGACAGCAGATGAGTGCCAGCAAGAGCAACGGGATATGTATGAGTTTCATAGGCTTGGGGTTTACAACAACGTTACAAATATAGATACCTTTTGAGGGGGCTGAAGGCGGAGAGGGTCAAGTTTAGGCTATTTTAACGTGAATCGGTCAACCACGCGGAGGGCACAGAGTCCCACAGGGAATCTATTTCTTAGTTAAACAAGAGATTAAAACTTTGTGGAACTCTGTGGTGGGCCGATGGCGTCAGAGCTCGCTGATTTCCGAATACAGCTCAATCATGCAGGAGTTTTCCAGCAAGCTTTTGAACTTGTCTTTACGGTTGCCCGACCAGTCATTGTTCAGCAATCCGTTTTCGTCACGGGTATACTGCCAGGCATAGTCCGCATTGTCTATCATGGCTTTCACGTATGTATCCTTTTTATCAACCTCGTAAAGAGCTTTCAAGCCGCGGAAGAGGATGACGTTGAACCACGGACTTGACGGAAAGAACTTCATTTCCCCTTTTACCGTAGGCTGCGGTTTCAGGAAATGCCGGCAGGCACCTTTGGCCGTCTGCTGTGCGTCTTTCAGGTACTGTTCGTCGCCGGTAGCCTGATAGAGCAGTACGCCTGCTTGGATCATCTGTCCGCTGTTGTACGTATATTTGGCATAACCGATTTTTCCTTGCAGATTTTTATTGTCCCAGTAGACAAAATCAGACGGGTCACGGAGGTTATCACGTGTCCACTGGTAAGTTGCCTTGGCTTGGTCGAGGTATTTTTTCTCCTTAGTCAGTTTGTAGAGCTTCATGCAGAGAACTGTTGCAGGAGCATTCGAACAAGTATTCTTTGATTCCTTTTTCTGTTCGCACCAGTAGATACCGCCTCCCAGATCGTCCGACCATCCGGAATAGATGTAATCGTGCAAGGCAATGGCTTTCTTCAGGTATTCCTTATTCTTTGTGGCTGCGTAATAGTCGCAGAAGTCAATCGCTACCCAATCATTGTCGTCGTAGTAACGGTCATTCTGGCCGGCAAAGGCGGGATAAGACTGATAACACTCCGGTTGGCGGGTAGTATCCCAGTACAAGTCGAGTCCGGGCTTGATTTGTTTGTCCATCAGTTTCTTGTACTTTTTGTCGCCGGATGTTTTATAGAGCGATACACAGCCTGACACCATTGCCGAATAAGGCCACAAGAAGGATACTTCTTGTTGGGTAACCTCTGAGCCGGTGTTGGCTGTATACGTAATTTGTTGATTCGGATTTCGTGGATAAGTTTCCATCAGCAATCCATACTTTTTTACCTCATAGAGAGACAGTACCCGTTGGAGGAGTGAATCGGCTCTTTGAAGGTAGACTTTACCTCCCAACTGTGCCGACAAATAGGCAGGAACCAGCAAGAAGGTGAGGGCAATGAATGATTTTCTCATACTTATATTCAAATAATGGCGATCGGTGGTTGGGCAGGTGGCACGGTGTTCATAGGCGTTAATCCGGTGAGCGGGCTGTGCGACTTGACAATAACTCAACTACTGATTCGCATAAACAGTAAAATTGTAGATTGCAGTTGAGAGCTTCCCGGGGTGCAAGGACCTTTTCACCACAGGTTACACAGGTTATTCATGTTAACCATTCGTGACTTAGAAGTCACTCTGTGTTTACCCTGTATCCTCTGTGGTGAGTTTGGACACATCCCCGGGCGCGAGGCTCCCTTCTTTACTTTATTTTCTCGAAGATAGCTTTGATCCGTTTCATATCCAGTTTGGGAGTACGGTCGTAATAGTAGATACCGTTCTTCTCCTGTTCCACGTCGGTCAGCTGTGTATAGCAGAATCCCGTCACGTGCGGTGAGTCGATAAAGGCATCGATCTGACCTTCCAGACGTTTGTAGAATGCTTCTGCATTTTCCGGCATGCCTCCGTATCCCCATGAATTTTTCCGGTCTTTCTCTGCCATCCAGGGGATACCTCCGAACTCGTCAACCATGTAAGGTTGTCCTTCGTAAACAGCCAGAAAGTCTTTGTCGCGTGCATTACGATAAGGTTCTTTGCCCTCTTCCATCTTTAACTGCTCCGTCAGTTTGACACGATCCTGTTCGTAGTTGTGTACACTCCAGATATCTGTTATCACGTGATTGTCACCACTGGCATCATTTACCGGACGGGTCGGGTCGATGGCTTTCGTGATGTTGTATACGTCGCGGATCAGGCGGACATAAGCATCCGGACCGCCACCCCAGGTTTCGTTAAAAGGAGTCCAGGTCACCAGCGAAGGGTGGTTCCGGTCACGGACTACGACTTCACTCCATTCGCCCAGGAAGTTACGGGCAGCCAGTTCCTTGTTTACATCCAGCATCCAGCTTGCCGATTCTCCCCAAGTGATGTAGCCTAACTTGTCGGCCCAGTAATAATATCTCTCTTCGAAGACTTTCTGGTGGAGGCGTGCTCCGTTGAAACCGGCTTCTTTACCCAGTACGATATCGTTCTTCAAAGCTTCGTCACTCGGAGCTGTCCAGATACCTTCCGGATAGAATCCCTGATCGAGTACCAGACGCTGGAAATAAGGCTGGTTATTCAGGTAAAAACGTCCGTTGGCTGTGTGTACTTTACGCATACCGGCGTACGATTTTACTTCATCCACTACATTGCCTTTGGTATCCTTTACCTGATAAACGAGGTCGTACAGGAACGGAGATTCCGGCGACCACAGCTTCATGTTCTTAACCGGCAGAACCACCACTGAACTATTGGCACAGTTTACGCTCTTTTTGGCCACGGTTTTGTTTCCGTCTTTTAGAGTGACTTCCAATGTGTTGGCTGATTCATTGTAAAACTCCGGTTCGATGACCAACTGCTTCTGGTCGATGTCCGGACGGACGAATACTGATTTCAGTCCATTGGCTGAAACGGCCTCCATCCATACGGTTTGCCAGATACCGGTAGTACGGGTATATGAGCAACCTCCCGAATAGTAGTTACCACATTGTTTTCCTCCGGTCTGGAGTCCGGAGCGGAGGTCGTCCTGCACAAATACTACCAGGTTATGAGTCTTTCCGGGTGTAACATAACGGGTCAGGTCTACAGCGAACGAAGATGAACCGCCGAAGTGACGCTGTACGAACTTACCGTCGATAAAAATCTCTGCGCAATAATCTACGGCACCGAAGTTCAGGAAGATTTTCTTTCCGTTCCAGTCCGATGGAATGGTGATGTTGCGCTGGTACCACATCTGTTCGATGAAATCGGTATAGCCCACTCCCGAGAGTTTGCTTTCCGGACAGAAAGGTACCGTAATGTTTTTATCAAATTTCTCTGCCGATTGCAAGCGGCGGTCTTTTCCCGACTTTCCAAAATCAAAATCAAATGTCCAGGTACCGTTCAGGTTGATCCACTGTTCTCTTTCGAACTGTGGACGGGGATACTCCGCTCGCGGAGTATCTGCGCTGAAACAAGACCAACTGTTCAGCATGAATAGCATTGCTGCTGCTAAAAGTTTTTTCATTGTAATTGTGTGTTTGAAGCCTCTTTCCCTCCCTATCCCTTCCCACAGGGAGAAGAGGAAAGAAGGCTTATGTGTGAATATTAAGTTGTTTTTATTATCACTGTTTGTTGCGGAAATCAATGGGAAGCTCCTACTACCGGAAATTCCGTTATTCTTAAGGTAGTGCATCCGTAAGGAATCAATGTGATCTCCGTTTCCGGTCCCTCACCTCCACTACAGAAAGAATAGGGTTGAGGCCCTGCCATCTCGTTGTAAAGTTTCCATGACGGTATCAGCCTTGCCTTCATCCGTATCTCTATCGGAGCGTTTTCTTTATTCCAGGGGAATATGGAAGATTGCTTTTCCGGATGAATCGTTACCCGGGCATGTTCATTCGCTTTGCTGCGGTTGAAGTCCACCAGACCGTAATTCCATGGTTCTGTTGGAGTCACTGCATAATAATACGGGCCGTACCAAGGTTCCTCAAACTTTTTCTTTTCCCATTTCTCTTCCATCTTCAGGGCAAATACCAATGGGCCACGTTCAATGGCTACCGAATTTTCATACCAGGTATCGGCAGTGACTTCCATCGGCAGGTGTAGTTCCACGCGGTCTCCTTTTTTCCAGATACGGTCTACAACAGCCATCCGTCCACCTTCCACATGCTGAAGAAGCTGGCCGTTGACTGATATACCGGCTTGTTTGCACCATTTGGGGATGCGTAACTGAAGGGCAAAGTTGACTTCTTTCCGTTTCTTGTCCATAGATTGGAGTGTGAAACTGATTTTATCATCCATCGGATAGTAAGTGTCTTCACAGAAAGTCACCATGCAGCCTTCTGCTACCTTGGCCGTCACCTCCGATGGGGCATATGCTGTAACAGCCAGTCCGCCATCCGGTGTGGCATACCAAAGGCTCTGCGTGAATTTGGGCCATCCTTGGTGCATGTTCGATGCGCAACAAGGATATCCTGTCAATAGTCCGAAACAGTTGTCCGTTCCTCCATGATCCTGATCGAAGTTGCGGCGGTGGCGTGTCACCATTACCTGATTAGCTTGCTGGAAATATTGTTTCGTCATGAAATCGTCAGAAATTTGGGTAGGCAGTGCATTGAATGCAATCCGTTCCAGATGGTCGGCGAAGTCAATATCACCTGTGATCTCTACCATTTTCTCCAGCGAATACATCAGTTCCACTGCCGAACAAAGTTCGGAACCCTGAGTTGGATTATTGCCATGCAAAGCTTCGTCACCGCCATACATTCCCTGGGGCTGACCGTGAAACTGGCGAATATCACTGAAAGCACGTTTCACTGCATCGAGATATGCCTTGTCCGGTTCTTGTTGATAATAGATGACAGGTTCTTTGATGCCTTGCGCCAGGTTGACGCAATGAATTGTGTTGATGCGTCTCAGGTCACCCCGGTTCACCATGTCTACAAAACTAAAACTCTGTTTATGGATCAGTTTGCCAAGATCAAGGAGGAACGAATCTCCGGTGATATTATAAAGCCAATACACAGCCTGAAGATTATCACAAGCACGGAATTCTGCCCAAAAGGTCCAGTTGCCCAGTGGTTTTTCCGGTAAAGTTTTCAGTTGGTAGCGGAAATAGTTGGTCATGAACCGGATAACCCGCTGGTCATTGGTGGCGGAATAATATTGTTGAAGTATCTTTAACATTACCATGCGTGGCCACCAGTCGTGTGAGTTGTCCCGTTGTATGCCGGCCTCTCCCGGATAGTCTTTGGCCGGGCCAAAGAATCCGTCTTCCCGCTGGCTATTTAAAGCCCATTCTATCCAGGGTTGTACTTTGGCCTTCAGCTGTGCATCGTCCAGAAGGTATGCCAGTGGAAGTAATCCGTCAATCCAATACGGTCCTCTTTCCCATTGGTCACCGTCGCCGCCGAGCCAACCATTGCGTTCGCCCATCACTAACGGATACAGTTTGTCCATTTGCCCGGTTGCCCCGTTTTTCTGTCTGACCAGCATTTCCTGCAGCCATCCTTTAGCTTTGATACTGCCCAATGGCAGTTCCATAAAAGGTTTGCGCACCAACGGATAGCGGTTGTTAGTATAATTTTCGGGGGTATCGGCCCGGAGCCCGCTTCCTAAAGAAGAGAAGCAGAGGCCCAGTCCGATAAGCAGATATGTAAACGTATTCTTTTTCTTCATGAGTGTTTTTCTATTAATGTTTGGGTACAGAAAGTTTTATTCTCTGGTGTTCGGGAAAGCGGAAACACGCAGCCTGGCTGCTCCCATCGGTATCAGTGTAATTTCCTCTTTCTCTCCTTTCGGTGCATCCATTTCAGGGAGTTCGCTGCACAAATCGTATTGGTCGATGATCCATGAAGGAACTTTCCGTCCGATAGCTTTTACTTCAATCGGTGTACTTGCTACGGTGAACGGGAAGTTATCTGCCGGCCATTCTTTGCGTACTACTTTAAAGTCTTTCAAAGGTTTGTCCTTGCCGAGTACCAATGCGTAGTTCCAAGGAGTTTTTGCATAGATCTCGTATGTCGGCCATTGGCTGGCGTCGGCGCCTTCCTGCCATTTAGAGTCACCGATAGCCGTAGCGCGGCTGTCCTTTTTCACATAATCTTCGTCAATTTTCAGTGACATTGTCAACGGACCGTAGTCTACGCTTACACTGTTTTTGTTCACTTGCCATGTACGCATCGAAAGTTGCATCGGCAGCTGAATTTCCACTTGGTCATTGTCTTTCCATTCGCGATGGATGCAGGCATATTGTCCGGCTTCGGGGTTGGCCGCTACCTTTTTGCCGTTAACAAAGATAGTCGCACCCTCTGTCCATGAAGGAATTCTCAGATAGAAGGGGAAACTTACTGCTTTCGGAGTATTTACCGTAAACCGGATCGTTTCCTCAAAAGGATAGTTAGTCTGTTCGTGAAGAGTTATTTCGTTTCCGTCACCCACTTTCACTGTTGCTTTGCAGGCAGCATACATAGCGGCTGCTATACCGTTATCCGGACTGGCCAGAATCAGATGTTCGGCATAGTAAGGCCATCCCTGTGCATGATTGTGCTGGCAGCAACGGCTACTGAAGGGATTCATTGCCAGGAAAGGTCCCCGGTTGTCGATGCCCGGATGATGGTTCTTTGAGTCACTGACAGTTTGATTGGGACAAGTGATATAACGCAAACCCTTGAAGTCCGGCATTACGGCAGCCGGATAACTGTTGAATGCCACCTCTTCGCAGTGTTCTGCCCAGAAAGGATCGCCGGTCATACACAGCATCAACTCGTCCGAGGCCATCTGTTCCACCAATCCGCAGGTTTCTACTCCCTGGCGCGGGTCAATTGATCCCATACGTGCATTTTCATCGGCACCGAACATACCGCCCGGCACTTGTCCGAAAGTACGGCGGATCAGGTTGTGCACATTATAAGATGCTTTCAGCAGGGTCGAGTCTCCCGTCATCATATAATAGGTAGCCGGTTCACGGAAACACTGCGCGATGTTCACGTTGTGCCAGTTTGGCAATGCCGACGGACGGGTCCAGTCTGCTGTGTTGCGGTGTATTTTCTCAGCCAGTTCCAGTAAGAACTGATCTCCTGTACGGTTATAGAGCCAATATACGCTTAACAGGTTGTCCCCGCCACGGCTGTTTTCCCAATAATCTTCCAGAAACTGTTCATCCGGTACACTCAGTTGCCATTTGAAGTAATTGGTCATCAGGTCAATAACCCGTTGATCATTTGAATATTCGTAATAGGATTGAAGACACCAGAGCATGATCATCTGTGCCCACAACTCTCTTTTTCCGTTTCGTTCGTTGATAGGACCGAAATATCCGTCAGGCTGTTGGCTGGCAAATGCACCTTCAAGCCATATCTTGGCCTCGTCGATCATTTTCTGATCCTTTAATATATAGGCCAGGTTTCCATATCCTTTCAGCCAGTAGGGAACCTCTTCCCATCCATGGTCTCCTCCTTGGGTCAGCCAGGCATTGTTCTCCTTACCCAGCCATGCGCTGATTTCATTCAGATGCCCCGTCAGTCCATCTTTCTGTAGTTCCAGATATTTCTTTAACCATCCTTCGGGTTGGATACTTCCTACAGGTAGTTTAATGAAGTTCATCGGTTTCAGTGGCAGGCGGTTTCCTACATAATTTACGTTGGTTTGTGCACAGTCGGGCCGATTCACTATAGCTACTGCCGACGATGATTGATCGGAAGTGCACGATGCTGCCATTAATCCGGCGGTAATCAGGATTCCTGCCAGGCCTCCTTTCAGATTTTTCATCTTTTTCATGTTTGGGTGTTTTTACTTATGGTTATTATTTAGGGGTTATTTCGATACAAATCAGTAGCTTCGTCTGATATCATGCTACAAAGTTTGTGAATTCTGCATGAAATGTGTGAAACAAACTATTCAATAAATAGCAATTACTGACCAATAAGATGTGAAATACAGGTTCAGTGAACAATAGGAGCATAAAAAGAACAGTTTCTTTTGTTTATTGAGCAGTATTTATCCCTTTATTCAACGAAAATGTTTTTTCTTTGTAGCATCTTAATAACGAAAAGCTATGAAAACAAAGATCTACCTGCTATTTATTACTACCTTATTCTTCTGCGCCGGTTGTGGAAACAAGAACGGCGGACAGAAACAGAGGTCGGTAAGTGCAGCAAAGGATACATATGTAAATCCTTTGTTTCCGGAAGGAGCCGATCCGAGTGCTCTGTTCCATAATGGCAAGTATTATTATACACATGGGACAGAAGATAAAATCCTGCTTTGGGAAACGTCTGACATTACCGATATGGCTCACTCTGTTTGTAAAATGGTGTGGCGTCCGGAAGATCCGTCCAATTGTTGTCACCTCTGGGCACCGGAGATTCATTATATAAATGATAAATGGTATATTTATTATGCTGCCGATGATGGCAATACGGACAACCATCAGTTGTACGTACTTGAAAACTCTTCTCCCGATCCCATGCAGGGTAAATTTGAAATGAAGGGGAGCATTATGACCAATCCCGAATGGAATTGGGGTATACAAGCCACTACTTTCGAACATAAGGGAGTTCGTTATTTAGCTTGGTCCGGTTGGCCCAAGAGAAGAACCAATGCTGAAACTCAATGTATCTATATTGCCCGGATGAAAGACCCGTGGACACTTGACTCTTCCCGTGTCTTGATATCCAGACCCGAATATGAGTGGGAACGCCAGTGGGTAAATCCGGATGGTAGCCGTACGGCTTATCCTATTTATGTGAATGAAGGACCTCAGTTCTTCCATTCGAAGGATAATAAGACATTGATTCTCTATTATGCCGCCAGTGGTTCATGGTCACCTTATTATTGCATCGGAATGCTGACTGCCGATGCCGAAAGTGATCTGCTCGATCCGGCCTCTTGGACAAAAAGTCCGGTTCCGGTATTCCAGCAATCGTTGGAAAACGAAGTATACGGTCCGGGTGGTCTCTCGTTTGTTCCGTCGCCCGATGGCACGGAGTGGTATATGATTTACCATGCCCGTCAGGTAACCAACGGAGATACCGGTAGTCCTGAGACCCGCAATCCGCGGATACAGAAAATAGGATGGGATGCTAACGGAATGCCCGATTTAGGGATTCCGGTTCGTGCAGGAGTTGCCTTGCCGAAGCCTTCGGGTACTCCCTTGAAATAAAATAGTTATTTAGAACGTTTTTCCTTAGTTTGACAGGTAGCCGACTACCTGCCCCGGGGAACGTATTGCGTAATCAATAGGTTAAACATAATTTTAAGACAATGAAAAAGAGCATTTTAATTGCTGTTCTGACAGCGTCGATGGCTACTTCCGCTTTTGCACAATGGAAACCGGCAGGAGACAAAATCAAGACAAAGTGGGCTGAACAGGTAAACCCTGAGAATGTACTGCCCGAGTATCCGCGTCCGGTAATGGAACGGGGAGAGTGGAAAAACCTCAATGGTTTGTGGAATTATGCCATCACAGAAAAGGGAGCCGTTCCTTCGGCTTATGAAGGACAGATCCTGGTTCCTTTTGCCGTAGAGTCCAGCCTTTCAGGTGTTGGTAAGAAAGTAAGTCCCGATGAGGAACTCTGGTATCAGCGTACCTTCACTGTACCTGCCACTTGGAAAGGTAAAAAGGTGATGTTGAATTTCGGTGCTGTAGACTGGAAAGCCGATATTTGGGTGAATGATATTAAAGTAGGGCAGCATACCGGCGGATTTACTCCTTTCTCGCTTGACATTACAGCTGCTTTGACTGCTAAGGGAGACAATAAGCTCGTAGTGAAAGTATGGGATCCGACAGACCGCGGACCTCAGCCTCGCGGCAAACAGGTGAACCGTCCCGAAGGTATCTGGTATACGGCCGTGACAGGTATCTGGCAGACTGTTTGGATGGAACCTGTGGCCGAACGTCATATAACGAATGTTCGTACTTCTTCGGATATCGACCGAAAGAAACTGACCGTAGATGTTGCTACCAGTACCGGTTGTCCTTCCGAAGTTATTGAAGTGAAAGTGTTCGATGGCAAACAATTGGTTGCTACCGGAAAAGGACTGAATGGCCAGACCATCGACATTCAGATGCCTGCCGATGCAAAATTGTGGAGTCCTGCCTCTCCGGCTCTCTATTCCATGCAGATAGCTCTGTTGAATAATGGTAAAGTGACTGATAAAGTAGACAGTTACACAGCTATGCGTAAATATTCTACCCGTCGTGACAAGAACGGAATTGTACGCCTGCAACTGAATAATGAAGATGTGTTCCAGTTTGGTCCGCTCGATCAGGGTTGGTGGCCCGACGGGTTGTATACAGCTCCGACAGACGAGGCATTGGTGTATGACATCCAGAAAACCAAAGACTTCGGATTCAATATGATCCGTAAGCATGTGAAGGTGGAACCGGCACGTTGGTATACACACTGCGATAAACTGGGTATCATTGTATGGCAGGATATGCCGAACGGTGACCGTGAGCCGGAATGGCAGATGTATAATTACTTCACGGGTAACGAGCTGAACCGTAGTGAAGAGTCGGAACAGATTTATCGTAAAGAGTGGAAAGAGATCATGGACTATCTGTACAACTATCCTTGCATCGGTGTATGGGTTCCGTTCAACGAGCGTTGGGGACAGTTCAAGACCGAAGATATTGCGGCATGGACAAAGAAGTATGATCCTTCACGCTTGGTGAACCCGGCAAGTGGCGGCAATCACTTCCCTTGTGGTGATATTCTCGATTTGCATCATTATCCCAATCCGTCCCTCGACTTCTATGATGCCGGACGTGTTACTGTATTGGGTGAATATGGCGGTATCGGACTGGCATTAAACGAACACCTTTGGGAACCGAATCACAACTGGGGATACGTAAAGTTCAATTCTCCGGAGGAAGTAACGAAACAATATGTTGAGTACGGTAATGAATTGTACCGGTTGATTCAGCGAGGTTTCTCGGCTGCTGTCTACACACAGACCACTGATGTGGAAATGGAAGTGAACGGACTGATGACATATGACCGTAAGGTGATTAAGGTGAATGAAGCCCAGGTGAAGGCTATCAATACCAAGATATGCAATTCTTTAAATAAGTGATTAGAGTAGGGTGTCGATAGGTACACAAGTTTTTGATTAAGGTATAGATTGTTGAAGGATACGATTTTGAGTGAAACATACAAATAAATAAAATAATGAAAAAACTATTTGCAATGGCTTTAGCAGTCGGTATGCTATGTAATGCACAGGCAGCCGATTTGTACAAAGCGAGTAAAAATGTAGCTTTGCGTGCTCCGGCAGTGCCTCTCATCACTTCCGACCCTTATCTGTCCATCTGGTCGCCCACAGATGCACTGAATGAAAGCAGCACGATGCATTGGACCGGAACGGAACATCCTTTGTTGGGTGCCATACGTGTGGATGGGAAAACCTATCGTTTTATGGGCAAAGATAAGTTGAACCTTGAGACTCTTGTTCCGATGACGGATACCGATACCTGGCAGGGAAGTTATACTTTTGACCAGCCGGCTGCGGGATGGAATACCCTTTCGTTCAATGCTGCCGGATGGAAAGAGGGTCAAGGTGCTTTCGGTACTCCCGATATGCCTCGTGTCCAGACTCGCTGGACTACTCCGGATATCTGGGTTCGTCGTGAATTTCAGATCAATGACGACCTGAACGGAGAAACCATCTATCTGAAATATTCGCACGACGATGTATTCGAACTCTACCTGAATGATGAGAAGCTGGTTGCTACGGACTATTCATGGAACAACGACGTATTACTCGAACTATCGGACGCAGCCAAGAAGAAGCTGCAAAAAGGAAAAAACGTACTTGCCGCACACTGTCACAACACAACAGGAGGTGCTTATGTAGATTTCGGCCTTTATCGCCTGAACAAACAGACGACGGGCTTTGAGACGGCAGCCGTCCAGAAATCGGTAAGCGTACTCCCCACACAAACTTACTACACGTTTACTTGCGGTCCGGTGGAACTGGACCTGGTGTTCACCGCACCTTTGATGATGGACGACCTCGATTTGTTGTCTACTCCCGTTAATTATATTTCTTACCGCGTTCGTTCGCTGGATAAAAAACAGCACGATGTGCAGATGTACGTGGAGACCACTCCACAGCTTGCCATCAATGAACTGACACAACCTACCCGTTCGAAAGTGATCCGTCGTAACGGTATCAATTATGTACAGGCGGGAACCATCGATCAGCCTATCCTCGGACGAAAAGGAGATGGAATCTGCATTGACTGGGGATATGCTTATCTGGCCGGAAATATAGGTGCCAATACGGCTGTCAGCCTGGGTAACTATTATGGCATGAAGAACGAATTTGCGACTAAGGGTACTTTATTGCCCACGCAAGCCGAATGCGTGACACGTCGTGCCGATCAGATGCCGGCTATGGCCTATACCGATAACCTGGGCAAAGTAGGTGCCGATGGCAAATCCGGCTTCCTGATGTTGGGTTACGATGATATTTATGCTATCGAATACTTCTACCAGCCTCGTATGGCTTACTGGAAACATGACGGTAAAGTGACTATCTTTGATGCCTTCGAACGTGCCAAGGCCAATTATGCATCTGTTATGGAACGCTGTCGTGCTTACGACCAAATGATTCTGAACGATGCAGAAAAAGCAGGTGGCAAAGAATACTCTGAACTGTGTGCGCTCGCTTACCGCCAAGTGATTGCCGCCCATAAGCTGTTCAAGGATGCGGATGGTAACTTGCTCTTCTTCTCTAAAGAGAACAATAGTAACGGTTGTATCAATACCGTCGACCTTACCTATCCGTCTGCCCCGCTCTTCCTGGCTTATAACCCCGAATTGCAGAAAGGTATGATGACCAGTATTTTTGAATACAGTGCCAGCGGACGTTGGAACAAACCTTTCCCGGCTCATGACATAGGTACATATCCTATTGCGAACGGACAGGTTTACGGAGGAGATATGCCGATTGAAGAGGGTGGAAATATGGTGGTTCTGACTGCTGCTATTGCCAAAGTTGAAGGAAATGCCGATTATGCCAAGAGGTATTGGGATTTACTGACTATCTGGACGGATTATTTGGTAGAATACGGACAAGATCCCGAAAATCAACTTTGTACCGATGACTTTGCCGGGCACTGGGCACACAATGCCAATCTTTCGGTAAAAGCCATCATGGGAGTAGCCGGTTATAGCGAAATGGCCCGTATGCTCGGTATGGATGATGTAGCCGACCGGTATGCCGCTAAAGCCAAAGCTATGGCTACTAAATGGGAACAAATGGCACGCGAAGGCGATCATTACCGTCTGGCTTTCGACCGTGAGAATACCTGGAGTCAGAAATACAATATGATTTGGGATAAAATGTGGAATCTGCACCTCTTCCCCAACAATGTGATGGAGAAAGAAGTCGCTTACTATCTGACCAAACAAAATCTTTATGGTCTCCCGTTGGATTCCCGCAAAGAATATACTAAGTCCGACTGGATTATGTGGAGTGCTGCCATGTCTTCGGACAAAGCGACTTTTGAGAAGTTTATTTCTCCGGTATATAAGTATGCCAACGAAACCGTATCACGCGTTCCGCTGAGTGACTGGCATTATACCGATAGTGGTAAATTTGTCGGTTTCAAGGCACGCTCTGTAATCGGTGGTTATTGGATGAAGGTATTGATGGATAAAATGCAGAAATAATAAGAACTGGTATATAATAGAGTTTACTGTTAAGGGTTGTATCCAAAGCTTGTTCAGCTTGGACACAACCCTTTCTTAATTTCCCTTTAAAGATACTCCATTGGAGCTCCTAACTAATTAACTAATAAGGATGTTTGGGTGTGAATCAATGCTGGCCGTAGGCCCAGTCTGCTTAACTCACCGAGGTTGGGCAACTTGGATAGGAAGGATGCACTGAAATTCAGGGATATGTCAAGGCAAATCAAACTCTGAGGGGAGTTATGTGAAAAAAGAGTGGCTAACAGTACATAACCATTAGCCACTCTTTTTATTTCTTTGTTTATGCAAGTTAGTAGTTGAATTTCAAATCTTCCACTACTGATTTGCATTATTTATAAACTTCCAGTTCGTAGATACGTGTATCTCTGCCTCCGGTGCTCTGTGTAGGACGGGTCACAAGCAGACGGATGTAACGTACTTTTCCGTCATAGTTCAGCGGACGTGAAACGACATTTGCATGGTTACCGTCGATAGCATCCAGAGTGGTCCATTCATCGCCCGGGTTCATTTTCCCTTGCAGGAAGCAACCATTGGTGATGTATGAGTGACTTTCCTGTCCGGCATTCACCATCTTCCAACCGCTGATGTTTTGTGCTTCACCCAGATCAAAGTCTACATAGTTCGGCGTTTGTGAAACGTCACACCATTTTGTATCTGTCTTGCCATCCAGCAGGAAGTCCGGTTTTTCTTCATCGTTGGTGTATCCTGAACAAGCAATGATTTTTGCTCCTTTCAGGATATTTTCGCGTACTACTTCTTTACCTTCTCCGGCAGTAGCTGCATTGCCTACGTTATTGGTGCGGAAAAGAGCACTGGCTACGGTTGTAACCGGTTCATTTTCGGCAACCAAGGTAGCAGCAAATAAAACCACCTTTTCATTTCGGGGCAAGATTACGCTGGTAGCTCCTTTCGGAATATCCATACCAAACTTGAACATATAAGTGAATTCATAAGGCTGATCACCGTTGGATGCATGGCGGTGTGTACCGACATAGGCAATCTCGGCGTCTTTGAGATATCCTTCGGTGTGTCCTTTGTGTCCCCATTGGCCGATGAAGCCGGTATAAGAAGGCACAACGAATGAAGCGGTCTGCTTGCCAATGCGGAAGTCGGCCTGATTGTCTCCTTCGGTAGAGGCGGCAAGGATATAGAGACGGTTGTATTTGTTTCCCGCAGGCAGTTGTAAAGTATCACCCTGACAAGTCATTCCGTTCGCAATTTCTTTCTCTCCCAAGCGGAAAGTGGTCTGACCGACTACCAATGAATCCGGCAGGAGCTCGGCAGCAAAAGAATAACCCGATTCGAAGTCGCCTTCTCCGCGGAATTCATTATAAGAAGCACATTTGCGGTCGTAGTCAAGTGGTAAAGCGGCATATTCGACCGGAGATGACTCACGTCCCGATGGTTTGAGGCGAACCTTGTAAGTTCTTACAGAATAAGGAGTAATGTTTACCTGCAACTTGTTTCCTTCGAAAGTTGCATCGCCGATTGCCTTTTCCGTACCGTTGGCTTCGCTGGCACTGATGATCTCACCGGCAAAAGTCAGTGTAGCACTCTGTGCTTTCCGACCCTCGGTTTCGTATACACGCACTACATACTCATCGGTTTCTTCCGCTTTCTTCAGTGCCTTGATCAATACATTGCGGTTATCTGAAGAAGCAAACGAGAACGATTTTCCGGCATTTCCTTTGTGCTTTTCAGTACGGAAGGCTTTCAACTGTTGATTCAGTATCTCAGCTTTCTCCACAGTACCGGGCTTGTCCAGCTTTCCCTGATGTGGTACGAGGCTATAAGTGAACACATGATGTCCGAAATCCTGGTGATCCTGATATGCATAACCATTACGTGTTTCCGGCGTGTGAAGCAGGGTGAGGCGGATCGTATGGTTATCCGGCTTGTCCCATCCATATTTGCTGTCGTTCATCACCGATACACCATAACTTCCGTCACGATCGGTCAGGTCGGCCCAATATTGTGCATATACTTCATAAGCGGTTTCGATATTATTCCCACGTTCGATGCTTCCGATACCTAAGTCATATGTAGCTTTCTCGTTCTCAATGTTGAGAGGAAATTCGGCTTTCAGCAGTGCGTTAGTCGATTGCCAGTCTACTTCATTATAGAAGTCGATGCGTTCTGCGCGGCTGCCTTCATATAGGCGTATATATTGGCGGAATACCGATTCTCCATGACGTTTCTCTACACAAAGCGATTTACGTAAGGTTCCGTTCTCTACTAAAGTCATTTTTACATCATCTGTAATCGAAACCGGAGTTCGGTCAGTTGTCTCTTTCAGCACTTCCCATGCCGGCCAGTTGTACGACTTATTTTGAGTGAAGAGTGCCAGGCGGATTGCTTTCCCGGCTTTCACCAGCTCTTTGCCGTTCTTTTTGTCAGTCAGAGAGACGATATCTCCGTTTTTATCCAATGTAATCTTATACAGGGAGTTTTCCAGGGTATTGACGTTGGGGGCAACATCACCTGTGGCGGTTCCCGATGTGCGTACGTCATATACCACATATCCTGTAGCCGGAACTGTTGCTTCTACCAGGATGTGTGCCTTTCCGTCAGTATAAGAAATGAGCTGTGCAGATACTTTTTTGCCCTTTTCATCGTACACCGTTATCCCTTTGGGAGCTTTCGGAAGGTCAAGTTCTATTTCCGCAATATCTGTAACCGCAAATCCCAGTGCATTATAAAGGATTACCGGAATACCGCTGACCCGTGTATCCAATTCTTTGCCGATGCCATGGATGGAGGAAGTTAGTATATTGGAGAACTGTTTCAGTGAGATCAGTTCATCGTTCCATGAAAATTCATAGGCACGCGGTATGCTGGTTCCTGTCAGGTCATCGTGGAACTGATGATAAATGAAGCGTTTCCATGCTTCATTGATGGTGCTTCCCGGGTATTTGGCCTGATTCAGCCATTCGGCAGCTACGGCAGCTCTTTCGGCAGCATCTCCCAGCAATTCGTTCTGGCGGTTGTACAATTTCATGGCGGTCTGTGAGGTGTAGCATCCTGTACCGTGGACATCCATCAACAGTTCACCGTCGTATATCGGTAATTCCGGATGATTCTTATAAGGAAGGTAGTCTTTATAAAGCTGGTCGCTGGTCGCACTGATAATTTCTACCGGACCGTTCCCTCGGAGTCCTTTCTCCACAGATCGGACGGACCCCAGTGTCGGTGATCCGCCGATATCGCCTGTACCGTAATATCTGTATACTGCATTAAGAGGTGTACGGTCTGCCAGCTCTTTCAGTTGTTCGTTTTCTGAAAGGTCTTCGTCGTTCCATCTTCTGCCATAATCATATCCATGTGCCAGCATGATAGACGATCCGTCTATTCCTTTCCATAAGCCGATGGTGAACGGATGCTTGCTCTTGCCATAGAACGGATGCACACGCCAGTCCAGCTTTTGTGAAGAGAAACCGATCAGTCCACAATGTGAAGCGATGGTAGGCAGTGTCCAGCCAAATCCGAAACAGTCGGGCAAGAAAATATCGGTGCTTTCTACTCCGAATTCCTTTCGGTAATACTGTTGTCCCAGCATAATATTGCGGATGAACGATTCAGTCGAAGGCACCAGAGCATCTGTTGCATCCCAGCTACTTCCGGAGATGTGCCAGCGGCCTTCCCCGATATACTTTTTCATTTCTTCGTATTGTGCAGGATAGTACTCCTTCATCCAGGCATATTTCACTCCGCCTTCAAAGTTGAACACATAGTTCGGATACTTTTTCAGCAGAAACAGGTTCTGGTTGATCGTGTTCCATACATACTCTTTAATGGTAGTCTGTACATCCCAGTTCCACTGAGTGTCCAGATGGGCATCTGCCACCATGTAGGCTTTCGCCTTTTTTTCCTGTTTGTTCCCTTGGGCGTACGAGGCTCCTCCGGATAACAGCAGGGTAGCTGCCAGCATAGCAATGTGTAATTTCATGTTTGCTTAATACATTATTTAATTAATAAATGAGGAATCATACAAAGGTGACCAAATTCGTAGAAAGGAGATGAAAAATACTGTTCAATAAATAGCAGAATCTGTTCAGATGTCGTTTTGAGGCTCTGTGGAGGGAATTGAAATGTTGAAAAGAACAGATTTTGTTGTTTATTGAACGGAAATTATTGTCTTATTAGCTAAAAATAACTTTCCTTTGCAATGTTTCGAAACCGTAAAAGCTATACTATGAAATACATCCCGTCTTATATCCCGGGGATTATTTCCATAACGATGCTTTTATACATTAAAGATTTATAGAACCTGTTTTTTAAATTTATGTACTATGCGTAAAAAAGAACAAATGTTTTGGCTCGCAAGTCGTAGCAGAATGTGGCGCATACCACTTTGTATGGCTGCCTTTTCGCTTTTACCAAGTGCCTATAGTTTCGCCGGTGCCGAAAATCCGGCAACAGAAACTGTATGGGCTGTGAACTCCGTTCAGCAACAACGGACCGTAAAGGGTATAGTTATCGACGCCAATGGCGAAGCGGTAATTGGTGCTAATGTAAAAGAGCCGGGAAGCACGACTGGTACCATCACCGATATTAACGGTGAATTCTCGCTGAGTGTTGGCTCTAAAGCTACACTGGAAGTCTCATTTATTGGTTACACAACACAAAAAGTAAACGTAGGAGCATCAAACACAGTTAAAGTAATTCTACAGGAAGATACTAAAGTACTCGATGAAGTCGTTATTACCGGTTTCGGAATGTCACAGAAGAAAGCGACACTGACAGGTGCTGTTTCTGCGATTAAATCAACAGATATTGAACGCTCTGCTGCGTCTACTGCTTCAGGAGCATTGGTTGGTAAGATCGCGGGTCTGAATACCCGTATGCAAGATGGACGTCCTGGAGCTTCTACAGCACTACAGATACGTAACATGGGTACTCCGCTGTTTGTGATTGATGGTGTGCAATCAGATGAAGGACAATTTAATAATATGGACTTTAATGATATTGAAAACATTTCAATATTGAAGGATGCTTCTGCTGCTATTTATGGTATTCGTGCTGCTAATGGTGTAGTAGTGGTGACTACTAAGAAAGGGCAACAGAAAAGTAAAAATACAGTTTCTGTCAATGCTTATTATGGCTGGCAGAAAAACTCAAGATGGATTCAACCTGCTGATGCTAAAACTTATGTAAATGCATATACAGCTGCTGAGACTTGGGCCGGCCGAACTGATGGAGAACGTAAATTCTCAAGAGAGGATTATGATAAGTGGATGGCTGGTACGGAGAAAGGTTATACCGGATTTGACTGGGGAGATTATATTTGGAAGACATCTCCACAATATTATGTAAATACTAACTTTTCCGGAGGTTCGGATAAAGCCAACTATTATGTATCTGTGTCACATATCAATCAAGATGCCACAGTTCGTAATTATGGTGGATTCAAACGTACCAATGTTCAGATGAATATTGATATGAAAGTCAATGATCGTTTCAAGATTGGGGCAAGTATGAATGGACGTATCGAGTCACGTAAGAATCCTGGAGTTCCTGGAGGTGATGACTATGATCTTCCTTTATATGCTAACTTGAAGAACTGGCCGACAATGGGTCCGTACGCAAATGATAATCCTCTTTATCCGCAGAAAGTTTCAACGGATATTAATACCAATTTTGCCCTTCTGAACTATGAAAATTCTGGTAAAATGACGGATGATTGGCGTGTGCTTCAAATGCAGGCTACAGCAGAATACGAACTACTGAAAGGATTGAAGGCCAAGGGAATGGTGGGATACTATTTCGCTTATAGAGAAATGGAAAATCATGAATATCCTTTTAAGTTGTATCGATATAATCAGGCTAATGATACTTATGAAGTGGATGCATCAATGAATACTCCTTATCGTGAACGTATTCGTCATAGAAATGAAGATTTATTCTCTAATTTCCAGTTGAACTATGATCGTAAGTTTGGTGATCATTACATTAATGCTATTGCCGGTTTTGAGGCCTCTCAACGTAAAAGTCCAAACTTTAATATAATCTCAACTCCGGTAGCTAATAATTTGAATCTGATTCAATTTAAGGAAATTAAAACGTTTAATGATAATGGGAACGATACCCAGGCTCGAATGGGATATTTGGGACGTATCAATTATAGTTATGCTGATAAGTATTTAGTTGAATTTATTGGTCGTTGGGATGGTTCTTGGAAGTTCCGTCCGGGAAATCGTTGGGGGTTCTTCCCTTCGGCATCTTTAGGATGGAGAATTTCTCAGGAGAAATTCTGGCAAGAAAGTAAACTGGAAAGCATTTTCTCTGACTTTAAGATTCGCGGTTCTTATGGTGTAGTAGGAGATGATAATGTAAGTGATTATTCTGCATTTGATTATTTGGCAGGCTATGACTATAATAGAGGAGGCTCAGTTATCGACGGACAGTATGTTGTAGGATCTGCCCCTCGTGGGTTACCCAATCAGACATTGTCATGGATAAAAGCCAAAATATTGGATATTGGTGTGGATATGGGCTTCTTTAATAACCGGTTGACTGCTCAGATTGACTTCTTCCGCCGATTGCGTACAGGTATCCCGGAGTCACGTTATGATGTATTGTTGCCTTCTGAAGTTGGTTTTGGATTGCCGAAAGAGAATCTGAGATCAGATCTCCATATTGGTTATGATGCAATGGTGCGTTGGACAGATAATATCAATGATTTCAATTATAGCGCTGGCGCTAATGTGACTTATTCTCGTTTCTATGATTGGGAACAATATGATGATCGTCGCAGTAACTCTTGGGATAGATATCGTAATAGTATTTGGCATCGTGTAGGTTATATAAACTGGGGATATGAGGCTGTCGGACGCTTTGAAAATTGGGAGCAGATAGCGACTTATCCGGTAGATATTGACCGTAAAGGTAATCGTACAGTTGTGCCGGGTGATATCATCTACAAGGACGTAAATGGTGATGGTGTTATTAACTTTATGGATGAACGTCCTATTGGTTACAGACAGGATGGAACTCCTAACCTGAACTTTGGTATCAATTTATCTGCTAGCTGGAAGGGCTTTGACCTTTCAATGGACTGGACAGGTTCTGGAATGACTTCATGGATGCAACAATGGGAAACGGCACGTCCATTCCAGAATGATGGAAATAGTCCGGGTGAAATCTTGAAGGATTCTTGGCATTTGGCCGATGTGTGGGATGCTGATAGTGAGTTGATTCCTGGTAAATATCCTTTGATACGTATGAATAATGCCGAAACATCTGCTTATGATAAGAGCACATTCTGGCTGCATAATGTACATTATATCAAATTGCGTAATTTGGAGTTCGGATATACTTTACCGAAAATTTGGTTAGCAAAATCGGGTATTAGTAATTTGCGTGTATATTTGTCTGGAACCAACCTGTTGACATTGACTAATGTACCCATTATTGATCCGGAAGGTTCTAAAGATAATGGCTTGATTTATCCAACGCCACGTATTATAAATCTTGGTATTAACCTCAAATTTTAGCAAACAATGAAAAAGAGAAATTTTATAGCTGTTGCTGCTTGTGCACTGGCATTAAGTAGTTGTAGTGGATTTCTGGACCAAAAGCCAGATCGCATTATGACGGAAGATCAAGTTTATGGAGATGTTAATCTGACAAAATCTGTATTGGCTAATTTCTATGAACGTATATCATTAGGCCAACATGTAGGAGATACGGATGGGTTCGCTCTGTTGGATGAAGCCATTACTTATGATACTAAAGATGATCAGGAGGTAGATCGTAACTGGTGGCGTACATATGATTATACATTGATCCGTAATATCAACCAATTCTTAAAAGGGTTGAGAGAATCGACCGCATTGTCTGAAGTTGATAAAACTCCTATGGAAGGAGAGGCTCGTTTTATACGTGCATGGGTTTATTTCTGTACTTGTCGTACTTTGGGAGGAATGCCAATTGTTGGTGATGAAGTGTACGATTATACTTCTGGTATGGATATTACTACTCTTCAGGTTCCTCGTGCAACAGAGTCTGAAATGTATGATTATATTATAGAAGAGTGTAAGGCCATTGCGGAAATGTTGCCGACCGAACCTTCAAAGAATGGAGCTCGCGCAACTAAATGGGCCGCAAAAATGCTTGAAGCAAGAGCAGCCGTTTATGCAGGTTCTATTGCCCGATACAATACAGTTGCCGATTATCCATTGTTGAATCCGGAAACAGGAGTAGTAGGTATCTCTTCAGAGAAAGCAACTGATTATTATAAGAAAGCGTTAGCTGCTGCAGAAGAGGTTATCAATAGTGGAAAATATTCTTTGATGAGAGTTGCTGATGATGCTACTCCGCAAGAGAAAGCAGACAACTTCTTTAAGGCTGTATGTGAAAAAAATGGCAATACAGAAGTCATTTGGTCACGTGATTATATTTATCCGGGACAAACTCATGGTTATACCAAGTCAGTACAGCCCCATGATGGTGCCGAAGATGGAGGAAATAGCCGTTTATCTGCATTACTAAATCTGGTGGAAGCTTTTGAACCTATAGCTACAGATACTCCGGGAGAAGGGGCTAAGTTTGATGTTGGTACAAAGGATGATCCTAAATTTTATACTAATCCCGAAGATTTATTTGAAGGTCGCGATCCTCGTTTGGCCGGAACGATTCTTTATCCTGGTTCTTCTTTTAGAGATAAAACTGTCGTTTTGCAAACAGGACAATGGATTAAAAACGCTGATGGACAGTGGGAACAGAAATTGGGTCAGAGTCTTGGAGAAAAGGATGAGCAAGGAAGGTATGTTACAGCTTTGAATGGTCCGATGGTACGTAATGACCAACGTGAGTGTAATCGTACTGGTTTTTATATCCGTAAATATCTTGATAAAACGACTTCTGCCGGAACTGACCGTGGATCTGAAATGTGGAATGTTTATTTCCGTCTCTCTGAGGCTTATTTGATAGCTGCAGAAGCTGCTTATGAACTTAATGGTGGAAGTGATGCTACTGCTTTGAAATATATAAATGCAGTACGTTCCAGAGCAGGTGTTAAAGAATTAGCTTCTGTCAACCATCAACAGATTATGCATGAGAATCAAGTAGAGTTTGCCTTTGAAGGCCATCGCTGGTGGGATTTGAAACGTTGGCGTCAAGCTGATAAGATCTGGACAGGCTCAGAAATGGATATCACGGCTACACGCCGTGGCTTGTGGCCTTTCTTAGTTGTCTCTGACGATGATAAGAATGGAAAATGGGTTTTCTTTGAAGAAAATATGAATCGTTATTATAGAAATCCGTTGAAATGTCTACCTAAACACTATTATGCTGAGTTAGATAATGGTTGGCTGAATAACAATCCGAAACTGGTGAAGAACCCGTATCAATAATCTTAAATTAGAAAGAAATAATGAAAGCAATATCCAAAATTTTTTCAGCACTACTATTGGTAATGATAGTTATTACCAGTTGTACAAAGGATAATTATGATGCTCCGGAATCAATGCTGACTGGAGAGGTCGTTTATGAAGGAGAGGCTTTGCAACTACGTGGAAATGAGGCGGTCCGATTGTTCCTTTATCAGCGTGGTTATGAAAAGCATGATCCGATTGAAGTTTTTGTAAATCAAGACGGAGCTTATTCCGCATGCTTATTTGATGGTGAGTATCAATTGATCACCAAAAGTGGTAATGGCCCTTGGTCAGAAGAAGGCCGCGATACTATTAATGTTATTGTCTCTGGTAATACTGTACAAAATGTAGAGGTCGTTCCTTATTACATGGTCAGAAATGCTGAGATGAAACTGAATGGTAATGTAGTGACAGCTTCCTTTAATGTAGAAAAGATTGCAGGAAAAGAAATAGACCGTGTCTTCTTTATGTTAGGAACAACTCAATACATAAATGATGGTGAACACAATGTTGATCGTTTTGATGATGCAGATGGCGCCAAAATGGCTGAAATAAATGTAACAGGTGCACGTTATGAGTTTACTCCTAAGGACTATACAGACAATAAAATGTTTCAAACAGCTTTGAAAAGAGGTACTCTTTTCGGCCGTATTTGTATATGGCCAAAAGGTTCTGATCAGGGAATTTACTCTGAAGTGATTCGACTGAAATAGTTTATAATAATGTATAATGAGGGAAGGGTATCGGGTTTTCCTGATACCCTTTTCTTTTTCAATAAACTTTTTATTAACTCTTACATTTATTGTATTATGAACAAGAAATTCTTTATCGTAATATTGGCATTTGCATTCTCAGGTGTGACAAATGTAATGGCTAATACATCGAAGGATGAAGTAGCAGAAGTAAGTAGCACGAATAAAGTGACAGCTACTGAGTATTATTTAGAAGCTGCGGGACAGAGTATTCTATTGAACTTTTAGATTCCTCTCAAAGAAAATTAAAAATTATGACTAAAAGAGGAGGGCATGTTGAGATCAACTGTCATGGGCATGGTATTGTACCAGATGATCGTTTATTTTATACAGCCGATAGTTGGATAGGAGAAATTATAACTGATGAGATCAATACTGAAGCTTTTACCATAAGTACTAGTTATAATGAGAGTGCAAGTAGCTCTACTATTAAATATGAAACTCGGTATTATTATATCAGAGAAAGATAATTTGATAACTGGTTAAAATTAAAGTCTCCTATGTTTGGGTTTATTTCTGATAAACTGAATAAGGGGACTTTTCTTAATTTATATATTCAGCATGAAGAAACTTTTATTTTCCCTTTTTACTGTTTTTTCTTTCTGTGTACCTTCCATTGCACAGCAGTATTCCAATCCCGTTATTAATTACAGCCTTCCCGACCCTACGGTTATCAAGGCAGATGACGGCTATTATTACCTGTATGCAACGGAAAATATCCGGAATCTCCCTATTCACCGATCGAAAGATATGGTAAACTGGAGCTTTGTGGGTACGGCTTTTACCAATGAAACCCGCCCAACATTCGAGCCGAAAGGAAATCTTTGGGCACCGGATATAAATAAAATCGGTGATCGGTATGTGATGTATTACTCCATGTCTGTTTGGGGTGGAGAGTGGACCTGTGGTATCGGTGTGGCTGTCGCAGATAAACCCGAAGGGCCTTTTACCGATCATGGAAAACTCTTCCGCAGTAACGAAATCGAAATTCAGAACTGTATCGATCCTTTCTATATAGAAGATGGTGGCAAGAAATATCTTTTTTGGGGGAGTTTTCATGGCATTTATGGAGCCGAGTTAAGTGATGACGGACTCTCATTGAAAGAAGGAATGAAACCACAGCAGGTGGCAGGCACAGCCTATGAAGGAACTTATATTCACAAGCGGGGAGGTTACTACTATTTGTTTGCTTCCATCGGTCGCTGTTGTGAAGGGTTAAAGAGCACCTATACCACAGTGGTGGGGCGGTCAAAACACTTATTCGGTCCTTACGTAGATAAAAAAGGGGTATCGATGCTGGAGAATCACCACGAAGTGCTGATTGATAAAAATGCAGCATTCGTGGGCCCCGGGCATAACTCTGAAATCGTAACAGATGATAAAGGAGCGGATTGGATGTTTTATCACGCTGTCAGTGTAGCCAATCCTGAAGGAAGAGTGTTGATGCTCGACCGTGTAAACTGGAAAAAAGGATGGCCTGTTGTAGAGGGGAATACACCATCGTTGCAAGCAAAAGCGCCTGTTATCCGGCACAAATAAGGGGGTAAACATCAGTATTCTGCTATACTTCTAATGGTCTGTATACCGATATGTTACGTCTTATTCCGTTATCTCTATCTCGTCCCGCATGCCCGGGCCCGTCAGCCCGGGTATGCGGGCTCATGGGCCCGGGTATACGGGACGGGGTAAACATCGCACCATTTTCAGCTAAGTAATAGGGAAAAACAAAATGCTTTATACGGCATATTTGCTTAGAAAACTCGACTTTATTCTTTGTGAATCAGTTCTTTATTCTGAATTATTCTCCTAAAACAGTGGGTGGAAGATGGAAGATACAGGTGGAAGATAAACGGGCTGAAAACGCGATCTTCCACCAAGTCATCCTGCTGATTATTAGAATGATAATCGTTGAAAGGTGGAAGATGGAAGATTGAAATGCATTTTTTGTATGAGAGACGGCATAGCGAGAACTACAAATGAATTCTTTTCATATTGCTGAATGTGTTTCTTGGTCACGCAGAATATGGAATGAACAAATTCAGGTCAAAAGCCTGCTACAAATGTTCCAATATTGATATTAAGTGTTCTATCCCTTGTTTTTGGTCAGTTTTTGCTATTTATTGAATAATAATTATCCTCCTTTCTCCAATATTTCCCCAATCTTTGTAACATCAAAATTTAAAATCTGAGGCAAAGACATGAAAAACAAAGTACTGACCCTGGTAACTATCTTATTAATTCTTCCCTGTACACTCGCATGGGCTGCTCAGCCCGGGGATGGAAAACTGAAGCACTTTACGAAGAAAGACGCAACGACGGCAATCGATGCTTTTCATTCTACTTTTTATAATCCGGAGATGAAACTGTATGCCATTTCTTCGGATATGAAAGGAAGAGCTGCCATCTGGGTGCAGGCTATCTATTGGGATATGATTATGAACGCGTATAAACGTACGAAGGCTCCTGAATATCGCCGGTTGATAGAAGAGGTGTATCAAGGCGGATACGAACAATACGATAAATACAATTGGGACAATAAAATAGAATGGTTTATTTATGACGATATGATGTGGTGGATTATTTCGTTGGCGCGTGCTTACGAAATCACCGATGATCCGAAATATCTGGCACATGCCTCTTCGGGATTCTATCATGTCTGGAAAGAGTCGTACGATAAAGAGCGGGGTGGCTTGTGGTGGAATTTCAAGCACGATGGCAAGATGGCTTGCATCAACTATCCGACTACAGTAGGTGCCATGACTCTTTATAATGTAACCAAAGATCCCGACTATCTGGAAAAGGCTAAAAACGTATATGCATGGTCGAGGGATGTTTTCTTTGATAAAGAGAAAGGTCGTATAGCAGACAATATGCACTATCATTTCCAGAGACAGAACGGTATGGACATAGACTGGACAACCCAACTTTATAATCAGGCTACATTCATCGGATCGGCAGTGATGCTTTACAAAGCAACCGGCGAAAAGTCTTACTTGGACGATGCCATTCTGGCTGCGGACTATGTTCGCAACGAGATGTGTGATTCTGACGGACTGCTGCCGTTCAAGAACGGAGTGGAACAAGGTATTTATGCCGCCATCTTTGCACAGTATATCATTCGCCTGATAGAAGATGGCAATCAGCCTCAGTATATGGATTGGTTACGCCACAACATAGACGTGGCGTGGAACAACCGGGATGTGAAACGCAACGTGACATTCAAAGATGCAGCCAAACCCTGTCCGACAGGTGTGATGGAAAGCTATGATGCCAGCGGATGTCCCGCTTTGATGCAAGTGATTTCTCCATTCAAATAACAACACAAACACGTGACAACACAAACACATGAGTAAGAGGGTATTAGTTTTGATTGGTTTGTTTTTGGCCTGTGGCGGCGTCTATTCTCAAACCGCCACAGGCACAAAAACGAATTTCCAGACAGCAGAGCCGTGGAAACCGGAAACAGATGTGCGTGCCGATGCCGTGATGGTATACGGAACGCTGGATAAGAAAGGCGTTACTTTTGAGCAACGCGTACAATCGTGGAGAGACAAAGGATACCGGGCCGAGTTTATGACAGGGGTGGCCTGGGGAGATTATCAGGATTATTTTCTTGGAAAATGGGATGGGGTGAAAGATCACCTCAAAGAGGGGCAGCGTGACCGCGAAGGACGGGAAATTGCACACGGGCACCTGATTCCTTATATCGTACCTACCGAGAGCTTTATCCGTTACATGCAGGAAAAGCAGATCAAACGGGTGATCGATGCGGGCATTACTTCTATTTATCTGGAAGAACCGGAATTTTGGATGCGGGGCGGATATAGTGAAGCTTTCAAGTCTGAATGGCAGAAATATTACGGATTTCCCTGGAGAGATCAACAGGAATCTCCTGAGAATACGTACTTATCGAATAAACTGAAATATTATCTTTATTATAACGCTCTTAACGAGATATTTACGTATGCCAAAGCATATGGAAAATCGAAGGGGCTGGATGTGAAGTGCTTTGTGCCTACACATTCACTGGTCAATTATACGTCGTGGCAGATCGTAAGCCCCGAAGCGAGTCTGGCTTCGCTGGATTGTGTAGATGGATATATAGCGCAAGTCTGGACAGGAACTGCCCGCGAACCGAACTATTATAACGGAGTGAAGAAAGAGCGGGTATTTGAGAATGCTTTTCTCGAATATGGATGTATGAAATCGATGACGGCTCCGTTGAGCCGTAAGATGTATTTTCTGACGGACCCTATTGAAGATCGGGCGAAGGACTGGCTTGACTATAAGATAAACTATCAGGCTACTTTTGCTGCCCAACTGATGTATCCGACAGTAGACACGTACGAGGTGATGCCTTGGCCGGATCGTATTTATCAGGGATTGTATCGTGTGGCGGGGACAGACCGGAAAGAACGTATTCCGCGTGACTACTCTACACAAATGCAGATTATGGTAAATACACTGAACGATATACGGACTTCGGAAACCCGGGTAAGCGGTACGCACGGCATCGGAGTGCTGATGGCAAATTCACTGATGTTCCAGCGCTTTCCCGACCACGATGGTTATGACGATCCGCAATTCAGCAGTTTTTATGGGCAGACCTTGCCATTACTTAAAAGGGGAATACCGGTAGAATTGGTACATATGGAGAATACTCCGTTTGAGGAGACGTTTGAAGGGTTGAAAGTGTTGGTCATGTCTTATTCGAATATGAAGCCGATGGAACCCCGTTACCATGATTTCCTGGCAACCTGGGTGAAAAAAGGGGGAGCCTTGATTTATTGTGGTGAAGATATTGACCCCTATCAGTCAGTGCTGGAATGGTGGAACTCCAATGGTAACCGGTATAAAGTCCCTTCGGAACATTTGTTCGAAAAGCTGGGACTGGATAAGTCGCCTGTCAACGGGACTTATTCTTGTGGGAAAGGAACAGTGACCGTCCTGCGTGAGGATCCGAAACATTTTGTGCTGAAAAGTGGGAATGACCAACGATATTTTGACACGGTTTCGGCTGCTTACAGAAAGACTGCCAAGAAAGAAATAGAACTGAAAAATAGTTTCCTGCTTGAACGGGGACCCTATACCATTGCTGCCGTATTGAACGAAAGCGTCTCTGATGCTCCGATGGAACTTTCGGGATTATATATCGATCTGTTTGATAAAGATCTTCCGGTGCTGACTCGTAAAGCAATTCGTCCCGGTGAACAGGGTTATTTATATAATGTCAATCGGGTTCCGGGCGGGACAAAGGCAAAAGTCCTTTGCGGTGCTTCCCGGATATATGATGAAAAGATAGGAAAACGCAGTTATTCATTTGTTGCGAAAAGCCCGTTGCATACAACCAATGTTTCGAGAGTGCTTCTTCCGAAACAACCGCGACGGGTTTGTGTGAACGGGAAAGAAGAACTTGAACCGGGAAAATTGTGGGAAGAGCGTTCGGGTACCTTGCTGTTGAGGTTTGAGAATGATCCCGCCGGCGTGCAAGTAGATATTGAATGGTAAAAACTATAAAAAAAGAATCTGAAGTTATGAAACTTAAACTATCGACTCTGTTCTTAGGTGCAGCCGCCATGCTGAGCAGTTGTGGTGCACCGCAGGACATCAAGAGTGACAAAAATGAGTTGCGTGCGCCGGCTTATCCGTTGGTGACAATTGACCCTTATACCAGTGCCTGGTCGTTTACGGATAATCTGTATGACGGACCGGTGAAACACTGGACGGGTAAGGATTTCCCGTTCCTGGGTGTTGCCAAGGTAGACGGACAGATTTACCGTTTCATGGGAACGGAAGAACTGGAGCTGCTTCCGCTGGTAAAGACCTCGGAACAGGGCAAGTGGACAGCTAAGTATACAACAACGAAACCGGCTGACGGCTGGCAAAATGCCGATTTTAATGATGCTGCATGGAAAGAAGGCGAGGGCGCTTTCGGTACTATGGAAAATGAAAGTACAGCCAAAACCCAATGGGGAGAAGAGTATATCTGGATACGCCGTAAAGCGGATATTAAAGACAACCTGCAAGGTAAAAATGTATATCTGGAATATTCTCACGACGATGACGCCATCATCTATGTGAATGGCGTGAAGGTGGTGGATACCGGTAACTCGGCTAAAAAACACATGCTTGCCAAACTGCCGGAAGAGGCTGTGGCCGCACTGAAACAGGGAGAGAACCTGATTGCAATTTACTGTAACAACCGTGTTGCCAACGGTCTGATCGATTGCGGTCTGTTGGTAGAGAAGGACAATACACAGAACTTTACTCAGACAGCCGTGCAGAAATCAGCAGATGTGCAGGCAATGCAGACCAATTACGAATTTACTTGTGGACCGGTGGATCTGAAACTTATCTTCACTTCACCTCTCTTTATGGACAATCTCGATTTGATGGCTCGTCCGGTGAACTACCTTACATATGAAGTAGCTTCGAATGATGGAAAAACACATAACGTAGAACTTTATTTTGAAGCCGGTCCGCAGTGGGCACTCGACCAACCTCATCAAGAAGCCGTAGCCGAAAGCTTTACCGAAGGTGATTTGGTATACCTCAAGACAGGAAGCCGCAATCAGGAAATATTGGGTAAAAAAGGCGATGATGTCCGCATTGACTGGGGATATTTCTATCTGGCTGCTGACAAGGAAAACAGCACTTGTGCAACCGGAGATGGAAAAACACTGAGAAAGAGCTTCATCGACGGACAACTGACTTCATCGAAAACCGATGGAAGTGATAAGTTGGCATTGGTTCGCTCACTGGGTGAAACGAAGAAAGCAGAAGGACATCTGCTCCTGGGATACGATGATTTATATTCTGTTCAGTATTTTGGTGAGAACCTCCGTCCGTACTGGAATCGTACCGGAACCGAAACCATTCTGTCACAGTTTGCAAAAGCCGATAAAGAGTACGATGCATTGATGGATAAATGTGCCGCATTCGATGCCAATCTGATGAAAGAAGCCACCGAGGCCGGTGGGCGTAAATATGCCGAGCTCTGTGCGCTGGCTTATCGCCAGGCTATCGCTGCCCATAAGTTGGTGGAAGCTCCGAACAAGGACCTGCTGTTCCTTTCAAAAGAAAACTTCAGCAATGGTTCAATCGGTACGGTAGACATCACTTATCCTTCTTCTCCTTTGTTCCTTATGTACAATCCGGAATTGGCAAAAGGTTTGATGAACCACATCTTCTATTATAGCGAAAGTGGAAAATGGAACAAGCCGTTTGCCGCACATGATGTAGGTACTTATCCGTTGGCTAACGGTCAGACATACGGTGGCGATATGCCGGTAGAAGAATCGGGAAATATATTGGTACTGACTGCTGCTGTCGCTGCTGTTGAGGGGAATGCCGACTATGCTCAGAAACATTGGGATGTACTGACCACCTGGACGGATTATCTGGCAGAATACGGTCTGGATCCGGATACCCAGTTGTGTACAGACGACTTTGCCGGACACTTTGCACACAACGCCAACCTGTCTATCAAAGCCATTCTGGGTGTAGCATCTTATGGCTACCTGGCTGATAAGTTGGGCAAGAAAGAAGTGGCTGAGAAATATACACAGAAAGCCAAAGAAATGGCTGCCGAATGGGTGAAGATGGCAGATGACGGTGATCACTACCGCCTGACCTTTGACAAGCCCGGAACTTGGAGCCAGAAGTACAATCTGGTATGGGATAAACTGATGAATCTGCAGATATTCCCTGAAACAGTTGCACAGAAAGAGATAGCTTACTATCTTGGCAAGCAGAACAGATATGGATTGCCGCTGGATAACCGTGAAACTTATACCAAGACCGACTGGATTATGTGGACTGCTACACTGGCACCGGATAAAGCCACATTCGAGAAGTTTATCGACCCGGTTTACCTGTTCATGAACGAGACTACCGACCGTGTACCGATGTCTGACTGGGTATTTACCGATCGTCCCAACCAGAGAGGTTTCCAGGCTCGTTCGGTAGTAGGCGGATACTATATCAAGATGCTTGAGAAGAAGTTGAAAAAATAAGATTCTGTCGCAGGTTACACGGATTTTCACAGGTTAATCATTTTTCCCATTGATATTGAAGATTAAAGAATCTGTGTTAATCCGCGTAATCTGTGGCGAATTTAAAACCATTATTATCATGAAGAAATTAGCGCTATTACTTGTTGGCGTACTGGGTACTGCTCTTTGTACTTTTGCAAAGAACACAACAGAGCCGGTGGACTATGTGAGTCCGTTGGTTGGTACCCAGTCAAAACATGCTTTGTCTACCGGAAATACATATCCGGCTATTGCCATGCCTTGGGGGATGAACTTCTGGGTGGCACAAACCGGAAAAATGGGTGACGGATGGGCTTATACGTATGATGCTGATAAAATCAGAGGGTTTAAACAGACTCACCAGCCCAGCCCGTGGATTAATGACTACGGGCAGTTTGCCATTATGCCTGTTACGGGAAAGGTGGTATTCGATCAGGATCAGCGCGCAAGCTGGTTCTCGCATAAAGCTGAGGTTGCCAAACCGTATTATTATAAAGTATATCTGGCCGATCATGATGTAACTACCGAGATTGCTCCGACCAGCCGTGCGGCTATGTTCCGTTTCACTTTCCCTGAAAGCAATGACTCTTATGTGGTGGTAGATGCTTTCGACAACGGTTCGTATGTGAAAGTGATTCCGGAAGAGAACAAAATCATCGGATACACGACCAAGAACAGTGGAGGTGTACCCGAGAACTTTAAAAATTACTTTGTACTGGTTTTCGATAAACCGTTCACTTTCACTGCAGCAGTAACCAACGGTAATATCCGTCCGGGTGAATTGGAATCGAAAGATAAACATGCCGGTGGTATTATCGGTTTCTCCACCCGTCGTGGAGAAACGGTAAACGTGCGTGTCGCTTCCTCCTTCATCAGTCCCGAACAGGCTGAACAGAACCTGAAAGAACTGGGCAAAGACAATCTGGAAGCTGTTGCTGCCAAAGGACGCCAGGAGTGGAACAAGGTGCTGGGACGCATTGAGGTGGAAGACGATAATATGGATCATCTCCGCACGTTCTATTCTTGTCTGTATCGTTCGGTACTCTTCCCGAGAAGTTTTTATGAACTGGATGCCAAAGGAAGCCCGGTACATTACAGCCCCTACAATGGGAAAGTCTTGCCGGGTTATATGTTTACCGATACCGGTTTCTGGGATACTTTCCGTTGCCTGTTCCCGTTCCTCAACCTGATGTATCCTTCGATGAACGAAAAGATGCAAGAAGGATTGGTGAATACTTATAAAGAGAGTGGATTTCTTCCCGAATGGGCAAGCCCGGGTCACAGAGGCTGTATGGTAGGAAACAATTCCGCTTCGGTAGTGGCCGATGCCTATCTGAAAGGTCTGAAAGGATACGAGATAGAAACCCTCTGGGAGGCAGTGAAGCACGGTGCGAATGCAGTTCATCCGCAGGTTTCCTCTACCGGACGTCTCGGTTACGAGTATTACAATAAACTGGGTTACGTACCCTACAATGTAGGTATTAACGAGAATGCCGCCCGTACGCTGGAATATGCTTATGATGACTGGTGTATCTATCAACTGGGCCGGGCGCTGAATAAGCCCGAAGAAGAGATAGCCGTCTATGCACAGCGTGCCATGAACTATAAGAACCTGTACGATAAAGAACATAAGCTGATGCGTGGCAAGAATAAGGACGGACAATTCCAGTCACCATTCAACCCGCTGAAGTGGGGTGACGCTTTCACCGAAGGAAACAGCTGGCACTATACCTGGTCCGTATTCCATGATCCTCAGGGACTGATCGATCTGATGGGCGGACAGCAAGGATTCAACCAAATGATGGACTCGGTGTTTATCCTGCCTCCTGTATTTGATGACAGCTATTACGGTGGTGTGATTCATGAGATCCGTGAAATGCAGATCATGAATATGGGACAGTATGCCCACGGTAACCAGCCTATCCAGCATATGCTTTATCTGTACAATTACTCGGGACAACCGTGGAAAGCGCAGCATTGGATTCGTGAGGTGATGGATAAACTTTATACACCCAATCCTGACGGTTATTGCGGCGACGAAGACAACGGGCAGACATCGGCCTGGTATGTGTTCTCTGCAATGGGATTCTATCCTGTATGTCCGGGAACGGATCAGTACGTGATGGGTACACCGTACTTCAAGCAGATGAAACTGCATCTCGAAAATGGCAAGACGGTGGTAATCAGTGCACCGGGTAATAGTAATGAAAACCGTTACATCGCGTCGATGACTGTAAATGGTAAGTCGTTAACCCGCAATTACCTGACACATAAAGAACTGATGAACGGTGCGAAGATCACGATGAAAATGTCGTCTACTCCCAACAAACAGCGCGGAGTGCGTGAATCGGATTTTCCATATTCGTTTTCTAAAGAAGTTCGTTGAGGCTGCAAAAAAGATAACTTATATAAACCAATCAAGATTATGCCAGGAAAAAACTCAAAGAAAATGATCGGGGCATGTGTCGTAACTGCGGCATTGCTCTGTGTACCTTCGGTTCTGAAGGCAGAAGGTATGTTGTCACATTATACTTGTGTGGCAGATGCTATTCAGAAAGACAACCGTCCGGAACCGGCTAAACGTCTGTTCCGTTCACAGGCAGTAGAAAATGAAATTATCCGCGTACAGAAGCTGTTGCGTAATTCGAAGTTGGCCTGGATGTTTACCAACTGTTTTCCGAATACGCTGGATACCACCGTACACTTTCGTATGGGCAAGGACGGCAAACCCGATACTTTTGTTTATACCGGAGATATTCATGCCATGTGGCTTCGCGACTCGGGCGCCCAGGTATGGCCTTATGTACAGCTCGCCAACTCCGATCCGGAGTTGAAAAAAATGCTTGCCGGAGTGATCAACCGCCAATTCAAGTGTATCAATATCGATCCGTATGCCAATGCGTTCAATGACGGTCCTAAAGGCGGCGAATGGATGAGTGACCTGACGGACATGAAGCCTGAACTGCATGAACGTAAATGGGAAATCGACTCACTCTGCTATCCCTTGCGTCTGGCTTATCAGTACTGGAAGACAACAGGTGATGCCAGTATCTTCGATGAAGAATGGATACAGGCGATTACCAATGTATTGCGTACTTTTAAAGAACAACAGCGTAAAGACGGTGTAGGCCCGTATAAGTTCCAGCGTAAGACAGAGCGTGCACTCGACACGGTGACTAACGACGGACTGGGTAACCCGGTGAAACCTGTCGGACTGATTGTTTCTACTTTCCGTCCTTCGGATGATGCTACTACACTGCAATATCTGGTTCCTTCGAATTTCTTTGCCGTGTCTTCGCTTCGTAAGGCAGCCGAGATTCTGACAACGGTAAATAAAAAGACCGCTTTGGCCAACGAATGTAAGGCTTTGGCAGATGAAGTGGAGACAGCCTTGAAAAAATATGCTGTTTACAATCATCCCAAATACGGAAAGATCTATGCTTTCGAGGTAGACGGTTTTGGCAACCATATGCTGATGGACGATGCAAACGTTCCGAGTTTGCTGGCTATGCCTTATCTGGGCGATGTTTCAGTGGACGATCCGATTTATCAGAATACCCGTCGCTTTGTGTGGAGCCTCGACAATCCTTACTTCTTTAAAGGTAAGGCAGGCGAAGGCATTGGCGGACCGCATATCGGTTACGATATGGTATGGCCTATGAGTATCATGATGAAGGCTTTCACCAGCAAAGACGATGCAGAAATCAAGTCGTGCATTAAAATGCTGATGAATACGGATGCGGGTACAGGCTTTATGCACGAATCGTTCCACAAAGACAATCCGGAGAAATTTACCCGTGCCTGGTTTGCGTGGCAGAACACTTTGTTCGGCGAATTGATCCTGAAACTGGTGAACGAAGGTAAAGTGGATATGCTGAATAGTATACAATAAGGATATAACGAAACAGAAAAGAATACGATTCACCACAGATTACGCGGATTACCACAGAATTTTTGATATAAAGTCTCAATAGGACAATTTATTAATCTGTGGAAATCTGTGTAATCTGTGGTGAACTCAAAACAGTTTAATCATGAAGAAATTAGCTGTATGGGCACTTGGTGCCCTCTTTGTAGCCGGTTGTGCAAAGACAGAACAGACTACTACGGATTCCGGTTTGGTGAAGAGTAACTTCCGGACTGAAGTGAACGGAAAGAAAACCGATTTATACGTACTCCGGAATCAGAACAACATGGAGGTTTGCGTCACTAACTTTGGCGGACGCATCGTTTCGGTGATGGTTCCCGGTAAAGACGGGGTGATGCGTGATGTGGTACTTGGCTTCGATTCCATTCAGGATTATATCAGCAAACCTTCGGATTTTGGTGCGAGCATAGGCCGTTATGCCAATCGCATCAATCAGGGAAAGTTTACGCTGGATGGTGTTGAATACCAGTTGCCGCGCAATAACTACGGACATTGCCTGCATGGTGGTCCGAAGGGATACCAGTATCAGGTATATGATGCTCTTCAGACCGGTCCTCAGGAACTTGAACTGACCTATCGCTCAAAAGACGGTGAGGAAGGTTTCCCCGGTAACATTACTTGCAAAGTAATCATGAAACTGACAGACGATAATGCGATTGATATTCAGTATGAAGCCGAAACTGACAAACCGACTATCGTCAACATGACCAACCACTCTTATTTCAATCTGGATGGTGATGCCGGCAGCAACGCAGATCATCTGCTGACTATCGACGCCGATTCTTACACTCCGGTGGACAGCACCTTTATGACTACAGGTGAGATTGTGACAGTGGAAGGTACTCCGATGGACTTCCGCACACCGACTCCGGTTGGTGCACGTATCAACGATTTTGATTTTGTTCAGTTGAAGAATGGCAATGGCTACGATCATAACTGGGTGCTGAATGCCAAGGGAGATATTACCCGGAAAGCCGCAACTCTCGAATCGCCCAAGACAGGTATCGTACTCGATGTATATACCAACGAACCGGGTATTCAGGTGTATGCCGGCAACTTCCTCGATGGTTCGCTGACCGGAAAGAAAGGCATTACTTATAATCAACGTGCTTCTGTCTGTCTGGAGACTCAGAAATATCCCGATACACCGAACAAGCCCGAATGGCCTTCGGCTGTGTTGCGCCCGGGTGAGAAATATAACAGTCATTGTATATTCAAGTTCTCGGTTGACAACGGCAAATAATCACAAGCGTTTTTAGTTGTATTGGCATAAGGAACATAGGATCCGACAGGTTTGATTCTATATCCTTATGCCTTTTTTAATTTCTTATGTTCATACCATAACACATACACAAACGATAATTTCCCCAAAAACTCAAATAGAATACGCTTATGTTTATAGATACTTTGAAGAGAATTCCTTATCGTTCTTTAGGATTTATCCTATTGGCGACTTTTACTTTACCGGCTGCTACTGCACATAGTCAACGGACTTGGCAGACGGGTGACCGGGTTCCTTTTCTCCGTTTCGGTTTTGATGAGTGCGAAGGCAATACGGCCCGTAACAGCGGAAGTGGCGGACAGAAATATGATGCCCGGATAAACGGAGGTACGGTAGAGTGGGTACACGGATTGCAAGAGGGAGCGGCGAGACTCGGCAATAAAGGACACTTCAGATTGCCGGACGGTGTGTTGGCGCAGGTGAAAGATTTCACCTTGTCCGTCTGGGTATATCTGAACGAACAGTCTGCCAACCAGACGGTGTGTACGTTTGCCAATGGAACCGACAGTTATCTGATTCTGACAACCCAAAGAGGTAATGAAGAAAACGGTGTTTCTTTGGTCATGACTAAGACTCTGAAGAGTGAAGACCATGCTGAAAAAGAGGAACGCATCGCATATACCCGCCAGAAAGATAAACTGTCGGCTGATGCATGGCATCATCTGGCTTTCACGCTGAAGGGAAGTGTCGGTACTCTTTATGTAGACGGAGTGAAAGCGGAAGTAAAGACTGACTTTACCGTGAACCCTTCGTCATTGGGAAATACAACCGATAATTATATCGGCAGGCCGACTTGGCCTGATCCTTATCTGAATGGGATGATTGACGATTTCAGGTTATATGACTGTGCTCTGACAGACCAACAGGTATACGACCTGGCATCGGTAGCAGACGATCAGTTGGCACGGGAAGACAGAGATAAACTTTCATTGGGTGATTTGTCGGCAGTTACGTCTGATCTCGTACTACCTTCGTCCGGGAAAAGCGGGAGTGTCATTTCATGGAGTTCGGCTCAGGAACAATATATAAGCAACGATGGGAAGATTCGTCGTCCCGATGCGGGAACCGGTGATAGAGCGGTAACCCTGACAGCCACTGTCCGGAAAGGGAAAGCGACTTTGACTAAGGACTTTGTAGTAACCATCCGGGATATCGGAGTAGAACCGGAGGATGTGAATGTGTTTGCAATGCAGACCGGGAATCCTACCGTACCTGCGTATCTGGCAGACGCATCTTTTTATTATGATGAAAGGACAAAGACTTTTTACGCGTTCGGAACCAATGACGGGGCGGGTGGTGAGAATGTATATCCGGCCCAGATGTGGTATTCCAAAGATTGCAAGGAATGGAAGAATAAGGTGATTGCTTTCCCGAAGTCGTGGACAGACTATGCCGGGACTTTGTATGTATGGGCTCCGAGCATTGAGTACAATCCGGATACAAAGAAATATTATCTGATGTATAGCATTGCCTCGCATACCTTTGTCGGGATGGCGGACGACTTACTGGGACCGTGGGAAGATGCCAACGGAGCGGCTCCCGGAAAGATGCTCTTTAAGGGATATGACGGGCAGTTCTTTGTGGACGATGACCGGACGATGTATATTGTGACCGATTCCTGGCATTTTAAGATTATGAAATTGAGGTTTGATGAGGCGGGTAAAATCTATATCGATAACAGTGATCCGGCATTTACCGGAACTGACTCCAACGAATTTATCGGCACATACCACTACACGCAGATAGAAGAGATCAAGAATGCCTTTGAGGCTTCGTTTATCTATAAAAGAAACAACCGGTACTATTTGATGTGGTCGTTTAACGGCAGCGAAAATTATAATGTCAGATACGCCGTGGCTGATAAGATCACCGGACCTTACCGGGAAATTGACCAATCTATGACCTTTCCGATATTGCAGCGTGACGATGCCAACCGGATTTTAGGACCGGGGCATCATTCGATGTTCGATTACGGAGGACGCACATTCATTGCTTATCACCGCCAGCACTACCCGTTTGTGGACAGTAAGCGGCAGACTTGCATCGACGAGGTTTTCTTTCATGAAGATGGAAGCATATGCATGATAAAACCGACCCATCAGGGAGTGACTGTTGCTCCGGATGTCCCGGCCGATCATCGTACGAACCTTGCTTTGGGGAAGCAGACCAAAACTTCGTCGGCAAGGGTGTATGATGGTTCGGAGTTTACTCCCCGCTATCGTACGCATGGCATTTCATTCTGTTATGCCGGCAACTTTGCCGTGGACGAGAATTACGGAACCCATTGGGATCCGGGAGCAGGTGTCCGTAATCCTTGGCTGATTGTCGATTTGGGGAGTGACTGCAAGGTGGATGAAGTAGAGACAACCTTTGAGTTCACCAGCCGTACGTACAAGTACAAGCTCGAATATCTGCCGCAGAAAGAAGCCGGAACCCTGGATGCTGCGTCAGACAGCCGTGAATGGAAGATTTTTGCAGACCGTAGTACGGATGGAGCGAAGCAGTCTCCGGTAACGGATGTGAAGCCGGGCAAGTCCGCGGTGAAAGCAAGATTTATCCGCCTGACTATACTGGAAGGTGTAGACATTCCTTTGAGAGCAGACGGGCTGGATATGAAGAATGCGGAGAATGGATGGAGTGTTTTTGAATTGAAAGTTTTTGGAGAAAGTCGTGCAGACGATCTGGGTCGTACCTTTGAAGCGGAAAGTTTCCATAACCTTTACGGGGTGACTCTTGAAAGTAATGAGGCCAATGACGGATTTGTTATCGGTGGAATCAGTAATAATGATTATCTTCTTTACCGGAATGTGCATTTCGGCCAAGGAGCCGGTACATTTACGGCCAAAGTAGCTTCCGGTACCGAAAGCGGGAAGATAGAAATCTATTTGGACTCTTTGGCAGGCAAGCCCATCGGTGTACTGGAAGTAGGTAACACGGGAGGAGAACAATCCTGGGAAGTTGAGACAATATCTCTTGACCGGCTTGCGAAGGGGTATCACGAAAAACTGTATCTGCTTTTTAAAGGTAAGATTGATACCGATAACCTGTTGAAGTTAGACTGGTTTCAGTTTAATAAGCGCCGAAGAAAATAGTCGGTTGGCTTAATACTGATCAGAAACGAATACGATTCACCACAGAGGACACAGAGTTTTAATCTCTTGTTTATTAAGATGTTTAAGAGAAAGATATTCTCTGTGTTCTCTGTGTCCTCCGTGGTGAATTAAACTCAAAACCCTTACAGTTATGAAAAAGAAAATGATTATTGGCGGGACAATGTTGCTGGGATTACTGATTACGTTTTGTTCGTATACAGGAGTTACTGAAAAGCCGGAGATCCCCGAAGTGAAAGCTATGGGAGAGGCGGTTCCATTGGGTGATCCATTCATTCTGTTGCACGACGGCGTTTATTATGCCTATGGAACGCATGCGGCAGATGGCATTGAAGTCTATATTTCAAAGGACTTGAAGCGGTGGAAACTGCATGGGCTGGCACTGAATAAAGAAGATGTGTGGGCGGATAGCCGCTTCTGGGCACCTGAGATTTATGAGATCCATGGTAAGTTTTATATGTATTATACGGCGGATGAACACATCTGCGTAGCGATTTCCGATTCACCCGTAGGACCGTTCAGACAGAAGGAAAAGAAACCAATGATAGCTGACGAGAAAATGATCGACAGTTCGTTGTTTATTGATGATGACGGGAAGCCGTATCTTTTCTTTGTCCGGTTCAACGATGGCAACAACGTGTGGGTAGCCGAACTGGAAAATGATTATATGACGATCAAAGCAGAAACCATGCGTCCTTGCGTTCATGTGTCCCAAGCATGGGAAGAAGTCTGGCCCCGGGTCAACGAGGGCTCTTATGTGCTTAAACACAAGGGGCTGTATTATATGACCTATTCCGGCAATAGCTTTGAAAGTCCGTTCTATGGGGTAGGCTGTGCTACGGCAACCGATATAATGGGCGAATGGACCAAATATGATGAAAACCCTATTTTGCAGAACCCCGGTACTTTGCAGGGTGTAGGGCATAGCGCTATGTTCAAAGATAAAGAGGGTAAACTTCGTATCGTTTATCATGCACATAAGGATAAAGAGCATATTCATCCGCGTGGAATGTATATTGGTTCTGTCAGCTTTCAAAAGGTGAATGGTGTGGACCGTATGCGCATTAGCAAAGATTATATTACTGCAGAGCTGGTAAAGTAAAGCAGAGAGAGTGATTTGATAATATGATCCTGTTCTCCTGTATCAGCTTTCAAAAAGTAACTGAAATGCTTTTTCTGATAACTGCCTCTTCCTTTCTTTCTGTTCAACCGGAAGGATAGGAGGGCGATAGTCGGGGTGAATGCAATGAAAAGCCGGGCTTTTTGGACTCTGAAGCCGGCATTTCCCGGAAAAGAAGTAAGCATCCGGTACAAAAGAAGTAAATATTTACTCTAAAAGAAGTAAGCAATTTCCGAAAATGCTTACTTCTTTTTTGAAAATCTCCTAATGTTTTGCCCGATTACATATATTGTTCCGGAATAGAGAGATTATTTTCCTCCTTTCTTTTCTGGTTGACAAGTACAGGAGATCCCTCTCTGACTTTCTAAAAGCACTTTCTTTTTACGAAAAACAAACATGAGTGCTCTTAGTTCCCCCTTTGGGCATTCATTGTGTTGTGAAAACGTCCGGATTCCTACAATATGATAAACAGAAAAATGAAATGGAGACGATTTTTAGTACGAACCTGGCTAATGTACTGAAATAATCGAACCTGAGAAGGGCTGTTTAGCAAACTGTCAAAAAGCTATATGGCATGTTTCTTTTGATGCCGAACTAATTTATAAAGGAGCAGATTTCATTTGTTTCTTTCGTAATTCTGATTTGAGGTTGTTATCTTTGTTGCGATAACTTTAAAGGGCAGTATTAAGAAAACATACATTCTTCATTTTAGACGCGATTATGGTTAAACTCTTATTGATATGTCTGGCAGCGATAGTGATGATCTCTTGCGGATCGGAGCAGGAAAAGTTAACTGTGTATATTTCCGATACGTGTACGGATACTCTTCAACACGAAATCTTCTTGTCGGAAGAAGAAGGACTGAATATTTTCTATGATTTGTGTGTAACTGATTCTTTTTGTGCTTTTTTGGACGCACGTAATGATACATTATTAAAGATCTTCACAGCTACAGTTCCTCCTGCTTTTGCCGGATTGGGGATGAAAGGAGAGGGGCCGGATGATTTTCTTTTTCCTTTTTTTGAGAAGTCGATAGGCAGGGGAGGCAAGGGAAAGCTATCGTTCATTGAATTGAATAGTTGGAATAAAAAGACTGTTTCGATTCATTCGGCAGCATCTCCCGGTCCTGTCGCTGTTTCTGTTGTTGAGGCACAACAATTGCCAGAGATGCCTGTAGTCAGGGATTATAATGAAACAGACTCTTGTGTATATGGCATTGATGTAGATATGCAGCATGGTTTGTTTTTCATTTATGATAAGCATACTGCCCGGGTTAAGACAGTGGATTATCATCGTGATATTAAGTCCGGATATCCGGAAGGACATTTATCTTATCTATACGAGAGCTGTTTAATGGTAAATCAAGATGCAAAGGCAACTTGTACGGGATTGCTGAACCTGAACTCTCTCTGTTTTTATGATTTAAAAGGAAATCTGATGAAAGAAATAGTGATAGGGAAAGAGCTGAAATACCCGGACTATGATCCTGAGTTTCTTGATTTTCCGAATGCACCTAAATATTTCATTTCTCTTTGTGGCACCCCCAATTATCTTTATGCCCTTTATAACGGTTTCCCAGGTACTTCGGGTAAATCAAAGATTATGGTCTTTACCTGGCAAGGTGCTCCGGTTGCCATTTATCACACAGATGTAAAATTGGAGAAAATTGCTGTTGATCCATCCGGCAGATATGTATTGGGACTGAATATAACGGAAGAGGGAGGGAGTGATGTGTTGAAGTTTGACCTTCCTCTTAATGAAGTTTAACTCTGTTAGGTGCTTATATTCAGCACTATCCTTTAACTTTGCCTGAAACATAAAACCACATGACTATGAAGACTTTTTATTCCGTCTTTTATTTATGCTTCTTGCTCTGCCTGCCTTTTTCCGTAGTGGGATGTTCGGAAGATAATGAACCATCCGGGGAGATTGAAATAAACCAGCTGCCAGGTACTGCGCAGTTCTTTTTATCTAATTATTTTCCGGGACAATCTCCGGAGAAGATAGAAAGAACGATGACCGGGCAGGAGGACGATCAGTTGCTCTACCGGGTTGCTTTTCCCGATGAGGTAAAAGTGGAATTTAATGAAAATGGAGGATGGAAGAGTCTGATGGTTCCAAATCAAAACTTGCCCGAATCACTTCAATCCCTTTTTGGAGAAGTCATCGCATATGTAAAACAACACTTCTCTAATGATCCGTTTGTCGGTGTGGAGAACACCTGTTACGGAGAATGTGTGTTATTGAACAGTGGCAAGAAAGTAGCATTCTACTACGACCAGACCTGTGTCGGGTATGAAATGGATATAAAAGGTGAATCTTCATTGCCGCAATCGGTGCGGGAGTTTACTGAAAAATACTTTCCGGATGGAACCTTTGAGGCTGTGATTGAACATATACCTGACGGGGAGTTTCCTGCCGGTTATACTTTCTGGTTGGAGAACGGATTTAAATGCGTGCTTGATGATCGTGGAGAGTGGACGGAAGTGAATGGAGGAACCGAACTGTTGCCGACTTCGATTCTGGAAACATTACCTGCGAAAGTGACGGAAGATTTGCACCGGAACTATTCGAATGCACAAGTCACCTTCATTCGTCTGGAGGGTACCCGTTATACAATTCAGGTCAGCAAGACTGTGTATGTGACTATCGATCCCGAGAGTAAACCGATAGTGGTACCTCTGATGCAGGCACAGGCACTTGCAGAAGAGTATTTCGGTAAGCAGAGTTCCATCTCTATCAGTCATCCGCTGCATTCGGATGTGCTCAACTTTACCGTCCGCCTGCCGAACGGCTTTAATATGCTTGTTAACGAAGATGCCAGTGAATGGATTAATATAGACGGAAACGGATTTGCGTTTCCGGAGAAGCTCGTGGCATCGTTGCCGGAAAAGATTACCGATTATGTTTCGGGATATTCGAATTCTGAAATCACACGGGTAGACCGTTCGGTGGCAGCTTCCTATTTGGTGGAACTAACCAACGGAGACGGATTGATGTTCGACTCACAGGGAGATTTTCTTGGGAAAGAAAAGATAGAGTTGGGCGCCTCAGAGAAGGTGTACAGGTATATGCGTTATCATTATCCCAATGACCTGGATATGTATCTCGGCTCTTACAGCATAGAGGGTTGGGTATACAAACTGAGTGACGGTTCGCAAGTCAGATTCGACCGGAACGGTAATTTTGTGGAGATCATCTCATTAAAGTGAGTGCCGGATATTCAGTTCCCAGGGGTTCTCTATGGTTTTTATCTCTTTCTGCGTAAGAAGTGAAGCCATGGTTTGCCCCATTTGCTTGAAGTCGGTGGATAAAGTAGTGATACCTCCGGCCAGTATCTCTTTCAGCGGAGTGTCGTTGTAAGAGATGATACCGAAGTCTTTTCCGGGAACAAACTGCTGTAGTTGCGCCTGTTTAAGCAGATCTACCAAATCCCGGTCGTTGACAGTCATAAATATTTCCCCTTTCTTGATCATCCGGTCCCTTACGGAGTCGGTATATTCGTGTGTAAACTGATGTTCCTCACAGAAAGTACAGAGGCCGTTGTATCGTTCGATAGGCTCTTTCTCTTCCTTCTGGACCATGATGATGTGGTCGTACTTTTTCAGGTGCGGGAGTCCGTGTACCAAAGCTTCGTAAGTGTCTTTCTCGAAATTCTGTGCAACGGAGGAGTATTTGCCTGCCAGTTCCGGGTGAAAGTGGTCGAGTAGGAAGACCCGTCCGGATAGGCTCTCCAATAGTGGGGCTATGTTGGTGAACTTGCCCGGCATCAGGATATATGTGGTGTATTTATAGTTGGCTTCATTGATGAGCGTCTCGAAGACTTTGCGGTTATAGTTGTGAAAATAGAGATCTACGTTTGCGGTCTTTTTGATGGAAGACATGAATGAATTGTAAAGATCTTCCTTGAACTCGTTGAATTCGTTGAAAAGGAGGAATACATTTAGCTTTTGCGCAATTCGGGTTGTTGCTATGTAATAACCTACACCCGGGGTGGAATCGATAATTCCTTTTGATTTAAGCTCGCTCAAACCTGCGAATACCGTATCTCTGGATAGATTATAGTTCTTTCTGAATTCATTGATAGAGAGAATCCAGTCTCCTTTTTTATAACTACCATTGTTGATGCCGTCTATAACGTGATTTACTACTTGTTTGTATTTTGATTCATTCCTTTTCATATTCTTGTTTTTGGTGCTGCAAAGATAGGATAAAAAACGTAAAAGGCTATGGATATTCTCCGGATATAGTATATGTTTTGTAACATAATAAAAATACAGACCAGTTCGTATCAGTTTTGATGGCTTTCATTATCTTTGCACTGTTGCTTGGATCATAAGATTCATAAGCAAGAAAGAAAGACGGGAAAACAACAAACTATAAATAAAACAATGAGAACGTACAGATTTATGTTTCCGGTGTTGCTTGCAATGACTGCGACCGGAAGTTTGACGGCAAAGTCGTCTGATAAAGGAGGTTCCGGCATTCAGTTTCCGGAAGTAAGCCAGGTGAAAATAGAAGATGCATTTTGGAAACCCAAATTGGATCTTTGGCAGAAGGTGACGGTGAATGATGTCTTTGACAAGTTTGAAGGGAAGCATCTGGAACATCCGGGAAAATTCTGTAATACGTTTGAGAACTTTGACCGTGTGGCAAAGGGCGAGCGAAATATCGGTCAGCATGCAGGTGCTCCCTGGTTTGACGGACTTGTTTACGAAACAATCCGTGGGGTGGCAGACTTGATGGCAAGACAGTCGGATGTTGCTTTGGAGAAACGTGTCGACGGATATATCGACCGAATAGCTAAGGCACAGGCATCGGAGCCCAATGGTTATATCGATACTTATACTCAACTGATGGAAGCTGACCATCAGTGGGGAGAACGGGGAGGAATGCTTCGTTGGCAACACGATGTGTACAATGCCGGTATGCTGGTGGAAGCAGGGATACATTATTATAATGCAACCGGAAAAACGAAGTTGCTGGAAGTGGCAACCCGCTGTGCCAATCTGATGGCTGGATACATGGGGGCTTTCCCTAAAAAGAATGTGGTTCCGGCCCATTCCGGTCCGGAAGAGGCTTTGGTGAAACTTTATATCATTTATAAAAACAATCCGGAACTGAAAAAGCAAATCAATGTCCCGGTTGCTGAGCAGGACTATCTCAAATTGGCCGAATTCTGGATCGAAGGCAGAGGACATCACTGTGGATTCCCTTTGTGGGGTACATGGGGTAATCCGTCTGCCGAACAATGGATACGTGACCGGAAATATGAAGCTCCCGAATTCGGGAATCATACCCGTCCGTCATGGGGGGACTATGCGCAAGATTCCATTCCGCTTTTCGAACAGAAGACTATTGAAGGACATGCCGTTCGTGCTACTTTGTTTGCTACCGGAGCAACGGCTGCCGCACTTGAGAATCATTCACCGGAATATATTGCTGCCGTTAGTCGTTTATGGGATAATATGATTGGAAAGCGTATGTTCATCACCGGCGGAGTAGGTGCTGTTCACTTTGACGAGAAGTTCGGACCCGATTACTTTCTGCCTACAGATGCTTATCTGGAAACTTGTGCTGCTGTCGGTGCCGGTTTCTTCAGTCAAAGAATGAACGAGCTGACAGGTGATGCCAAGTATATGGACGAATTGGAACGCACCTTATATAATAACGTCCTGACAGGTATTTCTCTTTCCGGCACACAATACACTTACCAGAATCCGCTGAACTCTGCTAAGCATGCCCGTTGGAGCTGGCACGATTGTCCTTGTTGTCCGCCAATGTTCCTTAAGATGATGTCTGCAATGCCCGGATTTATCTACTCGCAGAAGGGAAGTGACGTTTATGTGAACCTTTTTGTTGGTAGCGAAACGGAAATGACTCTGGCGGATCGGAACCGGGTACGTTTGACGCAAAAGACCGGTTATCCGTGGGAGGGTGTTGTCACCATGACCGTTGAACCCGAAAAAGAGAAGACTTTTATATTGAAAGTGCGTATCCCGGGATGGGCGCAAGGTGTGGAGAATCCTTATGGCCTGTATCGTTCGGAGGTACGGTCTGCCGTAAGCCTGAAGGTAAACGGTAAGTCGGTTCCACTAAAAATATTCAAAGGATATGCCGAAATTCAACGGAAATGGAAAAAGGGGGATCAAGTTGAGCTGACACTACCCGTTCAGCCGCGTTTGGTGACAGCCAATGAAGCAGTGGCGGATTTACAGGACAAAGTAGCCATTGCCGCCGGTCCCTTTGTATATTGTCTGGAAGGATGTGATAATGAAGGTTTGGCTGATTTGAAGGTTGATATGCGTTCTCCCCTGTCGATCACTTTTGAAAAGGGATTATTGAATGGAATCAATGTAATTAAAGGTCAGGCATTGGATAAGACAGGAAAGAAAGTACCGGTTACGGCTATTCCTTATTATGCTTTGGGCAATCGCCAGGATAAGGGTTATGCGGTTTGGATTCCGGCAAGTAAATAATGCGAACGAACATAAACACAATTGTAAAATGAGGGTAAACTGTTTGTTAGCTCTGATATTGTCTGCTTCGGTAGTAGCGGCACAGGACGCTGTGATCCGGGTGGATGCGGGTAAGGTCGAGAATAAAATAACTCCTTATTTATATGGAGCTTGCATGGAAGATGTAAATCATGAGATTTATGGGGGAATTTATGATCAGCAGATTTTTGGCGAGAGCTTTGAGGAACCTGCCTCCATGGATAACTTTATCGGGTTTACCCGGTGCGAAGGGGTATGGAAGATGCAAGATGATCAACTTTCCGTATCGTCGCATCCGGGGGCGAAATTGGTTTATGATGATGCGGAGTTCTCTGACGGTAGGGTCGGAGTCGATATAAAATTTACCGATGACATTTCGTCTGCCAATAATGCGGGACTTTTGTTGCGCGTCGGTGAATACGGAGGTGGAGCGGATAATTTTGATGGATACGAAGTCAGCCTGTTTGCCGATGGCAAACGCGTGCTGTTAGGTAAGCATCTGCACAACTGGCAGGAACTGAAAACAGTTCCGGTAGATGTAGATCCGTCGCAATGGAATCGTATGGAAGTGAAGATGGAGAGTGATGAACTGGTGATTCTGCTGAACAGTCATGAAGTATTGCGTTTCGAAGATCATCTTACCACTTTACGTAATGGAAAGGTCGCTTTCCGCAATTGGGGTGCCGGTGCATCTTTCCGTAACCTGACCATCGGAGATGGTACTCCTGTCAAGCTGTTAACCCGATCGGCGCCACAGGTCAGTGGCATGTGGGATGCTTTTGCAGATCTGAATGCGGCCGCTTCATATAAACAGGTTGCGGACAAACCTTTTCATGGACACTATGCTCAGCAAGTAGAGTGTCTGGCAGGTATCGGTAAAGTGGGCATTGCCAACCGGAGCTTGAATCGCTGGGGGATCTCCGTACGTCAGGGTGAGAAGAAAACCGGTAGCCTTTATTTGAAAGGGAAGGCGGAAGTATGGGTAGCCCTTCAAAGCGTGGATGGTGAAAAAGAATATGCTGTACAGTGTATCCGTACCGAGTCCGGCGACTGGAAAAAGTATACATTTGAGTTGATTCCGGACAAGACCGATGAAAACGCACGCTTTGCCATTTATTTGAAAGGGAAAGGGCGTTTTCTGGTAGATATGGTCACTTTGATGAACGGTGCCGACCGGCAGTTTCGTGGGTTGCCGTTGCGTAATGATATCGGGCAGGCAATGGTGGATCAGGGGTTGCGTTTCCTGCGCTATGGAGGTACGATGGTTAATGCTCCCGAATACCGTTTTAAGAATATGATTGGTGATCGTGCATTGCGTCCGCCTTATAAAGGCCACTGGTATACTTATTCGACTAACGGTTTCGGTATCGAGGATTTCCTCCGCTTCTGCGAGAAGGCAGGGTTTATGCCTGCTTATGCAGTGAATGTAGAAGAGTCGGCGCAGGATATGGCGGACATGATTGAATACTTGAACGGGTCGGTAGATACGGAATGGGGGAAGAAGCGTGCCGCGAACGGGCATCCCGAACCTTACGGATTGAAGTATCTGGAGATTGGAAACGAAGAGGTCATCTGGGGGGATATCGAGGCAGACTATCAGCATTACATTGATCGTTTTAATGATATCTATGAAGCGGTTCATGCCAAAGATCCGGAGGTGCAATTTATTCATTCTGCCTGGTGGCGTCCCGAATCGCCTAACATGGAAAAAGTATTTAAAGCCCTTGACGGAAAAGCTGCTTATTGGGATTATCACCCTTGGACGGATGATCTCGGTAGCCGTGAGAACATAGACAGGGAGTTGACGGATATGAAGGCCAAGTTCTTGAAATGGAATCCGAATACAACGATGCGTTGTGCCATTTTTGAAGAAAATGGAAACCTGCATAACATTCAGCGTGCCATTGTACATGCTACCGTTCAGAATGTAGTTCGCCGCCATGGTGACTTCATCCTGACTACCTGTGCGGCCAATGCCCTTCAACCCTATCTGCAAAATGACAATGGTTGGGATCAGGGGCAGGTATTTTTCACACCGGGACAGGTTTGGGGAATGCCGACTTTCTATGCACAGCAGATGTCTGCTGCCCATCACCATCCGTTACGTTTGTGGAGTGAAGTGAAAGGAGAACTGGATGTGACAGCCACAACGAATGAAGCACGTGATGAAGTGATTCTGCATGTTGTGAACACTTCACCTGAGGTACGGCGGAGCCAGATAAACTTGTCCGGTTTCATTCCGGAGGGAAATATGGAAATATATACTTTGAGTGGAGAACTGAATGACGAAAATCTTCCCGATACGCCGACCCGGATTCTTCCGAAAGCTATCTGGATGCAGGCTGCCGGATCTGATTTTATTTATTCGTTTCCTGCTTACTCGTATACGATTGTCGTGCTTGGGAAGTAAGTTATCGTTATGGGAATTAACATTGTTAATGCCACTTCGGAAAGTTTTGCTGACAGATTGTAAACAACAAGTCTTTTGCATGTAAAAGATTTGTTGTTTACAATCAAAACACTTGTTTTAACAGATCGTTAAAACAAGTGTTCCTTCAATGTGATATAAACACTTATAACCTTCTATTTATCAGCCGGAACCTAATCAAAGGACCTTTGTTTCCTAAAGCCTCTGCCTGCATGGTTTCGAGTGATCTACTTGTCAGAATGACAAGTAGAATATAATTGATGAAAAGTTATGGAACCTTTTATGGTCTGAAAATAGCTGATGCATTGCACGAATTTGTTCCATCGGCCGACAGCACTACAGACGGAAGGGTCAGATTTCCAAGCCGTCCAGTATCTTCAGGTATAACTCCAATGCTTCTTCGATTTCTTTAATCATGATATATTCATCGGCTGTATGTGAACGCGAAGAACGGCCGGGACCCATTTTTACCGAAGGGAAAGACATTAACGCCTGATCAGAAAGGGTAGGGGAACCGAAAGGTATACGTCCCAGTTTTTTTGCTTTTTGTACAAACGGGTGACTCTCTTCGATACGTGAAGAGTTAAGGCGGAATGAGCGGGCTTCGGCTTTGCAGGAAATATGTTTTTGTATTTCGGCAAACAGTTCTTCATTGGAGTAAAGTTCGTTGCTTCGTACGTCCACTACGAAATTGCAACGGTCGGGGATGACATTGTGCTGTGTACCGGCATTGATCACCGTGACACTCATTTTGACAGGGCCCAGCAGAGACGATTCTTTGGCAAAACGGTAGTCGCGGAACCAGGCAATGTCGTCCAATACCTTATATATAGCATTATCACCTTCATTACGGGCTGCGTGTCCTGCTTTTCCGATGGCAGTGACATCAAGTACCATTAACCCTTTTTCGGCAATGGCAGGTTGCATTTCGGTAGGTTCTCCTACTACGGCAAAACTGATAGGAGGAAGTCCGGGCAATACACTTTCGATACCCCCTTTTCCCGATACTTCTTCTTCGCAGGATGCCAGATAAATGAGGTTATAACTTTGTTGCCTGCGGCATAGTTGCAGAAACACCTGTAAGAGTGTCACTACGCTTGCACCGGCATCGTTGCTGCCCAATCCGTAAAGTTTCCCATTCTCTTCGCGGGGAGTGAACGGATCTTTTCGCCAACCGTTGACCGGTTTTACGGTATCGATATGGGAATTGAGCAGGATTGTCGGTTTCTTCAGGTCGAACATGGGACTCAGACACCAGATGTTGTTTCCTTTACGGCCTGTGGTCATACCTTCGGCCTCGATATAGTTTTGCAGGTAATCGGCTGCTTTTTCTTCTTCGCGGCTGAGCGAAGGGATGCTGATCAGAGATTTCAGCAAGCCGACAGCTTCGGATGTAATGGATTCGTCTATCATTTCTTTTTTTGCTTTGAACGGATGCAAATGTACAAATAATACTTGAATCTTTCAGTTTGTCAGACAACTATTTATCAGGTACTATATGGCTAAGTGCCTGACTCTGTTAAGCAAAATAATTCAGTGTTCACACCTGATAATTCCAAATTAAACGATACCTTTGCAGACGAATAACTAACAACAAAGGATATGACTTATCATCATTTATCTGTCTTGGTTCATCGTCAGGCTGAAAAGTATGGCGACAAGACAGCTCTGAAATACCGTGACTATGAGAAGGCACAGTGGATCCCTATCTCTTGGAATGAATTCTCGCAAACTGTAAGGCAGGCCGCCAATGCCATGGTGGAACTGGGGGTACAGGAAGAAGAAAACATCGGTATTTTCTCTCAAAATAAGCCGGAATGTCTGTTTACGGATTTTGCCGCTTTTGCTAATCGTGCGGTGACGATTCCACTCTATGCAACCAGCTCTCCGGCACAGGCACAATACATTATCAATGATGCACAGATACGTTTCTTATTTGTAGGAGAGCAGTTCCAATACGATGCTGCTTTCAGTGTATTTGGCTTTTGCCCTTCACTTACCCAGTTAATTATTTTCGATCCGGCAGTAGTAAGAGACCCGCGTGATATGAGTTCCATCTACTTTGACGAGTTTCTGGCCAAAGGAAAAGATTTGCCGCACAACGAAGTGGTGGAAGAACGTACGGCACGTGCCAGTGCCGATGATTTGGCAAATATATTGTATACGTCCGGTACTACCGGTGAGCCCAAAGGAGTGATGTTACATCATTCTTGCTATCTGGAAGCATTCCGCATTCACGATATTCGTTTGGTGGATATGACCGACAAGGACGTTTCGATGAACTTCCTGCCTCTGACCCATGTGTTTGAGAAGGCGTGGACTTATCTCTGTGTGCATAAAGGAGTACAGGTATGTATCAATCTCCGTCCGGCCGACATCCAGACGACGATTAAAGAAATTCGTCCGACGTTGATGTGCAGTGTACCCCGTTTTTGGGAAAAAGTATATGCAGGTGTCCAGGAGAAAATTGCCGAGACTACCGGTATCAAGAAAATGTTGATGCTGGATGCCATCAAGGTAGGGCGTATCCACAATCTTGAGTATCTGCGGGTAGGTAAGACGCCTCCCAAAATGATTCAGCTGAAATATAAATTCTACGAAAAGACTATTTATGCCTTATTGAAAAAGACTATCGGTATAGAGAATGGTAACTTCTTCCCGACGGCCGGTGCCGCTGTTCCTGATGAAATCTGTGAATTTGTGCATTCCGTAGGTATCGATATGTTGGTGGGATATGGTTTGACGGAATCTACTGCGACTGTTTCGTGTACTTCGAAGACCGGTTATGACATCGGTTCGGTAGGACAAGTGATGCCGGAGGTAGAGGTAAAGATCGGGGAAGACAATGAAATTCTGCTTCGGGGAAAAACGATCACGAAGGGATATTATAAGAAAGCGGAAGCTACGGCAGCTGCTATTGATGAAGAGGGATGGTTCCATACCGGAGATGCCGGCTATTTCAAAAATGGTCAGTTGTATCTGACGGAACGCATCAAGGATCTGTTCAAAACATCGAATGGAAAATACATTGCTCCCCAGGCATTGGAAACCAAATTGGTTATTGACCGTTATATCGACCAGATAGCTATTATTGCCGACCAGCGTAAATTTGTATCTGCGTTGATTGTACCCGTATACGGCTTTGTGAAACAGTATGCCAAAGAGAAAGGTATCGAATACAAGGACATGACCGAACTGTTGGAGCATCCTAAGATTATTGCTTTGTTCCGTGCACGTATTGACACGTTGCAGCAACAATTTGCCCACTACGAACAGATTAAACGTTTCACATTGCTTCCTGAACCGTTCAGTATGGAAAAGGGAGAACTGACTAACACTCTGAAACTGAAACGCTCGGTAGTGGCACGCAATTATAAAGAGGTAATTGATAAAATGTATGAGGAGTAAGAACACGAAATTTTGTATATCTTTGCTCCCCATTATTAACGAAAACCATAAATAAGAAGTATGATTACTATTGAACAACTTAAAGACGTGAAAGAGCGCACTGATGCGCTGAGGAGGTATCTTTGACATCGACGGGAAGAAAATTCAGGTCGAAGAAGAACAATTGAGAACACAGGCTCCGGGATTCTGGGATGACCAGAAGAAGGCCGAAGCACAAATGAAACTGGTGAAAGGATTACAGAAGTGGATTGACGGTTACAACGAAGTCAAAACACTGGCAGACGAACTGGAGCTGGCTTTCGATTTTTATAAAGACGAACTGGTCACTGAGCAGGAGGTGGACGAGGCGTATGCAAAGGCTCTGGAACATGTGGAAAACCTGGAGTTGCAGAATATGCTTCGTGATGAAGCCGACCAGATGAGTTGCGTGCTGAAGATTAACTCCGGTGCCGGTGGCACGGAGAGTCAGGACTGGGCATCGATGCTGATGCGTATGTATCTTCGTTATGCCGAGACCAATGGTTATAAAGCAACCATGGCCAACTTGCAGGAAGGTGATGAAGCGGGTATTAAAACCTGTACCATCCAGATCGAAGGCGACTATGCTTATGGATATCTGAAAGGTGAAAACGGTGTACACCGTTTGGTTCGTGTTTCCCCTTACAATGCGCAGGGTAAGCGTATGACTTCTTTTGCTTCCGTGTTTGTCACTCCGTTGGTGGACGATAGCATTGAAGTGAATATTTTGCCGGCCTGTATCTCTTGGGATACTTTCCGTTCGGGAGGTGCCGGTGGACAGAACGTAAATAAAGTGGAATCTGGCGTTCGTTTGCGTTATCAGTACAAGGACCCTTATACCGGAGAGGAAGAGGAAATCCTGATTGAGAATACCGAAACCCGTGACCAGCCTAAGAACCGGGAGAATGCGATGCGTCAGTTGCGCTCTATTCTTTACGATAAAGAATTGCAGCACCGCATGGCCGAACAGGCCAAAGTGGAAGCCGGTAAGAAAAAAATCGAATGGGGGTCGCAGATACGAAGCTATGTATTTGATGACCGTCGTGTAAAAGACCATCGTACCAACTTCCAGACCTCTGATGTAAACGGAGTGATGGATGGTAAAATAGAAGGCTTTATCAAGGCTTATCTGATGGAATTTTCGTCCGAAGAGGCTTAAATATAACAGAATTGTAACATCCTCCGGGGTTTTCTGCCCCGGAGGATGTTTTTTTTATTTCCTTTCTTTGCTCATCATTTTATTCTCCATATTTTTGGCTGGTTAAAAGATTTGTTCTTACTTTGTTAGCGTTGAACTTTAAAGCTAACGATTATGAGTAAGAATAAGAAAAAAGTAACACACAGCAAGAAAGAAGAAGAACAAGCCAAAAAGGTCGTTAAGGTAGTTTTTGTCTCGCTGGTCATTCTGGCATTGGCTATGATTATCGGTTTTTCTCTTTTGGGCTAAGAGTGAGTGATTAGTGACTGACAATTAGTGATTAGTACCGTATAGATGAATTGTACTAATCACCGGTTATTAGCTGCTAATCACTGCCAATTAATCGCTAATCACTAAAAAGACGGATGAACAAGCAACTGATTACTATTTTTTCTATCTTCTCAATTACTTGTCTGGGGATGGTTTCTGCCCAGGAGTCTAAATCTTTTCTTCCTGAGGTGAAGAAAGAATCATTAACCTTCAGTTCGGAGGACAATAAGTTTAAACTGACTTTCAATGGTCGTATCCAGGCAGATGGAGCGGTGTTTTTTGGAGAGGATTACCAGCCCATAGGCAATGGTGTCGGATTTAGGCGTGTACGTTTAGGTGCCACTGCTGCATTTGGTAAAAGATTATCTGGTAAAATAGAGATGGATCTGACCGATGGCGGATTTTCGTTAAAAGACTGTTTTATTAAATATGCTTTTCCCAACGGGCTCTACTTTAGGGCAGGTAATTTTAAAGAGAGTTTTGGGATGGCTGCAATGACTTCTTCGGGCGATTTATGGTTTATGGAGAAAGCGAATGTGGTATCGGCATTTGCTCCTGAATATCATATTGGCGTACAGGGAACTTGGGAACATGACCAGTTCCTGGGGGTAGCAGGTGTACATTTCAAGCGAATTGAAGGTAATAAAGAAAAAGATTATTCTGAAAGTAACAACAAAGCCGGAGAAGATGAAGGAATATCGGTGACTGCCCGTGCGGTTTGGCAACCTGTTTCGGCAGATAAAGTGAAAGGCTTTCATCTGGGAATTGCTGCATCTTATCGCACTCCGAAGACTACGGTTGGTTCACTGATGCCAAATACGGTGAGATACAGTACAAGGTCGCTGTCTTATATCAATAAAATCAAGTTTCTGGATACATCGCCTATTGCCTCGGTCAGTCACGACTGGCTGGCGGGTGCCGAGTTGGCCGGATTCTACAGAGGGTTTCGTTTTCAGGGAGAATACATTATGAACAACACAGTGCGTATGGAAGGATTAGCGACGGAGAAGTTCAATGGTTTCTATGTACAGGCTGCTTATCTGCTGTTTGGCGGACAGCAGCGGTATAGTAAATCACGTGGCGCTTTTTCACAGCCGTCGTTTGGGCGTAGTTGGGGCGACATAGAACTGGCAGCCCGTTTTGACCGTATCGACCTGAACGGAACAGAGGTGATGGGCGGATCGGCCAACGGATGGACGTTTGGGGTGAATTATTATGCTACCCGGAATCTTAAATTCCAGATTAACTATTCGTATGTAGATAATGATAAATATGCCAATGCCTTCGGACAGGCAGCGGTGGGGTATAAATCGAACGGAGAGATTGCTTACAAACCCGAGGAAGTAGACGAATCGTTGGGGAAGGGGGGGAATGCATATGGCATTCTGGGACTCCGTATACAATTGAATTTTTAAATATGTCACAAGAGATAGAACGTAAGTTTCTCGTTAAAGGAAACTATAAATCACAGGCTTTTGCGCAGAGTCGCATTGTTCAGGGCTATATCAGCAGTGCCCGTGGAAGAACGGTCCGGGTACGTATCCGCGATGGGAAAGGTTACCTGACTATTAAAGGAGCCTCCGATACCTCAGGGTTGAGCCGCTATGAGTGGGAGAAAGAACTGCCGCTTATTGAGGCAGAGGAACTGATGAAACTTTGTGAACCGGGAGTGATCGATAAAACCCGATACCTGGTTCGTAGCGGGGAACACGTATTCGAAATAGATGAATTCTACGGTGAGAATGAAGGACTTGTAGTAGCTGAGGTTGAATTGGGGGCAGAGGATGAAATGTTTGTAAAACCTGACTTTATCGGGGAAGAGGTAACTGGGGATGTTCGCTACTATAATTCCCAGTTAATGAAAAAACCGTATACTACCTGGCCGTAGCTAACAAATAATCCGTATATTTGTTTCTTTAGTTACGGGCTCAAGAATAAAGATATATGGAACAACTGTACAACTACTTGCCGGAAAAGCTGGTGACCTTTATTCTGGTCACCTTGTTTTCACTTTTAATAGGACTCTCGCAACGCAAGATCAGTCTGAAGCGTGAAGGAGAAACCACTCTTTTCGGTACGGACCGCACCTTTACGTTTATTGGAATGTTAGGGTACCTTTTGTATATCCTCGATCCGGAAGAGATGCGGCTCTTTATGGGAGGCGGGTTGATACTCGGTATGCTTCTGGGATTGAACTATTATGTAAAACAAACCCAGTTTCACGTATTCGGGGTGACGACCATCATCATTGCGCTGATCACTTATTGCATTGCTCCTATTGTTTCTACACAGCCTTCCTGGTTTTATGTCATGGTGATTGTAACCGTTTTATTGTTCACTGAATTGAAGCATACCTTTACGGAGATTGCACAGCGAATGAAAAACGATGAAATGATCACACTTGCCAAATTTTTGGCTATCAGTGGAATTATTCTCCCCATGCTACCCAATGAAAATATCATTCCGGATATCAATCTGACCCCCTATACCATTTGGCTGGCTACAGTAGTTGTCTCGGGCATTTCTTACCTTTCTTATCTGTTGAAGCGATATGTCTTTCGTGAATCGGGAGTATTGGTTTCCGGTATCATCGGTGGATTGTATAGCAGTACGGCCACTATTTCAGTATTGGCGCGTAAAAGCAGGAATATCCACTCGCAGGAAGCACCCGAATACGTTGCTGCCATGCTGTTGGCTGTGAGTATGATGTTTCTGCGTTTTATGATTTTAATTCTTATTTTCAGTTCCACCATCTTTGCCTCTATCTATCCTTATCTTTTGATTATGGCTGCTGTTGCAGCCGGTGTTGCCTGGTTTATCCACTGCCGGCGGAAACGGACGCCTGATGCTGATCTTGTGGAAGAAGAGGATGACAGCAGTAACCCTTTGGAGTTCAAAGTAGCACTGATTTTTGCCGGACTATTCGTTATCTTTACTGTGTTGACACATTACACATTGATTTATGCCGGTACCGGAGGATTGAACTTATTATCGTTTGTGTCCGGATTCAGTGATATCACTCCTTTCATCCTGAACTTATTGCAGGGAACCGGGAGTGTGGCGGCCACTGTTGTGATGGCTTGTACCATGCAAGCCATTATCAGCAATATTGTGGTGAATATGTGTTATGCACTTTTCTTTTCGGGTAAACAGAGTAAGTTGCGCTCATGGATATTAGGCGGTTTCGGCTGTGTGATTGCGGCAAATGTTGTCGTACTTTTTTTCTTTTATCTGATTTAATGTGCGTTATCGAACAACTTCTGATAAAAAAGAATAAAAATCGCCCTATTTCACCTTTCTTAACTCCGAGGGTTTCGTAAACGAATATAAAGTCGATATTTTCGTTGCCAATCCGTAACAAATACTATGATTTTGCGTCTGATAGACTATAAACTAAAACATAACTTCACATGAGAAACAAACTACTACTATTATTGCTGTTGATGTTTATAACATCCGGCATGATGTATGCTCAACAGCAGAAACCTCAGCAAACCCAGCAACGTACAGCAGCTCCATCTTATACATTGAAAGGCGTGCTTCTTGACTCGCTGACGCAAGAGGGAGAACCTTATGCTACGATCAAAATCGTGAAAAAGAGTGCTCCCCAAAAAGCCTTGAAAATGGCCGTAACTGACTTGAATGGTAAATTCCAGGAAAAATTGACTGTCGCTCCCGGAAACTATGTCGCTACTTTTTCATCTGTAGGTAAAGTGACATTGGTGAAAGACTTCACCGTAAAGGCAGGAGATAAAGTAATTGACCTCGGACAATTGAATATGGCTGAGGCTACTAACGAACTGAAGGGCATAGAGATCGTTGCCCAGAAACCATTGGTAAAGGTGGATGTGGACAAGATTGAATATAACATTGAGGACGACCCGGACTCAAAGACCAACACAGTGATGGAAATGCTTCGTAAAGTCCCGTTGGTTACAGTGGACGGTGAAGACAACATTAAGGTGAATGGCAGCAGCAGTTTTAAAATCCATGTAAACGGTAAGCCGAATAACATGATGAGCAATAATCCGAAAGATGTGCTCAAAAGTATGCCTGCTAATACAATTAAGCATATCGAGGTAATCACTTCTCCGGGAGCTAAATATGATGCAGAAGGTGTAGGCGGTATCCTGAATATCGTTACTGTAGGCGGTGGCTTTGAAGGGTATACCGCTACTTTCCGTGCCAGTGGCAGTAACCGTGGTGCCGGTGCGGGCGGATATGCCACTATTAAGTCGGGTAAACTGACTCTGACCGGTAACTATAACTACAATTATAATACAACTCCGAAGAGCTACTCAAATAGTTTCCGTGAAAACTTTGACTCGGAAGATCAGAAATATCTGGAATCAAACAGTACTTCCGATTATGACGGTAGTTTCCAGTACGGTAATCTGGAAGCCAGTTACGAAATTGATACATTACGCCTGCTGACTGCTTCTTTCGGTATGTATGGAGGTAGTAATGATAATAACAGTGACGGACTGACTACGATGTGGAATGCAAACAGAGATGTGTTGGCTTATCAATATGGCTCTCTGAGTGATGGAAGCGGTTCGTGGTATTCGATGCGGGGTAATGTCGACTACCAGCGTACGTCTAAAAAGAATAAGGACCGTATGATTACTCTTTCCTACAAGATCAGTACTCAACCCCAGAATTCGGATTACTACACTAAGTATAGAGATATAAAGGATCCTTTTGAATTGGAAATTATTGAGAAGTTCCTATTAAACAACTCTCACTCGGATGGAAAAACGAATACTACTGAACATACCTTCCAGGTGGACTACACCACCCCTATCGGAAAGTTACATACGATAGAAGTAGGTGGCAAATATATTATCCGTAATAATTTAAGTGATAATAAGTTGTTCGAAGCTAAAGGGGCAACCGACGATTATGAATACAACAACGACCGTAGCAGTAAGTACAAGCATATGAACGACATTCTTGCTGCTTATTTAGGATACACTCTTCGTTATAAGGGCTTCTCTTTTAAACCGGGAGTACGTTATGAATATACCGCTCAGGATGTAAAATATTTGGCTGGAGCTATCGGTCCGGAAGCAGATTTCAGCACCAACTATAATGATTTTGTTCCATCTGTTACGATGGGTATTAAGATTGGTAAGACACAGAACTTGCGTGGTGGTTACAACATGCGTATCTGGCGTCCGGGTATCTGGAACTTGAATCCTTATTTTGACGACCGTAACCCGATGTTTATCAGCCAGGGTAATTCGAATCTGGAAAGTGAAAAGAGCCACTCGTTCAATCTGAGCTATAGTATGTTCAGTATGAAGTTCAATGTGAATGTTTCTTTGCGTCACTCATTTGGAAACAATGGTATTGAGCGGGTGAGCCGTCTGATCGGTAAAGGCGGTGAGGACTTCCCCGGAGGACATCATGCTCCCGAAGGTGCATTGTACAGCACGTACGAAAATATCGGTAAGAACCGTAATACAGGTCTGAGCCTTTATGCTAACTGGAATGCTTCTCCCAATACTCGTATCTATCTGAATGGTGATGGTAGCTACGCTGATATTAAGAGTCCGGCCCAAGGATTACATAATTATGGATGGAGCGCTTCTATGTATGGCGGCATTCAGCATACTTTCCCATTGAAAATACGCGCCAGTCTGAATGCCGGAGGAAGTACTCCTTACATTAGCTTGCAGGGTAAGGGATCGGGTTACTATTACTATAGCCTGAGTGTGAACCGTTCATTCATCAAAGATCGTTTTACGGTAAGTGCTTATGTAAGCAATATCTTCGAGAAATATCGTTCATTCAACAACACTACTATCGGTGAAAACTTCTTGTCTAAGAATAGCAGCCGCTATCCGAGCCGTAGCTTCGGTGTCAGCCTCAGCTATCGTATCGGTGAGTTGAAAGCCAGCGTGAAGAAAGCTGCCCGCAGTATCAATAATGATGATGTGAAAGGTGGCGGTGGCCAGGGTGGTCAAGGCGGTGCTAACTAAGAGTTAGGACTTCTTGGTAAAGATAAAAACAGAAAGGTGTAGCTATCCGCAGTGGTAGCTACACCTTTCTGTTTTTGAATGGGGATGTGTCATTATTCACCACAGAGTAACACTGAGTCCCATAGAGCGAACTTGATCTATTGATAACTACTGAATATTTATCTGTGTAAATCAGTGTAATCTGTGGTGAATACGAGTTTCGGTACACCCCATTTCGTCCGGTTGCCGGTTTATAATGAATGATCTGCCGGCACCTCTTTCCCCGACCAGGCTTTCAAGTTGGTCCATTCGGCGGGAGGAGCTGACCAAAAGGCATCGTCAGCAGGTAATCCCAGTGGTAAGAACCCGGTCAGACACAGATAAGTACTTCCCGTATTGATGTAGCTTTCCGACATTTTTATCTGATTACCGGAGAAACCTATCCTTAACCAGCCGTTTGCGTCAAAATTGTCGGCTGACCGGAACTGATTTTCAATGACCTTGGTCATTGCACAACGTACTTGGGCGGGAGTAATATGTTCGGGAAGCAGATGTAGTAGGGCAGCTTGCCCTAACGCATGAAATACTCCGGTACGATACACGATAGACCGTCCGATTACCGGATAAGTTCCTTCCGGTGAAATAAACCGTTCCAACTGTTCGGCATAGCGTCCCAAGCGTTTCTGCTGTACTTTCAGAAATTCAGCTCCCGGCATCCGGTGCTTTTGCATGACGATTAATATGTCAGTTAGCATGGGGTGAATCACAAAGCTGTTGTAATAATCGAGATGGAAGTCAGCCCCGTCACCGTATTGGGCATCTCCCTTATACCAAAGATCCCTGAACTTGCGTACTCCGTAGTTGAGGCGTACCGTGTCGCACTCACCGGTGAATTCTTGCAATGCAGCCTCTACGATAGAGGCAAACAGCAACCAGTTGCTTTCGTTGGGTTTAATGGCACGACTTCGTTTCAACTCTGTCACTACCCGCTTGCGGGCAGATGCAGAGAGATTACCCCATAACTGTTTGGGGGCGCGCAGCAATCCTTCTGCCAGGAATGCGGCATCTACCAAGGGCTGCGAAGGTTCTCCGAAAATCAGGTAATCGGGTGAGGAGGGGTTAACGGCATTGCTGATTCCTTTTACAGTCAGCTCGATGTATTTCTTGCGTAACTGTCCTTCCGGCGTATCGTCCGCTCCCAATTCCAGCCATGGAGCCATGCCGCAAACTGTACGTCCTACTGCTTCCAGATAAGAGAAACGTTGCCGGTCGGGGGCAAGCGATTGGTATGGCATTCTTTTCTTCAGTGTTTCGTTAGCCAGATTACTGAGTACCGGATCGGCCAGGCGGACAAGTGTCTTTACCCAGACATCCCGGTCGGCAGTTCCTGGCCGGCACTGTGCCCAAAGACAGGGGACTGCCGGCCATCCTCCGGCCAGCAATCCCCATACAATAATTAAGATGATCCGTTTCATTGAAGCGATCCGTCTTCTTTATATTCCACTACCACTACGTCCGTAAGTGGCTTTTTCCCTGGAGTAGTTACACGGATGGTATTTTCTCCTGCCTTCAGTTTGACACCTTTCCATACAACTGTGGAGTAAGTATCTGCTTTTTGTTTGCCACAACTGACACCGTTTACAAACAGTTCGGCTTCCGGGGCAGTGGTGAATGCCATGAAAGTCTGCTCCGGTTGGTAGCGAAGCCTGCATCGCTTCTCTGCCAAGTAAATCATCGGCTCCTGTTTGTTCCAGTTTGCTTTATAGAAGTAGTAGGAGTCTTTCTTCACCTTTCGGTCGAAGGTGACGAGACCTTTGTCATTGATACCCGGGCGGTCACCTTCCGTACGGTGGGCAGCGCCGAAGTCGAACATGTTCCAAACGAATGTACCCCATACGAACGGACGTTCGGCTATGATTTTCCAATTCTCCATATGATAGTAGGTCTGCCAGTTTTCAGGGTGCCACCATCCCGAAGCGGACGGTTGCCTGAGCGAGTCCTGCTGGTGGTAGACACTGGCTCCTGCCCCGTATTCACTGATGCCGATACGTATTTCGGGATATTTCTCGTGTGTACGGTCCAGAAAGGTTGCCAATGTTTTCGGAGTACTTCCATACCAACCGTCGTAACGGTTCCAGGCAATGTTATCGGTAATGAAGTTCAAATCACCGTTCTGGTTGCTGGCGGAAGTTGTCGGACGGGTAGGGTCTTCCTGTTTCGCCAGTACATTCAGTTCTTTGATATACTCTACAGGATTGTCCCCGACTTCCTTCAGTTCATTGAACAGGCCCCAGAAGCAGATAGAGGGATGATTGTAGTGCTGGCGAATCAGTTCGATGAGTTGCTGTTTGCCATTCTCACGGAAGGAAAGCTGGTTGACAAAACCTTTATCCGCATATCCTCCGGGACCGACAAACGGAATCTCAGCCCAAGTGACGATACCGTGCCGGTCCATCAAATCGTACATATAAGTTGCCTGCGGATAGTGTGCCAGGCGGATGGCGTTGACTCCCATCTCGCGCATCAGTGCCACATCTTCTTCATGATGCTGGGGACGGAGTGCGTTACCCACTTCGGCACGATCCTGATGGCGGCATACCCCATGAAGTGGTAAATGCTTGCCGTTCAGGAAGAATCCTTGAGCCGGATCGGTATGATAATAGCGTAGACCTAATGGCTGTGTTACACTGTCGATTTGTTTACCGTTCTTGTGGAGGCTGACAGTGACCTGATACATAAACGGGTCTTCACAACCATTCCAAAGACGCGGTTTTTGAATCAATAAAGGAAGCTGTTCCTGAATATCGGTCCCCTGTTTCAGCGATATGCTCCGGTTTTCTTTGCAAATCACTTTAGAGCCGTCCGTCACTTGGATCCGAAGTTCGGCCGCTCCATCGGTTGCCCGGTTGGACAGGTTCACTTTGGCATATACTTTTGCTTCTTGGGCGCTGACGGCTTCCTGAACCAGATAAACTCCCGGTGAAGCATAATCCAGAGGCGAGATGCAAGTCTCGTCGGTAATCAGCAGATGTACATCCCTGTAGATTCCCCCGTAAAAATTGAAGTCGCCTACGAGTGGCATTATGTCCAGTTGCTCACCGTTATTGGCACGTACCAGAATGGAGTTCTTTTCTCCGTATTTCACTAAGTCTGTGATTTCGAATATAAAGGCCCCGTATCCGCCCCGGTGTTCGCCAATGTGTTTACGGTTGATGAACACGTTGGCTACACTGTTCACACCTTCAAAGCGAAGAAACAGGCGCTTGCCTTTCCATTCGGGACGAACATATAGAGCTTTTTCATAGTTCCCGATACCCCGTTTGTAGTCTGTTTTGCCGGCAAGCGCATCTTGTGCATTCCAGGTGTGCGGCAGGTCTACCCTGCGGGTGTCTCCCTGTACCTGATGCGAGAAACGGAAATTCCAGTTATTGTTGAGTAGAATATCCTGACGCTGGGCGTGAAGGGAGAGAGAGAAGAGAAGTAGGAGAAGAAAGGGGCTTAAACCTTTTCCTCGGCCCCTCCGCCATAAGGAGGGAAAATAGTTACATTTCTGCTGTTTCATATGTTCTTGATTATGTATTGATTAATGATGTTATTATTGAGATCATCTGTATTTCCCTATCCGTTTTGTAATACGTCCGCTTTCTCCGGTCCGCCCGGTTCGGGAGTTTCTTGTGGGTGAATCACATCGAAATAATAGATGCCTTGTTCCTTCAGATAGTCCAGGAAGGACGGCAACCGCATGCAGAAACGGCTCCAGTCTTTTGCGCCGGGTGAAGTCCATGCCGATTCTGCCAAAGCTATCAAACGCGGGAAGGTCATGAAATCCAGTCGTTTGGCATCCGCGATCCGTTCGGTCCAGAGTGTGAACTGCATACCCAGTATCTGATCTTCGTATCCTTTAAAGAGATGACTGACCGGTTCGGGAAAAGCGTAGACATCTTGCAACGGATTGAATCCATCCCAATAGCGTCCCACTTTATGTGAGGCATCCTGTACGAAATCGCCATACAGCGGACGGCGTGGAGTCAGTACTACCTGATAGCCCTGTTCAAGCGCTTTCAGCAACTGGTACTTGCGGTCGTGACGCCACCACATTACCAGTGCTTTCGAGGGGGAGATACCGGCATCTACTATTTCGTCCCAACCGATTATCTTCTTGCCTTTGGCTGCTACCAGATCGGCGGCACGGCGGATGAAGTAATGCTCCAGTCCGGTTTCATTGACCAGCCCTTTTTCCTTTATGAAGTTCTGGATATCCGGATCTGTGAACCAGTTCTGGTTACCATAGTGCACTTCGTCACCTCCGATATGGATATAGGGAGCCGGAAAGAGAGCGGTTATTTCATCGAGCACATCGCTGATAAAACGATAAGTTTCTTCTTTGCAAGGATGGAATGTGAAATGCTTCCAGCGTCCTTCACCTCCCCCCGATACCTCCGGATAGGCACGGCAGACTGCCGTGGCATGTCCCGGCATATCGAACTCCGGAATCACCATAATCTGGCGTTCGGCTGCATAGGCCACGATCTCCCGGATGTCGTCCTGTGTATAGAACTGCGGAGCTGCTTTGGCATCATGCCAATTACCGACGGCTCCTATCTCCGTCAGCTTAGGATATTTTTTGATTTCAATGCGCCATCCAGGTTCGTCTGTCAGATGCCAGTGGAATACATTGAGATGGAGCCTCGCCATCAGGTCGAGGTATTGTTTTACTTTCTCTTTGCCGAAGAAGTGGCGGCTTTCATCGAGCATAAATCCGCGCCATGCGTAGCGTGGCGAACTGTAAATCCGGCAACAGCGGATTTTGCCCCGTCCGTGCTGTGCCAGTTGTCTGATGGCCTGGCCGGCATAAAATGCGCCTTTCTCAGAAGTGGCATCAATGAAGATAGAATCCGGCGTAATTTCCAGTTGATATGCTTCATCCGAATATGCTGTACCGATGGCAGGCAGAGACTTAGAGATAGTAGTTCGTACACACTCAGCCGAAACTTCGTCATAAGAGAATGTGCCTTTATGTGTCTCTATCGCAGAAGGAGCGGGGAATAGCTTTTGTGCTTGTAAGCCTTGAAAAGCAAATAGAGCAAGAAGAAGAAATTTTATTCTCCCTCTTGCTGTATTATGAATGAATAATGGTCTGTTGGTTCGTTTCATCCTATGTCTTTAACTTGTTAGCATTCTTTTTTACTTAAATACTTCCATTATAGGCCTTCCGATCCATACTTGTGGCTGTTTCAGTTTGAAAATGGCAGCCACGGTAGCGGCTACGTCAAACTGCATCATGCTGGCCTGAATCTCATGCCCTTTCCTGATATTTTTCCCCGAGATGATGAACGGAGTCTGCATTTCCAGCATTGTTTTTCCTCCGTGTCCTTTATTGATTCCGCCATGGTCGGATGTTACTATAAAAATCGTTTCAGCCAGCATTCCGGCTTCTTTCACCGCGTCAATCACTTTGCCGATGTATCCGTCTATTTCTTCAAGCTTCTGGTAATAAGCCGGTGTGTCATGTCCTTCCTTATGTCCTACATGATCCGGATTATCCCAAGCGATAAGTGTCAAAGCCGGCTTTTTCTCTTTAATATACTTCACGGCTGTTTCGCATAGTTCCGTAGGGTGTTTTTCGTAGTTAATCCCTTGGTTGTATTTGTTTACTGCCAGCGTATCTACCAGGTATTTGATGCCGATCCATTCGTAGAGAGTGCCAATTTCAGCTTTCGGGTCAGCTTCGCGGAGCAATTGGAATACAGTTGGAAAAATGCCATCTTTACTTAATTCTTTCGAAGGAAGATCCGGGGTGCTTGAATTCCAAGTCGTGTATCCGTGTAGCTCCGGGCCTGCTCCCATGAACATAGATGCCCAGTTCACTGCACTGGACGAAGGGAGTACAGAGCGTTTGGTCAGTGTGTAAGAACCATCATTCATTAGTTGTTTGATATGGGGGATATTAGCTTTCTCTACACTGTAGGAACCCCAGCCGTCCAACCCAATCAAAACTACATGTTTGGCTTTCCACTTGCTGCCGGCATGGCAATTGGGAACTATCGTTAATAAACAGATAATTAAACAGGCTAATTTAAACACTTGTGTTTTCATGATACTTTTTTATAATAAAATTATTTATCTAAATCTTTTCTACGCTTCAGGGCTTCAAGAAAGTAGTAGTCTGCATAGTTCAGAGGTACGTCGATTTCACTATTATGCGGAATACTGCCTACGCTATGCATCAGGATAAAATTGCCGTTAGTGCCCAATGCGGCCCGATAGTCAGGTGAGGCGAGACTATGCATGATGCGGTCTGCATATTCCCTGTAAGAAGCGGCATCGGGGACGTCATATGTGCTGATCTCGTACAGGGCAGAAGCGATGCAGGATGCGGAAGAGACGTCCCGGGGTTCATCGGGTATATTGGGTGCGTCCATGTCCCAGTAAGGTATCAGATCTTCGGGCATGTGCGGATCATTTTTCATCCTATTGAATGTTTTCAGTGCCTGATCCAGATATTTGCGGTCTTTCGTTTCACGATAGCAAATAGTGAAGCCGTAGATGGCCCATGCTTGTCCACGTGACCAAACCGATTCATCAGCATATCCTTGTGCTGTTTGTTTATGGCGTACGGAGCCGTCCGAAATATTGTAGTCCACTACGTGATAGCAACTTCCATCAGGACGGAAATGCTCGGAAAGAGTACGGTCGGCATGTGCTACGGCTACTTTATGGAAAATGGAATCACCGGACAGTTTGGTTGCTTCGAACAGAAGTTCCAGGTTCATCATGTTGTCAATGATAACCGGACATTCCCAGCCTCTTTCACTTTGCCAGCTATTACCCTTTACATCCCAGCTTTGAATGACTCCGGCATTGGGGCGGAAACGCGTACAAAGTGATTTGGCTGCCTGTACCATTACGTCTTTATATGCAGCTGTATCGGGAGCGAGCCTCAGGCCGTTACCAAAACTGCAATTAATGATGAATCCTATATCGTGATGCCAAGTCAGGTGCTCGGCCGGGCGAATGGCTTCAGTATATTTTCTGGCCAGTGGGAGGTAGCTGGTGTCACCTGTCAGTTCGTACATATACCAGATGCTACCGGGAAAAAAACCACTGCGCCAATCGGCATATCCGCAGTAATATACAGATCCATCTCTATTGAGAGTTACAGGATTGAGACATTTTCCGCTGGCCTCGATGGTGTCGATGGCCAAACCGAGTTGTGCTTTGGCAAATTCTACATTTTCTGTTATAAAAGACGGTACTGTGGGTTTGTGGTTTGAGCAAGCCACACATATCATTGCGCAGGCTGCTCCCAATAAGGGTTTTAAGTTCATGTTTTATTGTTTTTTTATGGTAAAAGAATAATTTCCTGTTTTATGAATGTTTGTTGCTGTGAGTGTAATGCGACAAATCGATTTACCCCATACATTGGATAGCCGGGGATCTGTTAATGGGATTATTTCTGTTTCTACATCGAACAGTTGTTTATCATATTCTATGACGGCTTTCTTTCCTTTTACTTCCAATTGAATTTTTCCCGGTATTTCCGTACACACCTGTCCCCATGTCATGAAATTGATTTGATTGGGCTGTTTGGCTGTCTTCAGACGGAAAGAATCTGAAATCCGTAATTGTCCTTTCTGAAGTGAATAGGAACGTATCCATGATTCCACTTCTGCTTCGGCCGGATAGGCTGTCGCTATATTGGCTGTGAATGTGTTTTTCCTCTTGTCAGCTTGTACTTGTGTTGCTTTATATGTTGCTCCGTATTTCTGGGGGACGCCATTAATCAGGGGGAGATTGTGATAATTGCTCTGCATGGTCCAAATGGTGTAGCGATCCTTGCTGAATGTCTGGCGTGTATAAGTCCCTACTCCGGCATCGATAAGAAAAGGAGTTTGGTCTATCCAGAATGAGAAGGTACCTGCGTCATTATGATTATGGCTTTCGTCGTTATATCCTCCTTTAGCGGCCAGGAAGTTTCCTTTATTGTCAGTTATATAGCAGAATTCGGTTTCCGGATACCAGGAGAATGGGGGAGTCAGATGTGCCGCTTGAGTTTCTTTTAGTTCGTTCGCAATTTTTATAGCAGCAAGCGTACGGTATATATCGCGTCCGGAAGGAAGCTTATTAGTGTTAATCATAGCAGCGAATCCTTTCATTTCGTTACTGTTTACAGCCTTGCCATACCGGAATATCAAGGGAGCGTCTCCACTGCTTTTCGCCGAGGCATCAGCGAAATTAACCACCCATCCTTTGCCCACGTATGAACGTGATATATATTCGCCCATATTCTTTATCATGGGATTATCGAAGATGGAGACAGTTCCTCCGGTAACGGCTGACAGTAATTCCAGATAATCAAACATTTTCCCGGCGGCATGTCCCCAGTAGGAGGGACCTTCCTCACATGCACCGTCGGTATGGGTATAGTTGATGAATTTATCTACCGAAACCATACTGCGGTATACTGCCTTCGCTAACATTTCTTTATCATTTTCAAGCAGCATAAAACACATTAAGGCGTTGCTGTTACACCAAGGATTCCAGTTGTTGACCATCATTCCCGGTTTATAGTCCACTGCCATCCACCAGAAGTGATCGTTATTCATGTAAGGATCCAGTATACGCTGTTGGAGCGTATGCCGTAAACGTTCGGATATGGCAGGATTGAGTTTGTCAAATTCTTGATGCATGTAATAATAGGTCCATGCGAGTAAAGAGCCCAGGTCACCTGCTGTCAGGTCTATGATGTTTTCTTTAAAATCGGGTAGTGAGCGGCGAGACTGTTGAGCATTCAAATGGGCGGCCAATGCCCAGGAAGTCATTTCGCAGGAATGATATACACCGTTGATCAGCTGATCGATAAATCGTCCTTTCCCTTCTGCGAGTTCAGCGAGTAGCAGGTCGGCTATGGCATTGTTATTGTTGGCGAAAGGAGTTTCCATGACGCTACGGTTGCCGCTGCGTTCAAATTCCATATAATCAGTAGCTTTCACAACCTGCCATTGATAATTTAACTGCTTCTCTCCGCGAAGGATACATTCATTCTTGAAAGAGCCTAAAAAAGTGTCCCATCCGGTTCGGTCGGTATAAGCAGGATAGGTGACCCATTGTTGATTTAATATAAGCACTTCCTGCAAACTGCTTACGCTGGCTTGTTTTTGAAGATAGTTCCGTTCTGTATAGCTGAGGGCTCTTACAGTACAGCATAGCAAGAGAGTGAATATTAATAATTTCTTCATCGTAATAAAATTAAGATTTTAACGTAGGCAAAGTAACAAAATTTATTGCTATTTCATCTTACTAAATGGTTCTTAATGCTATATAAATTTTCTATTTTAGTTGGATATTTGAGGGAGTCAATCCTCAAAAGAGGAAAAGTCGATAAGAGAGTTTATTTAGAACTTTCTTTTCAGATGGAATAGAGGGCGTGTGTCGAAACTCACCACAGAAGACACTGAGTAACACAGAGTGAATTTTAAGTCATTGATTATCTATGTTGATAATCTGTGATAATCCGTGTAATCTGTGGCGAAAAGAGTTTTGACACAGCCCTTTGGTTTATAAGAATCAGTAGCTTAAACGTATTTGTTTAATTCCAGCCCGAGTTCTGAGTCAGTGATTTATTCATATCAGTTTCATGTTTTGGGATTGGCCATACATAATATTGGTCTCCTCCCCATGTATAAGGATAGGTGACAGTACCCCATACATCTTTCATCCCGGCTGTACCATCAGCATTATTAAACTTACTTTCTTTCCATGTTTTCCAACGGAGTTCTTCGTAAAAGTCAACCCCTTCACCTGCTGTTTCCCAGCGGAATTCATTCTGGATGCGAATGCGCATATCTTCCTGTCCCTGGACCATAGTGGCAGTATTGCTGTTCAACAGTGCAACACCGGCACGTTGGCGTACTTTATTCAACCATTCGATGGCCTCGTCGGTTTTACCCTGCTCATTCAATGCTTCAGCCAATCCTATGACGACAGTTGCGTAGCGGATAATTGGCAGGTCAATCGGAGATTGTTCGCGATTGGTCATTTCACTTGAACCTTCGGCAACAAATTTGCGGAACAAATAGTATAAATGGCTCTGGGTGTCAGTGCGTAAGTCATAAGGATAATCGGTGTCGGCACCATAATAGGGCCAGCGTGAAGTGAAGGTGTGGTCTACGCTGTTTCCGGAACCATCATATGTAGCATATGGAGTGATGACAGTCTGGGCTAAACGAGGATCTCGGCTGTCATAAGCAGCTTTAATACGGGCCTCGTTTCCTGCCGGCAGATAGAATGCTTTTGCCTTGTCACTTAGCTTTTCCAGACGTCCGTCTACTTTTGCTTTTATTTTTTTTACCATATCGTCCAATGCCTCTTCCGTACCGTCAAAGCCGATTTCGCGATACTGTGCTTTTACTGTTGCCGGATCAGTATTACGCAAGAAGAATACTTCACGGTCTTTAATATCTAAGCTTGAGAACCCCGGAATGTATTCATCCCAGTTAAATTTACTGCCGTCTATATTTTCGTAGGTTTCTACAAAATCCACACTGGCCAACATGGTGTTCCAGCAAGAACCAAATGTAGTACGGCCGCCATAACGGAAGCTCATGGAATTTCCGTAAGTGCTGCCATTGTTATCGATACACTGCAAAGAGAAGATAGCTTCATCACTCTGTTCATTAGCTTCTTTGAAGAGTTGCTTGTAACCATCCTGAAATAATGAATGTCCCAATTCACCTACTTTGCGGAAATCTGCTTCCGCTTTACTCCATTCTTTGGCCCACAGATAGATTTTGCCACGCAGTGCATAAGCCACTGATTTGGTGACATGACCCCATTCTGCTTTACCGGCAGCGATACGGTCGGGGAAATTCGGATCATTTATTGCGTCGGTTAAATCTTGTATGCAGAAATTCCATATATTCTCTTCGCTTTCACGTGGTTTGTCTGCTTGATCAAGTTCCATAGGCGTATCATAATAAGGAACACCCCTGAAGACTGCATTCAGCTTGTAATAATAAAACGCACGCAATACTTTTGCTTCGGATAATAATTTACCTTTTACGCTTTCACTTATCGGTGCGTCGGGTAGATGTACAATGGCATCATTGGCACGATAGATACCTGCATAATGTTGTTTCCAATAGTCTGAGAATATTCCGGAACCGATAGAAGCTGTACCGGCCAGCAGTGGATAATCGTTGTCGCGACAGGTTGCACCCACGCTGAATGCCTCCATTAGATAAGCCTCTTTTGCCACATACCCTTCGCGCAGGGTGGCGTAGATAGAGGCTACTCCCATAGTACAAAAGTTTTCATTACTCCACATACTGCCCGATGATGCTTTATCATATGGCTTTGTATCCAGTAAATCTCCCTGGCAACTGCTTATAGCAATTGCTGTGGCTGTTAATATGAATAATTTATTTAATAGTTTCATAAGATTTCAAGATTTATTTAGAATGTTATATTGGCACCTATTGCAATTGTTCTAAACGGAGAATAGCCCATACCGGTAGCAGATTCCGGGTCTTGGCCTTCAAATCCGGTAATTGTCAGCAGATTTTCAGCTGAAACGTAAACACGTGCATTCTGCATAGCGATTTTTGAAACCCAGTTTTTCGGTAGAGTATAACCTAAAGACAGGTTTTTCAATTTGATGTAATCACCTTTGTATAGCCATAAAGTTGTATTTCCATGACGATTTTGTACATAGCCGTCTATATAAGCCATACGCGGATATTTCGCATTGATGTTGGTACGTGGATCATCCGGATTTTCGGGATTGTAGAAATAATGGTTTTCGGCAATCCGTTGTGCGATGGTGCTACCCCATTCTGTAGATGCGGCATTATAGCCAGTGGTTGCTCCCCAGTATATGCTGAATCCGGCAGCTCCCGCCCATACCATAGAGAGGTCGAATCCTTTCCATGCGGCAGAGGCCTGAAAACCGAAATTGTATTTGGGCTTATTGGATGTTTTTTGGAAAGTATAGTCGTTATCGTCACCATATACTCCATTATTATTGGAGTCGGCATAGATGTAATCGCCATACCAGATCTTGTTTTTGGCAACCGTCTTGCCCGGCTGAAATTCATATCCGGCTGCGATCATGTCTTTTACCCATGTCATATCTTTTTCTGTACGGATCATACCGGTCTTAGGTCCTCCTTGAGGATTTACGCTGCCATCCGCATTGTAGTAAGAGCCATTGCCATGATAAACGTTCCGTAAATAGTATTCATTCATCATGCGGCCTTCAACAATGGGGGTTGTGCCACCACTGGACACTTTACCGATATTATCTTCCCATTTACCTCCGGTCAGTTTGTTACTCGGATCTTCTACCCATGTTCTTTCATAAGAGCCGTTATAGGCATCTATATTGCTTTTGTTATATGAGAAGTTGCCGTTAATGGAGTAGCTCACCCCTCCTATGTTATCACGCCATCCCAGTGATAACTCAACTCCCTTATTGCTCACTTTGGCGAGGTTCTGACGGGGGGCAGTCATTGTTCCGAATACATAAGGAATAGTTGGGCGGTATAAGATACCGTCGGTTTTCTTCTGATACAAGTCGGCACTTATGCTCAGACGGTCCTTTAATAAATTAACATCAACACCAAAGTTGACAGAGGTGGTAGATTCCCATTTCAGTAAGCTATTGGCGATGGCACCCATATACAGTGCGGAATTTAAGGCATTTCCAAATACTGCGTTGGTGGTACTGTATACCGACATGTATTCGTAGTTACCAATTTCAGAGTTACCTAATTTACCCCAGGATGCACGGATTTTCAGGTTATCCAGCCAGGTACGGGTATTTTCCATGAAGCTTTCTTCTGAGATACGCCATGCACCTGATAAGGAAGGGAAGAATCCCCAACGATGATCTTTATGGAAGCGTGAGGATCCGTCATAACGGAAATTCGCCTCAAATAAATACCGGGAATTATATGCATAGTTCACGCGTCCGAATACAGAACGTGTGGCATAATCCTGGGTTGCACCTTTGGTACTTGTCATTTCGGTTGCTTCATCAAACTGGTTCAGTGATTCGTCGATCAAGCCTTTCTTTGCGGCATCTACAGTATAGTAATTCTTGTAGAATTCCTGATAACCCAACAATGCGGATACATCGTGTTTCTGAGCAAATGTGTGATGGTAGTTTAACAGGTTTTCCAATGTATAAGAGTAATTGGATTCATAACCGAAACTTGTGCTTAATTGAGAAGGAGGAGTGATACCATCGACAATTACCCCGTCACTGAAACGTGTCTGATAAGCGGGTACTCCCCATTGGCGGGTTTCGTAGATGTAACGGTTGTAATTGAAGTTGAAATCCCAACTTAGATCTTTAAAGAACTTGACCTTACTAAATAGGGTCGTGTTGAAACGGTTGTAGCGTTTGAAGCCATCATTCCGTGCCAGTTTATATAGTGGGTTATTGGCTGTTGCACGTTCGTCCGGACATTCCGGGTAGCCGAAACTTCCGTTCCATTCGGGATAAGTACCGGCTGTAGATTGTCGGAGGAAAGTATTGGCATTGCTAAAGTCACCCACCTCACGGTCCATTTGTGAGGCATAAGTGCGCGTACCTAAAGTCAACCATTGAGTTGGGTTGGCTTCAATATTGGCACGTACAGAGTAGGTTTTGTTGGCTGTATTGTCTACAATACCTTCATTATCCTGATAACGGGCTGACAATAAGAAACGAATTTTGTTAGATCCTCCTGAAACTGAAAGATTATGTTCGTGTATCATACCTCCTGAGTATAGCTCTTTCAGCCAGTTGGTATTTGGGTATGCGATGTAATTAGGAACACCGTTTTCGTTTACTCCATTGGGATCTTTTGATTTCTCTCTCCACAAATCGATATACTTTTGGTCAAAAAGAGTTCCGGAGCCAACATTTTCGCAAGATTCGTTCATTAATTCCATATAATCCGCATAGTTGCTCATAGTTTCTATCATGCGTGTCGGGCTGTTGAAAGAGACGCGTCCACTATAGTTTACCTGTATCTTGTCGCGATCACCGCTTTTTGTTGTGACTAAGATGACTCCGTTGGCAGCACGGGCACCATAAATAGCACAAGAAGCTGCATCTTTTAGAATAGAGATATTTTCTATGTCCTGAGGGTTAATGGCATTCAATGAACCTTCCATGCCATCGATGATAATCAAAGGTGAGGCATTATTCATTGTACCGTTACCGCGTACCCGTAGGGTTGTGTTATCCTCTCCCGGCATTGCCGAGCCTGAACTGGCTTGAAGTCCTGGACTTAGACCGGCTAATGCCGAAGATACTGTGGTAATGGGGCGTGATTTAGTTTGTTCTTCAAAATCAACGGCAGATACGGCACCTGTTAAATTTGCTTTCTTCTGTGTGCCATACCCTACCACTACTACCTCGTCGAGTGTTTTGCTGTCTTCTTCCAGTTGGATGTTGAAAGACACCTGGTTGCCACTTACTTTGACTTCTTTATTGAGATAGCCGATGTAAGAGATTTGCAGTGTTGCGTTGGACGGTACTTCGAGACTAAACTCTCCGTTCAGGTTTGTGATGACGCCAATAGTTTTATTACCTTTTACAATGACGTTAGCTCCGATAATCGGTTCTCCATTTGCATCTTTTACAATACCTTTAATCGTTCTGTGCTGTTGGGGGACTGCTGTGATCGCATCTCCGTTTTCAACTGTCTCTTGTGAAGAAACAGCCCAGGCACTACCGCTTAAAAGCATTATTAACGATGTACTTACAAGTACCCTTTTAGAAGATAAGGGTAGCAAATGTAATTTGCTTTTTCTCATAATACTTTAGATTGAGTTAATAAAAGTGTTAAATACATCGCAAAACTACGGTAACTGATCTGATCCGATGTGATACTTTTATTCTCAATAGGGGCACTAATTATTCAGAGGCTATTTGGAATCTGTCCTAATCCGTGTTTTCCATATGGTTTTATGTACAAAATTTTGTGATAAGATGCTAAATTGAATAGGAATCTTGGGCATAATTTGTTCTTTTTCATGATCCGTATACTATTAAACTTTACAAAAAGCAAATGAAAGAATCGGACTATGTCGTGAAGCAGACCTCTCTATGCTATTTTTGTTCGCAGTATAGGCACTAATTGTTCTTAACTCAGTAGAAGTTCCAGAAGAACTTTGGCGATGTCGCTGGAGAAAGAACGTATTGAAAAGGAACATATTGAAGAGATGAATCAAGCTAAATTACGATTCTTTACCAATGTGAGCCATGAGTTCCGTACTCCTTTAACTCTCATTATAAGTCAGGTAGAACTTATGTTACAGAAGAATACAATACCTCCATCTTTGCACAACAGTATTTTCAGGATAAGGAAGCATGCCCAACAAATGAAACTCCTAATCTCAGAATTACTTGACTTCCGGAAATTCGATCAAAACTATATCCAATTAAAACTATCGGAACAAAGTCTGAATACATTTTTGGAGGAGGTCTATCTGTCTTTCTCAGCTTATGCCTCTCAGAAGTCTATTTCTTATCATCTGAAGCTACTGGAACAGGATGTATTTATTTGGATAGATGACTGGCAAATGAGAAAGGTTCTGTTTAATCTGCTTTCGAATGCTTTTAAACATGTTCCGGATAAAGGAGAAATAAATATATTGACCTCTACTACGCCGGATCAGGTAATTATTGCAGTTAAAGATTCCGGAAATGGCATTAGTAAAGAAGAACAGGAGCGGATATTCGACCGTTTTTATCAGGCGGACAATCGGAATAAAGCGATTCATGTTGGCACTGGTATCGGACTCGCATTAACGAAAAGTATTATTCAGCTACATCATGGTACAATTGAGGTAGAAAGTGAGTTAAATGAAGGAAGCTGTTTTATTGTGAAGTTACCTAAAACTCGTGCTTGTTTTGAAAAGGATACTGAAGTCGTTTTTCTGGAATCTCCAGAAAAAGAGCCTATGATACAAGAGAGTACCATACCGGATGAAAATTTTATGGAAAAGGATGATTCTATGTTCGAAACTCCCTTGATAGATAGGCGGGAAGGGAAACGGAAAGTTCTGTTGGTAGAAGATAATGTGGAACTTCTGCATGTACTCAAAGAAATATTTTCATCACTTTATCAGGTGGTGACGGCAGCGAATGGGGAGGAGGGATTAAAACAGGCTTTTGCAGAAGTTCCCGATTTGATAGTGAGTGATGTTATGATGCCGATAATGACAGGAACGGAGATGTGCCTGAAAATAAAGAATAACATAAACCTGTGTCACATTCCGATTGTATTGTTGACTGCACTTGACACTGTAGACCAAAATATTGAAGGACTACGTCGTGGGGCAGACGACTATATCACCAAGCCATTCAATGCAAAAATCTTAATAACCCGTTGCAATAATTTGATCCGTAACCGCTTGTTGATGCAAAGCCGTTTTGCTAAAGATCAGATTTCGGAAGTCGATCTGTTGGCTGCTAATCCGATAGATAAAAGTTTCTTGGATAAAGTAATCAAAGTGGTAGATAAGTATGTTGATAATGAGGATTTTGATATTGGTATATTATGTCAGGAACTTGGAATGGGACGGACGTTATTGCACACAAAATTCAAAGCATTGACAGGAATGACACCCAATGAATTTATTCTAAATCACCGATTGAAAAAAGCATCACTGATGTTGAAGAACGAACCTTATTTGCAGGTAGCAGAAATATCCGATAGGTTAGGTTTCGGTTCTCCGCGCTATTTCAGTCGTTGTTTTAAAAACCAATATAACGTTACTCCGATGGAATATCGCAAAGGAGCTAAACAGGAAAATCTTAAATGACCTAAGTTGGATACCGGATAAGGAGAATAACATCTGAAAGTAAATTTATGCTCGTAAAGAAACTATTTAATCAATATGGACTCATGGTCTATTTAAATAGCCGGATTAAAAAGAATCTGATGATAGGTGAGAGAAGAGGGATTTTGCCGTAATATCGCCAAAGTTCTTCTGGAACTTTTTTCGCGCCATATAAAGTAGGTCACTGAAATGCTGATGGTGATGTAACTGAGCCATGCCCACCAAGTAAGATACCAGGGAGTGCTGATATGTATCTGTAATAAGATTTCTTGTGCTTTGCGCATTTTCAGCGAGTTGCCTTTTTGACGTACGTGTAGCACGTAGTCTCCAGGATCCAGATTAGTGTATTTCAGGCTTGTTTGTGAGGTGAGTGACCATTGCTTGTCAAAACCTTCTAACTGATACTCATACCAAGTATTATTCAGTATATCCACATAGTTGGAAGAAGCAAACTCAATAGTCAGGTTATTTTGAGCGGCATTTAGATTTACTTCCCGGACAAAAGGGAGCCCTTCTGTCAGTATACGACTTTTGTCATCCGGACTTATCCGTGCGTTGTTGACGGATAAACTTGAAAAATAGAGTTTAGGTTTGGGATATTCTTTGTTCAGGTCTTTCTCCAGAAAAGAACTAAGCCCTCCTGTACCTCCGATAAATATTGTATGGTCACTACACATCCATACACCACAACCATTAATGATGGATGAGAGGGACAGTCCGTTATCCAGTTCAATGGAACGGAATGATTCGGTGGTTGGATTAAATAGTGTGATACCCCGATCACTTGTGATAAGTATGTTATCTGTCGAAGTCTGTAGAAGATTATAGCAATAATTGCTAAGTAGTTGGTTCTGTTCGGGAGTATAGTTGATGCAGGTCTGAGTTTGTTCGTTATAGCAAAAAAGTCCTGAACCTAAAGTGGCGATATAAAGATATTGATTGTTACCTTTCAAAATCTTGCTGATGCCGAACTGTCCAATGGATGCAGGCAGGCTGAATGATTTAACTTCTTCGGGGTGTTTCAGGTTTATATTATATAAGTTAGTACCTGCCGACAACCAGAGAAAGCCTTTGGGGTCAATGGTGAAAGTTTGATAGTAATATCCGTCATAAAGCAAGCGGAATTCATTCGTATCGGGATTCATGGAGAAAACTCCGTTGCGTGCGGAAACGATTAGCTGGTCGTTATAGAAAGATACTTGGAAAATAACATCATTGGGCTCTTTTTTGCTTTTCGCGGAGTAATTGAGGTAGTTGTAAAAACGTCCTGTTTTGCGGTCGAGCCGGGAAAGCCCTCCCATATGCGTACCTATATATAAGCAGTCTCTTTTAGGGTCGTAACAAATACTCTTCAGATTGTTGTGGGGCAGAGAGTTGGGTCCTCCGGCAGTGTAAGTCCTGAAATGCCCCGCTTGGCGGTCTAGACATGCCAATCCACCACCATCGGTGCATATCCATAGGTGATGATCTTTGTCCTCGGTCATGGCCCCGGCAAACGGGTAGTTGAGACAGTCACTGCGATCGGGATTATAAGTGTAGTAATTGAATGTGTTGTTATCTGGGTTGAAGTAGTTGACTCCTCCATAATAACTACCTATCCAGATAGTGCCTTGTACATCTTGATAGAGCGAAAATATAGAAGAATGGCTGAGTCCTCCTGGGCGTTGTTCTTGCTTGATGAGGCTGTAGGTTTGGGTGTGTGGATCATATTTTTGTAAACCGTCGAAGGTTCCGAACCAGATGTTCCCTTGCTGATCTTCAACAAATTCACGTATTTGTTCACTGGAAATGCCTTTGGGGGATGAGGGGTCATAAGGAATACGGTTAATTTGTCCGTTTCGGTTGATATGGTATAGCCCTTGTGTACGGCAACCTACCCAAACTTCCTGACTGGAATCTTGGAAAATACGGTAAACATCTACTTTGGGGATCAGGCATTGAACCGCTCCTTTATTTTCTGTCGTATATAGGCCTTCTTTGGCACCGATATAAAATCTGTTGCCATCTGTCATCAGATAGTTGATGGATGGTATACCTGTTTTTTGTTGAAAATCTAATTGATTGTTTTGGGGATTGTATCGGAAAATAGAGTCGTGCCCGGCACACCATATCTCACCGGCATGAGATGTTAGAGCATAGACAGAGCCTTGACGCAGACGTTCGAAAGTCTCTTTACGAATATCGTATTTCAATAAAGCACGATCAACAATTAAAAACACATCTCCGTTTTGACTTCCAGTAATGGCGCTAACCTCATTCCCTATCAGAATTTTCTGATCCGGTTGATTCCCGTTCTGGATCCATGCTTTATAAACCGTCATCCTATCACTATTGTAGATGTTGACCCCTTCACGTGTACCAAACCACATTCTACCCAGTTTATCTTGATAGATAGCCATAACAGACGATTGCGAAAGACCTTCTTCTCTACCTATGTGTTTAAAATATCCGGCGTATGATAATTGAACGATGAAAATGCCGATAAAAGAAAAGGCTAATTTGTGTTTATTCATAGTTATTCCGTATTTATAAACGCAAATATATAAATAACAGATAGATTTAGTATATCAACTCTATGAAAAAAGTATATAAACAGAAATAAACCTCCCTACCATTCAACAGATAGGGAGGCTTGTGGGGGAAATCGTAGGTTTATCGGATGCTTTCCTGTATTTTCGGTTTCAGGATAGCGGTCCAGAGATCGTAGCCATTCTGATTCATGTGCAGGCCGTCCGGTTTAAAGATATCTTTTCGCAGTTCTCCGTTTGCACCGTACAAGCAAGAGGCTACGTCGATATAAGTGAGTCCGTCCGTCTTCGAAGCATACTCTTTAAGCAAAGTATTAATGATTTCATGCTTCGGAATCATCTCCTTGCGTGCGAGCGAAGGCTTATAGGAGAGAATGAATATCGGAATATCCGGATAGTCCCGTTGCAGCCGGTTGGTCAGTAAACGAAAAAAGTCGAATGTTTCTCCGACAGTCAGATCCTCGGGGGTACCTGCAAGATCATTTTCTACATAAACCACGATGCTGCGCGGGTGATATCCCCGGGCAATCACGTCGTAATTATAAAGCATGTCTCGTAAGGCGGCACCACCGTATGAACGGCGGAGAATCTTCAGTGGGGCCATGTCCCGGTAAATGTTATCCCACAAGTTGATGGAAGAACTGCCTAAAAAGAGAACGTCGCAAGAAGTATCTTTCAATGTCCGGTTTTCTGTTTGGTACCGGTCTATTTCTCCTTGGTATCGGGTTACCCATGTAACCGGATCCGTGTGGCGGACAGGAAGATATTCGCTGAAGCGCACAGAATCCTGTGGCGTTTGTACCTCTGCTGCAAGAGTGTTGCAGCAGAGGAGGACAGTACAAAAGGTGATAAATATTGATTTTATCATTTATTTCTTTACGTTAAATCCAAGTTTTTTCAATCCGTTCTGCACGTCGGGATGACTCATGAAAAGTTTCCATAGAAGTCCGGTCCGGTAGTTTTCTATCATTACGGCTATCGGCCCTTGGTCGATGGCCAGATATCGCTTCGGATACCAGTCCGCGGTTTCGCTGAAGGCATCATAGAATCCGTAAGGACCGAATACCTTATCTCCCATCTGATACAGATGACGCATCACTTGCAGTGACTGGTCCGGTGTATAGACGATGGAAGAGAGGGCGGCGGTGGGAGAGATCACTCCCCGGTCATCACGTTCCAACGGGCCGTGGGCAGCATATCCATCCACGGAATAACTGGCGGTCAGCCCCCAGCAGTCAGCCCCGTAACCTTTATAGTGTTTGGGGTTGCGGATGCAATATTCACGGTTTACCAGTGTAAGATTTCGCATTTCGTTGAAGTAGCTCGGGCAATATTCATCTTTCAAACCCACCGGATCGAGTCCGAGGAAGGAATACTGCGCCCAGAACAACGGACCGACCTCTCCACCCTGATAGCGGAGATGCAGTTCGATACCCTCTACCCGGTGTGGAGAAACAATCGCGCCATTCTGTGCCCATCCTTCATGATATACAGCAGCCGGCACTCCATGAGTAGGAGAAGCGGCGGCAAGGATATACATAATCAGGCATTCATTGTAGCCGTGTATCGGAAAGTTCATTTCCCAACCATATTCCGGACTCCAGTGCCAGTAAAGCACATTTTGCCCGTCACGGCGATACCAATTCCAGTCTACCTCCCGCCATAGTTTATCGATACGTGCCGCAAGAGCTTTCTCTTCGGTTGAACCTCCTGCATAGTATTGATGTACGGCCAGCAAACCTTGCATCAGGAAAGCTGTTTCTACCAGATCGCCTCCATTGTCTTTTTGTCCGAAAGGTTGCACACGTCCCGTTTCACCGTTCCACCAGTGTGGGTAAGCGCCTTTAAAGCGGTCCGCCTTTTCCAGGAAACGGACTATTTTCTCCATGCGGCGCAGCCCTTCTTCCCGGCTGACGTATCCACGATCGATACCCGCCAGTATGGCCATGATGCCGAAGCCGCTTCCTCCTGAAGTAACAATCTCCGGACCTCCGGCCGGATATTCGCCATCCATATGATAGCGTTCGCGTGCCAGTCCGCTATTGGGTTCGGCTGCTTCCCAGAAATAATTGAAGGTTCGTCGCTGGACGGTATCCATCAGGGCATCGTCTGTCAGGGTAGCGGCAGAAGAAGGTTTATCCTTTGGCTTGCAAGCTACAAGAAGAAAAAGAGCGAAGAGGAAGAAGAGGAGCTTGCTGTTGTGAGTGACAAGTTGGGTATTCATAATGATTTCTTGTTTGTAATGGTTTTAGTTTCACCACAGATTACACGGATTTTCACAGATTAATCATTTATCCCGTTGATATTTAAGATTAAAATTCTGTGTTAATCTGTGTAATCTGTGGTGAATCTTATTCTTTTCTATTCCCTTGTGTAGCCGATTCAACGCAACGTGAACCGTGCCGTTTTCACGTTCTGGCTGTCAGGTCCTATCATCACATCGAAATCGCCCGGTTCGGCTACGAATTGCAGGTCGGCATTGTAAAACTTCAACATTTCCGGAGCAATCGTAAAACGGACAGTACGCGACTCATTGGGCTGCAGGTAGATCTTTTCAAATCCCTTAAGCTCTTTTACCGGGCGGGTGACACTGCCTACGAGATCACGGATGTAGAGTTGCACTACTTCACTGCCGGCACGGTCTCCGGTATTCGTTACGGTGACGGAGGCTACCAACTGATTGTCCATCCCGATGGAGGGTTGACTTAAAGTGACATCACTGAAGCGGAATGTGGTATACGACAATCCATATCCGAACGGATAAAGTGCATCATTGTCTACGTCCAGATAGTTGCTGCGGAATTTCTCAAACCATTTGCCTTCTTTGAGCGGGCGACCTGTATTTTTGTGTGCATAGTAAAGCGGAATCTGGCCTACATTCTTCGGGAAAGTCATGGTGAGTTTGCCGCTTGGGTTCACTGCTCCGAACAGTACATCGCCGATAGCCAAGCCTGCCTCCGAACCTCCGAACCATACGTTTAAGATGGCGGGTACATTCTCCTGCTCCCAGTTCAGCACCAACGGACGGCCAGTGAAGAGTACGAGAACCACCGGCTTGCCTGTTTTCAGTAGAGCTTCCAGGAGTGTGTGTTGTACGTCCGGCAGGTCGAGGTTGGTACGACTGCTGCTTTCGCCACTCATTTCCGATGATTCGCCCAGCGCGGCAATGATTACGTCCGACTGTGAAGCTATTTTCAACGCTTCGTCCAGCAGTTGCTTGTCAGTACGGTTGTCGCGGTTCAGCGAACGGCCAAACAGGGTGGCTCTTTCCTCATAGGCAGCATCGCTTATCAGGTTACTGCCTTTGGCATAAAGAATCTTTGCCTGATTGCCTACCCACTCGGTCAATCCCTCTACCAGAGATGGGCTCTTGTCCAGAACTGCCGCCACACTCCACGTACCTGGCATATTCGAGCGGGTATTGGCCAAGGGACCTATCACTGCGATGGTACCGGTGGGTGAGAGAGGGAGAAGGGGAGAGGAACCGGGAGAGAGCTGTCCGTTTTTCAGTAGTACGAAACTTTCTCCGGCAATTCTCCGGGCTACGGCACGATGCTCTTTGGTAAAGATGTCACGTGCCGGACGTTTCAGATCACAATATTTATAAGGATTGTCAAATAATCCCAGTTTATATTTGGCTTCCAGAATGCGGCGGCAAGCGGTATTAACGGTTTCTACCGATACTTTGCCTTCTTCGATCGATTTTTTCAATGTGCCGGCGAAGCCTTCACTGACCATGTCCATATCTACTCCCGCATTGATGGCACGTGCCGATACGGTTTGCAGGTCGCCAATCCCGTGTTCTATCATTTCAGAGATTCCGGTGAAATCTGTCACTACAAATCCGTTAAATCCCCATGCTCCACGCAGCACATCGGTCATCAGCCATCGGTTGGCAGTTGCCGGCACACCCTCCACTTCGTTGAATGAAGCCATTACACTGCCTGCTCCGGCTTCAACACCAGCCTGATAGGGGAGCATGTAATCGTTAAACATCCGTTGGCGGCTCATGTCTACGGTATTGTAGTCCCGTCCGGCTTCGGCTGCCCCATACAAGGCAAAATGCTTGATACAAGCCATGATCTCATCGTTACGGCGCATATCCTTTCCCTGATATCCGCGTACCATGGCTTGGGCAATCTGAGCTCCGAGGAAGGGATCTTCGCCCGAACCTTCGGATACCCGTCCCCAGCGTGGATCGCGACTGATATCTACCATCGGACTGAAAGTCCACGAGATGCCGTCAGCGCTTGCTTCGATGGCTGCGATACGTGCAGATTCTTCAATGGCCGGAATATCCCAGGTACACGAAAGCCCCAATGGGATAGGAAAGATGGTTTCGTAGCCGTGAATCACGTCCATACCGAAGAGCAGAGGGATACCCAGACGGGAATTTTCTACAGCCAGACGTTGTACATCGCGAATTTTATCCACCCCTTTCAGGTTGAAGAGTCCACCTACTTCACCTCGCTTTATCTTTGTGGCTATGTCACTGCTTTTAGCTTGTCCGGTGGTAATTTCACCCGTTACCGGCAGGTTAAGCTGCCCTATTTTCTCTTCCAGGGTCATCCGTTTCAGCAGATCGTCGAGGAAACGGTCCATGTCCTGAGGAGCTTTTTGCGCTTGCAGCCCCAACGGGAGTAAAAGTGCAAGCAGAATGAGTAAAGAATATTTCTTGTTCATAACTGTATATGGTTAAGAGTTCACCACAGATTACACGGATTATCACAGAGAGGAGATCCATTGGATTGATAATCTGCACTTAATATATCTGTGATAATCTGTGTAATCTGTGGTGAAACTCTGAGATTAATAATCCGGGTTCTGTACCAATACGCCTTTCGACTTGTCTATCTCGTCCTGTGGAAGTGGCAGCAAGGCATTCTTGGGTTGATAACCCGTTTTGCCAGCAGCATGTAGCACTTGCGAAGCGATACCCCAGCGTACCAGGTCGTAGAAACGTCCCGATTCCAATCCGAGTTCTACCCGTCGTTCATGCCGGATGGCATCACGCAACACGGTTTGATCCAATGAAGTCACTTTGGGCAGAATGTCCGGGTTGTTGCCACGGGCGCGGGCACGTACCATTTCCAGATAACCCGATGCTTCGCCTGTTTTACCTAACTCATTAGCCGATTCTGCTGCCATCAGCACTACGTCGCCATAGCGGATGATACGGATGTTCACCCAGAAACCATGACGGGTAAACTCCTCACGAAGTGCCGGGTTGGTATAAGCTTTCTTGTTAAAGTAAGCCCCGTCAGCCTGTGATACCGGAGACTCTCCATAAGGCTTGTTGGTGTTTTCAGGAGTAATCGGGTCGTCATCCGAACGGCGGAAGTAGAGCAGGGTAGCGTCTTTGCGCGGGTCGCCCGGTTCGAATGCTTCACCCATCAGCTCGGTTCCCATATGCCATCCCCAGCCAAGGTCCCATTGGCCGGAGCCGCGTACACCTTGTACCTCGCAGAACTGACTGCCTATTTTATCACTTGCAGGCAGGGCGGCAGTCGATGCACATTGCAGCTCAAATACCGACTCACTGCTGTTTTCGCCATCATCGGTAAAGATAACGTCATAAGGAGTGTCCAGATTATACTGTCCGGAATTCATTACATCGGTTGAGGCAGTATACATGTTCTGCCAGTCGTTACGCATCATATACGTGCGGGCATGCAGTGCACGGGCACTTCCCCAGGTTAGACGTCCCAGGTAAGCAGACTGCCATTGACGGGGTAAAAGCCCTTCAGCCTGTGTCAGGTCTGAGTCGATCTGTTTATAGATCTCTTCGGCGGTGGTCTTCGGTACATTGGCTTCCGAGGCGTCGTTCACTTTGAAAGTGACCAACGGCACTTCGCCGAATGCACGGACCAGGTTGAAGTAACAGTAAGCACGGAAGAAAAGAGCTTCTCCCTTATTCCGGAGATCATTTTCTTCTGTCAGGTTACCTTTCTCGATGGTTTCTATCACGTCGTTGCATTGATAGATGATAGCGTAATTCTGACTCCAGTAGGCTTTGATCAGTCCGTTATTGGTATTGTACTGGAAATCATCGTACATGGCAGCCTGATCGGCACCGTCGCTCGCCGTACTTCCTTTTTCCGAATCTTCCGAGCGGAAATATTCGATGGCGAATGCCGGGATACCTGCGGTAATGTTATAGTTACGCATCATGGTGTAGATATTGAAGACTTTTCCTTCGGCAAGTGCTCCGGGATTATCATCTTCGGTGAACTGCCCTTGAGGGTGACGGTCCAGAAAATCGTTGCAACTGCTGAAGCTCAGAGCCGATACGGCTAATGCAATGGGTAGGATGTATTTATTTAGTTTCATACTCTGCTTCGTTAAAATGTTAAGTTAATACCAAATGTATAGACTGCCGGTACCGGATATGTTCCGTTATCCACTCCGAAGGCAATGGCCGATCCACCGATTTCCGGTGTATAGCCCGTGTTATGCTTCCACGTCTTCAGGTTTTGTATGTTGACATAAACCTTCAGAGCCTGCATGCGTATTTTCGCCAGCAAGGTTTTGTCGAAGTTATAAGCCAGTTGGAGGTTACGGATACGGAAGAAGCTGCCGTCTTCGATGAAGTACTCGGAGTTCTCGCTGTTGATGGCATGTTTTGTATTCAGCAGGGGTTGCGTGTTCGATGTGCCTTCTCCGTGCCAGCGGTCGAGACGTTGCTCCATATAATTGAACTGTGCCCAGTTATAATTGTCCCAGGTACGGTAAATCTGATTGCCGCCTTGTCCCATCATTTCCATGCTGACTTCCCAGTTCTTATATGAAAGGCCGAGGCTGATGCCGTATGTTACGTCCGGTGTCGGATCACCGATCATCGTGCGGTCGTCCGGTGTGATTTTTCCATCTCCGTTTACGTCGGCAAACTTAAGGTCGCCGGGTGTGACAGTTGCCAGTGTATTCGCCGGTGAAGCGTCGATCTCGGCCTGGTTTTGGTAAACGCCCGCTACTTTGTAGCCGTAGAAATAACCGATCGGATAGCCTGCCATTGTGTAGCTCTGGCTTTTGTCGCCTGCGATGATGGAGTATCCTTCCTGTACCAGACTCTTCACTTTGTTACTGATAGTGGTCAGGTTCGCGCTGACAGAATATCCCCAGTCGCCGATCTGATCTCTCCAGGAGGCCATCAATTCGATACCTTTGTTCTCAATTTCTCCAAGGTTTCCGATACCCGGTACGGTTCCCGACAATCCCGGTACGGTAGCCAGCAGGTCTTTGGTATTCTTCTTGTAATATACTCCTTCCAGATGGAAGCGGTTGCGGAACATATTGGTCTCGAATCCGGTTTCCCATGCTTCTACTTTTTCCCAGCGGAGGCGCGGGTTGGGCAGGTAAGCCAGTTGGTAACCCGGATAGATGATAGCCGGTTTGCCGAATACGGCGGCGAAAGCATTTTCCAACAACGGTTCTGCCGGATAAGCCCTATCCATATTCTGGTTACCTAATGTGCCCCACGAACCTTTCAGTTTCAACATGTCCAGCCATGTGATGTCTTTCATGAACTCCTCTTCAGTCATCAGCCATCCGGCACCTACAGAGTAGAAGTTCTGCCATTGGTTGCCCGTGTATGCGAAGGCCGATGAGCCGTCACGACGGAACGAGCCGTTGAACAAGTATTTCCCTTTATAATTATAGATGACACGGGCCAGCATGGACACGGTGGTGCGTTCCCACTGTGTACTTCCGTTGGTAGCGGTAGCCAGATCGCCAATGCTGACGAACCATTTATCGGGATTATTCGGAATCACCAGCCCGATACCCTGTCCGCGTGAAGCATCCAGTCCGCTGAGTGAATTGTAGTAGGTTGTGAAACCGGCAGTAGCGGTCAGGTTGTGTGTACCATCGGCAAAACTGTTTTGGTATGTCAGCAGATAGTCGCTCTGCACTTTGGTTTCGTTTTGTTTGTTCTGGCTCACTTCCGTCTTTCCCGTTCCAAGTGTAGCCACATTGCCGGCTACGGTTGCGTCATATACTTTAATGATTGGTTTGTAAGTCCGGCTGTCATTGGTGGCATAATCCATGGAGAACATTGCTTTGAATGTGAAATGCTTCAGGAAATCCACTTCACCGTAAATGCTGCCCGATGCACGGTAATTGATGGCGCGGGTGGTGTTGGCACGCAGATCTACGTCAACCAACGGATTGGTCATCTGTGCTTTCTGGAATTCCGGCAATGAAGTATACAGACCGTATTCTTCGTTGTAAACCGGAGCTACAGGAGTAGTGCGAATTGCGTTCAGAACCGTTTTGCTATCGGCCGGGAGCATTCGTGCTCCGTTGAACTGAAATCCCACTTTGATATCTTTGGTGATCTTATAATCATTACTTGCATTGATCGTCACTTTGCTATACTTCTCATGCTTAATGTTTCCCTGTTCGTGCGAGTAGCCCACACCGAGATAGAAACTATGTTTTTCCGAAGCACCTGTGATACTGATATTATTGTTCGTGATGAATCCGGTCTGGAATATTTCGTCTTGCCAGTCCGTATTTGCGTTCCAGTTGCTGAAGTCGAATGGGGTGTTTCCCTGATTCGCCATCTGCTCGTTATAGAGTTCCTTGAACTGTGGCGCATTCACCATTTTGATTTTGTCTACTACGGTTTTCCATCCGAAAGAGGTGTTGATATTGACCAGCGTCTGTCCCTCTTTGGCGCGTTTGGTAGTTACGATGATCACGCCGTTGGCACCACGTACACCGAAGATAGCCAATGAAGAGGGGTCTTTCAATACTTCCATCGATTCGATGTCTTCCGGGTTCAGGAAGTTGATATTGTCATTGAAGAGTCCGTCTACAATATACAGCGGTTTGTAACCATTGATGGAGTTTGTGCCGCGGATACGGATTTCGGGATCGGCACCTGCCTGTCCGGAATTGACAATCTGCACACCGGCAATCTTTCCTTGTAGGGATGATAGTGGGTTAGTGGCCGGTTTGTTGGCTATTTCCGAACCCTTGATGTTGGTGATAGAACCGGTCAGGTCACGTTTCTTGGCGCTACCGTAACCGATAATTACTGTTTCGGCAAGCATTTGGGAGTCGTCTTTAAGCGTGACATTAATCACAGTCTGCTGCCCCACTTTAATCTCCTGCTTTTCATATCCTACATACGAGAATACAAGCACATCTTCAGGGGTAACAGAAATGGAGTATTTGCCATTCATATCGGTGATGGCTCCGGTAGAAGTCCCTTTTACCAGAATAGATGCGCCGATCAGGGGCTCATGGGTTGAATCTGTAACAGTACCCGTTACTGTTTTGGTTTGCGCCATGGCTACCGATGCGCTCAGCAGTAGGCACGTCAGGACAAATACACTTTTTAGCCATAAGGCTCTCTTCTGCCGAAGAGGTCGTAAAGGTTTAGTCTTCATTGCATTAAATTTTACCATTGTATAACTATTTTGATTTAACACACCTTCTGCCAGTTCTCTTTCAGATACTCGATAGCTATATCGACGGCAAAAGTACCCAATGAAACAAATAAATGTCGAAAAAGATGTGAACGGATTCAAACTCCCTGCACTTTTAACATATATCGGACTTGTAATCCGACTAATGTATTTTTATATATGGCTCCCTGAATGGATCGGTCAAAAACAATTCGCCCAGATGATAGAAACATCACCTGGGCGAAACCATTTATACTGTGAGGACTATCCTTCGGTGCGACTTGGCCATTTGCTTCAAAACCGCTCTTGGCTCAATCTCTTGTTGCAGTGGTAACGTGGGAATTTGATATAGTTCTTTTTGTGTGTTTATAAAGATGAGACGCATAAATATATAAAAAAAAGATACGTTTTGATTTTTCATAATAAATTCTCTTTTATAATTGGCCTTGAATCTAAATTCTGCTCACTTAACCAGTTAGCTCGCCGAACCGCTGTCACTCTATCCCCCCGGAGGACAGCGGTTCTCTTTTTGCTTTGCAATTATCAGACTAAGTAATGCTATTGGGTTTAACCTTAAGATAGATTATCGGTCAGGTTAGTGAGTTTTCAAATCAATATCAAGTAAGAATCGGGAAGAAACAAGGTAGTTGGTATCTTAAAACATAAACTCTTTAATGGATTGTATCTAAATGCTTTATGATGAATCTGTGCTTCTTTATCTCAGCCCTGCTACCCGGGCCCATGGGCCCGGGTAGCAGGGCTCATCAGCTCGGGCATTGGGGCTCATAGGCCCAGGTATGCGGGCTGAGATAAATAGTATACCATTTTCGGTTAAACATTAAAGGAAAACAAAATGCTCTAAACGATATTTTTACTTGAAAAGTGAACTTCTTTCTGTTGTAAATCAGTGGATTATATTCTGATGTATCCCTAAACCGACGGGTGGAAGATGGAAGATGGTGGTGGAAGATAAATGGGCTGAAAACGCTATCTTCCACCACTATATCATATTGCGTATTAAATAGATAGGCGTTGAAAGGTGGAAGATGGAAGATCGAAATGTTTTTTTGTATGAGAGGGGAAAGAAAACAAATTATGGCACCGAATTAGTCACCGATTTTATGTTTGTATTTTTCGGATCAGCGTAAAAACCGTAGCCAGCCTTTTAGGACATAGCGGATTGAAACATACAGAGAAATACACCTGTGCGGTGGATAAATTAAAAGAGGAAGCAATAAACAGTTTGCCCGAACTAAAATTTTAACCATAAAAAACTTATCTTTGTAACGATGAATTTTGAAGCATTAGTAGAACATATCAGTAAGATACAGAACACGTTGCAGGCACAAGCTGCACATGCTGTAAACCTTGCCCTTACTTCTCGTAACTGGCTTATGGGTTATTATATCGTGGAGTTTGAACAGAACGGAGAAGACCGTGCCGCATACGGTGAACAACTGCTGAAGAAGCTGGAGTAACGTTTGAAAATTAAAGGGCTGAATGAACGTAGATTTCGTGAATTTAGGCGGTTATACCTTATTTACCCACAATTAAAAGAACCTGTTACACAATACATTGCAACACAAATTCAAATTCGGCAGTCATTGACCGCCGAATTCACCGAACCAATTCGGCGGTTGACGACCGCCGAATCTGATAATGGCGTTTGGAAACTACCAATAGAACACCCACAAATCGAAACATGGATGATTCCTGCTGATAGATTATTCAACAGATTATCTTCCACCCATTTAAATACCATGTCGGGAATTGAGAACCCGGTAAAACGTGCTTTCTATGAAATGGAAACTATTCGTGGTTGTTGGTCTGTAAAGGAGTTGGAGCGACAAATAGCATCCTTATATTATGAGCGTAGCGGACTATCCAAAAACAAAGAAGCCCTCTCTTCCTTAGTCCAGCAACCTTATTACAGCCCAAAGATGTTATCAACACTCCTGTTACTTTGGAATTTTTAGGACTAAATGACCGTGCATTGGTGACGGAAAACGATTTGGAACAATCCATTCTTGATAACCTGCAACACTTCCTGTTAGAAATGGGACATGGCTTTTGCTTTGAAGCCCGGCAAAGACGTATTTTGATTGATGAAGATTATTTCTTTGCCGACCTTGTGTTCTATCATCGCATTTTGAAATGTCATGTTATTGTGGAATTGAAGATAGACAAGTTCCACTATGAGTATGCTTCACAACTGAATATGTATCTGAACTATTTCAAAGCAGAAGTGATGCAGCCAGATGATAATCCACCTATCGGCATTTTGCTTTGCACAGAAAAGGGAGATACATTGGTAAAGTATGCCACTGCCGGATTAGACCCCAATATATTTGTTCAGAAGTACATGATAGAGCTTCCAACCGAGGAAGAAATAAAGAAATTCATATCTTGTCAGAACTATTAAAAAAATATTTGCATATGATACGAGTTCGTTTTTTTTAATATAAGAGACATAGCTCTTAATGAAATACATAACTCTAAAAGAACTATATCAATAGCTGTTGCATGGTTTACTCAACGAGATTCATTTAATGCTATAATTGGAGCTATAGAAAGAGGCGTAAATATTTCGCTTATGCTTATCAACGATATTATCAATCGCAATGAATATGGTCTTGATTTTTCATTATATCTTCAAAAGAGGGGTAAATTATGTTTTGTTGATAGTATTTTCGGATAGCTTATTGTTACAAATAAAAAACCTGCTAAAACAATTGTTTTAGCAGGCTTTTTATACAACATTGAAAGTTTGTGCGGATGATAGGACTCGAACCTACACGTCGCGAGACACCAGATCCTAAGTCTGGCGCGGCTACCAATTACGCCACATCCGCTCACTAAATGCTCACTCGTTTGGAGTTTTGCGCTGCAAAGATAGATACTTTTTCTGATTTTACAAATTTATAAGCAATAAAGTTATTTACCGGGGAATCTGCGGGCGATCTCTATCAATGTAGCTTTTCCTCTCAGGGGCTCTTGTTAAGCGGGTTGTAGAATAGTTCCACATCTTTGTGGAGCAGTTCTACAGCCCTTCTTTTCATTTTTAGCTTTTCTTGAATATTTAATACTCTTATTTACTGATGTTTAGACTTTATTGATTTCATCAATACTTTTGAGGTACAATTATTGGAGTACAAGTGCAAATAGGTATTTGTAGATTTAAAATGATTAGCCAATGAGAAGTTTGAAAACAGTGTTGATTATATTGTTGTGTATCTGTGATATACATGTGCAAGCACAACAGTTGGAAATAAAAGGTTTAGTGACGTCATCGGAGGATAAACAGCCGCTTATCGGAGCTACGGTTGCCGTAAAAGGGGTACCGGGAAGGGGAGTGGTAACGGACATGGACGGTCGTTACACTCTGAAAATAGAACCATCAGATAAAATCCTTGTCATATCCTATATAGGAATGAAATCGTCTGAGGTCAAAGTGCCGAAGAATGGAGTCTTGAATGTGGTGTTGCAGCCCGAATCACTTAATCTGGATGAAGTTGTGGTGACCGGATACGGAAATTTTTCAAAGTCATCCTTTACCGGATCAGCTAACACCTTACGGGCCGACATGCTGAAAAACGTACCGGTACTTTCTGTAGAACAGAAGTTGCAAGGTATGACCACGGGGGTAAATATTACTTCCGGTTCCGGCCAGCCGGGAGCTAACCAGAGTATCCGTATCCGTGGTATGGGTTCATTCAATGCATCCAATGAACCTCTTTTTGTGATTGACGGTATACCGGTCACTTCCGGCAGTATGGGAGCCGGTACGGGGGCCGATGCCGCCTATATGAATAATGCCAAAACAAATGTAATGAGTACCCTTAATCCTGCCGATATCGAGAATATTACAGTGATAAAGGATGCCGCCGCCGCTTCTCTTTACGGTTCGCGTGCTGCGAATGGGGTGATTCTGATCACTACCAAAAAAGGGGCCGTAGGGCGGACTAAAGTTACTTTGAGCGCGAGCGGAGGCTTTTCTAATGCAGCTGTCAACTTCCGTCCCACATTGAACGGTGAACAACGCCGTGAAATGATTTATGAAGGTCTTTACAACTCTGCAGTAGACAAGGGACTCCAATCTCCCGAAGCATATGCAAACGCAAATATTGATACATATGCAGGGATACCGGAACTGGGATATACTGACTGGAGGAAAGAACTGATCCGAACCGCTCATAATCAAAACTACGAGGTGACTGCTTCCGGAGGTAACGAGCGCACTACTTTTTATGCTTCTCTCGGCTTTAACCGTCAGGAAGGTCTGGTCGAGAATTCTAATCTGGACCGTTACTCTGCCCGCCTGAACATGACACATAAAATAGGTAGCCGTGTCGAGGTAGGAGGTAACATGATGTTTACCCAGATAAGTCAGGAGATGAACGAGGAGCGCGGTTCCAATATCAATCCCTTCCTTTGTGTTGCTGTGTCTGCCACACCTTCCATGCCTGTGCGTGACGCTTCGGGCAACTATGTGGGGTCTTATTTAGGCACCAATGTGAATCCGCTTCGTGACATCCGTACTGACTATAACCGCAGTCGTATGACACGTATGTTCTCCACCGGTTATGCTTCGGTAGATATTATCAAAGGATTGAAACTGAAAGAGACCCTGAGCTATGACTATACTGTACAGAAAGATTCCCGCTATTTGAATCCGCTTAGCGGGGCAGGTCCCAAGAGCGGAAGTGATGCTCAGACCTCAAAGGGATTTACCGAATATGGTAAGCTATTGTCGTCTACTTCACTCAACTATACCCATACATTTGCCGCTAAACATCACCTTGACATTTTGGCTGCCTATGAATTGGAAAGCTATCAGAGTGATAAAGCTATGGGAGAGAAGGCTAAACTCCCCTCGGATGTGTTGCTTGAGCCGGATAATGCCGCTGTGCTGAAGAGCTTTGTTTCTTCTACACAGGCATACAGAATGATTTCTTACCTGTCCCGTTTGAACTATGATTACGATAATCGTTATTACATTGCAGGTAGTTATCGCCGCGATGGCAGTTCACGTCTTGCTCCGGAAAGCCGGTGGGGAGACTTCTGGTCTGTTTCCGGTATGTGGCATCTGAGCAGTGAACCTTTTATGGAGGCTGTGAAGCCGGTATTGAATGATGTAAAAATCCGTGCTTCTTATGGTGTCAATGGTAATCAGCCGGGAGCTTTTTATGGATATATGGGGCTATACAGTTATGGGCAGAACTATATGGGGGCAGCAGGTTCATACGAGTCTGCCCAAGCCAATCCCAAACTGAAATGGGAAAAGAACTATAATCTGAATATTGGGCTTAGCCTGACTTTTATTGACCGTATCTTTGTGAATCTCGAATACTACAACCGCGATACAAAGGACTTGCTTTATAATCGCCCTATCAGTTCCACTACCGGTTTTCTGAATTATCTTGCAAACATCGGTCAGCTTAACAACAAAGGGGTGGAGTTCGAACTGCGCACGATTAACTTTGCCGGTCCTGACTTCAACTGGACATCGGTGTTGAATTTAACACATAACCGTAATAAAATCGTGGCACTGGACGGAGATATAAAGCAATCTGTCGAGGGCTCCTGGTTTATTCATAAAATAGGTCTTCCTTACAATAGTTTCTACGTGAAAGAGTTTGCCGGAGTAGACCCGTCGACCGGGAAAGCTCTTTATTATCTCAATACACAAGATGAACAGGGGAATTATAATAGAGAGATGACTGACGATGCTTCTAAAGCGCAAGCTATTCCGTATAAATCTGCTGATCCTAAGATATCGGGAGGGTTCACTAACATCATTTCTTATAAGTGGTTTGATCTGGGACTTACCTTTACCTATTCGTTGGGAGGATATTCTTTTGACAAGGCAGGTACTCTGATAGAAACCGACGGCAGCAAAGAAAAGTCATACAACCTGCCTGTATATGCTTTGGACCGTTGGCAGAAGCCGGGAGATAGAACTGATGTGCCCCGTTTTGTATTGGAACAGGGAGCCGGTCCACAAAATTCATCCCGCTATATTCACAGTACCGATCACATCCGCCTCAAGAACCTGACACTCGGTTTCACTCTTCCTGGCAGATGGGTACAAAAGGCACTGATAGAGAATGCACGTGTCTACTTCTCAGGAAGTAATCTGCTGACATGGGCCAAATGGAAACAGTATGATCCTGAAGTACCGGTTAATGGTGAGGTGTTCTGTGAGGCTCCTCCCATGCGTACCTTCAATTTTGGGGTTGAGATAACTTTCTAAATCATTCATCATTATTAATATTCAGATATATGAAACGTACACTTATATACATGTTTGCCGCTATGTCGCTTGTGGGTTCTTCTTGTTCCGGCGACTGGCTGAATTTAAATCCATCTACCTCTGTGACTACTCCGCAAGCCATCCGTACACTTGAGGAAGCACAAATAGCTTTGAACGGCATTTATCGCATTGCCGCTTCACATAGTTATTATGGTGATAATTATCTCTATTATGCCGATTGCCGTGGTGAAGATGTTCAAGCACGTGTCAGCAAGGGAGCCGGAAAACGTGTATCACCTTATTATGAGTTCAATGTCACGGCAGATGATGCCTTGAATATTACCCGTGTATGGAATCAGCCTTATAGTGTCATTCATCAGGCAAATAGTCTGCTGGAAAGAATAGAATCCGGTGCGGTGGTTACCGATGATGCTGTGGCTCTCAACTGTATCAAAGCTGAAGCGCTTGCTTTGCGTGGATTGGCTTTGTTTGATCTCACCCGTCTGTTTGCTATGCCCTATACCTTGAACAATGGTACTTCTTTGGGAGTACCTATTGAGATTAAAACAACTTTGCCTACTCACCAGCCTGCCCGCAATACGGTGGCCGAATGCTATCAGCAGGTGATAGACGATATGACAGGTGCACTGAAACTCTCGGCACTTTCCGCTGATAAGAAAAACGGTTATCTTAATGTGTGGAGTGTCAAAGCATTACTTTCACGGGTATATCTTTATATGAATGATAATGAAAAGGCTCTCGCATTGGCCAAGGAAGTGATGAATAACGGTGGATTGTATCAGTTGTTCACACACGATGAATATCCTACAGTATGGGGAAAAGACTTCAGTTCTGAGTCACTGTTTGAGTTTTACTACACTCTTTCCGAGCCTGATGGCGGAACGGGAGGTGAAGGCGCTCCGATGGTTTATGCCGATAATGTGAAGGATTGGAACAACCTTGTACTGACCAAAGCATTCCTCGATCTGTTGGGAGAAGATCCGGATGATGTGCGTCATTCATTGAATCGTTTGCCGGAGAAACCGGAAGAGGACCTATTGCCCGAAGGTTCCAAGGGTCATCCTAAATATCTGAATAAATATCCGGGTAAGACGGGGGATAATCCGCAGGATAATGACATTTGTATAATCCGCCTCTCCGAAGTTTACCTGAATGCTGCCGAAGCTGCCTTTAAGTTGGGGGGAGCAGAAAATCTGAAATTTTCTTTGGATTGTCTTAATGCCATCGTGAGCCGTGCTAATCCGGTGAAGTGCGTGAAAGAATCGGAGTTGAGCCTGGAGCGTATCTTGAAAGAGCGCCGTAAGGAATTGGTAGGAGAGGGACATGCGTTCTTTGATGCCATGCGAAATGGTTTGTCTGTAAATCGTACCGGTGGTTGGCATTTGCCTTCTGTAGCGGCTGCTGCGGTTATTGCCCCGTCTGATCCGCGGGTAGCATTACCTATTCCGCAGGCGGAGATAGATGCTAATCCGAATATGGTGCAGAATCCGCGTTAATGCTTTCTGGGAGGTGAGATATACCGGTTTCCCGGATGACAAGGCTCGAACCGGCATGTTATGAGACACCAGACAGTTATTTACTGAGGAATCTGCGGGCGATCTCTATGAGTGTATCTTTTCCTCTCATTTCGTCTTCTTGCAGCATATCTACCTGAATGTCCGGTTCAATACCGAACTCAATATGTTTCATCTGTGCATCGAAGTGGGGACTGGCGGAGAAACGTACGCTCCACCCGTTGGGCAATTCGGAGGTAAAGGGCATACCCGATCCTCCTCCGGTTTTATCTCCGATGATGGTGACATTGGGCAGGCAACGCATATGGTTGACAAAATCGTTGGTTGCGCTGAAAGAACGGCGATTGGTCAACACGACTGCTTTCTTTTGCCAGCGTACCCCATTGGCTGGTTCCAGATAGATGGCATAGGGTTTAGAGAAGTCGTTGTGTCCGGTTCCTGTCTTATGGCAGATGTATCCTGTCAGAACCTTTTCGTTAGTGAATCGGGAAGCGATGCGGGCGGAATTTGTTGCGTTTCCACCACCATTATCGCGCACATCGATAATTAGCCCATTGCATATGGCCAGATAGGAGAGCACTTCGTCCAAGTTGCCGTTGCCAATCGGGTCGGCAAAGCTTTCATACCGCATATAGCCGATGTTGTCTTTCAGTATCTTATATTTGAGGCCTGCTGCCGTACGATAGTCCGTACTGGCACGGCCCAGATAGGAATCTTCAACCAAGTCTGCACGGAAGTTACGGGGATAATCCTGATACCAGGCGTCGTAATAAGACACGTTGTGAGCCGAAGCCAGATTGACATGCCCGTCCTGCAATTCATAAAGCATTTCACTCAGAACTTCGAACAGCCCTTCGTTGCTCATATTCGGGGTAATACGTTTTTGATATTGGGTATAGATATCATCCCAGTCGATTTGTTTGTAATCGAGAAAGCAATATTGCCGGTCGATGATTTTCCATAACTGCTCAAAGTTTCCTTGTGGATCGTTGGCATACTCTTCTTCCCGGATACAGGAAGAGAGGAGAGCCAGAAAGAAAATCAGGCAGAAGCTTTGTTGCAGGATATTATGGATAGGAGGATTCTTCATGATTCACTTCTGTTTTAATAGGCTCTGACGGCAGGTGGCAGGGGAGTTCCGTTCTTATTTCGGATACGGAACAGATCGTGTACAAATCCCACCATGAAAACTTGTGAATAAGTATGTGTCTTGATTCCGTTCAGTTTGGATTGTTGGAGATCACACAAATAGCTAAGGCGCATTTTGGTATATCTGATTGGAAAGTCGACTGATATCATCTGTCGTAACGCCGGCTGATTATGCAGAGAAGTAAAACGGACTACGCCACTGGCGTGTCCGAGTGTGAATATTTCGTAGTAAGATTGCCCGTAATGGGGAGAGAACATGACCCCTATTACCGGAAGATTAACCTGGTAACGTAATGCCAACGGATAATTTTTTATTTTTGTATGCCAGATGGCCATGCCCGAAGCGTCCAGGTTGATGTAAGCACGTGCTGAGGCCGGATTGTTGGTATTGCGCAGATTGTAGACAAAGCCGCCGTTGAAATCTCCCATTCCTCCGGCAAGCAGCTTAAAGTTGTCTGTTATGCGGAACTGATAGTGCAGTCCATAGTTCCAATTCACTAATCCGGCAAATGTATTGTTGTTATCTACCCGGTTGTGAGTATATGCCAGGTTTGCCTGAAAAAAGTTCTGTACCGAGACATTGCCATCGCCCCAGGCGGTCATACGCATTGTTTCGCGTGAGATACGAAATTCGATACCTTTATATTCCTGCGGAGAAAGATAGGTGTCGAATACATTGGTGTATCCCACACCGTACATGGTGGCACGTGTCACATAGCGGGTAGCTTGAAGTGAGTCTGTGCCATTACCATTTCCGTTCCCTCCAAAAGAAGGGAGAGCGATTGCTATCATTAATAATAGCAATATACTTGTATTTACTTTCATACGCAGTTTTATCTTGGACTTGTGCTAAAACAGCTTCATCTGTCCGGTCATTTCATCGAGTATGTCGTTTTCTGTTTTACCATTGTCCGGGTCCAGATTTTCCGGTTCTTCATCTGTGTTTTCATCATCCGTGGTTTGTGGCGGATCCGGGAAACGGGTTGGTTCCAGTTCGTTGATGGTCTCTACTGTATAAGTAGTGAGACGTTTCCCTTTGGCCTTAAAACCTTTGACGGCAATGAACTCTTCGGCATCAATGACAACTGGTTCGCGGAAACTGTCGTGACCTCCGAAGATGATCTCCAATCTTGGGTAATACTCATCCGTCAGTAAAATCAGGCGGTTATGTTTGTTCTCACCCAGATAGTTCTGCTTGCGGGCAGTGGCTTCGAAGCAGAAACGTTTCAGGTACGGATAGTTCTGTTGGTCGGCATCATAAAGCGCAGCCGTCCATATCTTGTTGGCATCGAACTTCTCGACGATACTCACATTATCTTCGTAGTGATTGCTGAGATCGAAGTTTGAGGTATAGAACTCTCCGGTGTTCAGCACAACAAGGATGCTGTCGTCGCTCTGGAACTCACCCAAGTATTCACCCCGGCCGTCGTAATTGAGGCGGAGCACATCGCGGTCGAACCATACTTTACGTCCGCCCAGTGTAGAGCCTCCCCGTTGTTTCAATACAATTTTGTGTACCGGCAGGCGTGTCAGAATGACACCCAGACTTTGTCGGCTGCGAATGGTCACTTCACTGAAATCACGCTCGAAGATGATGCGGCGTACACGTGGATTAGGTTTCAAGGTGACCTTGATGATTTCAGCTTCACCATTGGGATTGGCACTGAAATAAGAAATGCGTGAATCGGGTTTACCTTGTGTCACGTCGTATTCACGGTCGCGTACGATGGAAGTGACTGCAAACCGTTTGATATAGTGTGTTCCTTCTGCACCGTCGCGGTAGGCTACGTTGTAGATGGTGCGTTTGTCATTCTTCTTAAATACATTGACGTAGATTACGTTTTTGCCCACAAACTTCTTGTCGGCTACGGGAGTGACCATGTAACGCCCGTCCCGGTAGAAGATGATCACATCATCGATGTCCGAACAGCATGCCACGAATTCGTCTTTCTTTAATGACGTTCCGATGAAACCTTCTTCACGGTTGATATAGAGCTTTTCGTTGGCTTCCACCACTTTGGCGGCTTCAATGGTGTCGAAGTTGCGCAACTCAGTGCGTCGGGGGAAGTTTTTCCCATATTTATCTTTAAGCATCCGGTACCATTGGATGGTGTACTCCACGATGTTGGCCAGATGATTGTTGATCTCGGCAATGTCTTCGTTCATGCGGGCAATAGCCTCTTCCGCCTTGTCGGAATTGAACTTCAGGATACGTCCCATCTTGATTTCCATCAGGCGGAGGATGTCTTCTTTCGTCACTTCACGTATGAATTGCGAATAGAAAGGAGTCAACCGTTCGTCGATGTGTGCGCAGGCGGCATCCATATCTTTAGACTGTTCGAACTCTTTATCTTTATAAATGCGCTCTTCAATGAATATCTTTTCAAGAGAAGCGAAATGCAGGCTTTCCTGTAGTTCGTCTTTTTTTATTTCCAGTTCCTGGCGGAGCAGAGATAGCGTGTTGTCGGCAGATTTTCTCAGGACGTGGCTGATGGTGAGGAAGTGAGGCTTCTGATCATCAATCACACAACAGTTGGGCGAGATGCTTACTTCGCAATCCGTAAAAGCATAGAGGGCATCGATTGTTTTGTCCGATGAAGTGCCCGGAGCCAGATGGACAAGGATCTCTACGTTGGCTGCTGTGTTGTCGTCTACCTTGCGTATCTTTATTTTTCCTTTGTCTACGGCTTTCAGGATGGAGTCGATGACCGAAGTCGTAGTCCTGCCATAAGGAATTTCGGTAATGGCGAGTGTTTTATTGTCTACTTTATTGATTTTAGACCGTATCTTTACTGCTCCACCGCGTTCACCGTCGTTGTATTTCGACACGTCAATAGAACCTCCGGTCTGGAAGTCGGGATATAGTTTGAACTCTTCGTTTCGCAGGTAACTGATGGAAGCGTCGCAAAGTTCGTTGAAGTTATGTGGTAAGATCTTGGATGAAAGTCCTACGGCGATACCTTCCACTCCTTGTGCCAGCAAAAGTGGGAACTTCACCGGCAAGGTGATAGGTTCTTTGTTTCGTCCGTCATACGACAGTTTCCATTCGGTTGTTTTAGGGTTGAACACTACATCGAGTGCAAACTTTGACAGGCGTGCTTCGATATAACGGGGAGCGGCCGCACCGTCACCGGTGAGGATATTACCCCAGTTACCCTGGCAGTCGACCAATAAGTCTTTCTGTCCCAACTGTACCAATGCGTCACCAATAGATGCATCGCCATGGGGGTGAAACTGCATCGTATGTCCTACAATGTTAGCCACCTTGTTATACCGTCCATCATCCATGCGTTTCATGGAGTGCAGGATGCGGCGTTGCACCGGTTTCAGTCCGTCATTGATATGGGGCACGGCTCGCTCGAGGATAACGTATGAAGCATAGTCCAGAAACCAGTTCTGGTACATTCCTGTAAGTTGATGTTTAATGCTTTCGTTATGTGAGTCCGCCGGCTTATAGTCAGAATGTCCTTCCGTAATCTCGTTGTTCTCTTCGCTCATAAAATCAAATTTCCCTCTGGTTTTAACAACAAATTATCTTTTTTACATCATTATTGGGTGATGTGCAGGCAAAAATACGAATTTAATTGAAAAAAATCATTTACTTTGCAGATTATTTCTGAGTCTGGCTTACAGGCAGATGTATGAAATGTAAATTGTAAATGACTAAATTGAAAATAAGACGATGGCACAAGAAGATGTTTTTAAGAAGTTAGTATCACATTGCAAAGAATACGGTTTTGTGTTCCCCTCAAGCGATATCTACGACGGATTGGGCGCAGTGTATGACTACGGACAGATGGGTGTTGAACTGAAAAACAATATTAAAAAATACTGGTGGGACAGCATGGTGCTGCTGCACGAAAACATTGTCGGCATTGACTCTGCAATTTTTATGCACCCTACCATCTGGAAGGCTTCCGGACATGTGGATGCATTCAATGATCCGTTGATTGACAACAAAGACTCTAAAAAACGCTATCGTGCCGATGTACTGATCGAGGATCAACTGGCTAAGTACGACGATAAAATTAATAAGGAAGTAGCCAAGGCTGCCAAGAGATTTGGCGAAGCTTTCGACGAAGCCCAATTCCGCAGCACCAATGGCCGTGTTCTTGAACATCAGGCAAAGCGTGATGCATTGCACGAACGTTTTGCAAAAGCACTGAATGATAACAATCTGGAAGAACTTCGCCAGATCATTATCGACGAAGAAATAGCATGTCCTATTTCCGGAACCAAGAACTGGACGGAAGTCCGCCAGTTTAATCTGATGTTTTCTACCGATATGGGGTCTACTGCCGATGGAGCCATGAAAATTTATCTTCGTCCGGAAACTGCGCAAGGTATTTTCGTAAACTACCTGAATGTACAGAAGACCGGTCGTATGAAAGTTCCTTTTGGTATTGCACAGATCGGTAAAGCTTTCCGTAACGAAATTGTAGCCCGTCAGTTTATCTTCCGCATGCGTGAGTTCGAACAGATGGAGATGCAGTTCTTCGTTCGTCCGGGCAGCGAATTGGAATATTTCAAGAAATGGAAAGAAATTCGTTTGAAGTGGCACAAGGCACTTGGTTTTGGCGATGATCATTATCGTTTCCACGATCACGATAAATTGGCTCACTACGCGAATGCCGCCACCGATATTGAGTTCCTGATGCCATTCGGTTTCAAAGAAGTAGAAGGTATTCACTCTCGTACTAATTTCGATCTTTCCCAGCACGAGAAGTTCTCCGGAAAGAGCATTAAATATTTTGATCCCGAGTTGAATGAATCGTACACTCCGTACGTAATCGAAACTTCGATCGGTGTCGACCGTATGTTCCTCAGCATTATGTCTGCCGCTTATTGTGAAGAACAGCTGGAGAACGGTGAAAGTCGTATCGTATTGAAATTGCCTGCTGCATTGGCACCCGTGAAGTTGGCTGTAATGCCGTTGGTAAAGAAAGACGGACTGCCTGAAAAGGCTCGTGAGATCATTGACAATCTTAAGTTCCACTTCCATTGTCAGTATGATGAAAAAGACAGTATCGGTAAACGCTACCGTCGTCAGGATGCCATCGGTACCCCGTACTGTGTGACTGTTGACCATCAGACATTGGAAGACAATTGTGTGACACTGCGTAACCGAGACACTATGGAGCAGGAACGTGTGGCAATCTCTGAATTGAATAATATCATTGCCGACCGGGTAAGTATTACCTCGTTGTTGAAAACAATCCAATAATTCTTTAGCGAATGAACAAAAAAATCTATTTATTACCGTTGCTGTTACTGGCCCTTATCTTTGTTTCTTGTGAAGAGACGAAAGAAGCTACAAAGTTTGATAATTGGAGGGCACGTAATGAAGGATATATTGATTCTTTGAAGACGGTATTTGATGACAAGAAGGATCCCGAGCTGAAAGCTTTTGCACCGGAAATAAATCCTAAGTTGCGAATTTACTATAAAGATAAAACACCTGCTGATAGACAATTGGGCGATAAACCTCTTTATACGGATTCTGTCGAAGTATTCTATCGTGGTTATTATATTTTTGGGGAATCTTTTGATGGTAATTTTACTGGTAGTCAGCCGAATCTTGACTTTGATGTACCTTTGAAGTGTTATGTAGATCCATTTAAGAGTACTACACAAACTTCAAAGTATATATCTGTCATTAGTGGTTGGGGAGAGACTCTACAACGGATGCGTGTAGGACAACACTGGACTATATATTTGCCTTATGAAATGGGGTATGGTGAAAAAGGGGATAGAGATATTCCAGGATATTCGACTTTGATTTTCGATATACAATTACAGCGAATTATGCATGAGTAGTGTTTGCTGATTTGTTTTAAATGGATACAGGCTACGAAGATAAAACTATTTTCGTAGCCTGTATTTGTTTTTTGATATTCATGTTTTGATTTCTGTTGAAATGGATCTAATTAATTATATAAACTCAGTTGTAGATATAAATAAGCTACTTAAATTTATTGATACCCTTTGTTTTGAACAAAAATCATTAAGTATTTTGTGAGAGTGAAATGTTGATCTGTCTTTTTACGAATATAACAAACAGATATTACTAATTTGTCAATTGAGTGGATTATTTAAAAGTATGGTACTGTCCATGTAATATTGTGTGTGCTTTTCTAAAGTGTTTATTTTTAGTGATTTATAAGCTCTATTTTATATAAATTTGTCCATGCCATATTTGGGCTTATTCCAATAAATCAACTTATCTTTGTTAAACTATAATCTAAGAGAGTAAATGGAAAAGTTGAAAATGAAATTGAAAAGAATGAGTTTGATTATTATAGGAACCTTTTCTATGTTTCTTATAAGCTCTTGTCTTGAAATAGAGAAGCCATCCAGCAATGGTGAAATCGTAGCTGAAGTTGGGCAAGAGAAAATATATGAGAATGAGCTAAATATGATTATTAAACAGGAATTGTTTGATGAATTAAATCGAATATATGATATAAAGAAGAAGGCTTTATCGCAATTGATTGATGTTAAATTATTGCAAAAGGAGGCGAATAAATTGAACATGTCTTATCAACAATATATTGATTCTTATTATGAAATGAAAGTAGCACAATATGGTAAAGATTCGATTTTAAAAAAATATCGGTTAGCTTCTTATTTTCATTTGCATAATAAAAAAATGTATCAGGTAGAGATGAATTCCTCAGATGGTAAATATTCTAAAGATTATTATTTAAGAGGTGCTATAATTGACCATTTGCTGGATTCATTAAAGAAAGTGAATAATATAAGACAATATATATACCCTCCTAAAAGTCCTCTAATACGATTGGATAGTTTATGTACATATTATCGTGGTAATTTGAGTTCGCATGTGACTGTTATTACAATATCTGATTTTGACTGTGATGCATGTATAGCAGCACATTCATTATACGATTCAATTTATGTAAATTATAAAGATAAAGTTCGATTTGGATATATTCATTATTCTGCGGTACCTACTTTGGCGCAGATAGCTAGTAATGCAGCAAATAATCAGGGTAAGTTTTGGGCTTTCCACGATTCCTTATATAATAATAAAGGATATATTGATTCTGCTACGATTTATAGGATAGCGAATAATATACATCTTGATATCTCTAAATTTAATAATGATATAGTATCAGGCCATGGCATGAGGCAAATTGATGATACAATGAAACAGTTGGTTCTTGCTGGGGTATATGCGACTCCAACAATTATAATTAACGGACGTTTGATCGTGGATTCCCATTCTAAAGATGAGATAACTTATCTTATTGATAAGGAATTGAATAGATAATTTATTCTATTATAATTTTAAAAAAAAGTATTATGAAGAAGCTGTTATTGTTTTTATGTGTATTCAATGGACTGATGTCTTGTTCTACTAGTGAAGATTTGCTGCCTGATCAATCAAGTGAGTTAGCAAATATAGTTAACTCCTATGAGATGGCTTTAAAAGGTTATTCACTTGATGAGATGAGAAGTGAAAAAAATGAAGATACCCCAAGTGGTGGTATTGAGACTATTGCTGAACCATGGCTGATAAAAGCACTGCAAGATTCTTTAGCCAAAGAGGTGTATAATTACAGTAAGACCTGCACGGGAACGAGAGCAACTGGTACATCGGCACCCAAAGTCGGAGTATTTAAAATGACAAGTTGTGGAAGTTATCCTGAGTTCTCATTTGATATGGATTGTGAAGATGGGGGGCATTCTAGTATTACAGGTAATGTAGGAGCTACAAAACTGGATAAACATCGTAATTTGAATTTCTTTTTTTGTTTAGTTGAGCCTGGGAACTATGGTGGAGGAACTTTACTCTTATATGATTATAAATACGATCCAAGTGAAGGAGATGTTGATGTGGTGAAAAGATTTCATGATACTGAAGATGGAAAAAGTGCAAATAAAATAACAAATAATGGTGGATTAACTTCGACAGGACTTACTCAAATAGGTTATAATGTTACGTTATATTGGAGATTCAGTGATCGTCCTAGAAGGAATCCATATATTTCATATGGGGTAATTAGAAATGATAACACTCCACTTCCGCTTCCTATGCCTGGTGCAAGTATATTTGTTGATGATGAAGACAAGAAAAATGCAAACGAGGCTATATTATGGTCTTATAGAGTGAAACCGAATCATCCGGGACTTCCTCCGATAGTAACCACTTCTACCCGCAAATTGAATACTGGAGAAACATTCAGAGGAATTACTGCAGATAAGAATACCACTTATCGATTGACTACTTATTGATTTTATATATGTAAATTTGCCCTTATATTTTGTGTTTTATTGAGGTGAAATGCAAAATGTAAGGGTCTTTTTTTATATAAGTGTGTATTAATTATGGAATATATCAACGATTTAATCCGACGGAAGGACCGCCTTTTATCGGAAGACGAAGCAATGAGTTTACTTGAAAATGGAGAATACGGAGTGTTATCTATTTCTTCACCTGAAGAAGGTGTTTATGGCATTCCCATTAATTATGTATGGGATAAACAACAGTCTATCTATTTTCATTGTGCTCCCGAAGGGCGTAAGCTTTGTATACTTCAAGACTGTAATCAGGCATCGTTTTGCGTGGTAGGACGCACGCGCGTTGTTTCCAATCAATTTAGTACCGAGTATGAAAGTATCGTGATTAACGGGACTATGATTTGTCAGTTAGAAGAAACTGAGAAGCGAAAGGCATTGGAACTTCTGCTTGATAAATATTCTCCGGAAGATAAAAAGGTGGGGTTGAAGTATATGGAAAAGTCTTTTCACCGTACCCACGTCTTGAAACTTGTTATTAAAACAATATCCGGTAAGTGTAAGAAAATGAATCAGCCCTGTCCGGATTATTAAGAAGCCCTTGCCTTATCTCTCCTTTGTTTATCTTTTGTTTTTTTAGCATGGGTTATTTTTCTTTCGCAAATGTAATCTGGATTACATTCTTTTTAAATGGAAATCCCTTTCTTTGCATAAATACATAGCATACATACTATGAAGGTAAAAGAATATATCCAATGGTTACTCCCTTCGCGTAAGTGGAGAGTACTTGCGATCATTATAACAGGTGTGATTGTAGGTGGAGGGGCTCTGACCCTTTATATGCTTCGGGCACATACCTATCTGACCGATGATCCGGCTGCTTGTGTTAATTGCCATATTATGGGACCGTATTATGCGACGTGGTTTCATAGTTCGCATAGCAGGAATGCTACATGCAATGACTGTCATGTTCCACACGAAAATGCAGTGAAGAAATGGGTATTCAAGGGAATGGACGGTATGCGTCATGTTGCCGTATTCCTCACCCATGGAGAAAAAGATGTGGTTCGTGCCAATGGTGAAAGCTCGGAGGTGATTATGAATAATTGTATTCGTTGTCATACACAACTGAACACTGAATTTGTAAGTACAGGACGGATAGATTATATGATGTCTCAGGTAGGTGAAGGGAAAGCTTGTTGGGACTGTCATCGGGACGTACCGCATGGAGGAAGTAACAGTGTCGCATCCACTCCTAATGCGTTAGTCCCTTATCCGGATTCTCCTACACCGGAATGGTTGAAAAAAATGATCGAATAATATAGAAAATCAAGATAACAGAATTATGGAAAAGAAACTGAAATCATGGCAAGGATGGTTGTTGTTCTGCGGAGCGATGGTAGTCGTTTTTGTGCTTGGGCTTGTTGTCTCGGCGCTGATGGAACGCCGGGCAGAGACGGTAAGCGTTTTCAATAACAAACGGGTGGAAATTACCGGAATAGAACCACGAAACGAAGTGTTTGGGGATAACTACCCACGTGAGTATGAAACATGGAAAGAAACGGCTAAGACCGATTTCAAGAGTGAATTTAACGGTAACGAAGCGGTAGATGTACTTGCACAACGTCCCGAGATGGTGGTGCTTTGGGCCGGCTATGCATTCTCAAAAGATTATTCGACTCCGAGGGGACATATGCATGCTATTGAGGACATTACACATTCACTCCGTACCGGTGCGCCGATGGATGATAAAAGCGGGCCGCAACCTTCTACCTGCTGGACTTGTAAGAGTCCGGACGTTCCTCGCATGATGGAAGCTATTGGAGTGGATTCGTTCTATAATAATAAGTGGGGAGCTTTCGGTAGTGAGATCGTCAATCCTATAGGTTGCGCCGATTGTCATGAACCGACGAATATGAAACTTCATATTAGCCGTCCGGCTTTGCGCGAGGCATTTGCCCGTCAGGGGAAAGATATCGATAAAGCGACTCCGCAGGAAATGCGTTCGTTGGTATGCGCACAATGCCACGTGGAATATTATTTCAAGGGAGATGGCAAATACCTGACTTTCCCTTGGGATAAAGGATTTTCGGTAGAAGATATGGAAGCCTACTATGACGAGGCCGACTTTGCCGATTATACACATGCACTGAGCAAAGCCCGTATACTGAAAGCACAACATCCGGACTACGAGATTTCTCAGATGGGAATTCATGCCCAACGCGGAGTGTCGTGCGCCGATTGTCATATGCCCTACAAAAGCGAGGGAGGCATGAAATTCAGCGATCACCACATTCAGAGTCCGTTAGCTATGATCGACCGGACTTGTCAGGTTTGTCATCGTGAGAGCGAAGAGACCTTGCGGAATAATGTATATGACCGTCAGCGTAAAGCGAATGAAATTCGTGGCCGTCTGGAACAGGAGTTGGCTAAAGCGCATATTGAAGCTAAATTCGCCTGGGATAAAGGTGCGACGGATACTCAGATGGCAGAGGCGTTGAAGTTGATTCGCCAGGCCCAGTGGAGATGGGATTTCGGCGTGGCTTCACACGGTGGTGCGTTCCATGCTCCGCAAGAGATACAGCGCATTCTGGGACACGGACTTGATAAAGCTTTGCAGGCCCGTCTTGCCATCTCAAAAGTGTTGGCTCAGCATGGCTATACAGCCGATGTGCCGATGCCTGATATTTCGACTAAAGAGAAAGCGCAGCAGTATATCGGTCTCGATATGCAGAAAGAGCGTGAAGCGAAAGATAAATTCCTGAAAACAGTAGTACCCGAATGGTTGGAGAAAGCGAAGGCTAACGGTCGTCTGGCTAAACTGTAAACTATGTGGCAGAAACCTTGGGGATATAAAGAAGGGTTCGCCATCTGTGGCGGACTTTTTCTGACAGGCATTTTCCTGCAAATGACGTTGGGGAAGTGCACACTTTCCATTCTTTCTTACCCTGTGAATGTGTGTGTAGGGTTGTTATATGTCGTTATCTTGTTATCGGCCTACACCTTTTCACAAAAGAGTTATTTTATCCGGTGGATGGGGAGCTGTCAGGCTGCCGTTTCATCCATGGTGTCAGTGGCCGTGCTCACTGTAGTGATGGGACTGATCCGCCAGGTGAAGTCCGATATACCTTTGTCCGGTATTGAAAACTGGCTGGGATTTTCGCAAATGTTGTCCGCCTGTTCGTTTGTGCTGTTGTTCCTCTGGATGGTCACTTTGTTGGGGTTGACCACCATTCGGCGGATTCATCATTTCCATTGGCGGGACGTTCCTTTTGTGCTGAACCATCTGGGACTTTTCCTTGCACTGACCGGAGCTGTATTGGGAAATGCCGATATGGAGCGTCTGCATATGACTACAAAGATAGGACAAGCCGAATGGCGGGCTTCCGATGAAAATCAGAAAATGCGGGAGCTGCCTTTGGCTATCGAGCTTCAGAACTTTACGATTGATGAATATCCCCCGAAATTGATGTTGATTGACAATGAAACAGGTAAAGCACTGCCGGTCGGGAAGCCGGAAAACCTGCTGATTGAAGATGATTTTCATGCCGGGCATTTGCTCGATTGGGAAATTCACATAGAGAAGAAACTCCCTTTGGCAGCCAGTGTAGCGACTCAGGATACTTTGAACTTTGTGGACTTTCCTTCAATGGGAGCTGCTTATGCTGTCTATCTGACGGCAGTGAATGATAAAACAGGCAGGAAACATGAAGGATGGGTGAGTTGTGGCAGTTTTATGTTTCCTTATAAGGCTATCCGTCTCGACGATCAGACCAGTTTGATAATGCCCGAGCGTGAACCTCGCCGTTTTGCATCCGAGGTGAAAGTTTATACAGAGTCGGGACGCCGTGATTCGGCCACGATTGAGGTAAATAAACCTTTTGAGTTGGAGGGATGGAAAATATATCAGTTAAGTTATGACGAGTCGAAAGGTCGCTGGAGCGATATAAGCGTGTTTGAACTGGTTCGTGATCCGTGGTTACCGGTGGTTTATACCGGTATCTGGATGATGATAGCCGGAGCTGTCTGCCTGTTCGCCCTGTCACAGAAAAGAAAGGAGGACAACGTATGAGTTGGGATCATTTTGTGATATTTGCCATGGCAGCTCTTCTGTGTTGGGCTATCGGTGCCGTTGCCACATGGAAAGAGAAAGGGCAGTTTGTTGTTTATGCAGCCACGTTGGCAGGACTGGCCGTCTTTTTTGCTTTTATCCTTGGGATGTGGATTTCATTGGAACGGCCTCCGATGCGTACAATGGGCGAAACCCGATTGTGGTATTCTTTCTTTTTACCTTTGGCGGGCATCATCACTTATAGCCGCTGGCGATATAAGTGGATTCTGAGTTTCAGCTTTGTTCTTTCGCTTGTGTTCATCTGTATCAACCTGTTTAAACCCGAGATACATAATAAAACCTTGATGCCTGCTTTGCAAAGTCCTTGGTTTGCACCGCATGTCATTGTATATATGTTTGCTTATGCTATGTTGGGCGCAGCGGCCGTTATGGCGGTATACCTGCTTTGGATCAAGAAAAAAGCTACCGAAGAACGTGAGATGGAACTGTGTGATAATTTGGTCAATGTAGGACTATCCTTCATGACATTGGGAATGTTGTTCGGAGCTTTGTGGGCTAAAGAGGCCTGGGGGCATTACTGGAGTTGGGATCCGAAGGAAACCTGGGCGGCAGCCACGTGGATAGGCTATCTCTGTTATATCCACTACCGGATGAACAGGCGGCAAAAAGTACGTATGGCACTTGTCGGACTCCTCATCTGTTTTGCATTGCTGCAAATGTGTTGGTATGGTATTAATTATCTGCCATCGGCACAGGGAACCAGCGTACATACGTATAATTTGAATTGATAAATCGCTAACTACTAATTACTAATTGAGTTATGAGAATCACGAATCTAATCTGGGCAGCAATGCTTTTTGCACCGCTGTCCGCCTTTGCACAGCAACAAAAGGAGAATCAGTTTACAATTGATGCACAAATACGTACTCGTGGTGAATACCGCAATGGAGTGTTGAACCCCCGTCCCGAAGGCGCAAGTCCGACTTTCTTTATCAACGAGCGGGCACGGCTATCCTTAGGTTATCAGCGCGATCGCCTGCAAATGAAACTTGCTGCACAGCATGTAGGGGTGTGGGGGCAGGATCCGCAGATCGATAAAAACGGACGGTTTATTTTGCACGAAGCTTGGGCACGGCTTGATTTTTCAAAAGGCCTGTTTGCGCAGTTGGGGCGTCAGCCACTCTCGTATGATGATGAGCGTCTGCTTGGCGGACTGGACTGGAATGTGGCAGGCCGCTTCCACGATGCATTGAAGTTGGGGTATGAAAGCAAGATGCACAAGTTGCATTTGATACTGGCTTTTAATCAGAATAATGAAGATCGCTCCTATGGTGGCACTTATTATGCTCCCGGTGGACAGCCTTATAAAACTATGCAAACGGTATGGTATAATGGCCGGTGGGCTAAAGATTTCACTGCTTCACTGCTTTTTATGAATACCGGATTTGAAACAGGGACGGAAGAAAAGGGTAAAACTGCTAATATGCAGACGATGGGTACTTATCTGGTGTATACACCCGGGGCATGGTTGCTGAATGGTAGCGTCTATTACCAGTCGGGTAAAAACAAAGCCGACAAGAAGGTATCTGCTTATATGTTCAGCTTGAAAGCCGGGTATAAGATTGATCCAAAGTGGAGTGTAAGCTTCGGCACGGACTACCTGAGCGGAGATCCCGACAGTAAGAAGGTAACTACTTTCGATCCGCTTTACGGGACACATCATAAATTCTATGGAGGAATGGATTATTTTTATGCATCGGCTTATAACAAAGGTTTGTGGGACAAAATACTCAGTGTTGATTTCAAGCCGACCCAAAAGATAGGGTTCTCACTGAATTATCACCATTTTTCTACGACTTATGACGTAACGGCCATAGACGGTAAAGAAGGACGCAGTCTGGGATCGGAGTTCGATTTGCAGGTAGATTATGTTTTGATGAAAGATGTAAAACTGACAGCCGGTTATTCGACCATGCTTGGAACTAAATATATGGACATTGTAAAAGGTGGCAGCCATAAGAGCTGGCAGGACTGGGGATGGCTGACACTGAACATCAATCCGCGTATTTTATTTACCAAGTGGTAGGATTGGTACGGGAGAAAATGCTATCTTTGCTAAAAAGACAAGCATTGTGGTAAAAGTAGAGTTTACAGACGAATATCAAAAAATCTTGTGGCAGATATCTTTATTTAAGGATATGGATGTCAGTTTGCAACGTCGGCTGCCTTTGGAACTGGAACTTTCGGTGTACGAGGTTGCCAGGAAAGAGGTCGTATTGAAGCAGGACACCTATTGCAATCATTTGTATGTATTGCTGAAGGGAGAACTGGAGGTCAATATCGTTGATGTGGCAGGAAATCTGGTGAAGGTAGAAGATATCCGTGCTCCCCGTGCTTTTGCCACACCCCATCTGTTTGGCGATAAGAATCTCTTGCCTGCTACGTTTACTGCCAGCGAAGATTCTGTTTTGCTGATGGCTACCCGTACTTCCGTTTTTAAGTTGATCAGTTCCGTACCCGATTTACTGCACCGTTTCCTGTGTGTCACAGGCAATTGTAACAAGTGTACGGTCACCCGTCTGAGGATTCTTTCTTACAAGATGCTGCGCAGCCGTTTGGTTTATTACTTCATGGAGCATAAGACTTCTCCGAATACGGCTATATTGGAGCATAATCAGGTCCAGTTGGCAGAATATCTGGGGGTAACCCGCCCTGCACTTTCGAAAGAAATAAATAAGATGATGAAGGAGGGCCTGATTTCAATCAATAAGAAAGTGGTGACGCTGGAAGATATGGCGGCACTTAAAGAATATATTTGAAAGGGCTGTGCCAAGAGTCTTTTCACCACAGATCACACAGATTATCAATATTGATAATCAATGGCTTAAAATTTACTCTGTACCTTCTGTGGTGAGTTTCGACACACCCTTCTCAATGCTTTGCTCCAAATCTTGTAGCCTTCCTCCGTCAGATGGAGTCCGTCCGTAGTCAGTTCTTTCCGCATCACATTGCTACCTTTCTCCGTAAATAGAGGGAAAAGGTTGATAAAAGGTATTTTCCTGTCTTTGGCAAGTGCTTCCAACTTACTGTTGATTTCGGGTATCAGGTCGGTTTTACCGGTCATTGTTTTGTATCGTCCGAACGATTCGTTAATGGGTAAAAGACTCTGCAGATAGAGTTCGGTGGATGGTGATCCGGTTCGTATTTTGTCTATGACCAGAGTAACCAGTTCTACCACACTATCGGCACTCAGGTTGTGTGACACATCGTTTATTCCTGCCATCAGGAAAATCTTTCGGGGAGTGCCGGGCAATATCTGGAAAAGACGTTGGTAAATTCCCATTGCTTCGTCACCAATGATTCCGCGGTTTCTTATATTCTTTTTATTCAGGCGTATGCTCCAGTCTCCGCCGTTTTCGGTGAGGCTATTGCCCACCATTACGATATCCTTCGGTCCGATGGGAGCATCTGCTTCAAATTCCAGGAAACGTTTGTAATAATGATCCGTATATACTTGTGCGGGCGGGCAGATAGAAGCGGCTACTGCATTGGCAACCAGCGAACGGAGGCGGACTACACTGTGTCCGTCTTCAGGATGCACGGCGTTGATGAGCAGGATGACGGCCGTGTCGTTATCTGGGTCAATCAGGATGGAAGTACCCGTATATCCTGTATGCCCGAAGGTGTTCGGCCCGAAGAGATCGCCATGATTTGAGGCATAAGCTGAGAAGACATCCCATCCCGGAGTGCGTCCCAGTCCGGCTACTTCGCGGGGAACGGTACGCATGGTTTTTACCCCCAGTGGGCTGAGAATACGGCGACCATTATATTCGCCCCCATTCAGCAAGGCAGCTGCGAGAACGGCAATATCATTGGCGTCCGAGAAGACCCCTGCATTGCCGGAGATTCCTCCGTTCAGGATGCGCGCCAACGGATCGTGCACCTGTCCGCAGAGTACACTTCCGTCTTTTTGCTTCTCGGTAGGTGCAATCAAATCCATCCAGGGGTAATCTACGGTATTTATCCACTTTCCGTCTTTCTGCTGTACGGTGGGCAGATAATCGGTGTGCTGCATGCCCAGGACATTGAAGATATTCTCTTTGGCAAAGTCCCGCAGGTTTTGTCCGGTAATGACTTCGATGACATGTTGCAAGGTGATATAGTTGAGGCAACTATACTGAAAATTCGTTTGAGGCTTGAAGTCACGTTTGCAAGTGGAAATATACTTCATGAGCCCTTCCGGATTGGGTGAACCGTACTCTTTCTGTAACTCGGCTACCGGTGCGTAAGGTGGAAGGCCCGAAGTGTGAGTCATAAGGTCTACAATGCGGATGTCCTGTTTCTCTCCGTTCTCTCCCTGCCATTCCCGGAAGTCAGGCAAGTAGAGGTTGACGCGATCGAGTAGGCGCAGTTGTCCGCGTTCAATCAGAATCATGGCAGAAACAGCAGTCGACATCGGCTTGCTGCAAGAAGCCATATCGAAGACGGTATTTATCTCCATCGGTTCTATATTGGGATAGATCCGCCGGTTACCATAAGCCTTGAGATAGGCCATTTTGCCATGACGGACCACGGCGAGTACGGCCCCCGGTATTTCTTTGTTAAGGATCGCCTTCTGAATAGCCTCGTCGGCATGCAACAGACGGTGAGAATCCATGCCTACTTGCTCGGGGGCAACGCGTGGCAGAGGTTGTGCGACAGCTTGCAGACTGCAGAACAGAAGCGCCAAAGCGGTGAGCAGAGATTTCGTCCCTTTTCTCTCCTGCAGAGAGATGAGGGAGAAGTGAACTTTGTTTTTCGTATTCATGGTATTGTAAGTTTAGGAGGGTTCGGTTTTGTTATCCGGCTTTATATGCATCTACCGCTTTTTTCACGGAACCGTGCATCAGCAACAGTGCTTTAGCCTTGTCATATTCTAACCCGAGTTCTTCGACAATCATGCGTGTGCCGCGGTCCACCAACTTCTGGTTGCTAAGCTGCATATTGACCATCTTGTTGCCTTTCACGCGTCCCAGTTGAATCATAACCGAGGTTGTGATCATGTTCAGAATCATCTTCTGTCCTGTTCCTGATTTCATGCGCGAACTGCCTGTTACATATTCGGGGCCTACAATCATTTCGATAGGTACATCGGCTTCTGCGGCCATCGGCGAGTTCGGGTTGCTGGTGATGCAACCGGTGAGGATGCCGTGCTCGCGTGCCGCATGCATGGCTCCGATCACATAGGGAGTCGTACCTGAGGCTGCAATACCGATGACGGTATCTTTACTGTTGATGTTATGTTCCGTCAGTTCTTCCCACCCCCGGGTGGTATTGTCTTCGGCATTCTCTACCGGATTACGCAAGGCGGTATCTCCGCCTGCAATCAGCCCGATGATCAATGTGGGAGGCATCCCGAAAGTGGGAGGGATCTCTGAAGCATCGAGAACCCCGAGGCGTCCGCTGGTTCCGGCCCCCATGTAGAAGATGCGTCCCCCCTGTTTCATGCGGGGGACAATCTGTGTGACTAACTTTTCAATTTGAGGAATAGCTTTCTGTACGGCAAGAGCCACCTTTTGGTCTTCGGTATTGATATCTTCCAGTATTTCGCGGACCGACTTCTTCTCAAGATCACTGTAGAGCGAGGGTTGCTCGGAAATCTTGACGAAGGATGTTTTATCTGATTTTTCTATATTACTATTCATGTTTTTGTTCTATAATTCGTATACGTTACTCGTGAAATTTAATCAGTCCTTCCATCGGACTCTTGATAATCGTTCCCAGGTGAATCTCCATTGCCTTACACGCCTCCGACAGTAATTCTTTGTAGTAGAACGCTACTGAACCGATGAAATGGACCCGGGCATGCTGGTAGTCGTATTGCATTACATTGCGTTTCAGGAACTTTTTAAAGCTGTTCAGAACCAGTTCGCGTATGGCCGGTTCATCGAGGTGTTCGACCAGGAATGGAGAGAAACTTGCCAGGAAACGATTTGGAAACGGTTGGCGATATACCCGGTCGATAATTTCGGCAGGTGTCAGGTTGTATTGTTCCAGGAACTTTTCTTTAAGTCCCGGAGTCATTTGATTCTTAAGGATATCGCCTACCAGCAGCTTACCCAAAACCGCCCCACTGCCTTCGTCACCCAGAATAAATCCTAATGGCGATACATTGCTGACTATGTTTTTACCGTCATAATAACAAGAGTTCGATCCTGTGCCCATGATGCAGGCGATGCCCGGTTGATGGCCACACAGTCCCCTGGCGGCAGCAAGCATGTCCGTACTGACCTCAATCTCTCCGCTTACTTGCAGATGCGCAGCTATGGCTTTGCGCACCGTTTCTATTTTGTCGGGGAAAGCGCAACCGGCTCCATAGAAGTGAACAGTCTCGAACTTGTTTGTCTTTAATTGAGGAATCAGGGCGGTTGCTATTTCATTACTGATTTCCTCTTCAGACTGAAAGAAAGGGTTAGTGCCTTTCGTAAAAATCTGCTGGACTAACTGTCCATGCTCTACTACACACCAATCGGTCTTAGTAGAACCACTGTCTGCTATTAGTATCATATCTTTATATATATTTTTTTCTTATACAGGATGTATCCGATACACCAGTTCAGCCCTACGAATAAGATGGCGAATGCTAAAGAACCGGGATAATCGCCGAGCAGGGGTTGGAGGATGATCTTATACACAAATCCGTGAAGGCTGATGGTATGGCCGTCATAAGGTATCAGTATGTTGCCCAACAGAATAGAGAGAACGGCTCCGGTCACATAGATGAATAGTGGGTTGACTCCGAACGATTCGAAGAACCGGCTCCATCGTGTATAACCTTTCACGTCGATAATCCATACGAGGAGTGCCAGGAAACTGGATGCCAGTCCGCAAGTGACAATCGCGAATGTCGGTGACCAGATCTTCTTGCTGATTGGACAGCCGTAGCTGAGTAGGAAACCCGCAAAGGTGAGGATAGTGCCAACCAGGAACAGGCGTTCTATTTTTTCATTGATGTCTTTTACTTCCATCAGCAGTTTGCCTACGCAGAAGCCTATCAGCACATGGGCTATCGAAGGTATGGTGCTTAATACACCTTCCGGATCGATGCCGTTGTCTTTGTACATATGTGCCTCGCCCAATACGGCACGGTCCACCACCGCCAGGATGTTGGTACTGTTGTATTCAAATCCGTTTCCGGTGATCAGGATGATGAAGTAACTGATTAGCAAGGCGGCTATCAGGTATGGGATGTATTTATGCTTCATGATTAAAGCGATGATAGCCGTTGCGCCGTAGCAGAGGGCCAATCGCTGCATGACACCCAGGATGCGAATGTGACCGAAAGTCCAGACTGATTCCCCCAGACGGGAGAAGAATGGAATATCTTCGCCGGATAGTGAATTCCAAGTGTGGCAAAACATGGAGAACCATGCGATTCCCAAACCGATGGCAAAGATCACAATGGTTCTTTTAAGTATTTTCAAGGCCGCAGAATGACTGAATTCGAAGTTATACTTTCTTAATGATATATAGGTGGAAATGCCCATGATGAACATGAAGAAAGGAAAGACTAGGTCGGTCGGAGTCAGACCGATCCATGCCGCATGTCCGAGGGGAGCATATACGTAGCTCCAGCTGCCGGGATTGTTGACCATAATCATTCCTGCGATAGTGATACCCCGCAACACATCGAGGGCAAGTAGACGTTTGTTGGCTGTTTGATTCATTGCATTCTTATTTAAGTGTTAAGTTATTCTTTTGTTTCACGTGGACGAGTGCACTGATCCACCAGATAGGCAATCGATACATAGGGGATGCCGGTGTTAGTGGCTAAACCGATTTCACAGGTGCGGCTGTTTGAATAGCCGATACTGATTCCTGCTTTCTCCAGTTGCGGACGCAGTTTGCGTAAAGCATAAGTGTTGAGTTCCGGCCGGGTGAATCCTTTATCTCCGGCAAAGCCGCAACAACCCACCTCTTCCGGAACAAGCACTTGCGTTGAACATAGTCCGGCCAGTGAAATCAGTGTATTCGACAATCCCATTTTACGCATGGAACATGTGATGTGTACGGCTACGGGACGGTTTGTGGGAGTGAATTCCAGTTTATCCCGCAGGAACGTATAGATAAATTCAGCCGGTTCGTATAGCTTCATCTTTTGGATAGTGGCACGCATACGGTGCAGACAAGGGCTCTGGTCGCAAAGTACCGGATAACGTCCCTGTTCGCTGGCCTCCCATAAGGCGGCTTCCAGTTCAGCCGATTTGCTGTCGGCTATATCCAGCATACCTTTGCTTTCCCAAATGGTTCCGCAACAGAGTTTCTCCATCTTGGGCGGGAAGATGACTTCGTATCCCGCTTTCTGAAGCAGAGAGAGCATTTTGTTAACCAAAGGTTGCTCTACGGGAGAATTTTTTGCCAATCCCATAGTTTGGTTGATGCAACTGGGGAAGTAGACCACCTTGTTCTTTGCATCCGGTGCCTTGTTGTTGTCCTTCTTGTGTATCTTATAGCTCATAGGCATGGCCGGTGTCCATTGCGGAAGTCCCCATACGTTGTGCATCTTTCGAGTAATGGAAGTCATCCTGGAAGTTCCCAGCAGGCTGTGTGTCGTATTGGCAAGTGACAGTACCGGTCGCAGAGCATTTTTTATTCCTGCGAAATGATTGGCGGCAAATTTTCCCGCCTTATAACCGGTGCTGTTGGACGGTAGCTCTGCCTGACGCAGGAGGTGGGTCAGGTCACCGGTATTGATACCCATCGGACAAGACGTGGCACACAGGCCGTCACCGGCACAGGTCTGATTACCCGGATACCGGTATAACTTGGATAGTGTTTCCAGTAACTGCGGATTTTCCCCGCTTTTTTTCAGGCGTGAAATTTCCCTCTGTATGACAATGCGCTGGCGTGAGGAGAGCGTGAATCCGCACGAGAGACAGTTCACTTCGCAGAATCCGCATTCGATACACCGGTCTATCTGGCGTGTCACTTCGGAGCCTTCTCCTATTGCCAATGGTGAGAGAGGCTTGAAATGTTTGATATGGCATTGAGGGTCGTCGTTGAAGATAACACCCGGATTAAATAATCCTTTGGGGTCAAAGAGTTGTTTTACCGCCTTCATGATAGCGAAAGCTTCTTCTCCCCATTCCTGCTTTACGAATGGAGCCATGTTTCGTCCTGTGCCGTGTTCTGCCTTTAATGAGCCGTCATATTTGTCCACTACCAGTTCTTTTATGTCGTTCATCAGGGCTTCATACCGTTTTATTTCAACTTCATTACTGAATGACTGGTTGATAATGAAGTGGTAATTGCCTTCTAACGCATGACCGTAAATGCAGGCGTCATCGTATCCGTGCCGGGCAATGAGCTGTTGCAGTTCGGCTGTCGCCTCGGGGAGGTCTTCAATGTGGAAGGCCACATCCTCAATCAGACAGGTTGTTCCCGGAGGACGGGTTCCTCCTACAGAGGGGAAAATGCCCGAACGGATTGCCCAATATTTGGAATATTCCTCGGGACGGTCGGTAAAGTGGACCGGGATGTAGGTTTTAAATGCCTTTAGTGTATCTTCGATGACAGTGATGTTGTGGTTGAGCTCTTCCTGTGTGCGTGCTTTGGTTTCGGTCAATACGGCTGTTAGCCCTTCTCCCGTCAGATCATTCACAGAAGCCAGGGATTTCCAGTCGAGCAGTTCCGCACCTTTTACAATCCACTCCCCATCTGTGTTGACGAGTTTTTTCATGGCTACCACTGCACGGCATGCTTCTTTGATGTCGCTGAAATAGAGCATGGCGCTTGCCTTGTGCGGATAGTCGTATTCCGTTTTCATAGTCACACCGGAAAGGAAAGCTAATGTGCCCTCCGAGCCTACCATCAGGTGGGCAATAATATCGAACGGATCATCGTATACGAGGAAGGGAAGAATATTCAACCCTGTTACGTTCTTGATTGAGTATTTATAACGGATACGTGTACTCAGTTCTTTGTTGCTACGTATCTGGTCACGTAGCTCGCAGATGCGGCGGAGGAAATCGGGATGATCTTCTTCAAAGTTTTCTCGGGATTCCTGGCTGGCGGTATTAAGATAATATCCGTCAGGGAGTATGATACGTACCGACAGCAGCATCTTATCACTGTTGGCATGTGTTCCGCAGTTCATGCCCGAAGCATTGTTCATTACGATTCCACCTACCATGGCGCTTTTTATGGAAGCCGGATCGGGAGCAAATTTACGTCCGTAAGGTGCGAGGATCTCGTTTACTCGTTGTCCGATGATACCGGGCTCCAGATAAATCTGTTCGTGATCGGGTGAGAGTTCGTAGTGATCCCAGCCTTTGCCGGCTATAATCAGAACAGAGTCACTGATGGACTGTCCCGAAAGACTGGTTCCGGCAGCGCGGAAAGTTACCGGTATATTATATCTGTCGGCCAGATAGATCATTTCGAATACTTCATCGTCGTCGATCGAGTTAACTACAATTAGAGGAATCAGTCGGTAGAAACCCGCATCTGTCCCCCATGCCAGGCGATGGAGCTCGTCGGTAAATATTCTATCCTGTGGGATAAATCGGCTGATGTCTCGCAGGAATTCGTCATAGTTTCTTTCCGTTTTCATTGTTTCTTTGTTTGTCGGGCACTCCTCGGTCCCAGTTTTTATTTATACAAATAATACTTCTTCGACAGCCGGCGGAAGTCGTCAACGTCTTTGTACCAATAATCGCGGACGTCTTCCCAGCGGTTGCGCCGACTGAAACGTTCGCGTACTTCTTTGGAGCCGCTGACGAGATCGAACATACGGAAACGTCCTTTATCGGCATGGTCGAATACGGCCCGGCCCGGATAGAGTACAGCTATTTCCTGCATCACGTAAAACTGTATCTCGCTTAGTGCAGCTTTATTAAAGTCCACAATATGTACTTGTACGCCTTGCAGATGTTCCCCTTTGCCTACCGAATAGAAGGGTTTGAGGTGCATCGGACGGAATATCACTCCCGGCAGGTTCAGACGGTTCAGGTTATCAGCCAATCTGTCTGCCTCTATCCAAGGAGCGGCAAACATCTGGAACGGAATGGTATAACCCACACCAATCGACATATAGCCCAGTTCGCCGAGTATCCCCGAAACGGGATAGAAGAAAGCGGAATGCGGATGCGGGATGTGTGGGGACGAAGGAATCCATTGGAGTCCTGTCTGTACATAATCCATTTTTCGCTTCCACCCCTTCATTTTCACAACATGCAGGTTGCATGGCCTGCCCAACATTTGTTCTCCATTGAGCATCAGTGCAAGCTCGCCACAAGTAAGTCCGTAAAGGTACGGAATTTTAAATTGGCTGACAAAAGATATGTATCCATCTTCTACGAGATTCCCTTCTATTTTTAATCCGCCTATCGGATTGGGGCGGTCAAGGACAATAAACTCTTTACCATTTTCGGCGGCAGCTTCCATAGCCACTCCCATGGTGCTGATATAGGTGAACGAGCGGCAGCCGATGTCCTGTATGTCATATACCAATACATCAATGTCTTTTAGCATTTCGGGGCTCGGCTTACGCGTTTTGCCATAGAGTGAATAAACGGGTAGTCCGGTAGTGGGGTCGTTCGTGTTATCCACTTTGTCGCCGGCATGCACATCACCCCGTACACCATGCTCCGGTCCGTACAGAGCCACTAAGTTGACATTGGGCGCTTCATGAAGAATGTCGATAGTGGACCGCAACTGATTGTCTACACCGGTCGGGTTGGTGATCAGTCCTACACGTTTCCCTTCAAGACATTTGAAGTTTTGTTCTTTTAGGACTTCAATACCTGTTTTGATACGGATTCCCGGAGGTTTTACACCTGGTTCCATCCCTTGGGAAAGGGGAGTATTGGAAACAAGGATAAAAAGAATGAGCAAAAGTCTCAATATACTTCTTTTATGTGTCATAATCTTATCTTTTTTAGTTATCCTACAATGTCTGGAGTAACTTTATTTCTTCTCCTCGGCAATATTCTCTTTTTTCTTCCCATAATCGGGGTCTATCTTGATGAAGGCACATACGGCAATTGTGGCGGCACAACAAGCCATTACCCAGATAAAGAAGTTTTCGTATCCGATCAGTTCCTGTAACCAGCCGGCGGCCATGCCCGGCAGCATCATGCCTAATGCCATGAAAGCAGTGCAGATGGCATAGTGCGCCGTCTTATGTTCTCCGTCAGAGTAGTAAATCAAGTAAAGCATATAGGCTGTGAATCCGAACCCGTAACCAAACTGTTCGATAAATACGCACAGGTTGATGATCACAAAGTTCTGTGGCTGGAAGTAACCCAGATATACAAAGGTGAGGCAGGTCAGCGACAGGCTCCATGCCATTGGCCACAACCATTTTTGCAGTCCTCCTTTGGCTGCACAAATACCGCCGACGATGCCTCCTAATGTCAGTCCGATGATGCCGATGGTTCCGTAAACCAATCCTACTTCGGCGGTAGTCAGTCCTAATCCGCCTTTCTCGACAGGATCGAGCAGGAATGGGTTGATGAGCTTCACTAACTGTGCTTCAGGGAAGCGATAGAATAGCATAAAGAGGATGGCTACTCCAGCCTGTTTTTTGCGGAAAAAAGAGGCAAAGGTTTCTATGAATCCATTGAAAATGGCGCTTGCGCTGTTCTCACCTACTACTGCTTTGTCACTGTCAGGTTTCGGTAATACGCATTTGTGGTAGAGGCAAAAAGCAAGGAACAGTCCTGCAAGGATAAAGAAGGTGATGCTCCATCCGTATTTAATATTGCCTGTCCATATTTCCAGGCCGCCGGCAAGCATCACCAACAAACCTTGTCCGGCAATTGTGGCAATGCGGTAGAAGGTACTGCGTATCCCTACATAAAGTGCCTGGTCTTGGACGTTCAGTGCCAGCATATAAAATCCGTCGGCAGCAATATCATGCGTAGCCGAACTGAAGGCCACCAGCCAGAAGATGGCAAGGGTAGTCTGGAAAAAATTTGGCATGGGTATGGTGAAAGCGATTCCTGCCAGTCCGGCACCAACCAGCAACTGCATGCTGATTACCCACCAGCGCTTGGTTTTCAATAAGTCGACGAACGGGCTCCAAAAGGGTTTGATGACCCAGGGCAGATAGAGCCAGGAGGTGTAGAGTGCAATATCCGTGTTGGAGATACCCAGATTCTTGTACATAATTACCGAAATAGTCATTACGGCTACATAAGGTAATCCTTGTGCAAAGTACAGGGTCGGAATCCATGCCCATGGTGATATGGTCTTGTTTTTCATGATAAGAGTGTGTGTTTAATAAAGTTTATCTATCGTTGCACCGATGTAGTAATGCAATAAAATAGTATCGTATGGGTAACCTTGCTCGCCCATGACGGCTGCTCCTATTTGGCAAAGTCCTACTCCGTGCCCCCATCCGGCACCGGTGAGGATAAACCGTCCCGGTACGTCATCCACGATATCTGCCTTGTCGATGACGAAAGCGGAACTGTAAAGGTGAGATGTAGAGAGTGTACGGCGTATTTCCAGTTCCTTACCGATAGTCATGGTCCGTTTGCTCCCTCTGATTTTTAACTTGACAAGCCGTCCGGAGGTTCCCCGTTCCACCGGAATCAGGTCGAGTATCTGTCCATAATCAATGCCCGAACGTTTCAGGATAAGCTCGGAAAGTTCGTCTTGTTTATACTCTATTTTCCAACGATAGAAGTCGGTGGTTTCCTGATCGTAGTTATTTAAAACCTGAGACAATATTTTCTTGTCTTTTGTGTTACAGAAAGCTTCGGGGGAGGTTCGAATCCATTGGTCGGCTTCGGACTCTACCCGTAGATCGGGCAGTCCGGATCCTGTTTTGCTGTCTCTTTGCTTGGAAAGATACGGATGCTTGATACCTTCCCAACAATATTGGAACTCTTCGAAAGCACCGCCGCAACATTTTGAGAAACGGGCGTCACAAATGTTTCCTTCCCACATAAGTATTTGTCCGCGGGTGGCAGCGATGGCTTGCCTCACCATTTCGGTTGAGGCACGGGTGATGCCTTGGTAGCGCTGGCAATGGTCGTCGGCGCAAACGTCGAAGTGGGTGTGATCTTCACGGTCGTACCATCTGATAAGCTCCTGGTCGGTCTGTGTGAAAGCTGAATAGAGGCTTTGAGATGCCGTAATTGCTTTGTTCTTATGAATTTGGGCCAATAACCAGCTTCTTGAGATCACTGCATGGGCCTTCAGCAGTTCGAGGCTTGCCGTTGCACTCATCTCCGATGAGATGACACTGGTCAGGTAGTCTTCTACATGAATTACATTGATCCCTGTCAGCTTTTCGTTCTCGACAATGATTTTCAATGCTCCCATAAAGCGTTGGTCTTCTTTCCGTTCCCAATGGAAGTTAATGCCGATGGTGACATTCAGTAATTCGAAAGCATCACTTTCTTCGTGCATGGGTTCAAACAGCAATTCGTCATAAAGGTGTCCTTGCCAGCGGATTTGTCCGTCAACATAGGTCACGACCTGTCTGCCGGCAATCTCTTTTCCTTTGATATGGTAAGAGTTCAGCAGTATGAATTCGATTTGAGGTTCGGACAAAATGCCGACCTGTACTTTAGGTTCTTTCATGATCGTTGTTTTATGCGTTCTATCAATGCACGGAAGTCTGCCGGTTTCAAGCATACCTCACTGAGAATGTCGGCAATATCATTTGCTGTGATTTTCTCAAAGTCCTTCTCCAATGGGGTGATGAAAACGCCACCCATATCTACTGACGCCGGGCTGATCAGTATATTGGTATCCCCTTGGGCCATATAACATGCAGGGCGGTGTCTGGCGCGGGGAAAGATACAGACAATCTGTTTGCCTCGTTCTTTCCATGCCAATACATTTATCATCGGCTCCTCTTCGCCGGATTTGAGATTCATGGCTCCGTATACGGCGTTGAACAGTGTGACGGCTGCCTCTTTACTTTCCGATTCAATTAAGAGTGTTGTACGGGGAGAGTCGTCCAGTGCCCATAGAGTGGCAGCTTCATTGGTAATTATTTTCTCTGCCCTTTTCTCCTTCCATTCTTGTTCGATGGGAAGGAAGCCTTTGCTACCGGCCTGAAAATGCATATGGTCGGGGGCTGATGCGCCACATTGGGGGCCGTTGTAGAAGACAATATAATCTTCCGCACAATCAGCCAGATCGAGCATATCAGCAAAACGGTACAAGATGCGCTGATCGACGTGCTGTAGTTCGGGAACTGTCAGGTGGCTGGGGAATATGGGAAACGGATTGACCAATATCTGATAATGGTCTCCGAAAGGAATCCCCTTTTGCATTGGCGGAAGATGGTCCGGACACAGGAAACACTTACGTTCCTGAATCGACTTGCTGTCTACTTTGGCTGCCGATGAAACAATGCGTGCCGGGTTGAATTGCACTTTGTAAAGACAGCCATTCACTTCTACCTCTTTTACACGTACACGCTTCAACGCATCGTAATTCTTTTGCGCCATTTCCCACGAGGTGAGCTGCTCATTCAGCAGGTTCTGTAATTCCTTGTTCATCTTTGTTTTTTGTTTAATGCGATCCGTGCCTGCAATTCCCAGGTACGGATGCGATCTTTGTAAAGGTTGTGTCCATTCATCTTCACAATGTCGAGTGAGGCGTCCGAGTTATCGTCCCATCGGCGGCAGAGGTAGACAACTTCGTATATACGGCCGATCTGGTAGCGGCGTGAGAAATTCAGTCCCAATGCGTAATCTTCACCATAGCTGGTATTGGGCACTTTCACTTCGCGGAGCATCGGTGTATAGAATGCACGGGGAGCACCCAGACCATTAATACGGAGCGCATTGTTGCGTCCGTTTTCCGGGGTCCACTCTTTATGGTCAATGACGCCCGGCGGAATCATGTTCATATCGAAGTCTGTCATCATGTAGGTGCCTACTACCATGGCACAGTTCTGTTCGTAGAAGGCATTGACCATCAGTTGCAGCGCTCTCTCGTGAGCATATACATCGTCACTGTCCAGTTGCACGGCAAACTTGCCGCACAGGGGGTGGTACACGCCCAGGTTCCAGCACCCGCCGATACCCAGGTCGTTACGCTCGGGAATGAGGTGAATCAGGCGGTCATCCTCTTTATATTCGTCGATGGCTTCGGTAGTGCCGTCGGTAGAATGATTGTCGATAACGATCAGATTGAACTTGAATTCTGTTTTTTGGCTGAGCACCGAACGGATGGCATCGCGTATGGTGCGGATGCGGTTACGTACCGGGATTATCACGGAAGCTTCGTATTCAAAGTTATCGGCACTGAACTCTATCTTTTCAAACTCCGGTTTCAGATAACCGCCTATCTCTTTCAGGTGTTCGGTGCAAGTTGCTTCCATTTCGATCTGCCGTTCACGATTCTTCGGGTCTACATAATCGAATATCTTTTCACCACTCTTGCGGGTATCATTCTCTATTTCCGAGTAGAGATATTCGTTGATGTGTACCAGCGGATATTTCTGCGATAGTTTGAGGCGCAGGTCATAGAGACCGGCGAAGTCGTAACTGGTTTTCATCCTCTTGACAGTCTCTTTCAGCGCTGAGGCCTTGAATAGGAGTACAGAGCCGAAGTCAAAATCGTCACGGAGGCTTCCGAACTGATAGTCGATGACAGGGGCATTGCTCTGCTTACCTTCCGTCACCTGATAGTGGTCGGCATATACCATGCCGGCTCCCGAGTCTTTGGCGATATGAATCATCCGTTCGAGTGCGAACATGCCCAACTCGAGTGTGGTATGTTTGGTATAGAGTAATGCATAGTCTGCATCGGAACGCTCAGCAATGGCGTACATGGCAGCACTGTCAGTGAGTTTGTCCACATAGAGCAGTTCGCATCCCGGCAGTGGATCGATGTCGGGAGAGGTGGCGAGGAGGTAGATTTTCTTCACTAAATCTGTAGCCTGTAATCCTTGAACTGTTTTTTCTGCTTGTGCCACTCCCGCATAGGGGATGAAGCAATTGATTGTTGATTCCATAAGCGATTGACGGTCTCTCCCAAAATCTCTCCTACATTGGAGGGGAGGAGGGATACTGCCGATTATTATTGTTATTATTTCATTTTTTTCTCTCTTTATTGTCTTCCGGCCTGTCACTAAGGCAGGTAGTCTCTTTTTTATTCATCCGATAGATGCATAATTCCGATAACCGGAATAAAGCGTTCGTCTCTTTTCACGATCACTCCATTCACTCCGCATGATCACTCCATTTACATACCGGAGTAAAGAGCTTTACATGCCGGGGTAAAAGGTTTTACACGCCGGGGTAAAAGCCGTTACACGCCGAGGTAAATGCTTTTACATCCGTTCGAAAAAGCCGGTAAATGTAAAGCGTTGATAAATAGAGTCATTTATTAAACTACGCATTTACCGGATGAATCTCTCTATTCTCCTCATTACGGGAGGGGAGAACAGTTGAGTCTTCCCACTTCGCCGCCGGTAGCTGTAAACAGTACCTGGTGGCGACTGACGGGAATCACGGTATTAATCAGTGAATTACCGATCTTATGTTTCCACAGTACCTGCCCGGTGCTTGCTTCCAGTGCAAAGATAAGTCCTTCTTTGGTACTACTGAACACTACGCCGTCTTTTTCCATCTGCATGGATGGGGCATGTTCATAGCCGAAACCGACATTAGAGGCCCAGAGCTTTTTCGGGACGTCTCCGATGGTGGAGTAACAGACTACGCTGTCATTCATTGTTTTGCTATAGATCCTTTTTTTGTCGGCGGATAATCCGATGGTTTCGCGTACCATCGACTGGAAGGTACGCCATACAGTTTCTCCTGTCTCCAGGTTGATGGCAGTCATGGCACGTTGCGGGTCGGTGATGAATACTTTTCCGTGTGCAGCTACCGGCCATACGGCAGCGGGTGAGAAGTGCATGCGGGTGAGTCCTCCGCTCCATTTCCAGAGTTCCTTGCCGTTAGTCTTGTCAAGGGCATAGAGCGTATTGTCCCATGCACCGAATATGACTTTGTTTCCTTCTATCAGAGGTTTTGTCTCAACATAGCCCTTGATGCCGGCATAGCTCCACAACACCTTTCCGCTTTTGATGTGGATGGCACGGAAGGTGGAGTCGCTGGCACCGATATAAGCAACTCCTTTTTCAATGGTTACGGCTCCCAATACCGGTTCTCCTGCGGTCACCCGCCAACGTTCTTTACCGGTTCGGGCATCCAGACCGTAAATGTTATGGTCGGCAGAGCCAAAGACGACGACTCCGTCGGCTACATCGGGAGTGCCTACAATACGTTTTCCGGATTGGAAATTCCACAATTTCTGTCCGCTTTTCAAGGTATAGCAGGTCAGAAAACCCAAGTCGTCACCGACATAGACTTTGTCTTTCCAGACAGCAGGTGAGCAGTAAATACCGGCTCCGGTCTGCACTAACCAGTCTGCTTTCACTTGTGGATATTCTTCGTTCACCGCGAAACTGGGATATTTCACTGCTTTTCCGGAACGGTCGTAATAAGGTTTAGTGAGTGACAAGGCAGCCCATCGTTTCATCGGTTCACCGATACGCTGTTCGTAAGTGATAATAGAATCCGGAGTGACATCAAATATGCCATAACCGCCTATGCCATCTTTGTCCCGCAGGTTCGAGCGGGTGAGAATGCCCGGAATCCCGTCGTACGAGAGGAGACGGTTACGGTGATAGTGCCCTCCGATAAAGGTGCGGATATTGTAGGGACGCACGGCATCGGTGACATCATACCAGTTGTCAACATCTCCATCCAGCATGGGGTAGTGGGTGACCAGAATCACAGGCTTGTCTTTCCCTGCTTTGTTCATTTCCTGTTTCATCCATGTGATGTCTTGCGGCACTACATGCCCGTAGGCCATGCGCATTAGCGGACCGGAATTGAATCCAAGGAACAGGAAGCCTTTGTGTTCAAATTCAAATCGCTCTCCTCCGAAAATATCGCTGAATGCGGTGCATCCGGAGTCGCTCCATTTGGTTTCGTGATTACCCAGTATGACATAGTATTTCACCTTCAACTGGTCGAGTATGGACTTTACAAGCAACATGGTGGCACGGTCACCTTCTTCGGTGAGGTCTCCGGTGACTAATACAAAGTCTATTCCCGGCGTGGTGTTAATCTGTTCGACAGAACGCTTCAAATCTTCTGCCGGTTTCGGGTTGTTGGGACTGAGGTGTATGTCCGTCAGTTGTGCAAAGCGGAAAGAACCTGTTGCCTGTGCCTGCACGGCGGCAGGCAACAGGAAAAACAAAATGATTACGAATATAGAAAGCCTTCTATTCATAGATGATGATTTTATTTGTTATTACTACACTTTTCAGTTTCTTGTCAGTGGAACGGTTGCTGCCTTGATGAGGGTATGCACCCTATACGTGCAGTTACTCCACCTGTGTTATCATTGTCCAAAGAAAGCCAGTATGGCTTTCATTAACTGTTCTCTCTCTTCGGAGGTACGTACCGATTCGAACGGGAATCCCAATATACAGGTCTTATAATCTCCTTTATAGGCTATACCGGCACTCAGGTTGTTTTCCGAATATCGCAATACGGTGAATGCTCCCCGGACGGCCGGTTCGATGGCATCGGGCGACTCTACGACATACGATTCCGGATTCAACTCCTGATGGTATGTGTAATTTCCCTTGATTGCAGGGAATGGGGAAGCAACGCCTTTCACTTTTCCGTTACGGGCAGCTTGTCCTGTGCGCCATTTGTATTTCAATACTTCCATCGCGAACTTCTTGTCTTTTTCGTCCGCTTTCGCTAAACGATTATCCCATAGGTCCGATGCTACATAGGCTCCCGATACGAAGAAATTACCCCCTGTCCGGCAATAATCTGAGATGGCATTCTGCATTTCTTCGCTAAAAGTCTTAAACTCCAATGGTTTTATTCCTTCCCGTCCCATCTTGCTCTGACATTGTTTACCCAAAATCAGGTCTACGTATTTGTAGTCGTTCATCCGCAGGACAGGAATGCCCCCTGACGCAGCATCCGTCTGGTTGGCGATACTATCTCTCCCGTTCTTCTTCTTGAGTGAAGAGCAGGGAGTGAGACCACACGATACAAATGAATATCCTGCTTTCAGAATCGCCTCTCCATGTACAGCCGGATAGTCGAATGAGTTTCCGGCAATTACCATTGTCTCGTGCGTACCATAGCTGTCGCCGAATCCGGAGGCGTCGTCGTCCATCCATGGGATCTGTCGACGAAACTCTTTCATCGGACCAATATAGCTGATGTCTGTCTGGTAAGGTACTCCATGGTCCAGTTCGTCAAGGAATCCGGCCAGGGTGTCTGCATCTGCCGTAAAGTCTGCTGGACCACTGACTCGGCTAAACCCGTTCACTACCAGTACTGTTCCCTTTTCGTTGAAGGCTTTCCCGATAGAAAGAATTTCGGACGGGAAACTTTCACCTCCCTTGTTGAGGGCGGTTACTTTGAAACTGCAAACTACGCCTGAAGGGATGTTTGTCTGGTAATCCGGAGTGTTTACGATCACGCCATTATCAAAGTCTCCTTCTCCAATGCGGGTATATACGATGTATTGGTCTGCTTTTGCGGTAGGTTCCAGCGGATCGTCTACCGGTTGCCATGAAAGCATTATCCGGTTGCCCTCTATGAAGCGCAGGCTTATAGAATCGACGGGCAAAGGCTGTACCACATAATCCATTTTATATTGGGAACAGAGGAATTGCAGCATTCCTTTGTAGATGGCACGGCTGACGGTGAAACGAAAACGAGGATCCAGTCCGTAACGCATGTCGGCAAAGTTCTGGTGAGACAGGAGTTCAAGCAACATGGTTGGTACTCGTGGCACACGGGCCTCATAATAGGACTGGTTCCACATTCCCCGGCGGGTCCATTCCGGTTCATGCAAAGTGCGGATGTCTTTCACGATGTTGGACTGTATCAGGTCGCACAAGTCCCGGGAGGCATACCGTGAAGTGCCATTTGCATATATCCCGTCATAGGCAGAGGTTTGGAAAATACCTAATGTGCCGATAATGGTGTCACCATAGGTGGTGCCGGCATCTGAATGGAAGGCGAAAGCCATGTCTATGGGAATATTCAGTCCTTTTTCAGTGGGGTTGGCAGCCGAACCTCCGGCGAGATAGTTCACCCAAATTCCACGTGATTTATAGTCATCGGTATAATCGTTCTTACCGCGACTGTCTGAGTAAACGCTATCCGGTATGCCCGCCCATTGCATCCAGTAGCGTGCTGCTTCGCAGAAACGAGGGTAGTTACTGATCTCATAGGGATAATCTACACCCCCTTCTTCAGAGATACTGCGGGCGATGTTTCCATAACCACCGCCTATTTTTACAGCATCGGCTGTCACCAGACGGCCCGCTTTGGAGGATTGGTTGCTGAGGACGACTTTGTGATCGGTTTTGCCTGCACTGAAACTAAAAGTGCCTAAGTAGATCCAGGTTCCTCCTCCCATCTGCTGGTTTACTTTGAACTGTGATGTGCCGCCTTGGTGATAGACGGTGTATAGGGCATCGTCTGTACTGTTGTCCACCGTTTTATAGGAGACATAAACAGCATATCGGCCTGACCGGGGAATTTCGGGGATCCATTCGGCAATGCTTGCAGTTCCTTTCTTAATCGTTTCTGTCTGGCGGTAACTGCCTTCGCAAAAGGGATTCTCAAAGTCTTTGTACGTTGCCCTCAGGTGGGCGAATCCTGTTTCGGCTCCGTTGCTCCATGCCTTACTGCCGTTTTGTTCTGTATAAATTGAGTGTCCGTCTCTGCATCCATCGTTGTCGACAATAATTTCAGTTGTCTGCCAGTCTCTTTCACGAGGAAGAAGGACAGTCGCTCCGGCATTTTCTAACATCGGAACAAGGAAAGGGAGTACATAGCTTTGAGTGTAGAGATCTTCTACGGTCTGAAAAATACGTGCACGCTGCCACTCCCAACGGGTTAGCTTCGGTTCGTAATAAAAGCCGTGACTTTGCCATAAAGCGATGTGCCGGTTCTGTAATCCGTTTGTGAGGGCATACGGAGCAGATAACCGGGTAATCAGGGGGTTGTCTACTTTGTGGCTGAATGTCAGAGTTTTCATCTTGCCCTTTTTACTTCGAAGTGCCAGGGGGATCAGTTCTTCGATGGCATGGTGGTCTGTCCGGATCTGTAATTTCCGTTTGCTCAACTCTGGGGGGAGCAGTGCTTTTACGCTCTGATAGATTTCGGCTACGTTGTTTTCGCGGAAAGGAATGTATGAACAGTTCATGTTAGCGAAAAATATCAGTTCGTTTTTTTTCATACTGATAGAATCGATACGGATTTTCCCGATAGAAACTTCTTTCCGGGCAGTTTCATTCAGGAGCTCACCTACTTGGGAGCGTAGGTCTTTGGGCAGGTCTTGCGCTGCTGCGGCTTGTGGGAATAAGCCGGCTGCAAGCAGCAGAATCAGGGAAGTGCGGATTGGTTTCATTGTGATGTTAAGTTAATTGGTTTTCTTAATCAGGAGGCATAGTCCTATAAAAGTGAACAAAGCATTAAATATCAGTAGTTCGTAACTGAATTGATAACCATTGAACCAGGTCTCCGAGTTCTTTTGCAAAATGAAACAGAGGATGGGTGAGAGGATGGCTACCAGGGGGATATATCGGTCACGTACTTGTTTTTTAGTAAAAATGCCAAAGGCGAACAGGCCTAAAATAGGGCCATATGTATAGCTGGCAAGGATGTAGACAGCATCAATAACGCTGGTATTATTCAGTAGATTGAATACGAAGATGACAATTCCCATGACGACCGCCATGCCGATATGTACTCGTTTACGTATCTTTTGTACAGTCTTTTCTGTTTTCCCTTTGCTTCCCAGTATGTCTACGGTGAACGAGGTAGTCAGTGCTGTCAGGGCTGATCCTGCTGCGGAATAAGCTGCTGAAATCAACCCAATGATGAACAAGATGCCCACAATGGCTGGAAAATATCCACCTGTAGCGATCATAGGGAAAAGCTCGTCACTTTTTGCCGGATTTGCGATGCCCTGGCGTGACGTGAAGATGTAGAGCAGTACTCCCAGCATCAGAAATAAGAGGATGATGAAAAATTGGGAGATGCCGCTGGTAATCATATTCTTTTGTGAGTCTTTGAAGTTTTTGCAGCTTAGGTTACGCTGCATCATGTCTTGGTCGAGTCCTGTCATGGCTATCATTGTAAACACACCGGCAAGAAACTGCTTGAAGAAGTAACGTTTGTCATTTACGTCGTCAAAAAAGAACATACGTGACAGGGAACTGTCGGAGATACTGGAAATCATCTCTGTGAAACTGAGCCGCAGATCGGTGGCAATGTAGTAAATACATAATACGACGGATACTACCAGACAGAATGTTTTCAGTGAATCAGTCCAAATCAATGATTTCACTCCTCCACGGAATGTGTAGAGCCAGACCAATGTTACTGTGAGAATGACATTCAGGATGAAAGGCATGTGAAAAGGTCCGAAAACCAGAAATTGTAATGTGAGGCATACGAGGAATAACCGTACAGCTGCTCCCAGCATTTTGGAGATGAAGAAAAACCATGCTCCTGTCTTATAAGAAGAGGTTCCGAAACGGCTCTCCAAGTACTCATAAATGGATACCAAATTCATCCGGTAGAACAAGGGTATCAAAACAAAGGCTATAATGATTTGTCCGGTTACAAAACCAAGTACCATTTGCAAGTATGAGAAATTACTGACTCCAACCATGCCGGGAACCGATACAAAGGTGACTCCGGATATGCTGGAACCAATCATGGCAAAGGCTACCACATACCAAGCCGATTTGCGGTTACCCACAAAGAATCCTTCGTTATCAGCTTTTCTTCCTGCAATGTATGAAATGGTAAACAATATCAGGAAATAAGCAGCAATAGTGATTAATACCGCTATAGGTGTCATGCTTTTCAGATTAATGAATATAATATTTCCGGTTAAGAGTTAATCAATTGTCTGGATAGAGTAGATAAGGCTTTCGCTGTACTTTGAATTTCTCGACATCCTCTTTCCATCTTGCTTTTATTTCGTCGGCATTTTTGCCCTCTTCTATCATTTTACGTACATAGTCCGTACCGATCAGCAACTCAAAAAATGGTCTGAAGAAATGGTCCCCCATATTTAGATTACGATAGGCATCGATTATGTAGGTTAGGTTTACTCCTTTTTTCCATATATCTTCGTCGCTGAGATTGCTTAGATTTACTCCATGACACAATTTATTGAGTTGTGGTGGGTTCTTTGCTCCTGGGACACTTCGAGGAGTAAAACTGTAGTTGTATCCGGTCATATTAGGATGCCCGTAAACTTGGAAAGGTAGACTGGTCCCACGTCCCAGACTTACCGGGGTCGCTTCAAAGAAGCAGGTAGAAGGATATAGGTAGATCGCTTTCATATTCGGCAGGTTAGGTGAAGGAGGAATGGGCAGGCGATACATCGTCTGGTGAGTGTAGTTCTTACAAGGAATGACTGTCACATCACAAGTCCGTGAGGAGGGCAACCAACCCTCACCGTTGACCATCAGGGCTAACTCACCCAGTGTCATTCCATGTACAATGGGAATAGGTAATCCGCCTACTCCTGATTTATATTTCATATCCAATATCGGTCCATCGACATAATGCCCGTTCGGATTGGGGCGATCCAGGATAAGAACCTTGCGGTTGTACTCAGAACAGGCATCCATCAGCCGCACCATGGATATGTAATAAGTGTAGAAGCGCAGTCCTACATCTTGTATGTCTACAATCAATATGTCGAACTTTCGTATGGAACTCTCACTGGGTTTCTTGGATTTTCCATCGTAGAGAGAAAGAATGGGGACTCCTGTTTTTGAATCTACTGTACTGGATACATGCTCACCGGCATCGGCATTCCCTCGAAAACCATGTTCGGGAGAGAAAATAGCGACTACATTGAACTTGTTTTCCAGCAAAACATCCAGAAGATGCTTGTTTCCTATCATTCCGGTATGATTGGAAAAGATAGCTATTCGCTTATTTTTCAGAATAGGAAAGTATTCATTGGTTTGCTCGGCACCTACAATTACCTCCTTCTTTTGTGCCTGACAAAAGAGAGTACTGTATAATAAAGTGAGTATAAGTAGGATCTTTTTCATAAAAATAGTATTAGCAGGAATTTCTTTGTAGCAAAGATAGTCTTTATTTTAATATCAAAAACATATATTCAGATATATTTTATATTATAATCAATAATTTGCAAATTGAATCTTTGTCTGAAGCTATAAGGTAAAATATAAAACTCTTCCTATTTCTATGGTTCAAATCGTTATAGGAATAGGATGAGCTTTGTATTTTGCTGAGTATCCCTGATTGCCAACCGGGGATGTTGAGGCTTAATTGCGGATTTTACGCAATTGATAATGTCTTAAAGTATAATTCTTCGCAGCCTGTGCCATTATCATATCCTAAGAGTTATTCATAAAATGTATTCACATAGCCGGATATATTTCTTTCATTGGGGCATTTAGTTCATGAGAATTGTCACGTATTGAGTTCTGATCTACTCTGCATCTTCATTGACTTCTGTTGGGGGGAGAAGTATTTATTTTTTTCTCCCTGGGAATTTCAATACACTGTCGGCAATCTACTGGTTTAATGGCTGTATTATTGAGGTTAAATATATAGTTGGCATTTGAAGTTAATCCTTTGATAATATTTGCTTTAAGAAAAGCTTCTATACGGGTATAAGAACTGTTGGTTTAGTCATTTACTGTTTGCTTGAGGATATGAGGCAATGTTCTTTATGCCAACTTCCTGATAAGTTCCATTAGAACTTTGGTTTTCGCCAGTTTAATTAATGTCAATTAGCTTTATGGTTCTTTTAAGAGATAAATTGTCCATTATTAACAAAGGTTCAAAACCCTTCCGAGTTTTATCATAGCAAAGATATATATTATTTTAATATCAAGAACAAATATTTATTATATTTTAGATTTATATCTATATATTCACATAGAGAGTGGTTTGACTTTAAGAGTTTTGGCTCATACTGACAGATAAAAATGCGGTATTTAAGAGTTCGAAACTATTATTTAGATATAGCCGTGTATTTTTAAGGTTCTTCAATGTTCATTGAATGAAATTCAATTAAGCCATTCATTGGAGTTTCTTCTATAACGTCAATCTCTACTCCAAATTCTCTGGCTACTTTACGCAAAGTATCTGAATACGCATAGGCAAGTGATCCTACAAACCGAATAGGATAATTCATATAATCGTATTGGCACACGCTACGGTTAAAGAAGCTTCGCAGATTATTGGTTAACAAATTATATACGTATTCATTGTCCATATAATCTCCTAAAAAATATGCAATCGTACCTAAAAAACGGTTAGGGAAAGGTAAATTATATACAGATTCCATCACATCATTGGCAGATATGCGAAATTTTTCATGGAATTCACTCGCCAATTCTTTGGGAGCTAATCCTTTAAGAAGATCAGCCAGAAATAGTTTTCCGAGAACAGCTCCACTGCCTTCGTCACCGAGAATATATCCTGCAGCTTTCACATTTTTGACAACGATTTTACCATCGTAAAAACATGAGTTCGATCCGGTACCTAAAATACAGGCAATTCCAGATTCACATTTGAATAGTCCTCGAGCCGCTGCCAACAAGTCACTTTCAACTTGGATAGGAGTTTTAAACTGTGCTACTAAGGAAGCACCTAAAATGTTTTTCTTTTCATATGAACTACATCCGGCACCATAATAATATACTTGGTCCAGTTTCTTTTTGAAGAAAGACTCCGGTAATCCCAGTCTGACACTTCTGCTAATTTCTCTTCTGGTCTGAAAGAAAGGGTTTAACCCCTCGGTAACCACACGTTGTACGAGATGATTGTCTTCAACCAATGCCCACTCTGTTCTTGTAGAACCACTTTCCGCAATAAGTTTCATTTCGCAGTTTTTTTTGATTTGGATACAAATATATAACATTTTTTGTAATTTAATTTATTTTGATCGGAAAGTTTTTCTATAACGCAATAACCACCCCAAAACTTTATTTATAGTTGGTAGAAAAATCCATGTGTTTTTTCTGCATATGCCGAATATTTGAGATCGTCAAAAACAATATTATTTAATATACTCTTTTATCCATAACCTAATATCCGAGAATCTTTTATATATATAATAATGTGATGATTATCTATATGCAATAGAAGTCATCAGTTCATTAAAAGACACTTTGATTTAACATAACATTGATATTATGACTTATTTTAAAACTATCAATATCAAAAAACAGGTTACCAGATACTTACAGGACTTGTGTTGGATTGGACGCATATTATTAGTGCTAATTAGAAGATTAACTACTCAGAACAGGTGCAGATATATAAGTACACTAATTTTCATATAAGTTCTAATGGAACTTTAACTCAGTCAATAATAGAGATAATATAAAAATTAAAACCTTTAAATGACAAGAAGCCTATGATGAATAAACAACCTCTTGTGGTGGGATGATTCCCACTTCCTAATTTTACCTTACCTGCATTTTGAGAAATCAATCGATTAACAAACAATTTAATCATCTATCTTTTATGAATGAAGATCGCAAGAAACGAGGACTAGCAAATAGCAAGCTCCTTACGGCCGTGGCAATAACTGCTTTGTTTATAGGCAGTGGTAATGCGGTGGCTGCTTCAACTGCTTCCGGCAGTGCTTATGAAGTGACAGAACAATTACAGTCGCAAGCTATTAGTGGTGTAGTGACTGATGCAAACGGAGAGCCTGTTATTGGTGCCAGTGTTTCAGAGAAAGGGACAACAAATGGTACTATTACAGATATTAATGGCAAATTCAGTTTAAATGTTAAACCCGGGGCTGTCTTGAAAGTCACATTTGTGGGCTATAAGCCACATGAAGTGAAAGCTACAAGAACAATGAAAATCATTTTGACAGAAGACAGTGAGCTTTTGGATGAAGTTGTCGTTGTAGGTTATGGCACTCAAAAGAAAGAGAACCTGACAGGTGCAGTCGCATCGGTAGATGTGAATAAAACGTTGAGTAGCCGCCCGATTGCGGATGTCGGACGTGGTCTACAGGGGACGACTCCAGGACTTTCTGTTGTAATCCCGAGTGGAGAAATTGGTTCGGATCCTACCATGAAGATCCGTGGCCAGATTGGGTCTATTAACGGAGGTTCCGCTCCGCTTATTTTAATGGACAATGTTGAGATTCCAAGTATTCAGATGGTCAATCCGGACGATATTGAATCTATTTCGGTTTTGAAAGATGCGGCAGCATCTTCTATTTATGGTGCAAAAGCTGCGTTTGGTGTTGTATTGATTACTACTAAAAAAGGAGCTAAGCAGGAAAGTATAAATGTGAGCTACTCCGGAAACTTTTCTTGGCAGAATATTTCCAAGAAAATGGAGATGGGAGGCATTGATGCCTTGGAGTATTCGGTCGAAGCTTTTAAACGTGTGGGAGGAACCGTAGCCGGTGCATTTGTTCAGATTACTGAAGAGGGGCTTGTCAAAGCCAAAGAGTGGGACCAAAAGTATGGTGGCAAGTTAGGTCCTAATGATCCTTACGTGTATGGTCGTGACTGGTATGTAGACGCCAATAACCGTAAGATTGGTTTGAGAACTTTCGATCCATATGATTATATGATTAAAGAGTGGACTCCCTCAATGACTCATAATCTCTCGGTTAATGGTAAAAGCGGACGTACGACTTATAATATTGGCTTCGGTTATCTGGATCAAACAGGACTGATGAAACCGGCGAAAGATGATGATTTTAAACGCTATAATGGCTCTTTAAGAATCAGTACCGATATTAATAAATATGTCACAGTGAGAGCTGGAGCCATGTATTCTAAACGTGAAAAGAGATACGCCTATGCTACTTCCTCTACTACAGCTGATCCTTGGTTGTATTTATACCGCTGGGGACCGAACATGCCGATGGGGTATGATGATGAAGGAAATATTATCCGCAGCCCGCATTCGGAAGTAGCTCAAGCCAATACGGCATCACGTGCATACAACTATATAAATGTAAACGTAGGGGCTACGGTCAATATTATGAAAAACTGGAAGTTGGATATTGACTATACACATGCTACCAATGAATATGTACTTAAAACTCCTGGTACCCGCTATACAGCTCTTAATTCATGGGGTGGAGCAGTAGCTAAAAATGATGCCAGTGGTAATCGTATTTATGTCAATGAAGCCGGCGAAACAGTTGCTGCCGGAACTCCGGGAGCAATGCCTGCCTATAAATTAGGTATGACAGAGTATACGGCTCATGGAGCGAATCCCGACCATATGTATCGACGTTCTGAGACAACGAACCAGGACACTTGGAATATTTCTACTACATATGACTGGAAAGTAGATAAGAATAATGCGTTTAAGTTTTTGGTCGGCATGAACCGGGTGACTTATGATGAAGAATACAACTGGTCGCGGAAAGGTGACTTATCTGATATTACCAATCCACAGTTTGACCTCGCTGTAGGTTTACAAGAGGCAAGTGGAGGATACGATTGGGAGGGTCAACTCGGGTTCTTCGGACGTATCAATTACGCTTTAAAGGATAGATACTTATTGGAGGCTAATCTCCGTTATGATGCAACTTCCAAATTTCCGGATAACTTGCAATGGCGATGGTTCCCATCTTTTTCAGCCGGATGGCGTGCAAGTGAAGAATCTTTCATGCAGTGGATGAAACCTGCTGTCACATCATTGAAATTCAGAGGGTCGTGGGGTATTATCGGTGACCAGACTGTATCCAATTCTTTATATATTCCTACCATGTCTACCGGCCAACTGAATTGGCTGGACGAGAGTGGAAATAAGCTGGTTTATGTAAGTACACCCAGTGCAGTGGCAAGTAACATCACTTGGCAGGACATTCAGACTGTCGATGTCGGCTTGGATGCACGTTTTCTGGATGGCGAACTCGGTTTAACTGTTGACTGGTATCAACGTGATACAAAAAATATGATTGTCCCGGGTGCCGGTGTTACTTTGGCGTTTGGTACCGGAGCCCCGAAAGGAAATTTTGGTTCTTTGAGAACCAGAGGATGGGAAATCGCACTTGATTACAATCACCGTTTTTCTAACGGATTAGGTATAAATGCGATGGCTACCCTGTCTGATGCTGAAACAGAGATTACTAAATATAGTGATACCCGGGTCGTTAGTGATTGGTATGTTGGTAAAAAGTATGGAGAGATCTGGGGATATCAGACGGAACGTCTATATCAGAAAGATGATTTCGTATATAATGGAGATCAGATTGTGACAACTTGGGCTTTGAATGGTAAAGAGGTTGCTCAGGGAACTAAAGGTGCTAAAAAAGTGAATAAACTGAAAGGGGATAATCCTGTTTATCAGGACTTTTTGCAGAGTGGCAACTTTGTTTTTGGTCCGGGTGACGTAAAATTTGCTGATTTGAATGGCGACGGATTGATCGATTCCGGAAGTGGAACAGTCGATGATCCGGGTGACCGTAAAGTAATCGGTAATTCCACTCCGCGCTACGAATATGGTTTCCGTTTGGGAGCCGACTATAAGGGGTTTGATTTTTCTGTATTCTTCCAAGGTGTTGGTAAACGCGAAGTTTGGGGTAATGGTTTTCTTGCTATTGCCGGATATAACTCTTCGGATGGTGCCATGCCTCAGGCTATTGCCGGAAATTATTGGCGGGAAGACCGTACTGATGCTTTTTATCCGCGTCCTTACAATTTAGCCGGTTCCAATAACTCTTTGAATATGGTAACTCAGTCGCGTTACCTTCTCGATATGTCTTATTTGAGAATGAAAAATATCACGATAGGTTACTCCATACCTGCCGATATCCTACGAAAAGTGCGGATGCAGAAAGCGCGTATCTATATGTCTTTAGAGAACTTTGTGACTTGGGATAATTTGAATGGTCTGCCTATCGATCCGGAAGAGGTACAAGGATTTTCGATGTTTAATACAGATAATTATAATTCGGGTCGTACCGGTGTCGGAACTCCTACCTTTAAGAGCTTGTCCGTTGGTATTCAGTTGAATTTCTAAAATAAAGAAGAATATGAAAAAATATATATTTACTTTACTTTCACTTGCCGCACTGAGTTTCACCAGTTGCGATGATGTGTTAGACCGTCCTCAGTTGACGAAACCGGTTGATACGAACTATTGGCGAAGCGAAACAGATTTCCGTCTGTATGCCAATGAATGTTATCCTAATTACTTTGTTGGCTATAACAATACATGGGGAGTGGATTATGCTCCGTTGCGTGGATATTATTTTTCGGATGATAACGCATGGGCAGGAAAGCAGTCTGTGATGGAAAATGCCGTTCCGTCCAGCAGGGGATCGAGCAGCTTGTCTACTGGTAGCGACCTTTGGTTGACTAAGTATGGAAGTGCAACTTGGAATTTTGCATGGGTACGTAAAATTAATACGATGATCGACAGACTTGATATGTATGGCAAAGTAAATCTGACAGAAGAAGCATACAATCACTGGATGGGGGTTGCCCGCTTCTTCCGGGCATTCGAATATCATCGTTTGGTCTGGTCTTTTGGAGACGTCCCCTATTTTGATAAGGTTTTTTTGGAGACAGACGCAGCTCAAATGTATAAAGACAGGACGCCGAGAGCTGAAGTCATGGAGAAAGTTTATGATGATTTGAAGTTTGCTTTTGAGAATCTTCGTTTGTCAGACGGTGCGATGTATTTGAATAAAGACATAGCAGCCGGCTTTATTACCCGGATTATGTTGTATGAAGGCACTTGGCAGAAATATCATAATTTAGATCAGGCATTGGCAAAAAAATATCTGGAATTTGCCAAGGAAGCGGGTGATTATGTGATTGGTACCGGGAAATATGCGATTTCCGGAGATTTCAGAAGCTTGTTCGGTTCTCAGGACTTGAAGGGACACAAAGAGATGTTGATGTACAGGCACTATGATGCTGCGAATGCGACACATCACGTGGCTTCTTATTCGAATGGTTACGAGGGGCAGTCCCCGTCTCCTAATCTGGCATTGGCTAAGTCATTCTTATGTAATGATGGTAAACCGTATGAAGCATCAGCAGTGCCTGATGCCGCGAAACTGGATATCAAACACATGGTTAAAACCCGTGATCCCCGTTTTGAAGCTACCTTCTGGGATGAACCGAGAGTACAGGCCAGTACGCTTTTATACGCTTGTAAATTTATCGACCGCACCGGGCCAACATACTGGAATGCTGCAACTATACCACCTCAGTACGGAAGCATGACCAACACCAACGATGCTCCTGTTATGCGTTATTCTGAAGTGCTTTTGAACTGGATAGAAGCTAAAGCAGAGTTGGCAATCATGGGAGAAGCGGCAGTCACACAAGGTGATATTGATATTTCAATCAATGCGATTCGTAATAGAGATCTCGACGCTGAGGCTATTGCTAAAGGGGTACAGAAAACAGCTCCGATGAAACTTGCCGATATCACTGAAGCTTTTGCACCCGATCGTGATGCCGATGTGCCTGCTTTGATTTGGGAGATCCGTCGTGAACGTCGTATGGAATTTGTATACGAGCATACTCGTTTGGCTGATATCAGACGTTGGAAGAAACTCGACTATATGGATAATAATAAATACCCGGATACAATGTTAGGATTGTGGATTAATCTGAAAGAAGAACTTCCTTCATATCTGGAACAGGGTAAAGACGGAAAGTATACCGCTTATCAGGTTCGCAAGATGGACGGTACCATGGTTACTTATGATGGTAGTAATGCTGACGATATGGTTGGCTTCTTTGTTCCGCTGAAGGCGGTAGCCCGTGATGTGTTTGGCGATGAATGTTATTTGGCTCCTGTGGGCAAAGCACAAATCGATCAGTATGCCGATCAAGGCTATAAATTGAGTCAAACTCCCGGTTGGGAGAATAAGTAAATAAAAAGGGGAAGCAATTGCTTCCCCTTTTTTGATATGAATATTTTGGCTTATCCGATATTTCCTTCTTTAATCAGGTATTCGGCAATCTGAACAGCGTTCAGTGCGGCACCTTTCTTAATCTGGTCACCTACAATCCAGAAAGTCAGTCCGCAGTCATTGGTCAAGTCTTTGCGGATACGGCCAACGTAAACAGGGTCTTTGCCTGCCAGGAACAGCGGCATCGGATAGTCTTTTTCTGCCGGATTGTCCTGAAGTACCAATCCTTCGCCTTTGGCAAAAGCTTCACGAGCCTCTTCTACGGAAATAGGACGTTCTGTTTCTACCCAGATGCTTTCGGAATGTGCACGAAGTGCCGGAACACGTACGCAAGTAGCACTAACCTTTACGTCAGAATGCATGATTTTGCGGGTTTCGTTAAACATCTTCATTTCTTCTTTTGTATATCCGTTTTCTGTAAATACGTCAATCTGAGGAATCAGATTGAAAGCCAGTTGGTATGCAAACTTCTCAACAGTGACAGGTTCATTGGCCAAAACCTGGCGATACTGTTCATAAAGTTCGTCCATAGCGGCTGCGCCGGCACCACTGGCTGCCTGATAAGTAGATACATGCACGGTTTTTATATGAGAAAGCTCTTCGATGGCTTTCAGTGCGACAACCATCTGGATGGTTGTGCAATTCGGGTTAGCGATCACGCCGCGCGGACGATCTTTAGCATCGGCTGCATTCACTTCGGGCACCACCAAAGGTACATCTGCATCCATACGGAAAGCGCTGGAATTATCGATCATTACCGCACCATATTGGGTAATGGTTTTCTCGAATTCCTTAGATGTGCCTGCACCGGCCGAAGTGAAAGCAATGTCCACCCCTTTAAAGTCATCGTTGTGTTGCAGAAGTTTGACCTCGATCTGTTTACCGCGGAAAGTATATTTGGTCCCGGCACTACGTTTAGAGCCGAACAAAACTAACTCGTCCAACGGGAAATTTCTCTCATCGAGCACGCGCAGGAACTCTTGTCCTACGGCTCCGCTTACGCCAACAATAGCTACTTTCATCTTTTTCTTTTGTTTTATGTGAATACTCATCCTCTACAATTTAAATCAATCGTAAGGATTTGGCTGCAAAATTATAACATTTTGCAATATAATAAGCATTTTAGGGAGAAGATTTCTCATTGAAAATCTCTTTCCTAATGAATTGGCGGTGTGATAACTTTTTTGTTATTTTGCAGTTAAATACAAAAATCCCGATATATGCACTGGTTTGATCTCAGTTTACAACTTCCGATAACAGACCCTACATGGGTGTTTTTCTTGGTTCTGATCATTATTCTATTTGCTCCGATGATACTGGGACGCTTGCATATCCCCCATATCATTGGTATGATTCTGGCCGGGGTAGTTATTGGTGAATATGGTTTCAATGTTCTCGAACGGGATAGTAGTTTTGAGCTGTTTGGGAAAGTGGGACTCTACTATATCATGTTTCTGGCCGGGCTGGAGATGGACATGGAAGATTTTAAGAAGAACCGGACCAAAGGGCTGGTCTTCGGGTGGTTTACATTTATTATTCCGATGGCATTGGGCGTATGGAGCAGTATGGAGTTATTGGGGTATGGATTTACCACAGCTGTGCTCTTGGCCAGCATGTATGCTTCCCATACATTGATTGCCTATCCCATTATCAGTCGTTATGGCCTATCTAAGCTAAGAAGTGTAAATATAACGATTGGGGGGACAGCCGTAACCGTTACTTTGGCTTTGATTATTCTGGCTGTCATTGGAGGTATGTATAAAGGGACTGTCGACGGCATGTTCTGGATTCTGCTGGTGGCAAAGGTTGCATTCCTGAGTTTTTTGATCGTATTCTTTTTTCCGCGTATCGGCCGTTGGTTTTTCCGTAAGTACGATGATAGCGTGATGCAATTTGTTTTTGTACTTGCAATGGTGTTTTTGGGTAGCGGCTTGATGGAGTTTGTTGGCATGGAGGGCATTTTGGGGGCTTTCCTTGCAGGGTTGGTACTGAATCGTCTCATTCCGCATGTCTCTCCTTTGATGAATCGTTTGGAATTTGTCGGAAACGCTTTGTTTATTCCCTATTTTCTTATTGGTGTGGGGATGATTATTGATGTCCGCACTTTGTTTGCCGGAGGCGAAGCTTTAAAGGTTGCGGTAGTGATGACCGTATTCGCTACTTTGAGTAAATGGCTCGCTGCCTGGATTACACAGAAGATTTATCGTATGCAGCCCAATGAGCGGAGCATGATGTTCGGTTTGAGCAATGCGCAGGCGGCTGCTACTCTGGCAGCAGTGCTGATAGGGCATGGCATTATAATGGAGAATGGGGAACGTTTGCTGAATGACGATGTGCTGAACGGTACGGTGGTGATGATTCTCTTTACATGCGTAATCAGCTCACTTGTGACCGAACGCTCTGCACGACGTTTCGCTTTGCATGAAGAGATGCAGTTCGAAGATAACAAGGAGAAAACAGAACAGGAACAAATCCTGATTCCGGTAGCGAATCCGGATACTATTGAAGATCTGATTAACCTCGCATTGGTTATCAGGGATACCAAACAGAAGAAAGAACTGATTGCACTCAACGTAATTAATGATAATAACAACTCGGAAAATAAGGAGTTACAGGGTAAACGGAATCTGGAAAAAGCAGCAATGATTGCTGCCGCTGCCGATGTTTCGGTTAATATGGTGAGTCGTTACGACCTTAATATTGCTTCAGGCATTATCCATACCATTAAAGAGTATGATGCGACGGACGTAGTAATCGGTCTGCACCGTAAGGCAAATATTGTCGATTCATTCTTTGGTAATCTGGCTGAGAGTTTGCTGAAAGGTACTCACCGGGAAGTGATTATTGCCAAGTTCCTTATGCCGGTCAATACACTTCGGCGGATCATTATTGCCGTACCCCCAAAAGCTGAATACGAGACCGGGTTCTCTAAATGGGTGGAACATTTCTGCCGTATGGGAAGTCTGTTGGGTTGTCGGGTACATTTCTTTGCCAATGAGCAGACCCTGATGCGGTTACAGCAGTTAGTGAAGAAGAAGTATGGAAGTACTCCCACCGAATTTTCCAGACTGGATGAATGGGACGACCTGCTTTTGTTGACCGGGCAAGTGAATTTTGATCATTTGTTAGTGATTATCAGTGCGCGGCGCGGATCTATTTCGTATGATCCTGCGTTTGAGCGGTTACCCAACCAGCTTAGCAAATATTTTTCTAACAACAGCTTGATCATCCTGTATCCCGATCAGTTTGGCGAGCCTCAGGAGATAGTTTCTTTTTCTGATCCACGGGGGTACAACGAATCTCAGCATTACGATAAGGTAGGTAAATGGTTCTATAAATGGTTAAAAAAGAATTGATGGAAAACTGGCAGCAGAGAACTAAACTTCTTTTAGGAGAAGAGAAAACGGAACGTTTAAGAAAATCACATGTGTTGGTTGTTGGGTTAGGTGGAGTAGGCGCTTATGCGGCCGAAATGATTTGCCGTGCAGGTGTAGGCCGAATGACGATAGTGGATGCCGATACTGTGCAACCTACTAATATCAACCGCCAGCTACCGGCTACGCATGCCACCTTGGGTATGGAGAAAGCAAAGGTGCTGGAAGTAAGATTCAGGGATATTAATCCGGAGATAGAGTTGAACGTATTGCCTGTTTATCTGAAAGACGAAAATATACCGGAGTTGCTGGATGCCTCAAAATACGATTTTATAGTTGATGCCATTGATACCATCAGTCCGAAGTGTTACTTGATTTATCACGCTCTTCAGCGCCGTATAAAGATAGTATCGAGTATGGGTGCCGGAGCGAAAAGTGATATCACTCAGGTGCGTTTTGCCGATCTTTGGGATACGTATCATTGCGGTCTTAGCAAAGCTGTCCGCAAACGTCTGCAAAAGATGGGAGTGAAACGTAAGTTGCCCGTCGTCTTTAGTACGGAACAAGCCGATCCGAAAGCAGTATTGCTGACGGAGGATGAGAGAAATAAGAAATCGACTTGTGGAACAGTGAGTTATATGCCGGCTGTGTTTGGCTGTTATCTGGCAGAGTACGTTATAAAAAGATTGTAAGATTATGATTCATTTAGAAGGTATAACCAAGAGTTTCGGTTCGTTGCAGGTGTTGAAAGGGATAGATCTGGAGATAGCCAAAGGAGAGATAGTAAGTATCGTAGGTCCCAGCGGAGCCGGAAAGACCACACTGCTTCAGATTATGGGGACTTTGGATAGTCCGGATACAGGTACGATAAATGTTGATGGTACGAACGTAAGCAAGATGAAGGAGAAGGAACTTTCTGCTTTCCGGAACAAACACATTGGCTTTGTGTTCCAGTTCCATCAATTACTGCCTGAGTTCACGGCATTGGAAAATGTGATGATCCCTGCATTTATTGCGGGTGTGTCTACCAAAGAAGCTTCTATACATGCCATGGAGATACTTGATTTTATGGGATTGACGGAGCGTGCATCACATAAGCCTAATGAACTTTCGGGCGGAGAAAAACAACGGGTGGCTGTAGCTCGTGCATTGATCAATCAGCCGGCGGTTATTCTGGCCGATGAACCTTCGGGAAGTCTGGACACCCATAACAAGGAAGAACTGCATCAACTCTTTTTTGACCTGAGAAATCGGTTTGGACAAACCTTTGTGATTGTGACACATGATGAAACATTAGCAAAAATCACTGACCGTACGATTCATATGGTGGATGGAAGTATAAAAAAATAGCGATTTTTCTTCTTTGGGGATAAAGTATATATCCTATTATATTCCAGTTATTCAGTTTATTGGGCATTGCCCGTTATTCTTAGTTGTAAGGGAGAACCGGAGGTATTGCAATATACCTTGATACTTTTGTCAAAGCGCTCCGGATGATCTGCCTTATAGATAACAGTCATGTTTAAGGATTGTCCCGGTTTGATGGGCTCTTGGGAGTAACTCACAGAAATACAGCCGCATGAAGTGTTTACGTTATCAATTACAAGCAATTTTTTACCTGTGTTATGTAAAATGAACACATATTTTTGTTGTTGCTTCCAGCTAAATTGTCTCAAATCGATGGAAGAATTGTCTATTCTTACTTCGGTGAGGGAGCGGGTTTTGTTGAGAGGCGGTTCTCTACCGATAATTCTATTTCGGTACAGTTCTCTGATTTTAGGGTTTTGTATCGGATTACCTATGCCTACGACTTTTTTGTCTTTATCTAATAAGAAGGTATGGAAGTTCTCTTCGGGAGGGAATTGGTTCAGTTGGTTCAATATGTCAGTAGTGTCTATACACACAGGATAAGGAAAGTGTTCTTGTCGTAAAGAAGAATAGACTTCTTCTATGCTTAGTGGGCAAAAAACGAACAGTACCGGAACTGAGTCCAACTCTTTTATCAGTTTTTTCCATTCATTTAATCGTAATTTGCAAGAAAAGCAACCGAAAGAATCAACATAAGCTAAAATCATATGATTAGTGTCGAAAAAGGTTGAGTCTTCGTAATTCTGTCCTTCCATCGTCAAGGTCATTCCCTTTGGGAAAAGGATCTCTTTTCCCTCCCATTTGCGAATTAAGTCTGCAACTCTGTCTCTTTGTGTCTGTTGACAGGCAGAGAAAAGTAAAAGTATCAACAGGATACTTAATATGTTTTTCATGTGTATTTCTTATATGTTCATATTACCAATGTGAAAGATTAGTCGAGTAATCCGTCCAAGTCTAAAGTGGCGAATTGAATTTCAGCATCCAGACTCATGATCAAACGATTTTTGGACTCATCATAAATAAAATCTATTATCGGATACTCCGTTTCCATGGTTTTAATATAATGTCCATTCAAGTCGTAAACATTAATTTTTGTCGGGCTGTTACCTTGAAGCTTTCCATATTTTCGTGTGTATCCACTTTCTCCGGAATAAGATGCCAATATCTTATCTTTACAAAATTTCACTGTTCTGTAATAGAGAGTCTGAAAATTTGATTCTTTTTCCCATTTGGGACCGTAAATATTATATTTCAGATGACCGTCCAAGTTGCAGATGGTCAATAGATCATTCCCTCTATACGCTTCGGCATAAAGCCCGCAAGGTATAGAAACGGCGTAACTGATACGCTTCTTGGTGATATCCGGATGTTCATATTTCATAAGCCGGATGTCGCCTGTGTTAATATTCCATTTCGCTACATGGGGCGTATAGTCATTTACTCCTATGGGTACTATGATCAAACCGATGCATAATGTATCATTGATGTATTGGTAACGGTCGGGAAACTGATCTGCATTCATTCGTGTTTTTACTTGTGGCTTGTATAACGAATCGGTCAGCACACTGTCCAGATTATAACTATATATCTTTAGTTTTCCATGATCGGATACATAGAACTCCCCTTTCTGTTCATTGACCCCTATATTCCCTATAACCGTAATCTCATTAGGACCTTCGCCTTTAGGAGCAATGCTGGTTATATATTTGAAACTATTTTTGTCAAAAATATGTATTTGTTTGTCGTAGGAAGCATGATCTACTATCATCAGATAGTCTTTCATCAAATACAATCGACTTGTGCCGCCAATTAATACATCTTCGATTTTTATCTCTTTTATTTTTTCTTTTATATTCTGCATGGGGGCACACTTGCTCCAATAGCGTTCGGTTTCGGTATTCGAAGTGCAGCCAATACAGATAAGGATGAGAAAAAAATATAATAGTTTATTCATAAGTGATTTGAAATAAGTAGATTTGTTATGGGATTGAGCTACGTAAAAATGCAATCTCTTTATTTATTAATTGTTTGGATTTTTTATAACACAGTGATGAAAATGTGTCGGAAGCGTTACGGGTTTACACGAGATTGAATCTTGATTGAAAAATTATGGATATCTGTGCATGTAAAACTTCCGACATATTTTTATAAGACAGGATCTTTCCAGCCTTTATATTCTTGGTAGGTTGGATGCCAAATATAGCAAAGGCAACCATCACCGTTATCCAAGCAACCATTTGGGCACATTGGATTTATTTCATCACTGGCTAACGCTTCTACATTTGCCAATGCCCACTCTGACATTGTCGATTGATTGGCTTGTGCCTGATATGTGTTGTAACCTGCGATTGTTGCAACTACAACGACTATCAATATTACGAATAACTTCTTGTTCATCATATTTGTTGTTTGGGGATAAAATGGTTAATTTTATTTTTTAGCTCTCTCTTTTCAAACATTACATTGTTCTTTAGACAAATGTTGCATTTGTTTTTCTTATTTCTTTTTCTTCATTTTGTGACGAACAAACCTCCTTTCTTTTTAAGTAACATATTGTGCTTGGCTAAATATAAGCACTTTTTTTGAGTGATTTATTTTTTTTTGTTAATTAATCGTAATGGGGCTATGTTTGTTTATTTTCGTAATATGCACGTACGCACGTATGCAAATATTGTTTTTAAACCCTTGGCGCGTATCCATTGCGGATCTGCGCAATCCGATACTTTTCAGTTACGGATTAGGGTGAAGAGATTCTTTCCGAATGGCTGAACATAAGCATCGCAGATGTTGGATATTGTCGGAATAACGGTACAAAAAGAAAGTAAATAGCTACTTTTGCTAACAGGGACCTTGTTTGTTTGCGATGTTCCAGGAGAAGAAGAGGACCGAATGGAGGCTTTTGAAGTCGGAGATCCAGGTTTAGGAAGCGGAAAAGCCGGCCTTTTCCGGAAAAGAAGCAAGCGTTTGCTCCGAAAGGCCCAAGCCTTTTCCGAAAATCTCCTTATGTTTTGGAAATATCTCCTATTGTTTTCCAAAAGACCTCCTGTCGTTATTCAAAATTCGGTCTGAAAAGAGTATTCATTCTTCTAGTTGACAACCACAGACGGAGCTCAATGAAGTGATAAAAAAACGGTGTCTGACTCTGATTGTGATATTTCTGATAGGATATAGGAGTTTTTATTCTTATTAGACAGTAAATCGGAGGAATAGAAAGAAATTTGATATTGGCAAACTTCCTGTGGAGCCACGTTGTTTTATTCAGGCAAGCCTTGGCACGAAAAAAACGATTCTGAAACGTCTGGATTGTCAAAGTGACACAATGAAAAAATATGCCGGTTAGTCCAACAGATGGAACGGTAACTGGTTGGATCGAAATATGGTCGGATGACGATGTTTTTACTCAAAACAGACGTAGTGGCTGATTCGTTCTAAATCCTGAGGAGTAAATTCTTCGTAAAGAGAAAGTTGCTTCAGGCTTTTTAATGTTCCTTTCTTTTTTCTGTACTCTACTATTATTTTGGCCTGATAGAAGTTAATATACGGATGGGCTTTGAGCCGTTCGATGCCGGTTTGGTTTATATTCAGCTGTCGGATATTGTCGGTTGCTACATTAAACCAGGGGCGAAGCTTTTCCACATTGAGATGTATCTCTTTCAATTGTGCTATATCATAAAATCCTCCTAAACGGCTGCGATATCCTGTTATCATTCGGGCAATAGCACTACCGATACCGGGAATCTTTTTCAGTTCCGTTGTGTCTGCACCGTTTAGTTCGACTACTGTTCCGGCAGTGTATTTAAAGAATTTCAGTGTGTCTTTTTCCACTTTAGGAATATAGAGGCGAAGTGTATCTTGGTGGGGCTCTGTGACCGGAGCTATACAGATATAAGGTAGGAGAATCGTGTATTGTTCCTGCGTTAATCCGTATACTTTTCGAAAGTCTTCCGCCCGACGGAATTTTCCACCTTTATTCCGGTACTTTAAGATATTCTTTGCCATCCATGCCGGCAGGCCCAGATCAAGGAATCCGACAGAATCGGTCGTATTTGGGTCGAAAGTCGTCAAACTGACTGTTCGCCGGGGCTGGAAGTTCCTGTCATGTGTATATGCTTTTTGTTCATTTTCGCGGATGGAGGCAATAAATTCGGCATATTCCTTTTTCATCTTTTCCGTATCGTTTGTTGCCGTATTTGCTTTGTCGGGGATCATCCATCCGGCTACAAATACGAGAATACACAAAACGACAAGTATCAGGATGCCTTGCCGTTCTGTACGTGTGAAGTAAAAGAAGTCTTTCCACATTTTTATTTCAGTAACCCCAGTTCATTAATGAAGATCACTGAAATGGCAATCGGGGCTACGTATTTCAGAATAAAGATAATCAACTTATATGTAGGAACTTTCAGGTTACCGTTGTTCGTGATTTCCGACCAAACAAGTTTCTTGTCCAGATACCATCCGGTAAAGATGGAGATGAACAATCCGCCCAATGGCAGCATCAGTTTGGCGGTTACGAAGTCGAACAGGTCAAACATGCCCAGTCCGAAGATGGTGAAGTCTTTGGTAATCCCCAGAGAGAGTGAACAAAGTATCCCCAACAAAATGCAACCGGTTGTTACCAACCGGGCAGCTTTGCCCCTTGTAAAGTTGAATTCTTCGTGTAGGTAGGCCGTAACCACTTCATGCAATGAGATGGTAGAAGTCAGCGCTGCCAGCGCCAACAATATGTAGAACATCACTGAAAAGATATATGCCAATATCGGTATCCCGCTGAAAGCCTGTTGGAATACGTTAGGCAGAGTTATAAAAATTAAACTTGGTCCGGCATCCGGTTGAATACCCACTGAGAACGCTGCGGGAAAGATGATAAAACCAGCCAGTATAGCGACAAATGTGTCGATAATTCCTACACTGAAGGCCGTTCGGGTGAGGTTGGTGTTTTTGCTGAAATAGGAGGCATAGGTACACAGGCATCCCATTCCAAGGCTGAGTGAGAAGAACGCTTGCCCCATAGCTCCCAGAAATACATTGCCATCTACTTTACTGAAATCCGGTTTAAGCAAAAACTCGATGCCTTTGCCCGCTCCCGGCAAAGTGACCGAACATCCCACCAAGATTAAGATAATGATGAAGAGGGTCGGCATCATAATTTTGGATGATTTTTCGATTCCCTTCTCCACTCCTTTCACGATGATGAAATGGGTAGCGAGTAAAAATAAGGTGAGCCATAAGGCCGGACGCCAGGGATTGCTGGAGAAACTTTGAAAAGAAGAGATAAACTCCGCCGGAGTTTTACCTGCGAAACTGTTACTGACTGCCTCGTATATATACTCTAATGTCCATCCGGCCACAACAGAGTAATAGCCGAGAATAAGGAATCCCGCCAAAACTCCCATTCGTCCTACCCAACGCCATTGAGTGCCGGGAGCCAGTATTTGGTAAGCACGGGCAGTGTTTGCCTGTGAGTGCCGTCCGATTAAAAATTCAGCTATCATAATCGGTAGTCCGAGTAGAAGGATACATCCCAGGTAAATAAGGATAAAAGCTGCTCCTCCATGATTACCTGTTTCATAAGGGAATCTCCATATATTACCCAGCCCGACAGCTGAACCTGCAGAAGCCAGTATCACACCTAATTTACTACCAAAATTACCTCTGTCTTTTTTTGTCATAGAAAGCGTATGTTATCTTACAATTCGATAGATTTTATTGTTTTAAACGTGCAAATATAGAAAATGTTCCTTATATTTGCGACTCATCTGTAATTTATTTAGGTATGCTATCTTATATTAAGAAATATCCCGTATCGCTCTTTATTATTCTTGCGGTCATCTATTTATCGTTCTTTAAACCTCCTTCAACGGAGATCAGTAAAATTCCTAATATCGATAAGATTGTTCATATTTGTATGTACTTCGGCATGTCCGGTATGTTGTGGCTGGAGTTTTTGCGGGCACACCGTAGAGATCATACCCCGATATGGCATGCATGGGTAGGAGCTTTCGTTTGTCCTGTATTATTCAGTGGATGTGTAGAATTGCTACAGGAATATTGCACTACTTATCGCGGAGGAGATTGGTTGGACTTTGCCGCCAATACCACAGGAGCGGTATTGGCCAGTCTGATAGGGTATTTTGTAGTTCGTCCACGGATGGTAGCCCCAAAGTAACTTATTATAGGAACTCTACGACCGTACTTAGCTTAATGCCATTTGAGCCTTTAATCAGGATGGTGTAGCCTTGGGGTTTTTCCGTTTGTAAGTCCTTTATTAATTCCTGTGCGTTAGCATATGTAGGATAGGGAGGATTGGTTGATGCAAATAATTCTCCTACCAGCAGGACTTTTTCAAACGAACACTCTTGCAGGTATTCTACAATTTTATGGTGTTCGGCTGCGCTTTCTGCTCCTAACTCGCGCATATCACCTAATATCAGCATTTTCCGTTCCACAGTCATGTTACGGAAGTTCTGCAGAGCGGCCATCATACTGGTCGGATTGGCATTGTAAGCATCTATAATCAGTGTATTATCCGCGGTCTTTTTTAGTTGCGAACGGTTGTTGCGGGGAGTATATCCGGCCAAAGCTTCATCTATCTTTGAGGATTCTACTCCAAAGAATCGTCCGATCGTGACGGCAGCCAGTGCATTCGGAAAGTTATATTCACCGATAAGTTGTGTTTGTACCTGATGTAAATTTCCATCTTTGCCTGCTTTCCATTCGAAAGTCAGGTAAGGAGAATTACCGGTTACGTGGCCGTTGACGTACAGCGAATTTTCACTTCCGTAAGGAATCAGGTTCAGCCCCCGTGCGATGTCCATCAGATAAACATTATCATGGTGGATGAATACGGTAGAATCATCCTTCTCACGGAGGTAGTCATATAATTCCCCTTTTGTCCGAATCACTCCTTCGAATGAACCGAAACCCTCTAAATGGGCCTTACCCACGTTGGTGATGATTCCATAATCCGGTTCAGCAATATGTACCAGAAACTTAATCTCTCCCGGATGGTTAGCCCCCATCTCGATCACTGCCAGGTCGTGTTCCGCCTTTAGGCGAAGCAAGGTCATCGGTACGCCAATGTGGTTGTTCAGGTTACCTTCCGTGTAAAGCACATTGTGGGCTTTCGCCAGAACAGCAGAAATCAATTCTTTAGTCGTCGTCTTACCGTTGGTTCCGGTGATACCGATCACCTTCGTACCCAACTGCCGGCGATGGTAATTGGCAAGTTGTTGCAGGGTTTGCAGACAGTTGTCCACAAGTATGATGTGTTTATTATCTTCCGGAGCATATTCCGCTTCATCCACCACAGCATAGGCACAACCGTCCTTCAAAGCCTGGGCGGCAAAAGCATTTCCGTTGAACGATTCGCCTTTCAAGGCAATAAACAGTGAACCTTCAGGGCAGTTACGGCTGTCGGTGGTCACTACGGCACAATCCAGGAATATCTGGTAGAGAGCAGAAAGTTTCATAATAATCCGTTTTTACGGAGGATGTTGCAAAAGCTCATCACAGACTTTAGTAACACCCTCTTCTGTTGTTGCTGCAAAATTACATTTTCTATTTCAGATTATCATTAAATAGGAACGAATTTCGTTTGGTATAAGAAATGACGAGCATCACAATGCTGATACATAAATTGAATACAAAAGCAAACTGTTGGGATTTGATATGAAACACGGTCGACTGGAAGAAATCGATAATGAAAGGGCACAACAGGATGGCGAGGTAATTCATCGCCATCACAAATGCCAATGCCAATGTCACTTTGCGGGGGATTGCCGTGTGGGTTGTCTGATTGTAGACAACAGGTTGAATGACTCCGTATCCCAATCCTACCAAGATACATCCCGGAGCTATCATCCATTCTTTGGGTGAGATCCAGATCAGTGCCAGCCCGATGCCGATACTGAGGAAGCTGTAGAATTTAGTTTTCTCCTTCAGTGTACCAACGATGCGACTTAAAAAGAAGCCGGGAGCCATGATGGCCAGAAAAAAGAGTGAGATCATAATGCCGGAGTTACCACTGGTGAAATGATATTCTTCCATCAGGAACGGCAGGTTGAAACTGACTACCAGTACCAGGAAGGTGGCAAGCCCGTAAACAGACATGATTCCTGCAAGATGGCGGATATGAATGCCGTATTTACTGTTTCCCGTATCTACATCCTCCTCTTGGCTTGCCGTATCTTTATCATTGGTAAGTGAGGTGCTTCCTTCGCTTGCCATGCTGCGTTGCAGATATACTGACAGGATAAGTGAGACAATCGGCAACAGGTAGACCACAAATGGCAGATGCCAGTTGACTTCAGCCAGATATCCGGTGACCACCGTAGCTATTACAAGGGTTATATTCGTAATGGCGGAACTTAATCCGAACTGTTTCACACGATATGAACCGGTGAAGTATTTTGAGATCAGGCCGGTGGACAACGGAACGATCAGCCCCGATCCTACTCCCAGTAAAGCACTTACAGCAATCAGTTGCCACATTTGTCCCGAAAGTAGATAAAGTATTCCGCTTAAGGCAAAGATGGCAAGCCCGGCTTGTAATAGATGTATGAAATTGACCCGCTCGGTCAGTTTGCCCGCCAGAAGGATAAATGGGATAATCAGTAGTGAGGGCAGAGATGAAAGCATCTGTATGTCCAGTTCGGTGGAGTGTGGAAAGATGACGGATAGCTTCCCCAAAATAGGAGAAACCGCCAGACCGGGTAGGGCATTCAGGGCCGAGATAGACCAGATGCCGATAAGGGTGATAAGGGGTATAGTCCCTTGGCCAGTTTGAATACGCATAGTTGTATAGGTATTATAAAGTTTAGGTGTGTGAAGAACAAACGATTCGTTAGAATGTTCGGCATCTAAGCAGCAGAAAGTGTGTTGGGATATCTTCCTGCAGGATTGAAGATAACTTATTAACTTTTCCGTTTCCCTCCCTTTTTAATAAACGCCAAATAATGTAAAACCGAAGAACTTTCATATCCCTTCGATGTTGTTGTGGGAAATTCGACGGGGAAAATCCCCATCGCCTAAACCTAATTAAAAATAAGAGTAATTATGGAAGATTTAAATTTCAGAAAAGGTGATGCTAAAACCGATGTATTTGGTTCAAACAAAATGTTGCAACCCTCTCCGGTGGAGAAAATACCTGATGGACCTACGACTCCGGAAATCGCCTACCAGATGGTGAAGGACGAAACTTTTGCTCAAACTCAGCCCCGTCTGAATCTTGCTACATTCGTGACTACTTATATGGATGACTATGCAACGAAGCTGATGAATGAAGCTATCAATATCAACTATATTGACGAGACAGAATACCCGCGTATTGCCGTAATGAATGGTAAATGTATCAACATTGTAGCCAACTTGTGGAATTCTCCGGAGAAAGATACCTGGAAGACAGGTGCGTTGGCTATCGGTTCTTCAGAAGCCTGTATGTTGGGTGGTGTTGCAGCTTGGCTGCGTTGGCGTAAAAAACGTCAGGCACAGGGCAAACCGTTTGACAAACCAAACTTTGTGATTTCAACCGGCTTTCAGGTAGTTTGGGAGAAATTTGCGCAGTTATGGCAAATTGAGATGCGTCAGGTTCCTCTGACATTGGACAAGACCACACTCGATCCGGAAGAAGCCTTGAAGATGTGTGATGAAAATACAATTTGTGTAGTTCCTATCCAGGGTGTTACATGGACAGGCCTGAATGACGACGTTGAAGCGCTTGACAAAGCCCTCGATGCTTATAACGCCAAGACCGGTTATGACATTCCTATCCACGTAGACGCTGCCAGCGGTGGTTTTATCCTTCCGTTCCTGTATCCGGAAACCAAGTGGGACTTCCGCCTGAAATGGGTACTCTCTATCAGTGTATCCGGTCATAAGTTCGGTCTTGTATATCCGGGTTTAGGTTGGGTTGTCTGGAAAGGTAAAGAATATCTGCCCGAAGAAATGGCTTTCAGCGTAAACTATTTAGGAGCTAACATTACTCAGGTAGGTTTGAACTTCTCACGTCCGGCTGCTCAGATTCTGGGACAGTATTATCAATTCATCCGTTTAGGATTCCAGGGTTACAAGGAAGTACAGTATAACTCTCTGCAAATAGCTAAATATATCCACAGCCAGATCGCTAAGATGGCTCCGTTTGTCAACTACTCTGAAGATGTAGTGAACCCGTTGTTTATCTGGTACATGAAACCGGAATATGCAAAGAACGCCAAATGGACTCTTTATGATTTGCAGGATAAACTGGCTCAGCACGGCTGGATGGTTCCGGCATATACACTGCCTTCTAAACTGGAGAATTATGTGGTTATGCGTGTGGTAGTTCGTCAGGGATTCAGCCGGGATATGGCCGATATGCTGTTGGGAGATATCAAGAATGCTATTACCGAACTTGAAAAACTGGAATACCCGACAACCACCCGTATCGCCCAGGAAAAGAATCTGCCGGTAGAAACCAAAGTGTTTAACCATACCGGTAAACCGCAAGTTGCTAAGAAATAAATAACATTATTGGTATGGACAAAAAAATATCTATTTCCCAAATAAAAGAGGTAGTACAACAGGCCTATGAGCAAGTCAAGGGTAATACCGGTGGTAAGAATGCCGATTATATTCCCTATCTTGCTAATATTGACAAGAACCTTTTTGGTATCAGTGTCTGTTTGCTGAATGGTCAAACTATTACCGTAGGGGATTTTGACTATCGTTTCGGTATCGAATCCGTATCTAAAGTACATACAGCCATTCTGATTCTCCGTCAATACGGGGCGCAGAAGGTGTTGGAAATGATTGGAGCGGATGCTACCGGACTGCCTTTCAATTCTATCATTGCCATCTTATTGGAAAATGATCATCCGTCTACTCCGTTGGTCAATGCCGGAGCCATCTCTGCTTGTTCCATGGTGACGCCGGTTGGTAATTCCGATAAGAAGTGGGATGCGATTGTACAGAATATTACCGATCTTTGCGGCTCTGCTCCACAGCTGATTGAAGAACTCTATAAGTCGGAAACAGCTACCAACTTCAACAACCGTTCCATTGCCTGGCTGCTGAAGAATTATAACCGTATCTATGATGATCCGAATATGTCGCTCGACCTCTATACCCGTCAGTGCTCTTTGGGAGTTACTGCACAGATGTTGTCGGTGGCTGCCGGTACGGTTGCCAATGGTGGTGTGAATCCTGTTACCAAGAAGCAGGTGTTCGATGCCGAACTGACTCCTAAAATCACTTCTATGATTGCCACCGTAGGTTTCTACGAACATTCGGGTGACTGGATGTATACTTCTGGTATTCCTGCCAAGACCGGTGTAGGTGGTGGTGTGATGGGGGTATTGCCGGGCGTATTCGGTATTTCTGCCTTTGCACCTCCTTTGGATGGTTCGGGCAACTCAGTGAAAGCACAGTTGGCCATTAAATACATCATGAACAAGTTGGGGTTGAATGTATTCAATGGTGCAAGAGTAACCATTGTTGAGTAGTAGCGGTAACGCTTTACCGTTTTTTTGTTTAGGTTGCTCCGAGGGCGGTTTCCGCCTGAGGGGCAACCTTTTTCTTTTCACACATTGGCCCGGATCAAAGGAAGGGTGAAGATAAAACGGCATCCTCCTGTATAGTTCTTATCTATGATGAGGCTGCCACCTAACTTTTCTGCGATAATACGGCATATCGGGAGTCCCAGTCCGGTACCTTGAGAAAAGTCGTTCAGTTTGGCAAAACGCTCGAATACATATTCCTGTTGTTCTACAGGAATGCCTTTTCCCGTATCGGTAACGGTGTATATGATCCGGCTTGGACTTTCCGCTATAGTATAGGCCAGAATAATGCTTCCTCTATCCGTAAATTTAGCTGCGTTGTGTAGCAAATGGGTCAGTACTTGCGCTACTCTTGTCGGATTAGTCAATATGGTGAGCTGTCTGCATTGTGGCTCAAAGTAAAGGCTGACCCCCGGTTTCACAGAATCTCTTGACCGCTCGATACTTGTCTGGCAGCAATTGTTGATGTCGTCGGGTTTATTGTATGGCAATTCTTCCGACTGATCAAGATACGAAATGTCGAGTACGTCACTCACAAGCCGCAATAAGTTAGTGCTGCTTGTCTCTATGATAGAGGCATACTCTTTTGTTTCATCTTCGTTTTTAAAGTAAGCACTCAGTACTTGCGAGAATCCTACAATCGCATTCAACGGCGTACGTATTTCGTGTGACATACTTTGGATGAATGTTGTTTTCATCTGGCTTGCAGTTTCCGCACGTTCTTTGGCTTTGCGCAGCTCCTCACCGTTTTCTGTCAATTCCTTGTTCTGTTGCACCACAATTGCTTCCGACTTCTTTAATTTCTGATTCAGTTTAGAAATGCGGCAGAACATCATTGCTACTACTAACAGGACGACAACGAGTGAGATCAGGATTGTATAAATAGTCTGTAGCTTTTCCTCTTGCATGTGAAGCAGCAAATCGCTTTTTTCTTTCTGTAACTGTTCTACCTCCAGGATGGCGTAGAACTCACTGGTAGAGTTCTGTATTTCCTGGGTGCGTATCGAATCGGTAGCCAGGATGTAGTCCCGGTAAAATTGGGCCGCCCGTGCTCTGTCGTTCATTGCCCAGTAAATATTTCCTTCTTTTTGAGTGATGCTGTAGTTCAAGTATTTGTTTGAAAAGAGAGAGTCGGCTTTGATCCGGTCGATCACTTCGAGCGCTTTATTATATTCTCCGGTAGCCAGGTAATACTCAGTTTGTACATAGTATAATCCGTTTCTGTAAATGGTAAGTGTTTTGTCTTCTTCGAATAGTTGTTCCATCTTCCGAAGTATTTTCTTCGCTTTGTCGTATTCTTTCGTTTCGATGTAGTACAGAATGTAAGCCTTGTTTATTGTAAAATTCTGATAGGCACTTTTTATCTTTTTGCTTCCTTCGTCCAGCGCTTTTTTGGCATCCTCAGGTTGGTGCAATTCAAGGGCACACTGGGCAAGCGATGCGTATTGGGTAGGCAGGTTGATGTCTTCTATTCCGTTTTGCTCGATAAGCTCTATTTGTTTTTTGAAATTCTCATATGCCAGTTTGGGATTCGACTGAGTCATATAAATGGTTCCCAATGCCCGATAACACTGTACGATTCCGGGGATGAAATTATCAGCTTCGGCCGACCGGAGCATTTTTTGCGCCTCATAAATGGCCGTACTGGTTTGATGTTGCTTTATGTAATAAGTAATCAGCCGGCTTCCCCAGGCAAAATAGAAGTATTTCAACTGACCATTCTGTTTGCTTATCTTTTTCACGTTCTCTACTTCAATCAGAATGCTGTCGAGATCATTTTTATAATAATAATAGTCCAGCTTCAGCGAAGCGGCAACAGCTTCCATGTGTCTGTCCTTTTTCTGTTTTGACAGGCGGGCAAGGGTATCGTTTATTTGCAGGAAGGCCGGACTGTTGATTTCTGCCTTACATTTTAAGAAGTAGCTACGCAAAACGCTGTCCGTCTTTGTAAGCGTGTGTTCAGCTCTTGTCTGATATTGAAAGCAGAACAAAACCAGTATAGGTAATATGATGTGACGGCATAATTTGATAAACATTGTTTCAGTAGTCTTGATACCTGCAAAGATAACTTTATTTTTAGTGTGCAGATAGCATAGGGACATTTATTTTTCTTTATCTTTGCGACAATCAACTGTAAAAACAGAAAATGGATTCAATGATTCTCAAAAGTCTGAATGTAAACGGACGTTTACTCGATCTTTCCACTCCGCAGGTCATGGGAATACTCAACGTCACGCCCGATTCTTTTTATGCAGGCAGCCGTAGCCGGACTGAAGCCGAGATCGCTGCGCGTGCATGTCAGATATTGGATGAAGGTGCATCAATTATTGATATCGGTGCTTATTCGTCACGTCCCAATGCCGAGCATATCTCACCGGAAGAAGAGATGCAAAGGCTGCGTACCGGGCTGGAAATATTGAACCGTAATCACCCGGATGCTATTATTTCCGTGGATACATTCCGTGCCGAAGTGGCGCGGCAGTGTGTCGAGGAGTATGGAGCCGCCATTATCAACGATATTTCGGCGGGTGAGATGGACGAGCAGATGTTCCCAACCGTAGCCCGTCTGAACGTTCCCTACATCATGATGCATATGCAGGGCACTCCCCAGAACATGCAGAAGGAACCCCACTATGAAAACTTGTTGAAAGAGGTTTTTATGTATTTTGCACGGAAAGTCCGGCAGTTGCGTGATTTGGGGATGAAAGATATTATTCTTGATCCCGGTTTCGGTTTTGGCAAAACACTGGAGCATAATTACGAACTGATGGCACATCTGGAGGAGTTCGGTATCTTCGAATTGCCTTTGTTGGTAGGAGTCTCGCGCAAATCGATGATTTATCGCTTGTTCGGAGCTACTCCGCAAGAGGCACTCAACGGGACGACTGTGCTCGATACGGTGGCATTGATGAAGGGAGCCGATATACTACGTGTCCATGATGTACGTGAAGCAGTGGAGGCGGTCCGGTTGATTGAAAAACTGAAAAGCGTATCGTTTCATTCCTGATATCCGAATATTTAACTCTTAATATTTTAATCCGTGTTTTTTGAATTTGGCATAAAAGATTTTATTGATATCCTGTTGGTGGCTTTCCTGCTTTACTATACATACAAGCTGATGAAAGCCTCCGGATCTATCAATGTGTTTACCGGTATTCTGGTGTTTATCCTTATCTGGCTGGTTGTTTCGCAAGTGCTCGAGATGAAACTCCTCGGTTCTATTTTCGATAAGTTGGTAAGCGTGGGAGTATTGGCACTGATCGTTTTGTTTCAGGATGAGATCAGGCGTTTCCTTCTCACGCTCGGTTCGCATCAACATGCCAGTGCCTTGGTACGTTTCCTTACCGGAAATAAAAAAGAAAAACTTCAGCATGATGATATCATGCCCATCGTGATGGCCTGTATCAGTATGGGAAAGCAGAAGGTGGGGGCCTTGATCGTGATGGAACGTAATGTCCCTCTTGACGATGTCATTCGTACCGGTGAGATTATCGATGCCAATATCAACCAGCGCCTGATAGAGAACATTTTCTTTAAGAACAGTCCTTTGCATGACGGTGCAATGGTAATCAGTAAGAAGCGTATCAAAGCTGCCGGATGTATTCTTCCTGTGTCACATAATTTGGATATACCCAAAGAACTGGGACTCCGTCATCGGGCAGCAATGGGCATATCTCAAGTCTCGGATGCTTTAGCCATTATCGTTTCCGAAGAAACCGGAGCAATTTCTGTAGCATGGCGCGGACAGTTTTATCTTCGCCAGAGTGCTGAAGAACTTGAAAGTCTGCTGACAAAGGAAAGCTAAATATCACGCTCTCATACAAAAAATGCATTTCGATCTTCCATCTTCCACCTTTTAAGAATTTTGGTTCTGATAAACAGACTCTTAGCGGGTGGAAGATGCTGTTTTTAAGGGCTTTTATCTTCCACCCCTATCTTCCATCTTCCACCCTTCATTTTAGTAAAGGAAATAAGCGTAATCTATTTATATATAGCACGATGGGTGGGCTGTTCTTTCTGCTTATACCTATAAAAGCATTTTGTTTTCCTTAGTATCTTTAGCGAAAATGGTCTGAATCTTATCTGGGCCCGCATGTCTGTGCCCATGAGCCCGGGTACGTGGGCCGATAAGCCCCGGTATGCGGGCCCATGAGCCCACGTATGCGGGCCGGAGTAAAGATCGTATGAAAAATGGTAATTATCTTGTTCATAAAGGTTTATGATATGGGGGAAATCAAGTTGGTCTCTTCCTTATTTGTGCAGGGGGAAAGGTCTTTGGGAAATTGTGTGAAGAGTAATGAATCAATAGTGTATTTGCATGTGGCTCAGTTGGATAATGCCGGACTGTTATTGATAAGATTTATAGATGAAACTGGAGGTAGAAAAATTATATTTTATTTGCAATCAACTCTTTTTTTGATTTTCTTTGCAAAAGAAAATGATGAACAATGAAATTTATCTATAGTATCTTATTTGCTTTACTTTGGATAGGGGTTACAATTACTTTTGGATCCTATCTTTATCGTATGGGTCTGCCTATTGTAAATGCAAGTGCACAAAAACTCTTGTTGTGTACAATTGATGAAGACTTGGAATGTAGATTCCGAAAATTGAAACCCAATCAGGCGTACGTTACCGGAAAGAAACATACAAAGAATAAGAAAGTAACCCTTACAGATAAGAGCGGGACTCACAATGTACGTCAATTTGCCATTGATACTGTTTATACGGATACATCTTTTGTGCAGAGAGTTAAACAATCTTACCTTATAGAGCGAAACTCTATTAATGTGGATTCTCTGAATCAGAAATGGCAGTTGAAACTTCGTATGGATGGAATCTGTGCTAAGACCGGAATAAAACTAACAAATTCTCTAAAGAACGGAGAGCGGATATCGGCATCGAGTGGGCTAAATGAACCCGATTGTTTTTTATTAGCCTATAGTACAGGGGTCGGTTATGGTATAAAAATGGATGCTTTTATAAGACCTTTTTGGGCGACCGTTGTTTTAAAAGCGCATTGGAATAATATCTGGACTTGGAGCTATGTTCTTTTTTCACTGATCTTTTGTTTGTTTTATGTTCCGGGTGTTCGTCTTTTTCTTGTTCAAGTTTTATCTAAGTTCAGAATAGTAGATAATCATGTTAAGTCGTCGCAACCGCTTGTTCAACAAAAAAGTGAATTTGTTTGGGAAGTCAATGGACTTACATTTGATTATCTGGAGAGGAGTATCACTTATCGTAAACAGACTTGTATACTCCGAAAACAAGTTGCTGAGGTATTGCTGGCATTTCTTAAAGCACCCGGCCATTTGCTGTTGAATGAAGATTTGAAAAAACTATTCTGGAAAGAATTAGAGGATGTAGATTCTTGTATGGAACGCAGGAACCGACTGATTACTGATTTACGTACTGATTTAAGGAAAATAGGGGCTAATCTTGGTGTTACTTTGGTAAATGGAGGCTATCAACTCCACTTTCGTTCAGAAAATAGTAAGAAATCAGTGAAAAATCAGTGAGAAATCAGTCTTTCTCACTGGCGGTGGCCGAGATAAGCCATACCTTTGCAACAAAAACATAGAGTATGAAAAACGCAAAAATTACTATTGGACTTATCGGGCTATTGCTAATAGGTCTTGTTTCTGTGAGAAAAGAAGGAAAGGTACAAGAAGCCGGTTTGCTATTGCAAAATGTGGAAGCTTTGGCTACAGGAGAGTCGTTCCCCGATGGAGATATAGCCTGTATCGGTGACGGATCTGTGGACTGTCCGTTCACATATCTGAAAGTTGAGGTAGTATACCGTGAAGAATAATGGGACGGGCTATTAAACTTATCGGCTATTTATGCTTTCTGATGGCACTTTACTCATGTAAAGAGACCAAAGAGCAGCAAATATCCCGTTTGATCCACGAATGGGAAGGTAGAACGATTGTCTATCCCGCTGATATGACATTCAATGTTTTGGGAAAGGACAGTGCCGGTTATTCATTTCCCCAAAATGAATATACCATAATGACTTACGTGGATTCGGTGGGCTGCACCAGTTGTAAATTGCAACTTCCTACATGGAAATATTTCATTTCTATGGTCGACACAATGGCCAATGGAAAGGTATCTTTTCTCTTTGCTTTCCATCCGAAAAACAAAAATGAAATCTCTTTTCTATTGAAAAGAGATCGATTCCTTTATCCGGTTTTTATCGATGAAAAGGGAGGTTTTGATGCTTTGAATCATTTTCCTTCGGATGTGAACTTTCAAACTTTCCTTTTGGATAGTCAGAACAGGGTGATTGCGATTGGTAATCCTGTCCATAATAAAAAGGTGCGTGACCTTTATTTGCAAATTATTGCCGGACAGCAAACCGGAGTCGCTACCTCTTCTCAAACAAAAGTGGTTTTGGATAAAAACCTCGATGAAATGGGCGATTTTGATTGGAAAACTCCCCGAACCGCTACTTTTAGTTTGCGGAATCTTGGCAATCATCTTCTGATTATCGAGGACATAAATGCTTCGTGTGGCTGTACATCTGTTGCTTACAGCAAGGAGCCTGTGTCTCCGGGGAAGTCTGCCGATATTCAGGTTACTTACCGTGCAGAGCATCCCGAACATTTTGAGAAGACCATTACTGTATATTGTAATACTCCCACCTCTCCAATACGTTTGAAGATTCGGGGTAATGCGGTTGATAAAGAAAACTAATAGTTAACCTTAAAAAAATATGGAGAATGTTAGCCTATGGAAAAAGTTTGATTTAGAAGGCAATTTGATTGCTTTTCCGTGGAAATGATAAACGGAATAAATAAAATGATAATGAACTAAAGTAAGAAAATACAATGAGAAACAAGAAAAATTATGTATTTGCTGCCATTTTACTTTTTGTATCACTGGGAGCTAGTCTGTCTTATGTTATCTCTGAAAATGAAATAACGGATGTATTAACGTTGGAGAATGTTGAAGCTATCGCGGCAGGTGAAACTGATTCGGAAGGGCGTCTTCCCTGCTATTCTTCTTTTATCGGAAAAAATTCAGGTGAAAAAACGGTGAAGGATTGTGGCGATTGTATGGATGTAGATTGTGTTGATTGCTCCGATAAAGGAAAATGTAAGAAATGATGCTTGATTAGCCTTAGCTCAAAGACATGTGCTAGAAGAGTTATTGATATTAGCTTTTGCTCATATGCCTTTGAGCTGGTTCTTTAAAATTTAGATCATATTTAGACTGTTTTATGTCTTTCTTATTTGTTGATTTTATATAGGTGAAAAACTTTTGTAAATAAGTAGAGGTTAATGAAAAATATTTATCATATGATTGTAATTTTCTTATTGATAAGTTGCAATAGAATTCCACAAAAAGAAATAAACGTTGTTGATATACCTATCCAACAAGCAAGATTTTATATTAACAATATAGATTCCACTAAAATATTGAATCCTGGTGGTATATATTGTTATAAAAATCATGTAATCCTTATTGAGCGAAAAAATAATCCTGCTTTTTCATTTTGGACATCGGATAGCCTACGCTATGAATTTTCTGAGGGATTCATTGGAGGAGGTCCTAATGAGTTCATACGTCCTCGGAGCAATTATTTCGCTGTATCTGATTCTAGTTTCTTTATTCTTGATTCTAATATAGAATGGGAAGTCCAATTAGAAGAACAGCGTATACAGGTCATTAATAAGGAGCCCATAATTATTCCGGATGCCATTAATCAAATGGTTCATTTGGATAATGGTAAATATATTATGGCAGGAAATACTGATGGTAATAATAATGCAGAGCATTTTTTGTATGATATAAAAACAGGAGAATATACATTGTTTGGAGAATATCCATTTACAGATTTGTTTGATGAAAGGAAATTTTTTTTCAATTTTAAATATACTGCTGGTATAGCAGGGAAACCTTATATTTGGGATTTTTATGAGAACTATAATTTACTTCGTAAATATAGTATAGAGGGGATACTGCTACAAGAAGTTCGTTTAGTTGGTGTTGCAGAACGACACAATGATGATTCTAAATCTCACGAATTACAGAATCGCCCATATTGGCGAATTGTTCAAGCAACATCTCGGTACATTTACGCTTTATTCTATACAGGAGAAACTGATAAAACTATTTATACCGGAGGAGCTATTCCAGAGTTGCAGGTATGGGATTGGGATGGAAATTTGACAAGGCGTATATTGTTTGATAAAAAATATAATCAAATAACTGTCTCTGAGACCGGTATATTGTATGCGATTAATACAGTAGATACATTTAATAATCAAATTTATTCATATGAGATGTAAGACTGAGTGTTTTTTCTATTTTTTCTTTGTTTTGCTGTTTGCAGTTTGTTCTTGTAGTAACAAGGCAAATACAACTGACTACGTGAAAAATTTAAGGGGTCAAAAAGTTTGGTTTGAAGAAAGTGTGACAGATACGTTGAAAGAATCTAAAATATTGATATTGATGCCCGATACCGGTGATTGTACAACTTGTGCAATGCAAGTTTATGATTGGTATATATATAAATTAGATTTGGATAAGCATGAATTAAATTGCGATATTATTTATGTCTTGAATGATTCTGTTAGATTAGATAAGTCTATTGCGAATTTAATGAAACGCTATAAGTTAAATTATATTGCGAATTTATCTTCTTTTTATTCTGAGAATAAGATACTAAAAGATGTCCCCTTCACAACCTTTTTAATAGATAAGGCTAACAAAATAAAATTAGTCGGTTCTCCAATAGATAATGATAAATTGTGGAAGTTGTATAAACAGGCTTTGCAAAAATAAAGAAGTTCGATATAATTTTAGAATGATCTTAACTGCCCGTCATTGATAAAGTCCCGATCAATTGAGACTTTTCAAAGAAACAATGTTACACAATAGAAAGAAACATGCGTCTTAACTATGAAATATATACTGTTTATCCTGTTAGTTTTAACTTTGGCAGCTTGTCAATCGGAGAAAGAGAAGCAGCTGGAATATGCTTTGGAATTTGCCGGCGATAATTGCGTGGAGCTTGAAAAGGTATTAGAACATTATAGAACCGATCCGGAAAAGTTGGAGGCAGCTCGTTTTTTAATTCGTAATATGCCGGGATGGTATTCTTATGAAGGAAATGAACTTGATTCTATTCACCATTTATTAGTTGGGGTTTGTGAAGGGCGTCCTATATCTAAAAGGGAGAAGAATAAATGGAACAGAATTTCCTTTGACTCTCTCTCCAAGATATATGACGCCCAAGTGATAACAGCGGAATATTTGATAGATAATATAGACCTGGCTTTTGAAGTTTGGAGGAAATATCCTTGGAATAGAAATTTGCCGTTCGATGATTTTTGCGAACTGATATTACCTTACAGAATAGCCGATGAACCTTTATCGGATTGGCGTAAATTGTATTATGAAGATTATGGAACTCTACTCGATTCTCTTTATAAAGGGGATGATGTTATTGAAGCTTCTAAGATCATTGACGGGAAACTGAGAAAGCTGTATTACATCTACAATACTGATTTTCGGATACCTCACTTGGATGCTGTTTTTCTTTATCATAATCGGATTGGTTATTGTCGTGAAGCATGCGACCTGACAATATATGCTATGCGTGCTTGTGGAATTCCTGTTGCGACCGACTATTTTGTTTATTCACCCGATTATCAACATTATCATTGTTGGACGATGTTGCGTGACACAACAGGAACTTTTCTTCAATTCGGATTTAATGAGTTTGAAGCGTCACGTGATACCTTACGGCATGACGGAAGGAAAAAGGGGAAGGTGTATCGCTATTGTTTTGGCGTACAACCTGAGAAAATCTCCGGGATTTCGGGCAATAAACGGTTGTATCCTGTGTTTAGAAATAGATTTGTGAAAGATGTGACATCTGAATATTTTGGAAGTAATGATACGACAATACCGATACAAATACCTGGAGAGCAATACATCTACTTAGGGATATTCAGTCCCGGCGGATGGATTCCTGTAGATATGGCACTTGGTAATGCAGGTAAGGTTACTTTCCGGGATATAGAACCCGATGTGATTTATCAGACTCTTTATCAGGGAGATGGAGGAAAACTTTATCCGGCGGGATATCCGTTCATATCTAAAAGGGGAGGTGAGTTTGTTTTGCTGAAACCCAATATCGATTTGATGGAGGAAGCTATATTAAGGCGGAAAATGCCTCAGCAAAAGACAATTGCGGAATGGGCTTATCGAGCAGTTATAGGGGCAAAGATTGAAGCTGCCAGTGATTTGTCATTTATACATGCAGATCTGTTATGGCAATTTGAGGATACGCTTACCACTAATTATTGCATATTAACTCCGCCTTCAAGAAAGAAGCATAGGTATGTGCGGTATGTTGCTCCGGCAGGGAAAAGAATGGAGTTGGCGGAACTGGCACTATTTAAGGATTCACTGTGTCAGGAGAAGATTCGGTTGAGGAGGATAAACAGTATAGAACCGATTGCAAAATTAGAGTATGTTACAGATGGCAATATATTGACTTATTTTCAGGCACGTGATACATCTTCTTATCTGGCCTATGATCTGGGAGAAAGTATGCCGATTGAAAGAATTGTTTTCTCTCCGCGTAACGATGATAATTACATTTGGCCCGGGGATAATTATGAGTTATTCTATCAAGACGGAATCAATGGATGGAAGTCATTAGGCAGGAAAGTGGCGACGGAAAGAAAAATTGAATTTTTAGTTCCGCAGAATGCCTTATTGTGGTTGAGAAACTGTACCAAAGGACGGGAAGAACAGGTTTTTATCTATAAAAATGGAAGGCAAACTTTTACGTTTGATTTATAAAAGTCGGGTGTGCGATGGCATATAGGTGGATATGTTATATATTTGTGGGTCTAATCTTAATTGGTGTACTATGGAGATATTGCTATTAAAAGACATGCGACTTAAACTTACAGCCGTTTTAGGAATATTATTCTTGGTTGTTTCCTGCCAAAGACAACCGGAGGAGGTGTCTATTCCTGTTTTACCGTTAGATTTAACTTCTGCTACTTCTGTTCCTTATCAGGTGGTACGAACTGATTATTTATTCTCTTATCCGGAGTGTATGTGGATAGATGGTGATTGCTTGATTGTTCAAGATAAACGGGCTGTTACCAAACTTTTCCATCTGATAAACTTGACGGATGGGTTATTGAAAGAAGAGTTTTGTCTTTGGGGAGATGGACCGGGGGAATATTCGGATGCAACTTTGAATACTGTATGGGACCGGACAAAAGGAACTTTATCTTATTTTAGTGCCAATAAAAGGGCTCTGGTAACTTATCGTAAATATGGAGACTTTTTTAAATATAGTGATAGTCACTCTTTAAGGGGGATGGAAGGAAGCAAAGATACACATTTTAAAGAAATGATTCCTTGTGGTAAGTATTATATCGCCCTAGGGGAGCGTGGCATATTTCAACAGAGGCGTTTTGCCGTATTGGATAGTGCTTGCCAGATTATGAACCAATTGGGAAACTACCCCGCATTGTCAGATTTGCTGGTGGATCCGGAGAATGATTTGCAAAAGATGCTATTTGATCCTGCTTTGTTTAAGATATCTCCCGACTGGGGAAAAGCCGTTTTTGCAACTTATAGGGGTGCGTTAATTCAGTTCTATGATTTAAAGGGGCTGCCCGATTCAATACATCATGTGTACTCCAGGCAACTGGAGGTACCTATCAAAAAGTCGCAAATCTCAAAAGAACATGAGGGGTGGGTTTATGGCTTTGAGGATGTTTCTGTGACTGATAGTGCCGTTTATGCTATTTACAATGGAGAAACAGCAGAAGAGAATCCTTTGTTAGGGAAAAAAATTTTAGTATTTGACTGGCAAGGCAACCTTCAGAAGATATATCAGTTAGATTTAAACTTGCGTTGTTTGACAATTGATGAACGCAGACATTGTATTTATGCCGTTGGTTACACAGAAGAAGATGGCTTCTTTTTGGTGACTATAAATATGTAATAATAAAGATGTGTGCTTATTACTAACTGGATGAATTAATATTGTTAATTCTGTTGTGAGCCTCTTTTTTCCCCAGGACTGAAAGGTTTAGTTCATCATCAGACTCATATACGGTTGCATCTCGCACAGTATTTTTTCTGATAGTTCACCGATGGTCATTCGGGTGTGTGCTCCCGGTAAGCGGACCTCACTGGTCATGCACTTTCCATTGCAAAGATAATAATATCCGTTATTGGCTGACAATTGTTCATCGGTCAGTTCAATGTTCATTTCTATTTCCGGATGACTGGCTGCATAGAGCTGAAGAACTGTCCGGGCATCAATGACACGTGCCATTCCTAATGTTTCGTTGGGCAGGGAGGCTACAGGGGGAAGTTGAAGAATGATCCGGTCGGTGCCGTTCCTTAGCCCGGCCCGGCAGAGCAATTGTGCCCGGACAACTTCATTGTCAGCAAATAACTCGTTGATATACGAGGTATTATCGTGTTTATAGACAACAGCTATACCCGTTATTCGATTGTCCTTTCGGGCTACGAGAGCGGTATTTTGTGTCAAGGCAAGATCGGCAAGAACTACTTTGAAATCAGTGGACGTATGTTGTAAACAACAGGTACGTTCTGATAATTTGCCGTTCAAATATTGATAAACATCTTCTTGGTATTCTGTAACTTCCTCAATGCTGCCCGTTTCCGAATCGGCAGGTAATTCTGAAAGAGAGAAGGATTGGTGAGAGATGCGGAAAACCGGGGCATAACCTGCTTTTGCATAATAACCGAACAACCAGGGTTCAGCGGGAATAAGCGTACTAAACAGGACACCGTTGCGGAGCATACGTGCAAAACTTTGTGACAGTAGTTCGCGCATCACCCCTTTGCTTCGATAGTCGGGATGAGTGCATGCGCCGGATATGTATGAAGTAGGCACGGTTTGACCACAAAACGTCATGGGATAAGGGAGCATTTGGAGCGCAGCAATCACTTCTTCGCCACTTTGGATGGCTAAGTTGACTTCGTTGTTATAACGAAGCCGGAAGTAGAGTTCGATGAATGCTTCGCTATCATCGAAACACAATTTCCATAATGATTTTACCTGTTCTCTTATCATCAGTATGCTACCATTTTATCATTTCTACAGGTTGTTCTTTCAAACAAGCCATATATTTCTCCAGAATCGTTTCCGGGTGATATGAGAGCTTAGCTTTACGCAACCCTTCTATTCCCAAATCTTCTTCACGGTTGATGTAAATATATTGTTCGGGGATGTGGTTGGCAAATTCGTAATTGATCATGGCATAAGCTCCATCAATATTCGTATCTGCTTTTTCCACATGTACACCGAAGGTTTCTTTATTGATCGGCATGCCGAAAGTAAAAGCTACAATCTGACCATTGACATGCAGGATACCTCCCGTTAATCCTAACTCTTCGAAATGGTTGAGGGCATAGAGCAAAGCACGGCGCTCGTTTCCGGTTCCCTCCTGCTGGTCACAGTCATTGGCTTTGCACCATTTTGCTTCCAGTTCCAGACACTCCTGAATTCTGTCTTTGGTGATCGGAGTGTATTCGTAATCAGGGTATGTGTTGCGAAATTTGTTGATGTGATTCCGCTTTGACTGGAATTTTTTTCCCTTCAGTGTTGCGAGATCGCTGCGCAAATAAATGTAGTCGGCATAATCACGGTCAACCGTGAATCCAAACTGACCGGGCATGATAGCCTCAAGGTCTTCGCGCATACACGAACAGACACCCAGCATACAAAAAGGTTCGCCCTCCTGCCGGGCATCCTCAACCAGTTCGTTCAATACCTTTTCGAGGTTTCCTTCACCGACAGGCATCATATAAGCCAGTTCATCACCGGCCCAAAATTTGAAAACCAGAAAGTTATCGACTATGGCAAACTTGGTGTGATACAAGAACCGCCAGCTGCATAAGTTTGAAAAAGATAGGTCGCAGTTGCGGCGGCAACTATTCATCGTGTAAGCTGTGATGGTATCCTTATCCTGGATCGTTATATCTTTGAATGCGATCATAAAGTTTTTGTTTCCTAATTAACTGTTTATATATAACAAAGATAAAACGATTTTGTTAGAGAATGCCTAACATTCGTAAAATAGTTGGAGTCAACAATGCGGTAAATATACCGTTGAGCGTTAAGCCAAGACTTGCATAGGCTCCGTATTTGCTACTGATGTCCATAGCCGTTGAGGTGCCGACGGCATGTGCGGCCGTACCCATGGAGAGTCCTTGAGCTATAGGACTACCTACGTGCATGATTTTCATGGTCTTGAAACCTAATACAGCACCCAGCAGACCTACACATACTACTACAGCTGCTGTCAGTGACGGAATTCCCCCCAATGTTTTAGTGACTTCCATAGCAATCGGAGTGGTTACCGATTTAGGAGCAAGTGACAGAATTACTTCCTGCGAGGCTCCCATTAACTTGGCTATCAATACTACTGATATCACACCGACGATACAGCCGGCCAATTGGGACAGAATGATGGGAAGCAGCTGCTTTTTTATGGTTTCAAGTTGCAGATATAAAGGAACTCCAAGCGCTACGACTGCCGGCTTCAGCCAAAATTCAATCAGATGTCCACCCTGATTGTAAGTCTCAAAAGAGATGTTTGTTATTTTGAGGAAGATAATAATGACTGCAATAGTCAACAGGATCGGATTTAGCAACAGAATTCCTGTCTTTTTCTGTAAAAGCTTGGCAAAGAAGTAAATCCCAAAAGTGATTGCCAACAGGAAAAATTCATTTTCTAAATAGTTCATTTGAGTTTACGTGTTAATTGATGAACCCATCCGGTGATGACAAGCACCAGCAGGGTACTGACTAAGGTAGCTACCACAATCGGCCAGAATTGCGCCGCAATGATGTCGAAATACAACATCAGGGCCACTCCCGGGGGGATGAAGAAGAAACCAAGATTAGCAACCAGAAAGTCGGACATTCCTTGCACCCAATGCAATTTGATCCAACCTAATTTTAAAAAAAGGGTGAGCAGCAACATCCCGATGATGCTGGACGGGAGCTTAATCCCCGTGAGATAAACAATCAATTCACCCAAAGCCAAACAGCCAAATAAAATGGCACACTGACGTATCATACTATTACCTATTGAATTTTGAAAACGTTGCAAAGTTATGAAAAATAGAGTTAGGGTATCAACTAATATGGTACGAAGATTCTTTTTTAACAGTGGGCAACTACAAAAAAATCAAGAAAAAGTAAACGAAATGGATTACTTTATCTATTTTTGCAAAATGAAAAACGAATATACATAACGAATATTAACTACTAAAAACAGAATTGACATGAAAAAGAGTTTATTAATCAGTGTTTTTGCAACACTGGCAATGATGATTTCTTTAAATGCATTTGCACAAGAAAAAGCGACAGGTAAGGCTTATAAAGCAATTCAAAAGGACGAAAAAGTAATCAACAAAGATTTGCAGAAAAAAGCGATTAAAGAAGCCCGCAAAGAGGCGAAAGCACTGGCAAAAGAAGGCTTCAAGACTCCGGTTGGAAAATTGCCGTTGGACAAACAGCTGGAAAATTCATGGGAAAAACAGATGGAAATCGATATGAATGGCAATCCATATTGGTATATAGCAACTGCAAGAGTGATTGGTGGAAATCAGTCGGCTGCGGCTATGCAGGCAACCAATACTGCTAAGATTGACATTGCCGGACAGGTTCAGACAAAGGTGACTCAATTGATTGAATCGAAGGTTGCCAATGACGATATGGGACAGGAAGAAGCGGCCAGCCTGTCGAGTGCTGTAGCTGCCGGAAAAAGTATTATCAGCGGAACGTTGGGGCGCACTATTCCTTTGGTGGAAGTGTACAGGACATTGCCAAATAAAAATGTTGAGGTAATGGTTACCATTGGTTACAGTCTGGAGGCGGCGAACAAAGTTGCTGTCAAAGCGCTTAGCGAAGAATTGGCTAAAAAATCACCGGAACTGGCTAAAGAACTGGATAAACTTGCTCAGTGAGTTTTAATATAAAAAGGCAAACTGAATGAACGTAAACAGGCTATTAGGAATTTTAGCTGTACTTTTATTGACCGCTGCCAGCGCTCTTTATGCCCAGAAACCCGTAAAAGTGAAAGGTGTACAAGGGCGTTGGCAGGTCAGCGATGACATCACATTGAAGCAGGCGGAAGAGCGTGCTTTTATGGAAGCAAAGAAAGCTGCTTTGCAAAAGGCGGGCGTGATGGAGAATGTGTGGTCTGTTTTTGGGCAGATTACCCAGGAAGACGGACAGGAGCTCCACGAAGCTTATTCGCAAATGAATGTGCTTGCTATCGGAGGAATGGTGAATATTACTAATAAAAAGGTAGAAGAGGTTTGGGACACAGATACACGCAGCTTGTATAAGGTAGTAACCATCGATGCCGAAGTGCAGAAAGAGGATAAACCGGACAGTTCGTATGCTCTCGAAGTGAAAGGGGTGGAGACACTCTATCGTGAGGGGGATGTGTTTCACTGTAAGTTGACTGTACATGGTACGGATTCATACTTGAAGTTTTTCTGGTTCGACAGTAATGGGGGAGCTTTGCTTTATCCTAATAGTTACGAACCCAATACGTTGTTGAAAGCCGGCAAAGAATATTCGATTCCTTTCAGTAATGCTGTGGACTATCGTATGGAGAAACAGCATAACAAGGAGAGCGAGAAGATAAATATGATGATGGTGGCAACTAAAGAGGATATTCCGTTTACTAAAGAGGTCACTTATCAGAATGTATTAGAGTGGGTGTACTCTATTCCGGCAGTTCAGCGTTGTGCTTTTTATGATATGGTACTTATAAAATAGTGGTTCCCGAACTACTGACCGTTAATCATTAATCACTTATTATGATGAAAACGAAATATTACTTTTCTTTCGTTTTTGCGTCACTCTTTCTGGTTCCATCCGTTGCTATGGCACAGGATGTGAACTATCAGAAGGAGTTTGATAATTTCCAAAAGAAACAGCAGAAAGAATATAAAGACTTTAAAAATAAAGCAGACGAAGAGTTTGCCACATTTCTGAAGGAAGCGTGGCAAAAGTATAATGCCTCTGTGGGGGATTCAATGCCGACACGACCGGAACCGGTGAAACCGACACTTTTCGATAAAAAGAAACCTGTCCCTGCTCCGGTAGAGATTAAGCCGGCGGCTCCCAAAATACCTGTGTCCGATAGACCGGGAGTAGGGGATAAAGTAAATGTGGAAGTTAAAAAACCGGATCTGCCTGCGGTAGCAGATAAGCCGGCACCCGGTGTCTATGTACCGGGTAAACCTTATACTCCTGTGAAAGTTGATATCCCGGTTCCGCTGCCCGGAAGTTCGGCCCGTCGCAATGTGATTGAGTTCTATGGTACTCAGTTTGAGGTGGCTACGGATATTATTGAAGACTTTGTACTGGGGGGGACAAGCGAGAGTAAAGTTGCGGCTGCTTGGAGCCGGTTGTGTAAAGCCGATCACGAGCAATTGATTAACGATTGCGTCCGTTTGAAGAATGAGCACCGGATGAACGACTGGGCATTCTTGCTGTTCATTAAACAGTTAGGGGTACAAATGTGTGGTGCTGTCCGGAAAGATGATGTTGCTTTTTTACAGATGTTTATTCTCAATAAATGTGGATATAAGGTGCGTCTGTCTAAAATAAACGATAAGCTGAAGTTGTTGGTGGCTCCGGCAGGAACTATATTCGGTGTTCCGTATATTACTTTCAAGGGCGTCAAGTACTATGTGTTTGAAGCAGATAAGGGCGGTTCGATGGCTGTTTATACCTACAGTCAGGATTTTGCCAATGCCAAGAATCTGGTGTGTATGGATTTGAACGCTGTGCCACAGTTCGGTATGCAAGAGTTGGGTAAAACAGTGTCTCCTTCGGAAAAATCTCTTCTTCAAATCAATGCGGTTGTCAATAAGAACCTGATGGACTTTTATAAAGATTATCCGCAATGTGAGGTTGCTGTCTACTATAAAACACCCATGAGCAAAGAGTTGAAGAGTGCCCTTTACCCGTCTTTGCAGACAGCTATAAAGGGAAAATCAGAGAAGGATGCTGCGAACATTCTGATTGATTTTGTACAGAATTCATTTCAATATCAGACAGATGGTGAACAATTTGGCTATGAAAAGCCTTTCTTCATGGACGAGAACTTTTATTATCCGGCTTGTGACTGTGAGGACCGTGCCATCTTGTTCTCCAATCTGGTGAAAGACTTGATGGGATTGGACGCTGTGTTGCTCGACTATCCGAACCATATCGCTTCGGCTGTCCGGTTCAACGAAGAAATCTCGGGTGACTACATCTTGCTGGATGGTAAAAAATATCTTATATGTGATCCTACTTATATCGGTGCACCGATAGGAATGTGTATGGATCGTTTCAAGAGTGTAGCTCCGGAAATAATCCGTTAGTGTTAAATATTATAATAATTGCAGGTTCGGGGTAAAAAATACCCCGAATTGCAATGTTGATATTGCAATATTGTGTACTTTTGCGGCGTGAAATAACACACCCTACTGAATTTATATACAATATTAAATATCTATGCTTAATTTAATTAACTCTATCGTTGCGCGTGCGCAAGCTAATCGCCAGCGCATTGTCCTTCCCGAAGGTACAGAAGAACGTACCTTGAAAGCTGCCAATCAGATTTTGACAGATGAAGTTGCAGATTTGATTCTTTTGGGTAATCCGGAAGAAATTAATGCTGCCGCTGCCAAATGGGGACTCGGAAATATCAACAGGGCCACTATTATTGATCCTGAGAATCATCCGAAGAAAGAAGAATATGCGCAATTGTTGTGCGAACTCCGTAAGAAAAAAGGTATGACTATCGAAGAAGCCCGTAAATTGGTACTCGATCCGTTGTATCTGGGCTGTCTGATCATTAAAAGCGGTGATGCTGACGGACAATTGGCGGGTGCCCGTAATACTACGGGAGATGTGCTTCGTCCGGCTCTCCAGATTATAAAGACATCTCCGGGAATTACATGTGTGTCGGGTGCTATGCTGCTGTTGACACATGCACCGGAATGCGGTCAGAATGGTCTGCTGGTGATGGGGGATGTTGCTGTAACTCCGGTTCCGGACGCTTCACAACTGGCACAGATTGCCGTTTGTACAGCGCGTACTGCTCAGGCGGTAGCAGGAATAGCTGATCCGAAAGTAGCAATGCTTAGTTTCTCTACTAAAGGTTCGGCAAAGCATGAAAATGTGGACAAGGTGGTAGAGGCATTGAAATTAGCTAAAGAGATGGCACCCGATTTGAATATCGATGGTGAAATGCAGGCGGATGCCGCTCTGGTTCCTTCGGTAGGTGCGAGCAAGGCTCCCGGTTCTCCGGTTGCCGGTGAGGCAAATGTGCTGATTGTGCCGAGTCTGGAAGTTGGTAATATTTCTTATAAACTGGTTCAGCGTTTGGGACATGCCGATGCTGTAGGCCCGATTCTTCAGGGTATTGCCCGCCCGGTAAACGATCTTTCACGCGGATGTTCTATTGAAGACGTATACAGAATGATTGCAATCACAGCCAATCAGGCGATTGCTGCAAAGAATGGTAAATAATTAAATCGAAAATCAGATATGAAAGTTTTAGTGTTGAACTGTGGTAGTTCATCTATCAAATACAAGCTGTTCGATATGAACAGCAAAGAAGTGATTGCCCAGGGAGGAATCGAAAAAATCGGTTTGAAAGATTCATTCCTGAAACTGACTTTGCCCAACGGTGAGAAGAAAATCCTTGAGAAGGATATTCCGGAACATACTGTAGGTGTAGAGTTCATCCTGAATACCTTGGTAAGCCCGGAATATGGCGCTATCAAATCACTTGAAGAGATCAATGCCGTAGGTCATCGTATGGTACACGGGGGTGAACGCTTCAGTAAATCAGTATTACTGACTAAAGAAGTGCTTGAAGCTTTCGCTGCCTGCAACGATCTGGCTCCCCTCCACAATCCTGCTAACCTGAAAGGAGTTGATGCCATTACGGCTATTCTGCCGAATGTTCCGCAAATCGGTGTATTCGACACTGCATTCCACCAAACCATGCCGGAATATGCATACCTGTATGCTATTCCTTATGAATTGTACAAAAAGTACGGTGTACGTCGTTATGGTTTCCACGGAACTTCCCATCGTTACGTTTCACAGCGCGTGTGCGAATATCTGGGGATTAAACCGGAAGGACTGAAACTGATTACTTGCCATATCGGAAATGGTGGTTCGATCGCCGCTATCAAAGATGGCAAATGTATCGATACCTCTATGGGATTGACACCGTTGGAAGGTTTGATGATGGGTACCCGTTCTGGTGATATCGATGCCGGAGCTGTAACATTCCTTATGGATAAGGAAGGCTTGACAACTACAGGCATTTCTAACCTGTTGAATAAGAAAAGCGGTGTGGCTGGTATGATGAACGGTTCAAGTGATATGCGTGACTTGGAGGCTGCCGTTGCAAAAGGTGATCCTCAGGCTATCTTGACAGAACAGATGTATTTCTACCGCATTAAGAAATATATTGGTGCATATGCTGCTGCTTTAGGAGGCGTAGACGTTATCCTGTTCACAGGTGGTGTCGGTGAAAATCAGGCAACTTGCCGTGCCGGTGTTTGTGAAGGACTGGAATTTCTGGGCGTGAAACTCGACGCTGAAAAGAATAAGGTTCGTGGCGAAGAGGCCATTATCTCAGCTGATGACTCAAGAGTGAAGGTAGTGGTGATCCCTACGGACGAAGAATTGCTGATTGCGTCTGATACAATGGCTATCCTGGATAAATAAAGGTTGATAAGTAATATAGAGAAAAGGCCGGAGGCGGAGATTTATTCTCTGTACTCCGGCTTTTTATATAGTTTGGTTGTGGAGGGAGGCAATCCGTTTTGAGCACTAAGCAGCCGGGGACGAGCTATTTAACAGAATATTCATATCCCTTTCTCCTTTTCTTCATTTTAAAAGTTTTATCTTTGCTATCACTAACTCAAATAAACTTAAATGATACAAGAATGAAACGACTTTTTTATTTCTTTCTTTTTGTCTGTGTGGCAGTTATTGCGAATGCTCAGGCAAAATATGTTTTCTATTTCATTGGTGATGGAATGGGTGTGAACCAAGTAAATGGTACGGAGATGTACCGTGCCGAAATCCAGAAAGGACGCATTGGTGTGGAGCCTTTGCTTTTCACCCAGTTTCCCGTCGGAACGATGGCTACTACTTTTTCTGCTACCAACTCCGTGACTGATTCTTCTGCTGCCGGGACAGCCCTTTCAACCGGTGAAAAGACCTATAATGGTGCTATTGGCATGGATGATCAGAAGAATCCCTTACAGACTGTTGCCGAGAAAGCTAAGAAAGCCGGCAAGAAGGTTGGGGTTACTACCAGTGTAAGCGTCGATCATGCTACTCCTGCTGCTTTCTATGCACACCAGCCGGATCGTAATATGTATTATGAAATAGCTACCGATCTTCCTAAAGCCGGTTTTGACTTTTATGCCGGTGCCGGTTTCCTGAAACCGACTACTACTTACGACAAAAAAGAAGCTCCGAGCGTTTTCCCGATGTTCGAAGAAGCCGGTTACACCATTGCCCGTGGATATAACGATTATAAGGCTAAAGCTGCCACAGCCGGTAAGATGATTTTGATTCAGGAGGAAGGTGCCGATGCGGGTTCTTTGCCTTATGCTATCGACAGTAAAGAAGGTGACTTAACCCTCACACAGATAACGGAAAGCGCGATTGATTTTCTGACCAAAGGAAAAAATAAAGGTTTCTTCCTGATGGTAGAAGGTGGTAAGATAGACTGGGCATGCCATGGAAATGATGCTGCTACAGTGTTCCACGAAGTAGCCGATATGGATAATGCGATCAAAGTTGCTTATGAATTTTACAAAAAACATCCGAAAGAAACCCTGATTGTAGTAACTGCCGATCATGAGACAGGTGGTATAGCATTGGGAACCGGAAGATACGCTCTGAATCTTAAAGCACTTGAAAACCAGAAGGCATCTGCTGAAGAATTGTCTAAGAAGATCAGTGATTTGCGCAAAGCTAAGAACAACCATGTGGCTTGGGAAGACGTTAAAAATCTGTTGTCCGAACAGATGGGCTTCTGGTCTGTACTTCCTATCTCGTGGGAGCAGGAAAAGAAACTGCGTGACGAATATGAAAAGTCATTCGTGAAAAATAAAGTAGAATTTGCCGAGAGTATGTATGCCAAGACCGAACCGATGGCAGCCAAAGCCAAAGAGGTGATGGATCAGATCGCTATGGTAGGCTGGACCAGCGGTGGGCATTCTGCAGGATATGTGCCGGTGTTTGCTATCGGTGCCGGTTCTGATCTGTTCATCGGTAAAATGGATAATACAGAGATTCCGAGACGTATTGCAAAAGCGGGCGGATATAAGTAACCGGCAGGTAAGTTCACCATAGAGCACGCAGAGTATACAGAGGATTTGTTGATATACGTATTAATAAACTCTGTGTACTCTGTGTGTTTTGTAATGAACTTGCCTCGTTGACGTTAATTTATCCTCAATATTCTCTATCTTTCAAAGAATTTCTTTAGCTTTGTCTTGTAAACTTTCAAAGAAATATAGAAATGACTAAGTTTGAAATAGAAGAAAAGATAGTAGATATGCTCAAAACCGTATTCGATCCCGAGATACCGGTAAACGTATACGATCTGGGACTGATCTACAAGATAGACGTCGCCGAAGAGGGAGAGGTTTCTATCGATATGACCCTGACTGCTCCTAATTGTCCTGCGGCAGATTTCATTATGGAAGATGTACGGCAGAAAGTAGAGTCAATTGAAGGAGTGAATTCTGCCACTATCAATCTGGTTTTTGAGCCGGAGTGGGACAAAGATATGATGAGTGAAGAGGCTAAACTGGAACTGGGCTTTTTATAATCGTTACTGTTTTACCTCTATTCTTAAACGATCCATTCTTACAGTATGAAGAACGTATATTTCCTTTCTGATGCCCACTTGGGTTCACGTGCCATAGAGCACGGACGTACACAGGAGCGGCGCCTGGTCAATTTTCTCGACAGCATAAAACATAAAGCTGCCGCGGTATATCTGCTGGGTGACATGTTTGACTTTTGGTATGAGTTCCGTTTGGTGGTGCCCAAAGGTTATACCCGTTTTTTAGGAAAACTCTCTGAACTGACTGATATGGGAGTAGAGGTGCATTTCTTTACGGGCAACCATGATCTTTGGTGTGGCGATTACCTGACCAGGGAGTGTGGGGTGACGATTCACCGTGAGCCGGTGACTACGGAAATCTATGGGAAAGAGTTCTATTTGGCGCATGGTGACGGACTGGGCGATCCGGACAAAAAGTTTAAGTTACTGCGCACGATGTTCCATAGTCGTACGTTGCAGACTTTATTTTCCGCCATTCATCCCCGTTGGAGTATGGATTTAGGACTGAATTGGGCCAAACATAGCCGATTGAAACGTGAAGGGGGGAAAGAGCCTGATTATATGGGTGAAGACAAGGAGTTCTTGGTGCTTTACACAAAGGAGTATCTGAAAAATCATCCCAATATAAACTTCTTCATCTACGGTCACCGTCACATTGAACTTGACTTGATGTTGAGTGCTACCGCACGTATACTTATTCTGGGCGACTGGATCAATTATTTCTCCTATGCGGTGTTTGATGGTGAGAACCTGTTTCTTGAGAATTACATCGAGGGAGAAACACAACTTTAATTTTCCGGAGTCAGTTGCCGGAGACGAATCAGATAAGCCCTTCGTCAGCAAAACTATAAAAACAACCGTCGCAGACAATGATATGATCCGTCAGGGTAATATTCATTGTTTGCGACGCTTTTTGTATAGCTGCCGTCAGGCGTTTGTCTTCCTGGCTTGGTTTTGCATTGCCCGACGGATGATTGTGAATCAGAGCTATCTGTGTGGCACGTCCTATCAGGGCTTCCCGCAAGATGGTACGTACATCGGCGTATGTTCCGTCAATCCCCCCAGTACTGATACGTAATTTGCTGATTACTTTGCATGCCTGATTCAAAAGTAGGATCCAGAACTCCTCTTGTGGCAGGTCGCACATTAATGGGTGGAACAGCCTGTAAATGTCCTCTGAGCATCTGACTTGTTCACGCTCTTTGCTTTCCTGTAGTTTGCGCCTTTTCCCCAGTTCAAGAGCTGCCATGATAGTAAGACTTTTGGCGGGTCCCATGCCCTTGAACGAGGAAAAGTCCCGTACTTCCCATTTTCCCAGTTCATTCAGGTTATTGTCGCAAGAGGCAAGTACCCTTCTCGTCAGTTCAACGGCACTCTCTTCCGTATTGCCCGAACCTATCAAGATGCCCAATAGCTCGGCGTCGCTCAATGCTTCGGCACCTTTTGCCATCATTTTTTCGCGTGGCCTATCGGCTTTGGACCACTGGTTGATGTTTAGTTTTTGTTTGTTTTTCATAAGTCGGATAGAGAGTTTTTGTATTCTTTTTATATCAACAACTGAAAGACAGCCTTTTTTATTTATAGAAGTTCTTGCGGAAAGCCTCAAACTCGTTTCTTCCCAATACACAGCGTTCCCACCAGGCACGCCAGAATCCCGTTCCGTATCCGATAAGTTGGATGAAAGAGGCAGCGATGGAATAGATGCCGATGCGTAAACTTTTGTTTTGCAGCGCAGAATCCAGACAGACCAGCAATGTATAAAGCAGAATCGGGACAAGACTGAACAGGCAGAAGGGAGTACATAATAGCAGAAGTGTAACTCCTAATGTGAATGCAGCCGGTAGCAGGTGGACGACTTTCAACGATTCGGGATATTTTTTATAGAGGTTGATACGCGCAATGCCGGAGTTGTGTACCTGCTTGAAGAACTTCTTAAAATCTGTGCGCCGTTTGTGGTATACCCAGGCACCGGGAAAGAGACGGCATCGGTATCCTCCTTTGAAAATGCGAATGCTGAAATCGATGTCTTCGCCGAAGCGCATATTAGAGAAACCTCCCAATGCCTGATAGACTTCACGGCGGACACCCATATTGAAACTTCGCGGATAGAACTTATCCATTTTCTTTTTACCCCCGCGTATGCCTCCGGTAGTGAAGAAAGAAGTCATCGAATAATTGATAGCTTTCTGTATATCAGTGAAAGAACTATGTGCCCGGTCCGGTCCGCCAAAGGCATCGGCCGGGGTGGCAGAAAGTTCCTGTTCCACTGCATCGAAGTATCCTTCGGGAAGGATACAGTCCGAATCTAATATGATAAGGTAGTCCCCTCCGCTGCGTTCGGCCCCGTAATTACGGGTCTGTCCCGGGCCGGAGTTTGGTTTGGCGTAATAATGTATGTCCAGTTTCCCTTGATATTTATTTACTATCGCTTCGCAAGGGACAGATGATCCGTCTTCTACCACTATGACTTCGAAATCCTTGAAATGTTGGGTAGTGAGGCTTTGCAATAATTCGTCCACTTCATCGGGACGATTGTAAACGGGGATAATAACGGAGTATCGCATAGGTTTAATGATAATCGGTTGTTGACTTGCAAATATATGCCATTATTTTTCGATAACCGTCATGGATGGTAATAAAAAAATGCGGCCCCTATTCCCGTAAGGGATAGAGGCCACATTTTTTTTCGGCAGTTAACCTGTTTATGCTTTTACACGACCTACATAAGAGCCGTCACGAGTATCGATTTCGATTGTTTCGCCTTCGTTGATAAATAGCGGAACACGAACGGTTGCACCTGATTCTACAGTAGCCGGTTTCAATGTGTTAGTAGCTGTATCCCCTTTCATGCCCGGTTCTGTATAAGTAACCTTCATCTGAACTTTGATAGGCATATCAGCGTAAAGTACGGTTTCAGTAGAAGCATCAGATACTACTTCCAGAACGGCACCTTCCAACAGGAAGTCTACACCGTTGATCAAGTCGTGGGCAATCGGGTGTTGGTCGAAAGTTTCCTGATTCATAAAGATATAGTCTTCACCTTCTTTATATAAGAACTGGTAGGGACGACGTTCTACACGTACATCTTCCAACTTTTCACCGATGTTGAAGCGACGTTCGAGAACGTAGCCGCTTACCACATCTTTCAGTTTAGTACGCATGAAAGTGTTACCTTTTCCAGGTTTAACGTGGAGGAATTCGATACAGAAATACAGTTTGCCATCCATGCGGATACAAGTTCCGTTCTTGATGTCTTGAGCATTAATCATACTTGATATTCTTTATTTTATAGATTGTTATTGAGTTATCTTCGAACCTTTTCGAGTGCAAAAGTAATCTAAATCGGCAAAAAACACAAAATGTTTTGACTAAAAATGACTTAACTCTTGGTTTATTTAAAAAAAGTGCCTATTTTTGCAGCCCGAATCCGTAGAAATAATAACATAAAACAAGATACAGTAATGAAAAGAACATTTCAACCCTCTAACAGAAAGAGAAAAAACAAACACGGTTTCCGTGAGAGAATGGCTACAGCTAACGGTCGTAGAGTATTGGCTGCGCGTCGCGCTAAAGGTCGTAAGAAACTGACTGTTTCTGACGAATACAACGGAGTGAAGGCATAAGTATTAGCCATAGCAAACGAATAAGAAGAAGTGAAGGAGGATTCCTTTGCTTCTTTTTGTTTTAATAAGCTTTTATCAAAAACTCAGTGAAACTCTGTGATACTGTGTAGCGAAAATAGTATCTTTGTCCGGATTAACAGCTTATAATTATGACGATAAAAGAATTTTTTTCTTTCAAAGCCAATAGATTCTTCTGGGTAAACATCATAGCCATGGTTGTGGTGGCTGTGCTCATTGTGTTCGGCGCACTTAAAGGATTGGATATATACACACGCCATGGCCAAGCTGTAGTGGTGCCCGACGTAAAAGGGATGTCTGTAAGCGAGGCTGAAAAGATGTTCCGGGATCAGGGACTGACTTATGTTGTGTCCGATTCCAATTATGTAAAGAACAAACCGTCCGGCATCATTCTTGATCTTAATCCGTCGGTCGGGCAGAAAGTGAAAGAAGGACGAACGATCTACCTCACAATAAATACACTCAGTACTCCTTTGTGCGTAGTGCCCGATGTGGCCGATAACAGCTCCGTGCGTCAGGCACAGGCAAAGTTAATGGCTGCCGGCTTTAAGCTGACCGAGAACCGGATGGTGAGCGGAGAGAAGGACTGGGTATATGGTGTCATTTATCAGGGACGCCAGTTGCAGATTGGAGATAAAGCTCCTATCGGCGCTACTTTGACTCTGATGGTGGGTGACGGGGTGCAATCTGCCGGAGCCGATTCGGTCGATATGGTAGAAGATGCTGCCATTTCTGCTGATGATTCCGGTACTGAAGACGATTCCTGGTTTTAATGTAAGAAACGTATACGTAGAAAAAACGCATGATAGAAGAATTGCCTGACGAACTTGAACAGGACGAATTGGATGATATAGAACCTGTAGGTGACGAGAACCAGCTCTACGAGCATTTCCGTGTGGTAGTGGACAAAGGGCAGGCGATGGTCCGGGTAGATAAATATTTGTTTGAACGCATCGTCAATGCTTCGCGCAATCGCATACAGAAGGCTGCTGAAGACGGTTTTGTCATGGCTAACGGCAAGCCCGTGAAGAGTAGCTATAAGGTGAAACCGCTGGATGTGATTACGGTGATGATGGATCGTCCCCGCTACGATAATGAGATTATTCCTGAAGACATTCCCTTGAATATTGTCTACGAAGACAAATACCTGATGGTGGTGAACAAGCCTGCCGGGCTGGTTGTGCACCCCGGACACGGAAACTATCATGGTACATTGGTCAATGCCATCGCCTGGCATCTGAAAGATAATCCGGACTATGATGCTAACGACCCTCATGTGGGATTGGTACATCGCATCGATAAAGATACTTCGGGGCTGCTGGTCATTGCTAAAACTCCGGATGCCAAAACCAATTTGGGCATTCAGTTTTTCAACAAGACTACCAAACGCAGATACCGTGCACTCGTATGGGGAATTGTCGATCAGGACGAAGGTACCATCGTAGGGAGTATCGCTCGTAATCCGAAAGACCGGATGCAAATGGCCGTTATGCCCGACCCGGCTCAAGGAAAACATGCTGTCACCCATTATCGGGTACTCGAGCGTCTGGGATATGTCACTCTGGTGGAATGTATTCTTGAAACAGGACGTACGCACCAGATACGCGTACACATGAAGCATATCGGTCATGTACTCTTTAATGACGAACGGTATGGCGGTCACGAAATCCTGAAGGGAACTCACTTTAGTAAATACAAACAATTTGTAAACAATTGCTTCGACACTTGTCCGCGGCAGGCCTTGCACGCCATGACGCTGGGGTTTGTGCATCCCGTCACTGGTGAAGAGATGCATTTCACTTCGGAGTTGCCGGATGATATGACCCGGTTGATAGAGAAGTGGCGAGGCTATATTAGCAACAGAGATTTAGAATGAAACGCAACATTGCCATCGTGGCAGGAGGCGATACCTCCGAAATCGTAGTTTCCCTGCGTAGTGCACAGGGCATTTACTCCTTCATTGATAAGGAGAAGTATAATTTGTACATCGTAGAAATGGAAGGCCGTCGCTGGGAAGTGCAGTTGCCGGACGGAAGTAAAACGCCGGTAGACAGAAACGACTTTAGTTTTATGAATGGGGCGGAGAAGGTTGTATTCGACTTTGCCTATATCACCATTCATGGGACGCCGGGTGAAGACGGACGTTTGCAGGGGTATTTCGACATGATGCGCATTCCGTATTCGTGTTGTGGTGTATTGGCTGCTGCCATCACTTACGATAAGTTTGTCTGCAACCAGTATCTCAAGGCATTTGGCGTACGTATCTCCGAATCATTGTTGTTGCGTCAGGGACAGACTGTTTCCGATGAGGATGTGATAGAGAAGATCGGTCTACCTTGCTTTATCAAACCCAATTTAGGGGGGTCCAGTTTTGGAGTGACAAAGGTAAAAACGCGCGAACAAATTCAGCCGGCTATCGCTAAAGCTTTCGGCGAAGCGGAAGAGGTAATGATAGAAGCTTTTATGGCCGGAACAGAATTGACTTGCGGTTGTTATAAGACGAAAGAAAAATCGGTCGTTTTCCCGTTGACTGAGGTAGTGACGCATAATGAGTTTTTCGATTACGATGCGAAGTACAACGGACAAGTAGACGAAATCACTCCGGCACGTGTATCGGAAGAACTGACCGAACGGGTACAGGCATTGACTTCGGCTATCTATGATATATTGGGATGTTCGGGCATTATCCGCGTAGACTATATCATTACGGAAGGTGAAAAGATTAATCTTCTGGAGGTGAATACCACACCGGGTATGACCGCTACCAGCTTCATTCCCCAACAGGTGCGTGCTGCCGGAATGGATATAAAAGATGTAATGACTGATATTATTGAGAATAAATTTTAACTGTAAGCTGTGAGCAATGGGCTACAGGCTGCACAAACCGCAAGTTTGGTGTGGTATAAGATAGCGTGGCTCTCGTAGCTTATACAAAGAATGAAAGCTATGAATACAACCGAGTTTGATGAAATCCGTCCTTACAACGACGAAGAGCTCCCCGGAGTTTTCGAAGAACTGATTGCCGATCCGGCTTTTCAGAAAGTGGTTGCCGGGGTGATACCGGATGTCCCCTTTGAGATGTTGGCACAAAAGATGCGTGCCTGCAAAACGAAACTGGAATTTCAGAAGACCTTCTGTTACGGTCTGCTGTGGAAACTGGCGGGGGAGTGTACTGATGGTATCTCATTAGATCATACGGCTATTCCGGACAAGAGTAAGGCATACACATACATTTCGAATCACCGGGATATAATCCTCGATTCCGGCTTCTTGTCGGTACTGTTAGTCGACCAGGGGATGGATACGGTGGAAATTGCCATTGGTGATAACCTGCTGATTTATCCGTGGATCAAAAAGTTTGTCCGGGTCAATAAATCATTTATCGTACAGCGCGCACTGACTATGCGGCAAATGCTTGAATCATCGGCACGTATGTCCCGTTATATGCACTATACGATTGGTGAAAAGAACCAGTCCATTTGGATTGCACAGCGTGAAGGACGTGCCAAGGACTCCAATGACCGCACTCAGGACAGTGTGCTCAAGATGCTTGCGATGGGTGGAGAGGGTGATGTAGTGGATCGTCTGATGGAGATGAATATTGCTCCTCTTGCTATTTCTTATGAATATGATCCTTGCGATTACCTGAAAGCACAGGAGTTCCAGTTGAAACGTGATATAGAGGGGTATAAGAAGACCATGGAAGACGATCTGAAAAATATGCAGACCGGTCTGTTTGGTTATAAAGGTAAGGTACACTTCCAGACCGGGGCCTGCCTCAATGATTTGCTTTCGACAGTGGATCGTTCTTTGCCTAAGCCTGAGCTGTTTACACGCATCTCTACATGGATCGACGAACGCATTCATGGCAATTATCGACTCTACCCGGGCAATTATGTGGCTCATGACTTGCTGACCGGCAAAAATGATTTTGAGTCCCATTATACATTGGCCGACAAACAACGTTTCGAAGCCTATATGGAGAAACAGCTTGGAAAAATTGAGATACCCGATAAGGATATTCCATTCTTGCGTGAAAAGTTGTTGCTGATGTATGCTAATCCGCTTGTGAATTACTTAGCTGCACGTCAATGAGAATATGGGTGCTGCATATCGCCCGACTTGTATTGCTCTCTGCTTTCCTAATCTCCTGTAATGAAGAAGAGGGAGCCTCTTACCCTCCTGTGAAACTGGAGTTTCTGACCGCTGAGGCGGGAGCAGACGGTACTTTGCAAACATTGGTAACGGATAAGGGAGAGCGTCTGGTGGTGGCAGAAGACCGCACCCGGACGGAATTATTCCCGAATGGAAGTAGCCGCGTGGTGGGTAATTATGAAGTAATCTCGTCCGCCGGTGGGCAGAAGGAGGTGCGGATTTATGCATTGGCCAATACTGTATCTCCTGCCCCGGTACCCGCTGCGGAGTTCGGGAATGGTTTGAAACTGGACCCGGTTGATGTGCTGAGTATCTGGATGGGGCGTGATTTTCTGAATATGACCCTCTCCATCAAAGCACAAAGTGAGAAACACAGGTTCCATTTCATTGAAGAGTCCGTTGTGAGGGATGCCGTAACAGGGCGGTTAACTGTCCGTTTGATGCTCTATCATGATAATGGAGGAGATATGGAAGCCTATACCAAGCGGGCTTATGTCTCGGTGCCGTTGGGCCGGTATGCGGCAAGTGCTGCCGAACCGGCAATGATTTATTTCAGCTTGCATACGTATGACGGGAAGGTGAAGACCTATCAGTTTGAGTACGTACCCAGTCACTAATCATTAATTACTAAATTATATGTCGAAAATGAATTCAATGCTTATGGGAATATGGTTTTTATTGTCATCTCTCTTTTCTTGCCAGCAGTCGAAAGGGGACTTCAAGACAGTGCCGGTAAAGGAGTTTGCTTCACTGATTCAGGACGAGAGCGTACAGCGGTTGGATGTCCGTACAATGGCCGAGTACTCTGAAGGCCATATCCCGGGGACCATCAATATCAATGTGCTTGATGATTCGTTTTCCGCTATGGCAGACTCTACGCTTCAGAAAGATAAGCCGGTAGCTTTGTATTGCCGTAGTGGTAAGCGCAGCAAGAAAGCGGCTGCCATCCTCAGTGAGAAAGGTTATAAAGTTTATGAACTGGATAAGGGATTTAATGCCTGGCAGGAAGCGGGAGAGAAAGTAGAGAAATAACGATCAACGATGAACAGCAATCATGTGCAACCCTGTTCATCGTTGATTGTTCATTGTTATTATAGATTTTCCAGCAGTCTTTTCAATACTACTGTTGCTGATATTTCGCGGTTTGCAGCTTCTGGGATCACAATGGATTGCGGGCTCTCGATAACATCGTCCGTCACAATCATGTTCCGTCTTACCGGAAGGCAATGCATGAAGTAGGCGTTGTTGGTTACGGCCATTTGGCGTTCGCCTACGGTCCAGTTGCGGTCTGTACTCAAAATCTGTCCGTAGTTGTCACCTGTGTAGGCTGCCCAGTTCTTGGCATATATAAAGTCGGCTCCTTCGAATGCTTTCATCTGGTCATATTCTACCCGTGCGTTTCCTACAAACTTCGGGTCGAGTTCATAACCTTCAGGGTGGGTGATGACAAATTCATAGTCAGTGGCATTCATCCATTCGGCAAACGAGTTGGGGACTGCCTGTGGCAATGGACGCGGATGCGGTGCCCAGGTCATTACTACTTTCGGACGGGCAGTCTTTTTATATTCTTCGATGGTGATAAGATCGGCAAAGCTCTGCAACGGATGGCGGGTAGCCGCTTCCATGGAGAATACCGGGCGTCCGGAATGTTGTATAAACTGATTGATGATTACTTCGTTATAGTCGTACTCGCGGTTCTCGAAGCGGGCAAACGAACGTACACCGATAATGTCGCAATAACATCCCATAACTGGAATGGCTTCCAACAGATGCTCTGGTTTGTCGCCGTCCATGATGACGCCACGTTCCGTTTCCAGCTTCCAGGCTCCCTGGTTGATGTCCAGCACAATTACGTTCATACCCAGGTTAAGCGCAGCTTTCTGAGTGCTGAGGCGGGTGCGGAGGCTGGAGTTAAAGAAGATCATCAACAAGGTTTTATTACGTCCCAGTTCTACATATTTAAACCGGTCTTTCTTGATCTCGAATGATTCGGCCAGGGCTGATTTCAGGTCGCCGATGTCTTGTACGCAAGTAAATTTCTTCATAATTGTCTTTGTTAGAATGAATATACCTTTCCGCAAAGGTATGATAAAATTTTCAATTGGCAGACTGTGCCCATGAAAGATACTCCGTTTGCCGTGGGGACAGGAAAGTGCTGTTGGCCAGATAATCCTTATTATTGGCATAGATAAAGAGCACACTGCCCTTTTTAATCGTGTCGATTATCGGTTTGGCAAGTGCCTGCGGCAGGGCAGGACAACCCAGGCTTCGTCCCAGGCGGCCGGCAGAAGCGGCTATGTTAGGGTTGGCATAAGCGGCGCCGTGCATCACGATGGCACGTTGTTTGGCTTGGTCATTAATTCCTTTTTCCAGTCCGTTCAGTACCAGAGAGTAGCCGTTGCGCCCTTGATATGTATTTTCTGTCAGGTAAAAGCCAAGTGAACTTTTGTATGAACCGTTTTTATTGGAGAAAGAAGTTGCATAGTTCTCTCCGCTGTTTCTGCCATGTGATACGACAGAGGTATAAAGCAATTTCTTATTCTTCATATCGAGCACATAGAGGCGCTTCTCGGTAGATGGTTTAGAAAAGTCTATCAGCGTCATGATAGACTTGCTTTTCTGCTCAATTTTCCGGTAGCCGGTGACTGCCTGACGAAAGGCTGTATAGCTTACGATACCATCCAGGTGCATATCGTCGAACAGTTGATCCACTTCGTCCGTTTCGGGAGTGGAGGCAACGGATACAGGTTCACTGACCGGTACGCGGCTGGGTGCTTCTGCCAAAGGAAGAAGAAACAACAGGAGAAATAGAAATACTTTTTGCATAGGAAACAGAGAAAAATAACGGCGCAAAGATACGGATTTCTATTCCAAAACAAAAATAATTGTCTCATTTACAGGTGCCCAGTCGAAAATAAACTTCGAATGTGAGGTGGCATTCCGTACACACATGTGCGAACGGGGGGTAGTGCCCAGTGACGGACTGTACTCGATGAGTGCTTTGCGTGGCTCGTTTACCGGGACTCCGTGAATGTATCCTCCGTCCGAGAACCGGCTTGCGTAAGGTGCAAAGCCTCCGGTAGCGGTAGAACCGTCTTTGAGGAATATCATACGTGCCTTTTTCTCTTGCAATACGAAGATGCCTAACGGGGTTTCCTGTGCATACGGCGGGCGGTGCCGTCCGGTGGTGGCGGGGTTCATGCTGCGTACAGCCCATCGGGCCTCGCCGGTTTGTTCCAGTGTTGCTATGTTCTGGTCTCTCCGGTCTATCATGATTGCTTTGGTGAAACGGGTCGTATCCGGGAGTACTTTGACGTATTTCTTGGGTACATACCACTCTTCACCTATGTAGATGGGAGATACCTTAACGAACTTTTCTCCGTCTGCCAGAAAACGTACCAGCGAACCGTCTTCTCCATAACGTTCGGGTACCAGTGTATCGGTGAGCAGATAGAGCGGAACGGACTGGTAACGCTCTATGCCCAGGGTGTCGGCAATGCGTTTGTAAGCATTCCGTTTGTAGTGGCGCACCAATGGGGCTTCACCGTTCCGATTCTTATAGTTTTGCAGGATACCCCATCGAGAGGGCTCTTGCTGGATATTTTCGAGCAGAGCCAGACGTTCTTTGATCTTATCCCACTGGAAACTGCGGGTGGTATCTTTGTACGGGTAAGTATCTTCAAGGGTATATTTGTCGTAGAGCAGGTCTTTCACAATCTCTATCTGCTCTGCCGAGATAGCCTTGGGCTTCTCTTCGGGAGGTGTTTGTTCCAGTGAATCTGCTACAGTAACTGTTTCGGGCTGTAGCGGATTTGTTTTGTTTTCTCTGTTGCATGCGCAGAAAAGGAAGAGGAGGGAGAACAAGTATATATGGGCTGTTTGCTTCATAATGGGATGGGTTAGGGGTTCATTTACAAATATAATATTTTTTATAAGGAATAGCAAAGCGTTTTGTTTTCGTATTATTAATAATTTGCATATTTGCCCTTTGTTTTGTCAAGAGCAAGTTTACACTTCTTTAACGTGAGGTCCTGCCGGATTAAACTATTTATACTTTTCGGATTTTGCGCGGAGGAGTTATGCCGGATGTTAACCGCGATAATAAGGTGAAGATGCCGTCTCCGTCTCCGGAAGCAACCGTCTTCGGGCCGGAACACCGGCTCTTCCGGCACGGAATACCGGCTCTGTTGAGGGGAAACACCGGCTCTGTCTTTCGGAAATGCAGCCTTTGAAAAAAAGAAAGGGGGAGGCAGCGGCCTCTCCCTTTTATCGCATTCTAAATAGAATGTAATGTATGATTGTATTTACAAAGATAGCATAATCCGGGGGCAAAGTCAAGTTTTGAACCGATTATTTTGCGGATTTCGCCTGAATAAAGATCATCGGCGCGTTTGTCCGTCACCTTCGATGATCCATTTATAGGAAGTGATCTCTTCCAGTCCCATCGGGCCACGGGCGTGCAACTTCTGTGTACTGATGCCGATCTCTGCTCCCAACCCAAATTGTGCTCCGTCGGTAAACGCCGTAGATACATTGGTATATACACACGCTGCATCTACCATCCGGGTAAAAAGGGCGGCGCGTTCCCGATTTTCAGTGACGATGCTCTCGCTGTGGCGGGAACTGTACTCTTGAATATGTCCGAGTGCGTCTTCAAAACTACAGACTGTCTTGATCGCCATTTTATAGTCCAGGAACTCTGTCCCGAAACTTTCGGGTGTAGCCGGTTTCAATCCTTTGGCAGGATAATGTCCTTCAAGTGCCTGATAAGCCAACGGATCAGCGTAGATAGTCACATTGCTTGCTTTGAGTTTCTCGCATAGCGCAGGCAGGTCGGACAATCTGCTCTTATGAATGATCACACAATCGAGTGCGTTGCAGACGCTGACACGGCGTGTTTTGGCATTGTGAATGATGGCTGCTCCCTTAGCAGTGTCTCCGTATTCGTCAAAATATGTATGGCAGATGCCTGCACCTGTTTCTATCACCGGTATGGTGGCATTCTGTCGCACGAAGTTGATCAGGCTACTGCTACCGCGGGGAATAAGCAGATCTACATATCCGGCGGCATGCAAAAGTTCGTTGGTCGCTTCGCGGTCAGCCGGCAGCAACTCGACGGTGTGGGTGTCTGCATCAAACAGCCGGAGCACATTATGTATCACTTCTACGATGGCGCGATTCGAAAAGTCGGCATCGCTACCGCCTTTTAAAATACAGGCGTTACCACTTTTCAGGCAAAGCGAAAAGACATCGAAACTGACGTTAGGACGTGCTTCGTAGATGATACCGATAACTCCGAAGGGCACACTTACTTTTGTCAGCTTCATTCCGTTGGGCCGGATGCTTTCTTTCAGGATCCTGCCCAGCGGTGAGGGGAGTGTCGCTACGTTCCGTATGTCGGAGGAAATTCCTTTCAACCGTTCTTCGGTCAGTTTCAGCCGGTCGTATTTCGGATTGTCGGGTGACATCCGATCCAGGTCTTTCCGGTTTTCGGAAAGGATATACGGCGTTTGTGCCAAAGCAGCATCCGCTACGGCGTTCAATATCCGGTTTATTTGTTCGTCGGGCAATAATGCTAAACGACGGCTGGCTGCTTGTACGGCAGCAAATGTATCATTCAAGTTCATACGAAATTCGTTTATTCGATATAAAGGTAGTCATAATGGACTACTGCTTTTTTTCCATGTTTTCCGATGGCGTCCCGTGCTTGTGTCGAGTCACAGTTGGCTTTGCCCACACCTATGGGAACGCCCCGGTTATCGATGATCCGCACGATGTCATCTTTCTCAAACTCCCCTTCGATGCGGGTGATTCCGATGGGAAGGATGCTGACTGCCTTGTCCGAGTTCAAAACTTCGGAGGCTTGTTCATTGATGTGTATCTCTCCTTTGGCGAAACCTTCGCTGTGGGCTATCCATTTCTTGATACTCGACACCGGCTGTGGGGCGGGGATGAAACGGGTGCAAATGGTTTCTTCCGGATGTTCCGTCAGGTTGATGAGTATATTGTCACGTTTGCCGTTGGCAATGATTACGGTAATACCTTCGTCTGCCACTTTGCGGGCAATGTTGGTTTTAGTCAGCATACCGCCCCTTCCAAAACTCGATTTGCTGGTCTGGATATAGTTTGTCAGGTCTTTCCCTTGCCCTATTTCCCGTATCACGGATGAAGCCGGATCGGCAGGAGAACCGTTGTATATGCCGTCAATATTGCTTAGGATGATAAGAGCCTGCGCATCCATCATTGAGGCGATGAGTCCCGATAATTCGTCGTTGTCCGTGAACATCAGTTCGGTGACGGAGATGGTATCGTTTTCGTTGACAATGGGGATGACTCCGTTCTCGAGCATTACCGTCATGCAATTTTTCTGGTTGAGGTAATGCCGGCGGGTACCGAAATTCTCTTTGGTGGTGAGTACCTGGCCTACGGCGATGCCGTGATCACGGAACAATTCGTAATATCGGTTGATGAGTTTGGCTTGTCCTACAGCAGAAAATAACTGGCGTTGGTCAACGCTGTCGAGTTTCCTGAGGGTGCGTATTTCACTTCGTCCTGAGGCGACAGCCCCCGAAGAGATAAGAATGATTTCCATTCCGGCTTTATGCAGGGCAGCTATCTGGTCGGTTAGGGCAGACATCCGGGTGACGTCCAGCGTTCCGTCTTGCCGGGTAAGTACGTTACTTCCCACCTTTACAGCTATTCGTGTAAACTCCTTTTTCATTATGCTAACGATTTGAAAGCACAAATATATGGATTTTTGTCGAAATGTAACCTAAGGGGTACATTAAATGAAAGGTCTTATCATCCGGGTGCCTAAAGAGAGGGATTAGGTGCCGGTAGTACATACCTCTCCCACGTGGGTATGCCTGACGGACATGTCTGCGTGGGAGGAGAAAAAATGTTTGGTGATTTATTCGTTCGCCTTTTCCCGGTTTCTCACTATTTCCATAGCCTGCTCGTAATCGTCTTCATTGACGAGGACGGCTATTTCCTGTCCGATGTAGTAAGGTGCCAGAGCCGCAAGGCCACCTCCGTCCTTCAGAATGGATTCTATTCCATTGCTTTCAAGTAATCCTTTGGTAAACTCTGCTTCCCAAGGTGAACCGGTGAAGACTTCTACTAAGCGGGTGTCTTTATCTTCTTTCATAATGGTAGGGATATTATGTGGTTATCTCCTACAAATATAACAAAAAGAACCTGGATAATGTTGTTTTACATATAGATTATTCCAAAGATATCCGTTGTACCGTAATGTCTTGGTTGAGGAATGTTGAGGCCGATTCAATAAATTTATCTTCGGCTTCTGTGGTACAAAAGCTGCAACTGCCTCCCCGAGTGCATTTCCGGTCCATTTCGGGGTGCCTGTAGAGGTAATCTTTCAGGCTGGCGGCTACATATTCTCCCTGTGCAACCACTTTCATACTTTGGGGCACGAACTGTTGTATCTTGGGCAGCAGCAGCGGGTAGTGGGTACATCCCAAAATGATAGTGTCTATCTGTCCGTCTTTGGCAAGCAGGTTGTGGATGTATTTACGGATGAAAAAGTCGGTTCCCTCACCATTGGCTTCGTTGTTTTCGACCAGAGGTACCCACATTGGGCAAGCTTCTCCACTTACTTTTATGTCCGGAAAGAGTTTATGTATTTCGAGCGGATACGATTCCGATTTGATGGTGCCGGCTGTGGCCAATACTCCGACATGGCGGGTTCGGGTTATGCTGCCGATGCACTCTACCGTTGGACGAATGACTCCCAGGACTCTTCGGCTGGGATCGATATCCGGAAGGTTGTTCATTTGTATGGTTCTTAATGCCTTGGCCGAAGCTGTATTGCAGGCAAGTATCACTAAGTGGCAACCCATCTCAAACAGTTTGTTAACCGCCTGCAGGGTAAATTCATATACGATTTCAAAAGAACGGGTACCGTAAGGGGTACGGGCGTTGTCGCCCAGGTAGATATAGTCATAATCCGGAAGAGCCTCCCGGATTTTACTCAGGATGGTCAGTCCGCCATATCCGGAGTCGAATACTCCGATAGGACCGGGTTTCTGGGAAAGGGATTGTTTCATAACGGAGATGGGTTAAAATGTTACGAGCTACAAGTGACAAGTCGTAGCGTATTTTCCGCATAGTACTTGTAGCTTGTAGCTCGTAACTTTATAGCTTCCGACTCTTATTTAATGCCCAATTGGGTCTTTACTTTCGGAGTCAGGTTGATGCTCTGATTTTCGTTAACGTAAGGTATCGGAGTACGTGCCATGTCGAAAATGTAGATAACACCTTCTGCTGCGCCTACTGCTTTGATAGCATCGTCCAGCTTCTTGTATACCGGAGCCATCAGGTCGTTATTGGCTTTCTCCATATCCTGTTGCGCCTTAGCCTGGAATTGTTCTTGTCTCTGCATCATGTCTTCCAACTCTTTTTGTCTTCTTTCTGCAATCACAGTAGGAAGAGAGTCTTTCTGCTGCATGAACTCCTGATATTTTTTGTTGAATTCTTCTTGAGTTCTCTGAAGGTCCTGTCCGAGTTGTTTGTTCAATGCCTGCAATTCAGATTGTGCTTTGGTGTATTCCGGCATAGCCGAAACAATTTCCATTGCATTGATGTGACCGAATTTAAGATTTTGTGCGAATACGCCCATCGGGAGTACCAGCATCATTAAAAGTGCAATTTTTTTAAGCATAGTTCTATTATTTATTTGAATGATTACTTTTTAGTTATCGGCTGCAAATGTATGAAATTAATTTGAATATCCTAATTTCGCCAGCACTTCATTGCTCACATCAATGCGCGGAGTAGCAAAAATAATGCTCGAAGCTGAGGCTCTGTCCACTACTACAGCGTAGCCGTTTTCTTCGGCTACTATTTTTACGGCATTGTATATTTCATCCTGAATGGGCTTCATCAGTTCTTCTCTCTTCTTAAAAAGCTCGCCTTCGGGACCAAAGTACTTCCGTTTCAACTCTGAGGCAGCCTTTTCTTTTTCTACGATGGCATCTTCTTTTTGAGTTTTCTGCGCAGCCGTCAACTTTGCAGATGCAGCTTGATAGTCTTTAAACATGGTTTGTGCTTCCTTTGCCAATACTTCGACTTCACCCTGCCATTGTTTGGTGGCTTGGTTCAATTGTTCGTTGGCACGTTCGTAAGCCGGAATGTTCTTCAGGATATACTCCATATCGATCAGAGCAAACTTTTGTGCTTGAGCTGTCATACCTACGGCAAACAGCAAGATGATAAATAGAACAGACTTTTTCATAACGCTTAGTTTTTAATGAAACAATTAGAATTCCTGACCCAATACGAAGTGGAATCTGCTTCCGCCTGCGCTCTTGTCGCCAAGTACTTTGTCGAAACCGTATGCCCAGTCGATACCCATCATACCGATCATCGGGAGGAAGATGCGGACACCTACACCGGCCGAACGTTTCAGGTCGAACGGATTGAAGTTCTTCACATCATGCCATGCATTACCGGCTTCCAGGAATGTTAACGCATAAATATTGGTACTTGTTTCCAGCATCAGCGGATATCTTAATTCAAATCCGATACGAGTGTAGGCATATCCTTCTTGTCCACGGTACGGAGTTAACGAACTGTTTTCGTAACCACGAAGGGCGACACTCTCGGTTGCATAGCTTGAATATCCGGTCATACCGTCACCACCGACGTCAAATGTACCGAACGGAGATTTCTTATATTTGTTGTAGTGGCCCAATATACCGAATTCCACACGTGTCATCAGCACCGGAGTTTTTTTCACGGTTGTCGGGTTCAGCAACGGAATATATGTTTTTGCTTTGAACTTCCACTTATGGTATTCTACCCATTTGTGCATTTTGTTCATATCGTTCTGGTTGTACTCGTTATATTTACTGTAGTCTACTCCGTCGAACAGTGAGTAAGGCGGTGTGAACTGTACAGACAGAGAGAAGTCTGAACCACTACGCGGATAAATCGGGTTATCGTAAGAAGCGCGGGCCAATGTCAAGCCGATGCTTAAGTCGTTACATTTACCGTTGGTTACCGGGAAGTACTGCCAGTCTTTCAAGATATATCTTTGATAAGAAAGCTCGGCTGAAAGCTGGAAGTAGTCATCCGGCCAGTTCAAGCGTTTTCCCCAACCTGCTGACAGACCCCACATTTTGATTGACTTGTCAGGGTCATAATAGTTTTCGTAGTTGTTATAGTTACCATAATTGTACATACCGTAACCGCCTAAGCCGCTGTAATAACTGTTGTAGTAATTGTTATAGTAGCTTGAGTTATAGTAACGGCTGCTGATATCAGTCTGAACTGAGAAGAATGCCGACAGGGAGAATGAATTCGGACGTTTACCTCCGAACCAGGGATCAAAGAACGAAATGCTATACTGCTGATAGTATTGTGCATTGGTCTGTCCACTGATGGTCAGTGTCTGTCCGTCACCCTGAGGCAGGATACCACGATAGTTTTCTCCCGGGTGCAATAGGTTTGCCAAAGAGAAGTTTGTAAATTTCAAACTTAATTTACCGATAACACCCGTCTGTCCCCAACCGGCAGAGAACTCTACCTGGTCATTTGCTTTGGATACCAGATCATAGGCAATATCTACGGTTCCATTCACTTGGTCCGGCTGAATATCCGGTTTGATGTTTTCCGGGTCAAAGTGTCCCATTTGTTGGATCTCACGCATAGAACGCATCAGGTCCTCACGGCTGAACAACTCGCCCGGGCGGGTACGGAGTTCACGGCGAACAACGTTTTCGTACAAACGGTCATTACCATTGATCTTGATCTTATTGATGCTGGCTTGCCGGCCTTCGTAGATTCTCATCTCCAGGTCGATAGAGTCGTTGTCGATATTCACTTCTACCGGATCTAACGTGTAGAACAGATAACCATTGTTGTAATAGAGGTTACCGATAGCGTCTTCATCGGTTGACAAACGTTCATTCAGCAATTTCTGGTTGTATACATCTCCTTTCTTCATGCGGAGCATAAAGTTCAGTTGTTCTGAGGGATAAAGAGTGTTACCCACCCATGTTACGTTGCGAAGGTAGTATTTATCGCCTTCCTCCAATTCAATGTATACATCTACCGTTTTATCGTCAAATTTGGATACGCTGTCTTTCACGATACGTGCATCGCGATAACCCAGTTCGTTGTACTTATCAATAATCAGTTGCTTGTCCTCTTCATACTTCTCATTAACAAACTTCTTGGTGCGGAACAAGTTCAGCAGTTTTCCCTTTTCGTTTGTTTTCTTCATCACACGTTTCAGCTTCGATGTTTTGATAGCATGGTTACCGGCAAAAGTAATGGCATGGACTTTTACCTTTTCTTTCTTATCGATATCTATGTCGACCAATACTTGATTTTCATTTGCAGGATCATCTCTTTGAGTGATGGTTATTTCTGCATTCTTAAATCCTTTATCGTCGAAATAGCGTTTACTTAAAACCTTTGCACGGTCCACCAGATTCGGAGTAATCTGACTGCCTTTTATCATACCCAGTTTGGTCTGTAGGTCTTCACGCTCCGACTTTTTCACACCGTGATAACGTATGTCTGAAATGCGCGGACGTTGAGTCAGACTGATCTTCAGCCAGATTTTATTGCCTTCTACCTTTTCGGCTGTGATTGACACGTTGGAGAACAGACCGTGACGCCAGTAGCGTTTGATTGCCCCCGTGATCTCATCACCCGGTACGGTAATAGTTTGTCCTACAGAAAGTCCGGACAGTCCGATAAGAACATAATCTTCGTAGTTCTTGACACCTTCGACCTTGATGTCGGCTATTTCATATTTTTTCGGTGTCCCGGAATACATGATAACGGGTTTTGATTCGTCAGTGTTAGCATCTTGTGCTACGCCCGGCAATGCAAAGCAAAACAGGCTGATAAACGTTACGAATATGAAGGAAATACGATAATGCATTTATGTTATAATTAAGTTTTGAGTTAACTGATTTGTTCGCTGGTCTTTCCGAATCTGCGTTCGCGTCTCTGGTAGTCACAGATAGCTTTGTGCAATTCTTCTTCCTTAAAGTCTGGCCAGAAGGTTTCACAAAAATAAAGCTCCGAATAAGCACATTGCCAAAGTAGATAGTTGCTTAAACGAATCTCTCCGCCTGTACGGATTAAGAGGTCCGGATCGGGCATGAAATTGGTTGTCAGATGCGTCTGGATGCTTTCCGAAGTAATTTCTTCAGGAGTCATTTCTCCTTTCTGAACCAATGTGGCAATCTGCCGTGCGGCCTCGGTTATTTCCCATCTGGCAGAATAACTGAGGGCAAGTACCAGACACATTCCTGTGTTTTTGGAAGTACGTTCGACACAGGCATTCAAGCGCTTCCGTACATTTTCGGGTAGTTTGTTGATGTCTCCGATAATACGGAAACTTATATTGTTTTTCATAAATGTTTCCTCTTCGATAGAGTCGAATAGGAGGCTCATCAATGCAGCGACTTCGTCCGATGGCCGGTTCCAGTTTTCGGTTGAAAAGGTATATAAGGTAAGGAATTTGACTCCTAATCTGGCTGCCTCTTCAGTGATGATATGCACAGTTTCGGCTCCGGCCTGATGTCCAAAACTACGTTCGCGTCCGCGTTGTTTGGCCCATCGTCCGTTACCGTCCATGATAATGGCTACATGCTTAGGTATCCGGTTTAAATCTATTTGTTCTTTATAGGACATTTCTTTAATTATTTGTTCTGTCTGGCAAAACCAAATTTATTAAGTCGTCCACGCCATACTTCGTTGGCATCGCCGTTACTCCATATTACCCAGATAAAGTTATCTTTGTCCACTACAGTAGAGTAATTGTTCCCTCTGTCTTTGAATTCAGTCGGTAAGAAGATTTTCTTATCGGCTTTATACCAGGCAAGTCCTGCTTCCGATGTGTAGATCGTTTCGAACTTTCCTCCGAATGCCCAGAAAGCGTTGCCATAATAGAAGAAAGACGGTTTGTCGAGCTTCGGACAATAGGCAGTGGTCGATGACGTTTTTAAAGGAATCCAAAGTAAACCGTCCTGTGAACTCCAGGCCACCGAAGTTGTATCGCTTGCATTGCGATTATTGCCCATTACGGCTATCGTCTGTATTCCTGTAGCATTGAGATAAGAAGTTGCTGACAAATTATCCAGCGGGAAGTCAGAACCGACTTCTTCTGAACTGATATTCCATGCGGTTGCTTCAGGATTGCTTATCGCAAATGTAGATTGACTACCATTATTAATAATACCGGCAATTCCGGAGATATCCAGCAGATTGCCCTCATTCTTGGGGAAGGGAGCGATCAGCATCTCTACTTTACCGTTTTTATTCAAATCGGTTGCAAGACTCCATGATGCCCCATCTGAAGAAACATATACTTTCTCACCGTTTGTGGCATACAATTTTTCACCAAAAGCAATGAGGGAAGAGAGTTTTATGTTTTCCGGAAGCCCGGTAACAGATACCTGTGTCCAACTTCTTCCTTTGTTGATTACGTCTCCTGATGATTTGTAGGCAGTAGTGTTTGATGTATACACAAGAATGCCTTCACCCAGAATTACGGACTTCTGATATCCGCTATAGTTAGCGAAGTTATCTGTCATTTTAGTCCAGTTCATGGAGTCCGGATCCTGTCGGTGTACGCGCACTGAAATGGTGTACTCTTTGGTATATTGCATATCCGCGGCCCATACCTTTATTCTCATGGGCTTTTCCATAGTGCCCCTGAGGTCTATAGAGTCGGAGTAATTAAACAAGGTGTCCTGACCCTCTGCGTTTTTAGCCGTGACTATTCCAGACGCTGTGGTTAGTTTTATAAGAATACGGTCAATAATTGTATCGGAGCCCACAGGCAGTGAATCCTGGTTATAAATAAGTCCAACTCCGTCAGGCCCAAATTGATCTATTGTAAATTTATAGTTTACCCCATGTACGGTATCAAGTGCAAATGCATGTATGGTAGCATCCGGGCTGTATTCAATTTCTTCAGTGTCAAGGCACGAAGTAACGGCAAACGATACAAGGAAGAAACTTACAATTACTGATAAAAACTTTATTCTCATTTGAAAGATTGTGTTTATTTACAAGTTGCAAAAATAGGAACATTTTTCTCTATATTGAACATTGAAGGGAAGTTTTATATAAAATTATAGATAATCTGCTCGATTTTGTCGATATAAAACTCCCTGAATGCTGCGAATTTAGGTATTTCTCTTTAACCTCAAATCCGCAACTAAGCTCTTCAGCGTCCTTCTTGCGTCTAAACGTCCTCTC